>FWPV01000287.1_pt1 | contig 171581 bp, 136 predicted proteins | sample 2228371 | NCBI WGS metagenome assembly FWPV01 (sample SAMEA103939776, study PRJEB20133) | metagenome
CGTGGGCATCTGGCCGCCGGCCATGAACTGGCACTCTCCGACGTGGGCGTCCGACTTCGCATGTTGCTGCGAGTATGGTGCTCAGATGCAGGGCGAACCACATGGGGGCTCTCATTACGCCGCAGACGCTGCCCATTCCTTGCCCGTGGCTTCCGAACTAGTGGATCACCTACTCAGTGATGCCGTCATCTCCCTACACTCACACTCCGGTCCGGGCTACACGCACATCATCGCGCGAGACCAAAACGGCAACGAGACCGCAGCGAACTTCTGTGCAATGCACTACAGCTTCTACACACCAGGCAGGGACGTCGCGCTGTCGGACTACCAGGGTGACCTCTCGCAGTTGCGGTTCATTCTCTTCAATGGCTGCGAGACGGGCGCGATGTCCCCGCCGTTCACGGGCCCGAGCCTCGTGAGTGCGGCCGAGGACGCTGGGGTTGAAGCCTCACTGGGCTTCAACGAGCCGATATTTATGGACCAGTCGGGGTTGTGGACACACTGGTTCTGGTACTATGCCTGCGAGATGGGGTGCACCGTCTCCGATGCCCATGCGGAGGCGTTCGACGAGGTTCTGGGTTTGCTGGGCGGGAACACTGACTGGCGGCTGTTTGACGTTGCGGTGTCTGGCGGCATGTGTGACATCGTGCCTGCGCGTTACGGCCAGTGATGCCTTCCCGAAGCAGACCCGCAGAGAGGAGCCATGTAACATGCAAACCCCCAGCTGGACAGAAAGCGTGCCACGGCCCCGGGCGGCCGTCTTGACTGCCTGCGCCTTGGCGGCACTGGTCATTGTGATTCACCTCCGCCTCAGCTCTCACGCGAACGACAGTCGCGCGCTAGCTGCCGCCCTCCTTGGTGTACCTGCCACGGAGTTGCGCTTGTCTGCCAGCCGCACCCCAAGGGCAGTAACGGGGGGTACTAGCTCTTTGTTCGAGCTCACGGATCCGAGTAGGCACGGACTGAAGGCGGCTTGCGCCAGGGTGGGCCCCGACGCCAAGTACGTCTCATATGCCTCATGGGTGTACACGAACCAACCGACGAGGAGAGCCTCGACTGACGATGCGAAGCGCGCCGGGCGCGCTTTCCTCGCTGCCCGGTCGCCGCTCTATCGCGAGGGCGTGCGGCTCACGGTGGACATGCTGGGCGACACTAATCGGCCTCGCTACGTGGTCAGGCAGGCGGTCCCCTCAGGGGATACGGTGTACTTCATCTACGTCGCCCTAGACATGGCGGCCCGCCCTGAGTTCTATGGCGTCGCTGAGTCGCCGCGGGAGCCGGCTCCTACCGCACCGGTCAGGCTAACTGAGGAGCAGGCTTTGGCGGTGGCGCAGCGTGAGCTTGCACGGAAGCCAGGGCTCACCGTGGACAAGGTTTGGGTCGTCAACCTCAGCACACGTAGTTTCTTCGCGCCGGATGGTCGACCGGTCTATGTGGTCGGTGTCAACGGACATCACCGCGACGCATCCACCAATGCGCCGCCCTCAAGCGTCTCGTTCAGCTGGGGCGTGGACGCGTCATCAGGAGTGCTGCTAACTCGGTGGAGCCCACCGCCTGAGGCCTTCGCGCCGGGGTCTGCGCCTGGCAGCGTCGAGCCCAGGCCAGACGGCACTCCACACGCGAACTGACGGAGCGATGGTGTCACCCTTGACCCGAAGGTGCAGTTCGACCTAAAACCTAGGGACACCATGCATGTTTCCTGTCCGCCACCGCTTCGGGCGGGAAGAGTCCGGAGGGGGACCGCGAACGACCTCGGGTGAAGCGTGACGGCCAGGACGGCGCTTTTACATGTGGTGTCCCCGGTTTTCCGCGCCGGAGGCCCTCCATTGGCCTCCGGCGCGGCAGTTACCCTTGTGAACGCAGGGGGGCCTGTGCGGCCACCCGGCGAGCTTACTCGGTGAGCATCTCACCGGGGGTGCGCCCTGGCTGGCGCCGGGACGGGCGGGAATCCTGAGGAGGTGTGAATATGGACCGCAGAGGGTTTCTGAGACAGGCTTGGCGGGTGCGCACGTCGTCTCGGCGGACTTGGTGCTGTCCCATCCCGCAGCACCCTCGAGCGGACCGCTCTGGGTCATCATCCTAGAGGAGGCAGGCAGACCACAGAGTGAACCGTTGTATGTAGACGCTCAGGGAGGCAAGGTCCTCAGATGGGCGGAAGGCAACCAATCAGTCACACGCTGGGCACGCCCAGACGTTTGGCGTCGGCTGTACTGGTGCTCGCCTTGCTTTGTCTCGTCGCCCTCTGGCCGCCCCTCAAGTATGCGCAGCCGTTCGTGTCCCCGGCTCGGTTGCCGCCACAGTGGCTGGCATCGGACCTGACCAGACGTGGCTGTAAGGACCTCCACGTGGAAGCCGCGTTCTGGCTATCCATGCATCCCCGTGCGAAGGAGGTCAGTTCGTCGCTACTTGCTGCCGCCATTGAAGACCCGCTGCCGGGAGTCAGAAGGCCTGCTCTGATTGCCCTGAGTAATGGGGGCTACACTGGCTCGATGAGCCGGACGCAGTTCGCACGCTTCCTTGAGAAGAGGGCCCGTACTGACCCTTCTCCCCGTGTTCGTGAGACAGCACAGAACGAGGCTCTGGGTCTCGATACCGAGACCCGGGACCGCAGGACCCACAGGACAATACGCCGCGAGTAGCCCCGTCGCTGAAAAGGGCATACCGTGTTTGCTATGCTCATTTACCCTCCCTGTCGCTGGCGGAGGCTTCGTTCCAGTGCCCGCTCGGTTCGGCCAGTAGCTCAGCCGCGCACCCGGAAAGGAGCGTACCGGTATGGCGACCCAAGTCACTCGTCGAAACGGCGTGCGGCTATGGCCCTGCGCCGTGGCTGTCACGTGTCTCATTCTTCTCGGAGCAGGCTTACACCTACGCGGTGGCCTGCTGGCAGGGGAGGGGCGGGACGTCGCGGCTGAGTTCCTCGGCGTTCCCGGAGAGCAGCTGACCGCACAGCGTGGGCGGAGCGGTCTTAGCTTCAAGCTCCAGCAACCTGAGGCGCACGGTCTGCTGTCACTCTTCGTGCTGGTGGACAAACAAGGGCAGTACGTCTCTCTCTGCTCCTGGGACTACCAGCAGCCGTCGAGAGAGCGGATGACCGAAGCCGAGGCCAAGGCCGCCGGCATCGCCTTCCTGCGAGCGAAGTCTCCGTTCTACCGCGAGGACAAACCCGTGGAACTACTCATTCAAGGCAGCCCTCAAGCCCCCCGCTATGTAATCAGTCAAGACACGCCCGGTAGTCAGGTAAACTACCTGATCCGTGTCGAGATGGACGGGAGCAGTCGCCCCCTCGCTTACGGAGTCGCGGAATGGCCACGAGAGCCCGACGCCGCCTCACCGACAAAGCTGACCGAGGGGCAGGCGTTGGCCATTGTGGAGGAGGCCGTCGCGAGCAAGCCGGACTTGATCCTTGACAAGGCATGGGTGGTCCGCCTCGGGACGCGGACCTTCTTTGCACCTGAAGGGCAGCCCGTATACGTTGTTCGCATGGACGTCCGTAGGCGGACCGCCCCCGGTAGCCCGGTACCGTCCTGGCCTGAGAGCTTTGACTGGGGTGTTCACGCCACGACGGGCGAGTTATTCACCGAGATGAAGCTGCTCCCTCCACCACCACCGCTCCCCAAAGGAGCCCCGAACACCGAATAGGGCACCGCCTCCACGGTACCCCATGTCAGCCCGCGCCGGAGGCCTCACTTTGGCCTCCGGCGCGGCAGTTACCCTTGTGAACGCAGGGGGGCGGCTGATCCGGACCACACGGCCACTCATTACGCGTCGTCTCAGGCTGGCGCAACAGCGATCGGCACACTCAGCGCGATGCGTCAGGGCAGCGTGTTATTGGTGGCTGCACATGCGCAGCCCAACTTCCTGCGCATTGGGGGTAATGAGGATCTTCAACACGTCCTGTGGGGGCACCGGCCACCACCATACACACAGCAGAACGACCCTGTGATGGACCACTACTACGAGGAGTTGGAGGTACCGCTAGCGTTGAAGTATAGCCTATTCGTCCTGTTTGCGGGGTGCCATACGTGGAACTCTACAGGCTGCGACGACCCGGAACCCAATGGTCTTGTGGCCACGGCACGTGAGAAGGGTGTCGATGATGCTGCTGGGTTCGTGTCCGAGATACTCCTGAATCCTGCATCGCTCTTCGCCGACAGGCTGCTCTACCACACGATGGTGGATGCCAATAGCGTGGGTTTTGCACGATCACTCGCACTCGGTGAGGTCTACAGCGTCTACGAGAACTACGGGGGGACGGACGGCTTCCGGTCCACGAGCCTTGACCTCATGCTGAAGCCTGCCCGCTGGGGCAACTAGAGCGGTACCACTGGTGAAAGGAGGGCGGCATGAATCCATCAGCAAGGGTAGCCGTTATAACCTTACTGTTAGCTGGTGTCGTCACTGCAGTTTGGACGGCTGGTCGGTCGGTATCAGCATCGGTGCCAGATCCTGTTGTGCGACAATTGGTACTGGACGTGCTGAATGTCGCTCCAACAGAGCTCGACGTAACTGCGGTGGCCGAGAGGACGGGGGCATGGACAGCGACCGGCAAGGTCGGCGGCAGGGCGATACAGGCTCAAGGCAGCAGTCTGCGAGGCATGTCATCCATCGCTGTCGATATAGGGCGCTGGGAGTTCGAGGATGGGATTGGTATTGAAGAAGCCAAGATCCGGTGCCGTGAGGTGCTCAATGCGAGGTTTGGAGATGATGCCGAACGCATGGTGCTCACGTCCGCCTCGAAGCTTCAGGGCGGCCTTATCCTCCTGGGCTGGAGAGTAGAGGTCGCCGAGGGCGTCTCTACAGGTGCCACGGCGAGCTTCACACTGGAGCCGGAGAGCGGCGCAATAGCATCCTACTCAGAACGGAAGCCACCACGCTCGGTCGCACAGAGTGACGTCCAGATCGATAGGGCTAGAGCGATGGAGCTTGCTCAACCCATCGCGAACATGCGCGTGCCTAAGGGGGGGCCACCTGTCCTGTTGTCGGCGCAACTAGTGCTGAGCAGCCTGCTCCATCCCGATCAGGGGCCCGCATGGCTGCTTACATACCGTTACGGCGGCTCTGGCACACAGCAGACAGGTTCGGGGTTTGTCGTGGCCCTCGACGGGATGACGGGAGCGGAACTCACGCGTGATTCGGCATCGAGATAGGAGTTGCCCGTGCCAACCTTCAGCAGACATGGAGCAATCTCCGTCTGGCTTGCGGTCGCCATGCTCGTTGTGGGGTGCTCGATCGGGCGTGACCCACAACGTGACCCACTGCCGCTCGATGAGGAACGGGCGTACCTTGCTGAGTTGCTGGACACGCCCCCCGAGACCATCGAAGGCGGGCGGGAAAGCGTCGGGCCAAGCGCCGTCAACCGCACCTGGACCGTCCTTCGTCCGGAGTCCACCCAGCACCGGAGCACTGTCGTCACGATTCACTCACGCCTGGCCTGGTACTCACCGGGTGACTCGCCAGCGAGTGCTTTCCCCCCCACTGGTGCTCAGGATAGGCACCCTGGGCCCCTAACGCGCGAAGGGGCCGTTGAGGCCGCCCGCGCCCTGGCGCGACGCGCCTGGCTGTTCGACGACCCCGACGGGACAGTCGTTGGTCGCATCCTGAGGGAGACGGACAAGTCGTATGAGGTGGAGTTGACCCTCAGCAGTGAGAGCCCCCGCGTGCCTGGGCTGGTCCGCGTCACCCTTGATCCGAAGACGGGGCTCTGCTGGATGGTGATGGCCACGAACTGGCCAGGAATCCCAACAACCTCACAGTCACCGTAGAGCCAGTGAGTGTCACCTGCAGTCACCCCGCGCCAGAGGCCTTGACTGGCCTTCCGGCGCGCGGTGTTCTCTCAGCGCTCCACGATGGTCTCTTCGACCTTCATCCCGAAGTGGCGGCCGGCGGCCTCGAGGTGGATGAGGACTTCGCTGCCGGGGCGCAGGTCCACGACTGACAGCGGGGCGCCCGCCGGCGTGACCAGGCGGATGGTCTCGGCATTCTGCAGGATGGTGGTGACCTCCCGGTCGCCGACGCGGGCGGTCACCAGCGCCAGCGGCCGTCGCTCGACCTTCACCCGCCCGATGTGGGCCAACTCGGTGGCGCCCGCGCTGTCCACGATCAGCGCCTGGTCGCCCGCCCGCAGGTCCGCCAGGTACCGCGTCCGACCCCCCGGCACCCGCACATAGGCATGCACCGCGCCGGCGTTGACCCGGAAGGGCCGCGGGTCCACATAGGGGTTGTCCTGGGTCTCGGCATGGACCAGGAAGAGCGCGGCGCTGCTATTGCCCACCAGCATCCCCTGGCCCGGCCGCATGTTGGTGCAGGTGTCAATGCAGACCCGGTCGCCCATGCCCAGGGGCTGGACGGCGATGATCTCAGCCGTCTGCAGGGGGATCTGTTCGCCGTGCTCCTTGAGCGCCGCCACGGTGCGACGCACCTGCCCGCGGTCGGCGGTCTCCAGCAGCACACCCTCAACGCCCCTCTCTAGGGTCTGGGCGGCCGTCAGGGCTTCCTCGGCCGACTGTACCCGGGCGACGATCCGCGCGCCGGCGGCGATGAGGTTCTCCAGGGGGATGATGGTCCAGTCGGTGGTGGTGACAATGACCGGGGCGGTGCGACTGAGCTCGACGACGCGCTGCTCGTCGGCCTTGCCGGTGATGGTGACTTCGTGCACATCGCGTCCCGGCACGATGTCGCCGTCCGGGGCGATAGCGGTGATGAGCCCAAGTGCCTTGACTTCCGGCGTGCGGCCCGGCTCGACGTAGACGCCGTCGGCGCCCGCCTCCAGCGCCGCCGTCACCAGGTCCTTGTCCCAGGGCACAACCGACACCCAGACGGTCTTCATCGCGCCCTCCGGGCCGCCGGTTTCGGTCTGAGAATGCGCAGCGCCTGATCCACCGACTTGCCCTCGTGCACGATGGAGACCAGGGCAGCGGTCATCAGCTCCGGCTTGGCGTGCTGGAAGGCGTTGCGGCCGATGGAAATCCCGGCGGCGCCGGCCTCCATGGCCCCAGCGACCATGCCCAGCACCTCCTCGTCGGTCTCCATCTTCTCCCCCCCGGCGATGACGACTTTGATGCCCCCCTGAAGGTGGCCGCCGGCGCCCTCCACGACCTGTCGGAAGGTCCTGGGACTGCCCGTGTAGACGACCTTGACGATGTCGGCGCCCAGCTCGGCTCCAACGCGCGCTGCCAGCTTCGTAACCTCCACATCGTACTCGTTCTTGATCTTGGCACCGCGGGTGTAGACCATTGCCAGCAGCGGCATGCCCCACTCCTCGCAAGCCATCGCCACTTGGCCAAAGTCCTGCAGCATCTGGCTCTCATCCTCCGCGCCCAGGTTCACGTGGATGGAGACGGCGTCGGCGCCGTACTTGATGGCGCGTTCGACGCTGCTGACCAGGACCTTGTGGTTGGAATCCGGGGCCAGTTGCGTGCTGGCCGACAGGTGGAGGATGAGCCCGACGTCCTTGCCATAGCCGCGGTGGCCCAGGCGTGGGAGTCCGACGTGGCCGAGCACCGCGTCCGCTCCTCCATTGGCGACCTTGTCCACGGCTGCCGGGAGATCAATGAGGCCCTTGATCGGGCCGACGGTCACACCGTGGTCCATGGGGACGATGACGGTGTTGCCGGTCTGGCGGTTGGTGATACGTTCGAGACGAATGGCTTTCCCAATCTGCATGTCAGCTACTCCTCACAGGCAGCCCGCTGCCCTTCGGCACTGGCGGCCCGCTTTCAGCCTCTCCCGGCACGGGGCGCGGCCGCAGGCCCCACAGTCGTGGCTAGCCTATCGGAAACTCGGCGAGTGGTCAATACTGGGCAGACAGTTTGGGCGGGTAACCGAAGAGAGCAGGCGTCCGTTCGGGGCCGGAGGCGGCGGGCAGGACGCAGGTGACAGGCACGCCGAGCATACCGGGGGCCCGGCGGGGTCTGGCGGGGGTCAATTCACACTGCAGACTGCGGATCCGACGTCAGCCGCCGCCGATGTACTTGGTGACCGCGTTGGCGGTCATGCGCATCTTGGTGCCACCAAGCGAGCTCCATGCGCCGACCGAGGCGATGGTAATCAGCGCCAGCAGCAGCGCGTACTCGACGGTGGTCATCCCGGCTTCGTCGGACCAGAGATCCCGCAGCAGGTTCAGTCCAAACATGGGCCTCGTCCGCCTATCAGCTTGCCAGGGGCGGCCCAGGCTTCCCCTCCCTCTGCAAGCGCGATGCTCTTTGCTCCTGCACAGGCCCATTATGCCCGACCATTCTCAAGCTCGACTCAAGCCTGTTGCAGCCTTGTCTCTATCGCTGACCGCTGACCCGGATCGCCTCCACCAGCCATTCCACGGCTGAGACCATGGCGCTGATGATAGCCGTCTCCGCCGTGCTGTGGGCGCCCTGGGCCCCGCAGGCGCAAATCACGGCCGGGATGCCCCGCTCGTTGAAAACGTTGGCGTCGCTGCCACCGCCCCCGATCTTGAGTACCGGCGTGTGCCCCAGGTTGGTGGCCGCCGTCATCGCCACGCGGACCACCTCGTCGTCCTCGCTCAGGCGGAAGCGTCGGTACGAGGTCTCCACCTGGTCCTCCACACGCCCCTCCGGGTAGGCCACTGCCGCGGAGCGAAAACACTCGCGCATGTGGGCGACTTGAGCTTCCAGCTTGTCCTCGCAGTGGCTGCGTGCCTCCCCCCAGACCTCGCAGTAATCAGGCACGATGTTGCGGGCCAAGCCGCCCTCGATGTGGCCGATATTCGCCGTGGTCTCCTCGTCCAGGCGGCCCAGGCGCATGGCGGCTATCGCTTGCGCCGCCAGTTGGATAGCATTGGTGCCCCGCTCCGGGTGGACACCGGCATGGGCCGCGACGCCGTGCACCTTCCAGGTCATCTTCCTGGCGCTGGGAGCACCGACAGTGATCTCACCTACCTGGGCTCCACCGTCGAGCACAAAGGCATAGTTGGGGCTCAGAAGACTGTAGTCCAGGTACTGTGCTCCATAGAGGCCGATCTCCTCGGCGATCGTGAACACCACCTGCACTTCGCCGTGGGGAAACGGGGCGGTCAGAAGCTCCCGCACGGCAGCCAGTATGACGGCGACCCCGGCCTTGTCATCAGCCCCCAGGACCGTCTCCCCCGCACTGCGGATGGTATCCTCTTCAACGACCGGCACGATGCCCTGCCCCGGCTGGACGGTGTCAACATGGGCGTTCAGCATGACCACAGGGCGCCCCGGGTCGGTAGCGGGCAGCTTTGCGATGAGGTTGCCCGTCTCGGCGCCTATCCTCTCACCGGCCTGGTCACGAGTCGTCGCCAGCCCCAGGGCCTCCAGATTTGCGGCCAGCACGGCCATAATGGTCCCTTCGCCTCCCGAAGGGCTGTCTATCTGTACGAGTTCGCAGAACTCGGCGACCAAAGCCTCACGGTCGACCATCACGGCTCCTCCCCGTTTCTGAGCTGTCGCGGCCCGCGGCGCGGGCTTCTTGCGCCGGCGAAGCGCCTGACACCTTCCCGGCGGTGCTGTCCGGAAGGAGGACTCTCCGGCTCTGCTGGCCAAAAGGGGTGCCTTCAGGCCAGTGTTTCGCGCATCAGTCTCACTGGAGGTGACCTGTGATTCGGGATCTGTTCTGCCTCGGTTGTCTGCTGATCATGGCCGCAAGCCTAGTGGCCGGCGCTGATGGTGGGGGCGAGAAGCTGGCCCTGCGTGTGGTCACCGACCGCCCCGAGGCGGTGTACCAGCGGGGCGAGGAGGCAAGGTTTCTGATCAGCGCGCACCGTGGCGAGGAAGCGGTTGGGGTGGGGGCGTTTCGATACACTCTCACGCTGGACGGGGGAAAGGTGCTTGCCCAGGGGACCGGCGAGTTAGCCGGCGAGACTGTTGCCGTTCCTGGCACGCTGACCGAGCCCGGGGTACTGCGCTGCACGGTTGTTGCGGAGGACGGGGGCCAGCCCGTTACCGCCCTGGCGGCTGCTGCCTTTGACCCATCAGCCATCCCGCCCGCGGCCCCCGAACCCGATGACTTCGTGTCCTGGTGGGAGGAGCAGAAGGCCCTCGTGCGGGCTATCCCGCCCGACGTACAGCTCACCCTCGATGAGGGCGTCTCCAACGAGCGCGCCAGCTACTACCGCATCACGATCGCCAACATCGAGGGCAAGCGCGTCCACGGCTGGCTGGGAGTGCCAAAGCGCCCGGGGCAGTTCCCAGCGGTCCTCCAGGTGCCGGCGGCCGGCTGGAACGGCATCTCCCATGGCTGGGTCACTGTGGCCGAACAGGGCTTCCTGGCGATGGGGATCATTATTCATGACTTCGACGTGGACACGACCCTGGAGCAGGCCAGGGAGTATCAGGAAGGGGCTCTCGCCGGGTACTTTCACATGGGGCGTGACAGCCGCGAGACCTACTACTTCCGGGCCGCCTTTCTGGGGTGTGTGCGGGCCATGGACTACCTCTGCTCGCGGCCCGAATGGGACGGCCAGACGCTGCTGGTGCACGGCTCCAGTCAGGGGGGCGGGTTAGCCATTGTGTGCGCGGGGCTGGAGCCCCGGGTGACGGCCATCGCGGCCAATGTGCCGGCGCTGTGTGACCATCTGGGCTTTCTGGCCGGCCGCACACCGGGCTGGCCGCGCCTGGTGCCAGGACCTGAGGCAGCAGCGGCAGCCGTCGCTCCGTACTATGATGCGGTAAACTTCGCCCGACACGCACGCTGCGAGAGCACGGTCTGCTTGGGACTGGTGGACACGACCTGTCCGCCCAGCGGCGTCTATGCCGCCTTCAACCAGCTCCCGGAGCCCAAGCGGATGGTGGTGACGCCGCTGGAGGGGCACGTTGTCAGTCCCGAGTACAATCAGGCGCTGGGGGAGCTGCTGAGCCGGCTGAAGCCGACGGAAAACAACGCTGCGGGGGGCGGATAGGAGGGCGACGAACCCCTTTACAGGCAAACGTTATATTGATATACTCATTGTTTACCGGGCGTGACCAGAACCCGACGCAGATGTCCCACGCCAGCCCAGGTTCCTCCTGACAGCCGCCCGGGTCGGCGGCCCGTCAGACGTCACCTCAAGCGCACGTGCTCCCCTTACAGGAGGCCGACCATGAGCCAGGACCAGTATACGGATCAGTTGCCCAGGCGTCACGGCCTGGAGCACCACGGCTTCAAGAATGTGGGCAGCGTCTACTGGACGCCATCCACCCCGACTCTTTACGAGCAAGTGGTCAGGCGCCGTGAGGGCATCCTTTGCCATCTGGGGCCCATCGCCGTGCGCACCGGCCACCACACTGGACGCTCGCCCGACGACAAGTTCGTCGTGCACGAACCCTCCTCTGCTGACCACATCTGGTGGGGCGATGTGAACCGGCCCTTCGAGCAGAGCCGTTTCGATGCCCTCTACCAGCGTCTAATGGCCTACGTCCAGGGCCGTGACCTGTTCATCCAGGACTGCTACGTCGGCGCAGACCCCCAGTACCGGATGCCCATTCGCGTCATCACGGAGACGGCCTGGCAAAGCCTCTTCGCTCGTAACATGTTCATCCAGATCAGAGACCGGGCGAAGCTGGACGAGCATGTGCCTGAGTTCCGGGTGCTGGCCTTCCCGCATTTCCACGCCGTACCCGAACTCGACGGAACGCGCAGCGAGTCCTTCATCCTGGTAGATTTCGGGCAGAAGACCATCCTCATCGGTGGCACCTCCTACGCCGGTGAGATCAAGAAGTCCGTCTTCACCATCCTGAACTACTATCTGCCGGCCCAGGAAGTGCTCTCCATGCACTGCTCCGCCAACACGGGGCCCCGCGGCGATGTGGCGCTCTTCTTTGGCCTCTCCGGTACCGGAAAGACCTCGCTCTCGGCCGACCCGGAGCGGGCCCTGATTGGCGATGACGAGCATGGCTGGAGTGACAACGGCATCTTCAACTTCGAGGGTGGCTGCTATGCGAAGGTGATCCGGCTGTCACCGGAAGCCGAACCTGAGATCTACCAGTGCACGCGGCGCTTCGGAACGATCCTCGAGAACGTGATGGTAGACAACGAGACGCGGCGGGTAGACCTCAACGATGACACGCTCACGGAGAACACCCGCGCCGGCTACCCCATCAGCCACCTCTCCAATGTGGTCAAGGACGGTCTCGGCGGCCACCCCGAAAACATCGTCCTGCTGACGTGCGATGCCTTCGGTGTCATGCCGCCCATCGCTCGACTGACCACCGAACAGGCCATGTACCAGTTCCTGTCCGGGTACACGGCCCGAGTGGCCGGGACCGAAAAAGGCATGGGCAAGGAGCCCAAGGAAACCTTCAGCGCCTGTTTTGGCGCTCCCTTCATGGCCCGGCCGCCGACAGTGTACGCCGAGATGTTCGGCCAGCGCATCCGCAAGCACGGCGCGAAGTGCTGGCTCATCAACACTGGCTGGCAGGGCGGTTCGGCAGTGGACGAGGAGCATGGTCGGCGCATCTCGATCGCTCACACGCGGGCGCTGGTGCGGGCCGCGTTGTCGGGTCAGCTCGATGATGTGCCCACCGAGACGGACCCGTATTTCGGACTCGCCGTCCCGACCTCTTGCCCCGGCGTGCCGAACAGCATTCTGCGGCCCCGCGACACCTGGTATGACCCGGCGGCCTATGATGTGCAGGCTGAGCGGCTCGTCAGCCTTTTCGAGAAAAACATCGCCAAGTTCGCCGGAACTGTGTCGCGTGAGGTGCTGGACGCCGGCCCGAAGACCAAACGCTAGACGCTGCCGGAGGCACGCCAGCTCTGCCTTGCAGCGGCTTGCCTCGGCGCCGGTCTGAAACACATCCCTTGCCACGGGATGCAGACTGTGCTATGATGTTGCTGCGGGGAACCGTGATATGCGGTTCCCCCGAGCACTTTACGAGTTTGCTGTTCCGCATTACCCGGCATTGGCCCGGACGTTTCGACCCCCGCACACCGCCCCGTGCGCCGTCTGCTCCAACCGCCCAGCCGACCCTTGCGGTCGGGACCTCACGGTCTTATCGGACAGTTGTGCCACTGACTCGCCGAGTGCTAACCCACTCCCGGCCTGCGCTCTTGTAAGAGCGCCGCGTTCGCGCATCGTTACCAGCTACGCCGGGACTGGTGGGCACCAACTTGCTTCGATAGCTGGCGAACAAAAGGATGACGTATGGACTTTGGCAGTTTCACCCTGGACGCACGCCTGCAGCGCGCCGTTGCCGCTGCGGGTTACACCGAGACCACCCCCATCCAGGAGGCGGCTCTGCCGCCGGCCCTGGCCGGACGTGACCTCATCGGCACCGCGCAGACGGGCACCGGCAAGACCGCGGCCTTTGCGCTGCCGCTGCTGCAGACCCTCATGACCAGGCCGGCGCGGCCAGGCCGTGTGCGGGCTCTCATCATCACCCCAACCCGGGAACTGGCCGAGCAAGTGCACGCCGCCGTGCGGCAGCTTGGCAAGTTTACCAAGGTCAAGTCGGCCACTGTCTATGGTGGCGTGGGCATGGCCCCGCAGGAGCAGGCGCTCCGCCGGGGCACCGAGGTCATCGTGGCCTGCCCGGGACGCCTGCTGGACCACATGGGCCGCGGCAACGTGGACCTGGGCTCCGTGGAGGTGCTGGTCCTGGACGAGGCCGACCGGATGCTGGACATGGGCTTCCTGCCCGACGTGCGCCGCATCGTGGCGAGGACGTCGCGTGAACGGCAGACGATGCTCTTTTCAGCCACCTTCGCACCCGAGCTGGAGCGGCTGGCGCAAGACATCCTGTGCGACCCGGAACGGGTAGCCATGGGGATCGCGGCCCCGGCCGAGACCATCGAGCACGCGTTGTGTCCGGTGGACACTAACCAAAAGACCGACCTGCTGGTGCGGCTGCTGCAGGACGCGGACGCCAGGTCAGTGTTGGTCTTCACGCGCACAAAGCACCGGGCCGACCGCGTGGCCCGGCAGATCGAACGCTGTGGCTACGCCACGGCCGTGCTGCACTCCAACCGCAGCCAGGGGCAACGCCAGAAGGCTCTTGACAGCTTTCGGACGGGAAAGGTACAGCTTCTCGTCGCCACCGACATCGCCGCCCGCGGGCTGGACATCGCGGCAGTCTCGCATGTCATCAACTATGACATCCCGGACACCGCCGATGCCTATATCCACCGCGTGGGCCGAACCGGTCGGGCCGAGCGATCAGGAGCTGCGCTGACCCTGGTCACCGCCGATGACCGCGCCACGGTGCGTGTCATCGAGCGGGCGCTGGGCGAGCCGATCTGCGTGCGAAAAGTGGATGGTTTCGACTACGGGCAGCCGACGCTGGACACAAGCCGTGCGGCCGCCCGCTCGGCGCCCACCTCCTGGAGTTCCCGCGCGCCCGGCCCCAAGCGGGCGGGCCGCTGGCCGCTGAACAAGCCCACGATCCGCCGCCGTGGCGCTCGCTGAGTAGCCTTCATGGTGCCGGTCCCGGTGTCATCGCGAACCGGGCCGGCGCCATGGTCACCCTGCGGCGCGGCCCATCTCTGTCGCACGGAACTTCCCAGGGGCGGCCGGTGTCCTCCATTGCGGTGATCACGCATGCGCAGAGGACTCATCACGCTCCTGGTCGTCGTGGTTCTCGGTCTCGCTGCGTGGTGGCTTCTGGTGCGCCCGCGCCCCACGGATGAAGAGCGCATCTACCGTCTGGTCGCTGATGCAGCGCGGGCGGTGGAGATGCGAAACCCCTCCGGCGTTCTCAGACTCGTCTCCGAGAGCTATCACGACCCCTATGACAACAACAAACGTACCCTGGCGCAGCAGGTGATCGCCGGGTTGCGCTCCGTGGACATGATCACGGTGGTGCCCGAGATAGCCAGCCTGGAAATCCAGGGCGACGTGGCTACTGCCCTGGTCCGGGCACGGGTGCGCTTTGGGGACGCGACCGAGGGGCGCGGGGGGGTGGACCTCCAGGTGCGCCTGCAACTGGCCCGCGAGGGGCGCGTATGGCGTGTCACCTCATCAGATGGCTGGGCGCCGGCGGTGGACACCTATCTTGGGGAATAGGCACCCTCTCCAGGTGGTAAAGCGCGTTGGTCCAGCCGGCGACAGCCACCGGGGTCAAGTCCCTGATCCTGCCGAGCCGATTGCTCCACAGCCGACTCTCTTGCAGGCTGGACCCCTCGTGCTATAATGCCTGCAGATACCCCTCATTCGCACCCCGAAAGGCAGGCCGGCCCGGACCCCGCGGGCCGGCTGCCGTCAGGAAGGAAGTGGACCATGTCCAAGCCCAAGTGTGTGCTCGCTTATTCCGGTGGCCTCGATACCTCGGTTGCCATCAAGTGGATCGCTGAAAACTATAACGTGGACGTCATCGCCGTCGCTGTGGACGTCGGCGAAGAGAAGGATTACGAGGGCATCCGCCTCAAGGGCGAGAGAACCGGCGCCATCGAGTCCATCGTGGTGGACGCCAAGCAGGAGTTCGTAGACAACTTCGTATCGCGGGCCATCAAGACAAACCTCTGGTATGAGCACAAGTACCCGGCCTTCACCGCCCTGGCCCGGCCGCTGTTGGCTAAGGAGCAGGTGCTCATAGCACTGGACCGTGGCGCTGAGTTCGTGGCCCACGGTTGCACGGGCAAGGGCAATGACCAGGTGCGCTTCGAGGTGACCTACGCCGCCTTGGCCCCGCAGCTCAAGTGCATCGCTCCGGCGCGCGAATGGGGGATGACGCGCGAGGAAGAGATAGACTATGCCGAGGCTCACGGCATTCCGGTGCCCGTGGGCAAGGCGTCACCTTACTCCACGGACACCAACCTCTGGGGGCGGAGCATCGAGTGTGGTAGCATCGAGGACCCGGCCCAGGAAGCGCCGGAAGACGCCTGGGCCTGGACCGTCAGCCCTCAGGCCGCCCCCGACCAGCCAACCTACGTGACGATTGAGTTTGCGGCTGGCGTGCCCGTGGCGCTGGACGGTGAACGGTTGAACGGTGTGGAGCTGATCGCGCGGCTCAACGCCATTGGTGGGGCCAACGGCGTGGGGCGGGTCAACATGATGGAGAACCGACTGGTGGGCATCAAGAGCCGAGAGCTCTATGAGACCCCGGCGGCAACCATCCTCCTGGCGGCTCACCGCGACCTGGAGAGCCTGACCCTGGACCGCGAGACCTACCACTTCAAGCCCTATCTGGAGCTGCGTTACGCCGAGATCGTCTACTATGGTCTTTGGTTCACGCCTCTGCGTGAAGCGATCGACGCCTTTGTGGACGAGACCCAGAAGTACGTCAACGGGCAAGTGACGGTGAAGCTCTACAAGGGGACCTGCGAGGCCGTATCGCGCACATCGCCCAACTCGCTGTATGACTTCTCACTGGCCAGTTACGGCGAGGCAGATAAGTTCGACCAGACCAAGTCCAAGGGCTTCATTGACATCTTCGCGCTCCCCGCGAAGGTGGCGGCGGCCGTGCGGCGCGAGAAGGGGCTGTAGCGCTGGTCAATGCAGTGTGGTGTGCGACGGCCAGGCTCCCCGGCCGTGCGATGGCTCACCCACTGCCAGCGATGCTGGCAGTTGCACCCGGCGCCCAAGGCTGCGCAAGCGAACCCTGAGGCTCCCTGGAACTCCAGCCCGCCGCTGCGTGTCAGGTATGTTGGAGAGCTTGTCACTCCAGTCGAGGGGCGGGACAGACCCGCCGAGGAGGTCATGCCATGGCACGACTTGCTGTCGTCACGCTGTTGGCCGCGCTGGTGGTGGCGACGCCCGTTATCGCCCAGAACCAGCCGCCTGCGCCTCCAGGCGGTGGCGGCTTTGGCATGGAAGGCCCAATGCCCGGGATGCCGGGACCGGGGATGCCGGGCCGGCCCGGGATGCTGCCAGGATTCGGGCCGATGACGCCGCCGACCCCGGTCATGCTGGTGGTGCCCGACCGATTCCTCTACGTGATCTACAACGGGGTCTTGTTCCAGTTCGACGCCAACACGCTGGAGCTACTGAAGCAAGTGCCGCTGATGCCACTGATGCTCGGGCCGGGCATGGGCACGCCGGGCGGCGGGGGAGGTTGGGGTGGCCCGATGGGGGGCGGTGGAGTGGCGCCCACGCCGCCTCCGGCCCCGCAGAACCCCTGAACCGGGCAGGCTCATGGGCGCGGCGCGTCCGCGGGCGGCAAGCGCAACTCGATGGGGCTGTCGGGCAGATCGTCCAGGGGGTCGTAATGCAGGTCGGTGGCGGGTGTCCCGTCCGGGTGGCACAGGCGGAGGCTCAGACACCAGCCCGTCCAGGTCGTCGGGTCGGTGTTGGTGACCTTCAGCAGCACCGCGTTGTCGCCGCGTCTCAGCTCCAGAGGGATGACCTCCGCCGCGTAAGTGGCGGCGTGCTGTCCCGCGTACACCTCCCGGCCGTTCACCCAGGCCTTCAGGGCATCATGGAAGGTCGCCAGCAGCCCGGCCAGTCGCTCGTCGGGCGAATGAACCCGAGCCAGCAGGTAAGCCACCCCGTGGACCATCTGCACAGTGGTGGGGCCGGCCATCTTGGGAGCGAAAATCGCGTTGAGGTCCAGCCACCAGAGAGCGGTTCGCACCCACTCCCACCGCACCGTGGCTGAGGCCGGATCCGCGGTGGTCCCGAAGGGCTGACCATAGTTGGTCGGGTACACCTGGTCCCTCAGGGGGCGATCCGGGTCAGAGAGATAGGCCCGCTCAGGGGGCAGGACGGTCTCCAGGTCACCCGAGAAGGGACCCACCACGGCCCAGCTCCCCTGTTGGCGCGGCTCCAGCTCCACATCGTACTCGCTGGCTGCGATGTCGGCCTCCGGCAGACGCAGTTCCCGGGGCGGCAGCTCCCAGAATCGCTCGTGGGGCTCGACCTGGTACCAGTAGGCGACGCTCGAAACGCTGTTGGCCATGGTGCCGAAGCCAAACAACAGGCTGTGGTCGAAGCGGATCGGCGCCTCCGCAAAGAACCGATACATGGAGAGGCGTTCCCCGGCCAGCAGACAACCGCAATAGGGTGTCTGAAACTCACGGATCCCCCATGAAGCCCCGAAGAAGTCTTCGCCGCCGATGCCATGCACGACGTTGGCTTGCGGTGTGCCGCCGTCCAGCAGCACCTGATCGCCGCCCCCGTGGAACCAGGCGTCGGCATGGTCCCGCAGACGGAGGTGATACGTCGTCCCGACGAGATAGCCCCGGCCCAAGGCCTCGGCGATGGTGTAGAGCTTGCCACGGCGCACCGCGGGATTGTCGCGACGCCACTGGGCATGGAAACGCATGGTCGCCGTCTGGGCGTGGGTGAACTCGGCGTAGTCGGCCTGGAAGTATAGCTGACCATCAACGGGCGTAGGGTTGTCGTTCGTGAGGGTAATCTTGGCTCGGCGGGCGAAGGGCATCGGGAAGTACAGGTTCAGACCATTGTGCGGCGCCACGGCTATCAGCGGGGTCGCGATCTCCGCTGACCGCTGGTTGTGGCCGATGCCGCACAGGTCTGTCAGGGGCGCCTCCACGCTGGGGTCGGTCTCCCCGTCCCAGTACATGCGTACGATCAGCCCGCGGAAATTGTTGTGCCCCAGCGTGAACCAGAGGTGGTGCAGGCAGCCTGCTCCCCGCACGTCGAAGAGGATGACAGTGGTGTTGGGCTCAATGTCAAGAAGACGGCTCACGCGGCGCGAGCGATAGGTTCGCGGCAGTTCCAGACCCTCGAGCCGTGTCCAGTCAACGAGAAAACCGCTCATGTGGGTCGAACCTGTCCGTACTTGCGCGGCGCTTATCTCCCTGGATGGCGCCACCCGTGTTCGTTGCTGACCTTGCCCCTTAGCGGTAACCCTCCAATGCGTAATGATAGCATGATCGGTGGGCACTGGCAAAACAACAATCTGTGGCAACCGCCGCAGCTTGTCCACAGTGCCTGCCCGGGTAAGCCGCGCCGCCTGCTTGACCAGGAACGCCAGACGCCCGGTGGTTGCCGGGCGTCCGTGGCGGCACATCCTCAGGCGCGGCTACACTGCTAGCTTGAGCTGCGGAGCATCCGTTGCCGGCTCTGCCTCCTGCTGCGTGAGCGCGACCTCAGTTGTTCGACTGACCGGCCTCTGGTAGGCCCAGACGAAGAGTCGTGGGACCACGGCAACAAAGAGAACCCACAGGAGGACATCAACGCCATTCAGCGCGGCCGAACTGCATTCGGAGACTGTGTCCATGGCTGCATTCTCCCACATAGAACTTATGTTTGTCGAACACAAGTTCGCAGTGTAGACCTCCCCACCCCGCTCTGTCAAGGGGGTCTCCGGTCATCTTTGACAATCATGTGCGGCGTGCGTTCCCTGCATGAGGACCACCGACAGCCAACCACTGGGCCTCAGACAACACGGTTCACCGGTGGTCTCCCCGCCAGCACATTCACGATGTTGACACAGGTGTCGCGTCGCACGTCAGCGGTGGCCTCCTCGGAGTAGTAAGCCACGTGTGGTGTGATGATAACCTCGGGGAAGAACCGCAGCGGATGGTCGGGCGGCAGGGGCTCGTGCTCAAACACATCGAGCCCCGCCCCCCGGAGGTGACCGCTGCGGAGGGCGTCCACCAGCGCCTCCGTGTCCACCACGATGCCCCGGCAGGTGTTGACCAGATAGGCCCCTGGCTTCATCTGTGCCAGTCTCGCAGCGTTGATCAGGTGCGTTGTCTCAGGGGTCCCGGGGACGTGGAGGGTTACGAAGTCCGAGCGGGACAGCAGCTCATCGAGACTGGTCATGGTGACCGGCTGGCCGGCGACGACCACGTCCGTGGGGTAGGCGTCATGGCCGATGACCTCGCCGAAGAAGGGGCGCGCGCGCTCTACGACGGCCCGCCCGATGCCACCCATGCCAATGACGCCCAGGGTGCATTCACTGAGCCGGCGAATGGGGGTGAGGAATTCGCTGGTCCATTCCCCGGCACGCACCCGGTCGGTGGTGAACAGCAGCTTGCGGGACAGCGCCAGGAGCAGCGCCATGGCATGGTCAGCGACCTCGCGGGTGCAGTAGCGCGGCGAGTTGGTGACGACGATGCCTCGTTGCCGGCAGTAATCCAGGTCTATGTTGTCCACGCCGATGCCGTTGCGGGAGACAACCTTCAGATGCGGGCACTTGTCCAGCACGCGGGGTGTGATCGGTGCCCACTGGGTCACCAGGGCCACCGGGTCGAGGCCCTCCAGCGCCGCCAGCACCTCTTCCTCGGTGGCAGCCTGGGTGCGAATGATAGTCAGACCGGCCGGACCAAGGATGCTTTCCTCCAGGTCCAGCTCATCGGCCAGCGTGTAGTCGGAGAAGAACACCTGCTGCTCGGGCATACCAAAGCCTCCTGCACAACTTCCTTTGCGCTGCCGGGCCCGCCGGGCGTGAGCGTATACGAGTACACCATACCCGTGGCGCAGGTCAAGGGCAATCCGGTGTGTGGCTGCCAGCGGGCAGGTCGCGGGGCCCTCTTCGGCGAAAGGGCCCCCATTCTCGCGGTCATCATTCCCACTCGGCAGACGACATGGCCCAAAGCGCCAAACAGACGGTTGACGCCCCCGCTCGCCCCCTGGTTACCACACGTGCTCTGGTCCTGGGGGCGGCGCTGATTCCCTTCAATGTCTACTGGGTCATGATGGTGGAGGGCATCTGGCATAGCGGGCATCCCACCTGCATCTCCCTGCCCTGGGGCGCGGTCTTTAACATCATCGTTCTTCTCGCCGTCAATGTGCTGCTGAAACGAGTGGCGCCGCGCTACGCGCTCACGCAGGCGGAATTCGTGACCATCTACGCCATGGTGGCCATCGCCATCATGCTGGCCGGCCACGACTCCCTGCAGCTCGGGGTACCCAATCTGTCCCACGGGTTCTGGTACGCCAACGAGGCAAACCACTGGGAGCAGCTCTTCCACGAGTACCTCCCCCGCTTCCTGTCGGTCAGCGACCCCCGGGTGCTGGAACCCTTCTACGATGGTCGTTCGTCACTGTATGAGTATGGCTTCTGGCGGGCCTGGGTCGGGCCGGTCCTGTGGTGGTGCGCTATCGTGCTGGCTGTGGGCCTGGTGATGATCGGCATCAATGTGTTGCTGCGGAAGCAGTGGACCGAGCGTGAGAAGCTGGGCTATCCCATCGTTCAACTGCCCCTGGTGATGACCCATGAGGGCGGCAACGCCCAGTTCTTCAGCAACCGGGTCCTTTGGCTGGGCATCGCCGCGGGTGCGTTGCTGGACCTCTACAACGGCCTGCACACCTTCTGGCCGGCGCTGCCACTCATTGATGTGCGGCATGATGGCAAGCACTTCATAGACACCTGGTCCTGGGGGCGGCCGTGGAACGCCATCGGGCGCGTGGGCATCCCTCTCTACCCGTTCCTCACCGCGCTCGGGTTTCTGATCCCGCTGGACCTGTGCTTCTCCATGTGGTTCTTCTTCGTCTTCCGCAAGCTGCTGGAGGTGGCTGCCACTGCCATGCCCATCCGGCTGATGCCGGGGCTGCCTTACCTCACCGAGCAGACCTTTGGCGCCTGGTTTGTGCTGTTTGGGTACGCCATGTGGGTTGGTCGTCGGCACTTCGCCGAGATCGGTCGTGACCTGTGGCGCGGCCGTCTGGCCCGACAGGCCGAGGGGGCGGACCCGCTGAGCTACCGCGCCGCCGTGACTGCTGTCTTCATTGGGCTGGTGTTTCTGATTGCCGTCTGCCTGAAGTCTGGCATGACCCTCGGCTCGGTGCTCGCCTTCCTGGCCTTCGTCATCGTGCTGCACACCGCCGTCACCCGTGTGCGGGCGGAGTTGGGTCCTCCGGCCCATGAGATGGCCGGCAACATCAACGCCGTTACCCTCCAGGTCGCCGTGGCCGGCACCCGGGGAGTGGGAGCCCGCAACCTGGCCATTTTCCCGTACTTCTGGTGGCTCAGCGGCCGGGGCTACCGCACCACGCCGATGCCAGTGCAGTTGGAAGCGCTGAAGATGGCCGAGGTGTCGGGCGCCGAGCCGCGCCGCCTGGCGGTAGGGATGGCCATCGCCTTCCTGCTCGGCGGACTCTTTAGCTACTGGTCCGCCATTCACCTGACCTACGAGCACGGGACCACGGCCCTCATCCACCACAATGGCGGACAGTGGACCCAACTGGCCTCCTACATCGGCTATCCGCAGGAGCCGAGCTGGCAGAAGATGTTGTTCATGAGCGTGGGTGGGGTGGCGACAGTCGCCATGATCTGGCTGCGGACCCAGTTCTCCTGGTGGCCCCTGCATCCAGCCGGCTACGCTCTGGACATGGTGTTTGGTGTGGAGTACTTCTGGAGTTGCCTCGTCATCGCCTGGCTGGTGAAATGGGCGATACTGCGCTGGGCCGGCCACAAGACCTACCAGCGATTCCTCCCCTTCGTCTTCGGCGTGATCATCGGCGAGTACTGCGTCGGAGCCTTCTGGAGTGCCGTCAGCGTCATCCTGCAGCGCCCGATGTACGACTTCTCTCCCGGGTAAGAGCCCCGACAGCAGTCGCTGCCCCGTGGTCGTGGGCTGATGGTGCGCCATCGGCAGGAAGAGGCTTTGCGACAGCGAACGAATCTCGCGCTAGTGACAGACGGCGAACGGGAGGTGCAGGATGCGTACGCTGTTCGTGGTCTCGCTACTGGCGATACTGGCGGCAAGCCTGGCCGCAGGCCAGCCGGTGCCGCGTGTGACCCGGGAAAACCCTGTTGCCGGCTTCAGCGTGACCATCCCTGAGGACTGGGTGATGACCACTGGCCCCGGCGGTAACCTCGAGATTGCGCTGGATGCCGCCAGCGGAGCCTCCCTCGCGCTCAGCCCAGCGCTGTGGTTCTTCAATGCCCCACAGCCGCCTGCGCAGGAAGCCAAGGCTTTGGCAAGAGCACTCGAACTACTTGGCAACGGGGCAAAGCCCATCGTCGCAGCCACTGGGAATGGCGACGAGTGGGAGCTTCAGATGACCTCCGACGGCGCCCGGGGGCCCGTGCGCGAGCGGTGGCTCTGCCGGACGGAACGCGGCCGCAGCTTCGTGGTGGGGGCCATGGCCCGCCCCGAGGTGTACGAGGCGGGGGTGGAGGACGTCAAGGCGGCCCTGGCGAGCTTCAGGCTGATCCCCACCGTGTCGCTGACTTTCCTGCGCGAGCCGACCGAGAACGCCTACCGGATGACGCTGCCCAGCGGCTGGCGATGGGAAGGGCAGATCTTCCGCAGCGAGCTCGTGCCGGGCTATTTCGTCTGGCAGGTCGCCGCTCCGGACGGCCTGACCGGCGCCTTCACCGCCCAACCGGGCACCTTTAACATCACCGTTCCGTACTGCCCTGCGGGTCAGGCCGCCGAAACGATCATCCTGCCTTATCTGGAACAGAAGGTGCCCGGACTACGGCTGGCCGGGGTGCACGAACTGCCGCGTTCCGCGCAGGCCTACATGGCGGCCATCAGAGCGCTGGGCCTGGGCAGCCAGCCGCGGGTGGATCGCGTCTTTGCGGACTACTCCGGTACGGTCGGTGGCACCCCCATCCGCATGCGCCTGGATGTGGTCACCTGGATGCTGGACCAATCGCCGCTGCTGGGGGGGCTGGGCAACTGGATACTGGTGGCCAACGGGGTCTGGGGCCCGGAGGCGAACTTCGCCCAGGCCTATGCGCTGGGCCAGGGGGTCATCGCCTCGGTCAAGACCGATCCGCGTTGGCGCGCCAACCAGTTCCGCACGGTCAACGACGTGCTGAACTACCGCAACCAGGTGATGGATCGCATCGGCATGGACTGGGACGCGTGGATCCGTGACCACGAGCCTGTGCCCGACCCCAACACGGGCGAACGCAAGGAGGTCCCCATCGGCGACGGCGACCCCTGGTTCGACAAGGACGGCAAGCCCCATCGCGTTCCCCCGGACCAGGAGCAGGCGGCCAAGGACAAAGGCTGGAACCGGGCGCCGCGGTGATGTCGGATCAGCGGGCGTATGTCCCCATTAGCTCGCCCTTGGCGACAATGTGGTCCTTCACCGCCCGGTCAAACTGCGACCGCTGCGCCCCCGGCTCCAGTCCGGTCGGGGCGTCGAGCGCGTAAAGGGTAAAGTGGTAGTGGTGCAGGCTGCCGGGCGGTGGCGCAGGCCCGCCGTAGCCGATCTTGCCGAAGTCGTTGGTACCCTGCTTGCCGCCATTGTCCGGCAGCATGGCGTTTGGCTCCACGCCCTCGGCAAGACTCGTCGCAGTCTTTGGGATGTCGTAGACCAGCCAGTGCGTGAACGTCCCGCCGGGTGCATCCGGGTCATCCATGACCAGCGCCAGCACCTGCGCCGACGGCGGCAGGTCTCCAGTCCATCGCAGTTCCGGGGAGAGGTTCTGGCCGTCGCCGGTGTGTCGCACCGGGATGGCGGCCCCCTCCTCGAAGGCTGGACTGGAGAGGGCCAAGTCCGCAGGCGCCGCAGCTTTCGCCACCGGCTCAGGGGGGGCGACCGTCGTCTCGCGCGGCGGGCACCCGCCGGCGAGCAGTGACGCCAGCGCTGTCAGCAGCAACACGCGCTTACCCATCTGCACCTCACACTCCCCTGTTCTCCCTCGTTGGGCGAACCGTCAGGAGCCCCATCTCGCGAGCCTGTTCCAGGACCGGCCGATCATACGAACAGGGCCCCCAGAAAGGCGCCGTGCTCGAGCCATCGCGCCAGCCGCAGACCTCCTTGAGGCTGCCGATGCGGTCATAGATGCGCTGGTATAGCTCACCGGCGGGCAGCGTCGCCCCCGGCGGCAGGTCCAGCAACTCCAGCACCATCAGGTCGCGCAACGCCGCCTTGATGTGGCCATGATAGCACAGGTGACGCGCGGGGTCATAGACGTTACACGAGTCACAGACCATGCAGCAGCCCTCGGTCAGCGTGACCGGGATGTCCGGATCCGCCTCCATGCGCTGCCGCAGCTCCACCAGATTGTCCTGGATGAGGGGCTCCTGCTGGTCCGCGGTACAAAGGATGCATAGCAGGTGCGCGGGGCGGATGAAGAGCCGGTCGGCCTGCTCACGGATGTAGCGTGCCGAGGCCTGCTTGGCGGCAGCCATGTCGGCCCGGTTGCGAGGGTGGACCATGGCCCAGAGGCCGCGGCCGGCCAACTCTTCGCCCAGGCGCGTCTGGACCTCGAGGTCACCCACCTCTCCCTCTGCCGCGATGCGCTCGTAGTACCCCGCGCGAGCGTGAGGGCACTCGGGCCAGTTCTCTGAAGGCCCTGTCGCGCTCCGGCAGATGCCCTGCAAAGTCGGCTGGCGACTGAAGAGCAGGCGATAGGCGATGAAGGCCGGGAGGGCGGAGTTGGGAATCAGACCCAGCACCCGCAGGACCTCAAGGTCCTTCTTGCGGGTGACATAGTCCGCTCGTCGGTTGGCGAAGCCCTCGGGCAGGGCAACGGGGTCGCGACTGGTGTAGGCATCGCGATAGTGCGCGAGGGCGATATCCAGGTCGGCGTGGAGCAGCAGTGACTGAAATGGGTCAGCCCACATGGCATCCAGCAGCGGCTGAAGGGCCTCCAGGCCACAAGGTGGGCTGTCACACCCTCCCCGCACGCACACGGCGCACAGCAGATGATGGGCCCGGATGGGGATCGGGTGATCGCTGGTGGGCTGGGGTGGGAAGGACATCCTGTGCCTCCTGGGGTGACGACCAGGGACCTGACCGATGCAGCCCTGTACCGACTGGCTTACGTGGCCGCGTCCAACTCCGGGCGGCCGGAGGCCGTGGCCTCAATGCAGACCTCGATCAGCTCCTCCTGGCCATCGGCCAGCATCCCCCGGCGCTCGTTGACATCAATGCGCACCTGCGGCCGCGTCGCTCCCGACAGCCCTGCCCGCTCGACTGCCAGGTCGTGGGCCGTCTTTCGTGCCGCCTGCACAGCCTGCTCCAGCTTCTCGAACTCGCGCTTGCCCGCCCGCGTATGCACCACATAGGCGGCCAGCTCTCCCGGTCGCACAATGGCCTGCTCACGCACTACCACTTCGCTGGCGATGGCACCGATGGCGTTGGCGACCTCGGCGTGCGGCGGGATTACGAGGCGGCAGTGCAGGCGACGGGCCACCTCGGGGAAGAACGGATGCACAGGCGCGCCAATGGCCACGAGAGTGTGGCCATAGGTGATGCCGACCGAAAGTGGCCCCTGCGAGGCCGCAGCCAGGCCAAGCCGCAACAGAACCTGGTCGCCCGCACCGGTAAGCTGCAGCCCGGTGACATGCCGCAGCACCTCCAGACAGAGGCGCCTGACGATCTCGTCGCGAACCAGCTCGATGACGGTGGCGGGCGGTGCCCCATAGAGCCCCGCGAAGAAGTGGAGGGCCTGCCGTGCCGCCTCCACATCGAACGCGGTGAACTCGCCTGTAACATGCAGCAAGTCGGTGGGTGTCAGGGAGCTGCGCTGGACATAGCCCAGGTCTTCCAGGTCCTCGGTGCGCAGCAGCGACGGCTCCACCAGCCGCAGCCGGCGAGAGAGTTGCTCGCGGGACAGCGGCCCATCCTGCAGGGCCTCAACGACGGCCCGCTGGCGGTCAGTAAGCGGGGCGTCCTCATGGTCGCGGCCCAGCCGGAAAAACTCCAGAAGCTGCGGTGTGCTGCGGTTAGTGACGCCGTTGTGGTCAAAGCGGTCCAGGGTCGGGCGGATCTCCGGGTGCTCCGCAGCCAGATTGCAGATAGGCACCACGCGGCGGGGGCCCACGAACAGCACGCGGTCGGCGTTGAAGCTCAGATGGCTGTCGCCGCCGAGGCCGATGGTGGCGATGTCGGCGGCCTCGACGCTGGTCTTCCAGCCGCCGACGGTGGCGCCCTCGGGGGCGATGCGCACCAGGCCCTGGCTCAGCGTCGCGCTGTCGGTGGTGGTCCCGCCCATATCAAAGACCAGGCCGTCGCTGACGTCGGTCAAGTGCCGTGCGCCGGAGACGCTGGCCGCCGGCCCCGACAGGATCGTCTCCACCGGCCGCTCCAGCGCCACACTCTCACTGATGAGTGAGCCGTCGCCCTTGACCACCATGATCGGCGCCTTCACCCCCAGGCTGCGCAAAGAGGCGCGCACCGCATCCAACAGGTGACGGATAACCGAAAGCAGGCGAGCATTGAGGATCGCGGTGTTGGCCCGGGCGATGTAGTCCAGCCGCGATGACAGCTCATGGCCGCAGACGATGGGCAGGTCGCAGAGCCCCCGGATCAGCTCCCGCACCTGCAGCTCATGGTTCGGATTGCGCACGCTGGCGTAGCCGGAAACGGCGAAGGCATCCACCCCTTCGGCCAGTAGTTCGCGGATCGCCTGCTGGGTCGCGACCGGGTCCGGCGGCTCCAGTTCATCGCCGCGGATGTCCATCACACCCGGGATGAAGCGAAGGGGACGCCAGTCCACGTCACGATCAGCGCCGGTCAGCGGGGACATGATGAGCGCTCCGGGCCGTCCCCCCTTGCCCTCGACGATGGAGTTGGTGGCCAGGGTCGTCGAGAGCGCCACCATGCGAATGGCCCCGGGCCGGGGCAGCTCCAGCTTGTGCAGGCTCTCGTCAATGCCGACACTGAGGTTGTGGTGGGTGGTGAGCGCCTTGGCCTTGGCCAGCACCTCGCGGGTCTGCAAATCGTAAACCACGCAGTCGGTGTAGGTGCCCCCCGCGTCAATGCCCAGGCCCAGGGAGGTGCTGGCGGTGTCGTAGCCGGAGACGGCGTCGGGGTCGGAGATCCCTCCCACAGCAGCGGTACCGGGGCCAGAGGCCCCTCCCACAGCAAGGGCGTCGGGGTCGGAGACCCTTCCCACAACGGCGGGTCCTGTACCATGCTGTTCTCCCCTCTCCACGTTGTGGAGAGGGGTCGGGGGTGACGTATCGCCGGTAAGGTCAATCGCCGTCAGCAAGCCTTCGTCTCCGGAGGCCATTGAGCGCTGGCCGGGCTGCAGTATCAGAAACTCGCTGTCATCCCACGGGCCGTTGAGGAGTTTGTGGAGGAGGTGTGGGTCGCCCGGGATCGCCTCGTAGCACCAGCCCAGGGCCTCGGCCATGCTCCGGGCGAACTCCTCGTAACGGGACTTGTCGTCAAGACCGGTGTCAATGAAGGCCGCCCGCGTATAGTTTCGCTTCCAGCTATCGTGGAACTGGATCAGGTGCAGGGCTTCGTCGTGACCGAACTGCTCCTGCCACGGCGCGTAGCGCGGATCCCTGGTCAGGTCCTCGTGGACCTCGTAGTACTTCTCCTTGTCATGGCCGATGGGCCGAACCTTGTGCTCATACCAACCTGCGGTGATGTAGAAGGTGCCGGGCTCGCGGGCGAACTGCTCGCGGTAAGCCTGGCGGCTGCCCAGAAAGAGCGTCATGCAGTCATGGGCCCGGGGGATCACCACCGGCACCGACCGGGCAACGACCCCGGAAAGCCCCCGGCCGCACAGCCCATAACCAATGGCCACGGCTTCGCAGCCGTCCGCCTCGGCCCGCTCAATGGCTGCTTGCACCTGTTCGCGCAGCAGGTCTGGCCGGTCGTGCAGGCCGGCCTCGAGGAGCTCAATCTCGATCTCGTTGGGCGAATCCTGGGCGAGCTTGAGCAGCTCCGGCTGCAGCACACCGCAGGCAATGACTCTGATCTTCATGCCATAGCATCCTCTTCACCGAGGTATCCCCACAGGAAACCGCGGACGGCACGCACAGCCACCAGCTTCCCGGCGCGGTCCTGGCCGCCCGAGAAGACCATCAGCTTGTTGCCACGGGTCCGTCCACGCCACTTCTCCGGCGACTTGCCGTCACGGCCCTCCACCAGCACTTCAAAGACCTGACCCTCCTGGGCCGCGTTGACCGCGCGCCCGATCTCGTTCTGCAGCGCCACCAGGCGCTGCAGGCGCGACTGCTTCACCGGCTCAGGCACCTTCTCCGGCATGGCCTCGGCCGCCGTCCCCGGCCGGTCGCTATACTTGAACATGAAGGCCTGGTCGAAACGAATCTCCGCAAAGGCCGCCAGCGTCCGCTCGAACTGCTCCTCTGTCTCGCCGGGAAAGCCCACCATCACATCGGTGGTCACCGCCAGTCCCGGCAATATCTCGCGGGCCAGGTCCACGAGGCTCTTGTAGTGCGCGTAGGTGTAACCCCGGCCCATGCGTGCCAGCACCTCGTCAGCGCCGGCCTGAATGGGCAGGTGAAGATGCTCGCAGGCCGCGGGGGTCTCAGCCATGGCGCGCAGCAAGCTCTCCGAGCAGTCCTTCGGGTGAGAGGTGGTAAAGCGCAGACGCCAGAGCCCCTCAACCGCGCCGACGGCCCGCAGTAGTTCTGGGAAGCTGCTACCGCTGTGGGGGTCGCGATAGCTGTTGACATTCTGCCCCAGCAGTGTGACCTCGCGGTAGCCCTCGGCGACGACCTCCTGGACCTCCGCCAAGATGTCGCCCGCCGGGCGGCTGACCTCGCGGCCCCGGGCGTACGGCACCACACAGTAAGCACAGAAGTTGTCACAGCCGTAGGTCACGTTGACGAAGGCAGATACGCCCGGCGTGCGGGCAGCCGGCTGGTGTTCATCGGGCAGCTCATCAGGATCAGTGACACAAATGGCGCAGCGGTCGTCGCTCAGGGCGCGCTCCACTCCGGCACGCAGCGCCGAGAGATTGCGGGGCCCCAGGATCAGGTCCACATAGGGCGCTCTGGCGCGGATCTCGTCGGCCATCACCTGAGCGACGCAGCCGCACACGCCGATGACCAGCTCGGGCCGCGCCCGCTTGAGCTTGGCCCAGTCACCCAGTTTGGAGAAGACCTTGTGCTCGGGCTTCTCCCGGACCGCGCAGGTGTTGAGGATCGCTACCCGCGCCACCTGCGGGTCGTCAGTTGGTCGCAGCCCCAGAGACTGCAGGACCCCCGCGATGGTCTCGGAGTCCCGCTCGTTCATCTGGCAGCCCATTGTATCAATGTAGTACAGCTCAGGCATGGCGCTGCATTATAACAGCTTTATACGCCTGTTGGAACTGGCTCCGCGGAGGCGCGAGCTCTTGCTGTTCGTTGCCGGTCGAAGACTCCGCGTGCTATAATCCGGCGCTGTTCGCGGTCATGTCGTTGCTGCTGGAGGTTGCCATCATGGGCGTGCTGCGCGTGACCAATGCTTTGCTGTTGGCCGGCGCCGAGAGCGTTCCGCTGCCATCGGCTCTGCTCCAGGCTGAGGATGGGGTCATCACGTACGTCGGGCGGGAAAGTGAGGCCCCGCCCTGCCCGCCGGACGCCGAAGTGCTTGACGCTGAGGGCATGCTGCTCATCCCCGGACTGGTTAACGCCCATACCCACGCGGCCATGACCCTGTTTCGTGGCGTGGCCGATGACATGCCCTTGAAGCCCTGGCTGGAGGAGAAGATCTGGCCGATGGAGGGGCGGCTGGCGCCCGAGGACGTGTACTGGGGCACCCTCCTGGGCATCATCGAGATGCTGCGGGCCGGCGTCACCTGTTACAACGACATGTACCATTTCTTCACCGAGGGTGCCCGCGCTGCCGTGGATGGCGGCATCAGGGCGGTGCCCTCCGGTGTCTTGCTGGGCTTCCTGCCCAACGCCGAGGACCTGCTGGCCGAGGCGGTGGAGTTCTGTGTTGAGCTTGCCCGCTCCGGTCCCAGCCGGGTAACGCCGATGCTGGGCCCGCACGCGCCATACACGTGCCCCGACCCGCTCCTGCGCAAGGTCATCACCCTGGCTGGCGAGCACCATCTCGGTATCCACATCCATCTGTCGGAGACCGCCGGGGAGGTCGAGGACAGCATCCGTGAGCACGGCGTGACGCCGCTGCAGCACATGGCCGACCTGGGCATGCTGGAGTTGCAGGTAGCGGCCGCCCACTGCGTGCACCTGACCGATGCTGATGTCGCCCTGGCTGCGGAGACCGGCCTGGGCTGCTGTCACTGCCCCACGAGCAACATGAAGCTGGCCAGCGGCTTCGCCCGCGTCCCCGACCTCCTGGCGGCCGGCGCGGTCGTGGGGCTGGGCACCGACGGGGCCGCCTCCAACAACAACCTCGACATGATCGAGGAAGCCCGTATGGCGGCCCTGATCCACAAGGGCCATCGCGGTGACCCGACAGCGGTCACGGCGCGGCAGGCTTTCGCCATGGGTACGCTGGGCAGCGCTCGCGCCCTGGGTCTGGCGGACCGCATCGGTACACTGGAAGTGGGCAAGCAAGCCGACTGTGTCCTGTTGGACCTGAGCCGGGCTCATCTCCAGCCGCTGCATGACATCGTCTCCCAGCTCATCTATGCCGCGCAGGCCAGTGACGTGCACACGGTCATCGTGGATGGCGAAGTCCTCCTGCGTGACCGGAGGTTCCTTAAGCTGGACGAGGAAAGGGTCATAGCCGAGGCCAGTGCGCGGAGCCTGCGACTGGCCCATCCCTGAGCGGCGGTACTGATCGAGCCATGGCCCGGAGCCACCCCAACCCCTGCCAGGTGTGTCCTGGCTCCTGTTGCCGCGAACTGGCGGTCACGGTCTCAATCGTTGACGTGGCTCGTATCCACCGGTACCTGCACATCCCGGTGCATGCCTTCCTCGCCAGGTACGTGGACGAGGACCCGAAGGAGGAGCCATTTGCCTTCATCATCCGGAAACAGCCCATCGCCCTGGCGCTGCTGCCACCGGACGGTCTGGACCGGGGATGCTCCTTCCTGATGGACGTCGGCGGCCACCTGCGCTGCGGCATCTACGACTACCGTCCCGGCACCTGCCGCGTCTACCCGTTCACCGACCAGGGTGAGCGGGTCCGCCACAAGCGCGGTACGCTCTGTCCCCGCCGTTTCGATCTCGATGACCTGCGGGCCGAGGATATCCGCCGGGAGATTGCCCGATACCAGGAGGAATGGCTCATCCATGCCGAGTTCGCCCGGCAATGGAACGCCGATCCGCCACGTCACGCCTCATTCCAGAAGCTGCTGGACTTCGTGGACGAGATTGTCCAGTCCGGTAAGGTATAGGACAGCGGGGCAGCGGCCGCTTCAGCCCCGTGAGCAAAACGGACCCGAGTGTCCGTTCCACCAATCCAAGGGAGGTCGCCTCAATGCCTGCCAAGAAGCCGGCCAAGCCGTTGAGCGAGGAACAGGACCGCGAACGTCGCCTCGCCTGGTTCCGCGAGGCCCGATACGGGATGTTCATCCACTGGGGGCTCTATTCGCAGCTCGGTCGCCACGAGTGGGTCATGAACCGGGAGCGGATTCCGCTGGCCGAGTATGAGAAGCTGGCTGACACCTGGAAGCCTGGCCCGTGGCCGGCCCGGAAATGGGCCAAGCTGGCCAAGCAGGCAGGGCAGCGCTATATGGTGATGACCACCAAGCACCATGAGGGCTTCTGTCTGTTTGACTCGGAGCTGACCGACTACAACGCCGCCAGGCGCGGACCGGGGCGCGACCTGGTGGCCGAGTACGTCGAGGCCTGCCGGGCTGAAGGACTCAAGGTCGGCTTCTACTACTCCCTCATGGACTGGCATCACCCCGACGGCGCCCTGTGTGCCAAGAATGAGAAATCGCGACGGCGATTCGTGGACTACATCCACGGTCAGATCCGGGAGCTGCTGACCAACTACGGCAAGATTGACATCATGTGGTATGACGTATCCTGGCCCCTGGACGCCGCCGGCTGGGAGTCCGAGAAGATGAACAAGATGGTGCTGGAGTTGCAGCCTGACATCATCATCAACAACCGCAACCAACTCCCCGGTGACTTCGGCACGCCCGAAGAGCACATCGTGGCCGAGCAGCGAATGTGGGAGGCCTGCATGACCTTCAACGGCTCCTGGGGCTACGGGCCCATTGAGCCCGAGTACCGCACTCCCCGGCAGGTCCTGGGGATGCTGCGGCAGGTCGCGGCAGGTGGCGGCAACCTGCTGCTGAACTGTGGTCCCGCGCCCGACGGCACCATTCCGCCGCCCCAGCCCAGGATCCTCAAGCAGGTTGGCGAGTGGCTCGGCAAGTACGGGGAATCCATCTACACGGCCACCGACCCCATGGAACAGGAATGGACCTTCCTGGGCGCGTTCACCCGCAAGGGCAACACCCTGTACTACCACGTGAACCGGTGGCCGGGCACTGACTTCTCCATCGGCGGTCTGCATTGCACCATCGAATCGGCACGTATCATGGGCGGCAAGAAGCTGAAGGTGAAGCAGGAGAAGGACCGGGTGCTGCTCCAGGGCGTGCCGGCCGAGGCACCTGACCCGCTGGTAACGGTCATCGAACTGAAGTTCAGCGGCGAGCCCAAGCAGACGCTGGGGGCAGGTTGCGTCATCCTGCCCAAGGACCCGTGGGGCAAGACGACGGCTTAGGGCCGGCGGAAGGAAACACGGCTTTCGCGGCGAACTGCTGGCCGTAAGGAAAGCGACGAGAGTACGTCAGGGAGGTAGTTTCCCACCATGGCATTCCAACCAGCGCTCAGCAAGTTCATCTCCTTCCAGGATGCGGCTGAATGCGCCCGCGTTCGGGCCATCAAGAAGGAAGACATCTGCAAGCACCCAAACCCGGACTTCAAGATCCGCCTGATCGAAAGCCTCGAGATCTTCTACTCCGAGTTCGCGCTTGACATCGTCAGCCGCATCGTGACCGCCGCCGAGGAGGGGCGCCAGTGTGTGCTCATTCTCCCCGTGGGCCCGGTGCCCCAGTATGCCATTGCCGCTAACATCATCAACCGCCTCAACATCGACTGCAAGCACCTGGTCACTTTCAACATGGACGAATATGCCGATGAGAACGGCCAGACGGCGCCGCCGGACTGGGAAGGGTCCTTCGCCACCGCCATGATGGGCAACTTCTTCGGGCGCATTCGCGAAGACCTGCGCCCCAAGCCGGAAAACATCAACTTCCCCAACACCGCCAACATTGACCACTACTCGGACATGATCGCGGCGGCCGGTGGGGCCGACTGCTGCTACGGCGGGATTGGTTGGTGCGGCCACATCGCCTTCTTCGAGAGCCACCTGGGGGACAACTATGCCACTTTGGAGGAGTACAAGCAGGCCAAGGCGCAGATAGTTGAGCTGCACCCGATGACGATCATGCAGAATGCCCTGCACAGTTTCGGCGGCGATTGGTCGTGGGTGCCGCCCAAGGCTGCCTCCATCGCGCCAGCCGACATCCTGGGCGCCAAGCACCGCAGTTTCTGGCTGGATGGCATGTGCGGGCCGGGCACCAACATGTCATGGCAGCGGTTCATTGCCCGCCTGGCTGCCCACTGCTATCCCAACAAGTACGTGCCGGGCTCGATCCTGCAGACCTGCCGCACCGACTACACCATCTACGGGCCCGTGGCCAACAACGTGGAGATTGACATGTCGTAGCCGCACCGCGTCCGCTCAGCGCGCCCCGCTTCGATCGCGCGGGGGAGGGAGGAGCAACAAGGGCCCAGCATTCAAGCTGGGCCCTTGCCTTTGTCAGAGTGTCTGGGGTCTATCGCCGACGGGGGCGCCGCGGGGTGTCCGTCCGCCGTCGCTTGCGGTCGGTGCCGCCAGACCCGGGCAGGTAACGTAGACGCGGGGCGGGGGTCGGCTCGAAGTCGTAGTCACTGCGGCGACGGTCCGCCGGGCGTGCCGCACGGCTCGGCCGCATATGGGCGAGATTCACGCACAGCAGGATGATGATCATCACCAGACAGCCGTCGGTGAGTGTCATCGAGTCATAGATGCCCAGGACGTTCACCGATAGCCACTGCAGCAGAACGATACCAGGAAAGAAAAGCCCGATCCCCAGGAGTACGCCGCCCAGAGTGCGCATAGCTCATCATCCCGTTGTGCGAAGTCTGCGGCGTCCCGGCTGCGCCGGTCCGTAACGCGTCACGGCGATTGCTGGCTATATTAGCGCAAAAGGTCGGCAATGGCTATACCCAGGGCCTGATGGCCGGCTCCGCCCAGGTGTTGGCTGTCCAGCAGCAGCGACGCACGGTCGGCCGCGTCAGTCACTCGCGCCAGGACGCTGGCCGTCCGCACCAGGGGTAGCTGCTGGCTTTGTGCCACCTGCTCCACGGCCCAGGCATAGGGCCAGGTCCCCCGCTCGGCGTTTTCCCCCGTAGGCCCCGCGGCGCTGGAAAGGTACGGCGGGGGCGTAATCGCCACGACCAGCGCCGCGGTGTGCGTCAGCAGTTCATTCACCAGGCCCTGGTACTTGACGCGAAACTCATTGACGTCGGCCTTGGCGGCAGCGGCCTGCGCCCCGTAGGACAGGAGTACGAGGTCCGGCGCCAGCGAGCCGCGACGTTCCTGCGCCCACTCAAGCCCGTAAGCGATACTGCCCGAGGTCCCGCCGGCGATCTCCACCGTCAGTCGCTTGTCGGGGTAGAAACGCCGCAGCGCATTGGCGGCCACCGTCGCCCAGTGGCCCTCCTTGTCGGCGTCAATCACCGTCAGGTCGCCGATGACCGCGATGTCCAGGTCACCAGGCTGCTCCAGGCAGTACCGCCGGAAGATGCTCACGGCCCGGTCAGTCTCAAAGGGGGGTTGGGTGGCGGCCAGTTTGAGCGGATCATCCCGCATCTCCTTGCCCGCCTGGCCGTAGACCTCCACTTCGCGCAAGAAGAGGCAGTTGTCGCCACCCAGGCCTCCTTTCCAGGTGTCCCGGAAGGTGATTCGGACGTAACGCGCCACACGGGGCTGGAAGGCCACCGAGAGGAAGAGCGGATCACGGTCCGCGAAGATGAAGTCAGGCTCGCGCAGTAGCTTGTAGTTCTGCGCGTCAGGCGAGGAGGCCAAGGAGACGGTGCGAGTGTTGCCGTTGCCGCTGTTATACACGACGACCTTGTTGATGGTGCACTGGCCCCCAAGGTCAATAGTGACATGCTTGGGGTACTCGGGAGAGTTGGCCGTGGCAAAGCAGGCTGGCGCGCTGTCCGACTCGCGGTCACCATCCACCAGGCCGGTCCAGCCTGGCAGAACCGGCGCGTTGGAGACGTACGGGCGACCCAGGGCCAGGTTGACCGCCGGTCCCTGAGCCATGGCAGCCCAACCGGAGAGGGCCACCGCCAGCGACAGGGTGACGAGGCGCTGCATGGGAACACCCCCATCAGGAATCTTTAGAGCGGCTCGATCTCCAGGCTGATGTCCACGGCAGGCGCGGAGTGCGTCAAGGCCCCTACCGAGATCAGATCTACTCCGGTGGCAGCGATGGCGCTGACAGTATCCAGGTTCACGCCGCCGGAGGCCTCCAGCAGGATGCGTCCTGCCGCCAGTTGCACGGCCTGTCGCAAGGTTGCCAGGTCCATGTTGTCCAGCAGAGCGACGTCCGCGCCAGCCGCAATGGCCTCCTGCAACTGGGGCAAGGTGGTCACCTCGACCTCGACCCGGAGCGTGTGCGGGGCACCGGCCCGGGCTGCCGCTACCGCGGCTGCAACGCCTCCGGCCAACGCCAGATGGTTATCCTTCAGCAGCACGCCGTCGTAGAGCGCAAAGCGGTGGTTGTGGCCCCCACCCGCCCGCACGGCCGTCTTCTGAAGCTGCCGCAGCCCCGGTGTCGTCTTGCGCGTATCCACAATCCGAGCCTTCGTACCGGCAACGCGGTCCACGTAGGCGCGAGTCAGGGTGGCGGTGCCGCAGAGCCGCTGCAGGAAGTTCAGGGCCGTCCGCTCAGCCGTCAGCAGAGCCCGAGCCGATCCGGTCACCACTGCCAGGGTGGTACCCGGCGCAAACTCATCGCCCTCGGCCAGACGGGCCTGGAAGTCGCAGGCCGGGTCCAGTTGACGGAAGCACTCGGCGGCCACATCCAGACCCGAGAGCACTCCCGCGGCCTTGGCCAGAAACACCCCGCGCGCGCGGAGGCTGGCCGGGACCGTGGTCTCGGTGGTAATGTCCCGGGGGCCGATATCCTCGGCCAGGGCCTGAGCGACGACTTCCCGCCAGTCCATCACTCACGCTCCGGCTCGGCCGGGCATTGTGCTCCGCCAGAGATGGGTCGGTTGTGCTGATCAACGTGCACTGTCATCACGTTGAGCGTCCGGGCCTCCTCGTCAGAGTAGAAGGCATAGGAGATGATGTGCACGCGGTCGCCCACGACCGCCAGCCGGGCCGCCGGGCCGTTCAGGCAGACCGTCGTCGAGCCTCGCTCGCCAGCGATGGTATAGGTCTCCAGCCGCTGGCCATTAGACAGGTTGACGACCTGCACACGCTCGCCTGGCAGGATGTCGGCCGCCTCCATCAGGTCCGCCGGCAACGTGATGCTGCCCTCGTAGTGGAGCTCGGTCATGGTGACCGTCGCCCCGTGGATCTTGCTCTTTGCCATGTGCCGTAACATTTCAGCTATCCTCTATCCGTTCACGCGGATATTGTCAATGAGTCGCGTCCTGCCCACCATCACCGCCGCTGCCAGCACCAACGGTGCCCCGGATGCGGACCGGTCCTCCAGCGTCTCGGGATCCACGGCCTCCACGTACTGCGGCCGTAGGAGCGGCTCACTCTGCAGCAGTTCCAGGGCCCGCCGCACGGCGTCGGCGCCTGTTGCGCCCTGTCTCACCAGATCGGCTGCCGCCTGGAGGGCCTGGGGCAGGCGCACCGCCGCCTGCCGTTCCTCGGGGCTGAGGTAAGCATTGCGGGAGGACATGGCCAGGCCATCTGGCTCGCGGACGGTGGGCTGGGCGATGATTTCCACCGGTATCAGCAGGTCACGGACCATGCGGCGGATGACCTGGAGTTGCTGGTAGTCCTTCTCACCGAAATAGGCGCGGTCAGGCTGAACAACATTGAGCAGCTTGGTCACGACCGTCGTCACACCTCGGAAGTGTCCGGGGCGGTAACGTCCACACAGTCCCTCGGTCAGACGGTCCACAGTGACCCAGGTGCAGGCGCCCGGTGGGTACATCTCCTCCTCGCTGGGGGCGAAGATCAGCGAGACTCCTGCCTCCCGCGCTTTCTGCGCGTCGCCCTCCAGGTCGCGCGGGTACTGGCTGAAGTCTTCCTGCGGTCCGAACTGGGTAGGGTTCACGAACAGGCTGACCACGGTCACGTCATTGTCAGCGACCGCGCGTCGCATCAGGGACAGGTGTCCGGCGTGAAACGCTCCCATCGTGGGCACCAGCCCCACCGATCTGCCCTCTCGTCGCGCAGCATCAACGAAGGCCCGTACCCCCCGGACAGTGCTCTCAATGCGCATTGCCGCAGCGACTCCTCGTGGCGACGTGTCGGCCTACTGGCTCAACACGGCGCTGAAGTAACCCTGGTAGAAGCCCACCAGTTGAAACAGTACCACAACACCGAATACTATCACGGCCACCGGGACAATGGCCAGGGTTAGCTTCTTGAGTGAGGTGGAGGCTTCCGCCTCGAAGTAGTCGGCGACCTTGTTCATCGTGGCGTCAATGTTCCCGGACTCCTCGCCTGTCTTCAGCATGCTCAGGGCCAGGGCGGGGATCTGGCCGCTTTGGGCCAGCACCTCGCTCAGGCGCTTGCCCTCCTCGAGCGGCCGCTGGGCCCGCAGGAACACTTCCTCCACGGCATGGTTGCCCGCCGTCTTGGCTGACAGTTGCACCGCGGCGTTGATCGGTACGCCGGCGCTGTAGAGCGCCGACAGCGCCCGGCAGGCCCGGGCCCAGGACAGCTTGGTGACGATGGGGCCGACCAACGGGATGCGCTGCTTGAGGCGGTCCAGGCCGATACGGCCCTGCCGCGAAGCTCCGTACCGTTGCACGAGAACGTAGACGACCACAATGGGCAGGCCCAGTATCAGCGTGTACCAGGCCAGGCCGACGAGACCCACCGCCAGGGCCTGTCCCATAGACCCGGTTATCGCCGTGATGACCATTCTCGTGATGAGGGGGATGAACAGCACAGCTCCCGCCACGAGCTTGGGGTAGAACGTCTCCCGCGAGAGTGTTTGGTGAAACTCCAACTCGCGCTCGAGATAGTCGGCGCTCAGGTTGAGCATGTCATCCAGACGACCGCCCTGTTCCCCGGCAGCCACCAGGGCCCGGTTCAGTTCAGAGAAGACCCGGGGGTGCCGGGCCATCACGTCTGAGAGCCGCTGTCCTGACGAGACCTTGCGGGCCGCCTCCTGAGTCGCCAGCTTCAACTCCATGCTGGTGCGGCGACCCTCCAGGGTCGAGAGGGCCATGCCCAAGGACATCCCGGCATCCACCAGCGTAGCCAGCTCGCGGAAGAACTGCACCCTCTCGGCCAGACGCATGCTGCCCAGCATCAGGTGGCACTCCCGAGCGCTTCGCGCAGTGTGCCCACCAGCCGAACCTCAGGACTGGCCGGGTCGGCTAGTTCCGCCACCGCCGTCATCCCGTCTGGTTGCAGGTCCGGCGCGATCCGCGCCAGCGGAACCAGCACGAACTGGCGCTCCAGCATTCGCGGGTGGGGGAGGGTCAGGGCCGGCGTCTGCCGGGTCTCCTCGCCGCAAAGCAGCAGATCTATGTCCATGGTGCGCGGCGCGTTGCGGAAAGTCCGGACGCGCCCCAGCGACGTCTCCACCTGCTGGACAATGGCCAGCAGCTCCTCCGGCACCAGCTCTGTATCCAGAGACAAGACGAGGTTCAAGAAGGGTCCCTGTTCTGTGTAGCCCACCGGTGCAGTTTCATAGACCGGGGAGACCCGGCAGAGCTGCAGGCGCTCATCGGCCGCCAGCAAGCCGATGGCCCGGACCAGGTAAAGCGCCCGGTCACCCATGTTGGACCCCAGTGACAGGTAGCAGGTCATGGGCTGCCGAAAGGCCTCCACGGTGCACGTCACGGCCGCCGATGCCTTCAGAAGAAGACTTTCGCCAGCTTCAGAGCCCCCTGCTTCCACGGCACCCGGTGTGACACCCCGCTCGTCTGGCGGATCTGGTCCAGATGGTCAACGTACCACTGGTAGTTGCGGATCAGGGCCTGCTCGTTGGAGTAGCGGGGGGTGAAGCCCAGCTTCGCTTCGGCTTTCTCAATGGAGACAAAGGACTCTTTGTCTATCGTCTCGTAGATCCACTTGTACAGCGGTGACAGCCGCAGCTTCTCCAGCAGCTTCAGCACCGCGACCACCGGTCCCGCGGGCAGGCACTTGATGCGCTTACCGTGTCCGGCGTAGTCGAGCACGGCCTGGAAGTCGTCCCGCAGACTGCGGAAGTGCTTCGCCCCGATGTTGAAGGTGTCGTTGACCACGTCGTCCGGCAAGGTCAGGCAGAGGTGGATGGCCGCGCAGAGGTCCTCCACATCCAGCAACTGGTAGAGGTTCTTCCCGCTACCCAGCATCGGGAAACCGTGGCCTTCGTAGGCCCACTCGTAGAGCATCGCAAAGACCCCGAGACGCTCTGGGCCGACAAAGGACTTGGGCCTCAGGATCGGCACAATCAGGCCCTGCCCGCGCGCCTTGAGGCACTCCTCCTCTGCCAGGATCTTGGCCTTCCCATAGGCTCCCACCCCTTCGAGACGGTCGTCCTCATAGAGCGGGTGGTGGTCGGGTACACCGTACACAGCGGTCGAGGAGATATGGACGACCCGGCGGATGCCCACTGCCTGCGCCGCCTGCAAGACGTTGCGCGTGCCGTCCACATCCGTGGTCATGATGTCGTCTTCGCTGTACAGCGGCAGGGCTGCGGCGGTGTGCACCACCAGGTCGCAGCCCTCCATGGCCTGCTGCAGGGTGGGCAAGTCGCGAATGTCGCCCTGCACCACGCGGACCCGGGCGTCTGTCTGTTCCGGGTAGGTGAACGCGGCGACGTCATAGGAGACGGTATTGTAGCCCCGCTCCAGCAGGTAGCGGATAAGATTGATGCCGAGGAAGCCCGCTCCACCAGTGATGAAGACGGTCTGCGGCGTTGTCGTGTTGGTCTCAGGTGCCATGCTGCCGTCTCTCCACGGTGCCGAGTACTCGCTACAGCCCCGCCTGCTCCCAGCACTGCTGTAGCATGCGGCCGACATACGTGACGTTCTCTTCGGGCGTCAGATCCTTCAGGCGCGCACAGAAGGGTTCAGGCGTGACCGGCCCATCATAGCCGCAGTACTCCAGAGCCTGCAGGAAGGCCGTGATGTCAATGACTCCCGTCGCTCCGGGCACGTCGCGGACGTTGTCAATCTGTTCATCGAGGGGTACGCCCAGCGGAGCGTCGTTGACGTGCACGTAGACCACGTTCTCGTTGGTCAGCAAGCCCAAGTCCTCGGTGGTGCCACCAGAGGTGTACCAATGCCAGCAGTCCAGCAGTAAGCCGACGTTACCTGTCCCAATGCGCTCGCATAGTTCGAGCATCCCCTTGAGGTCATACACGAACTCATAGGCGTGGCCGGCCCGTAGCGTCCTGGGGCCAATGAACTCCAGCCCCAGCCGAATACCGTAGTCGCGCATGATTTCCGCGATGGGACGAAAGCGCGTGACATGGAAATCGAGGTTTGCGGCCAGGTCGCGCTCGTCGCTCCACGAGGGGACCCAGGTCGCATAGCGGGTGGCGCCGACGGCCCGGGCCAGCTCACAGGCTGCCGGCAGGGCTCGCAGACTGGCTTGCCAGGCTTCCTCGGACCCCATCCAGTCCACCGGCAATCCGACGCCGCCCATCTGCATGCCGTTCTCAGCAAACAGGGCCTTGAAGGCTTCCACGCCGTAGCTCTCGACTTCACCGAGGGGGACGTCCACGCCCTGAAATCCCCCCAGTTTGGCATACTCGATACTCTGCGCCAGGTTGGCACTGATGCCCAGCGCACCGCAACTCAGATTCCGGAACATGGCTTTCGTCTCCCTTGGTTGGTGGTGGACCGAGCGAGATCGGTCGGGCCTACGGGACGCCTCTAGAGGTCCTGTCGGCGCAGGAGCGCTCCCACTGACTCTCCGTCGTGAATGCATTTGATGGCTTCGGCGAACAGGCGCGCCACCGACAGCACCTTGATCTTCGGTATGCGCCGTTCCGGGGGCAGGTCCACGGTGTTGGTGGACACCACCTCCACCAGCGGTGAAGCCTCAATCAAGGCGCAGGCCTGGCCGCAGAACAGCCCGTGGGTGCAGGCGGCCCGCACGGATCGGACACCCAGCTTCGCCACCGCCTCAACCGACGCCATCAGGGAAGTGGCGCTGCTGATTTCGTCATCCAGGAAGATGACGTCGCGATCCCTGACATCGCCGATGAGATTGGTTATCTCCACCTCGGTGTCGCTGATGCGGCGCTTTGACATGACGGCGACAGGGATGTTGAGCCGCTCCGCGTAGCCCGCGGCGCGCTTGTCCTGCCCCATGTCCAGGAGGGCCACAGCGTTGCTGAGGTCGGTACGGGCCAGGTAGTCGCAGACGACTGGCGCGCCCTGAAGATGGTCGGTGGGACGGCTGAAGAAGCCATGGACCTGCTCCGAGTGCAGGGTCATGGTCAGGAAACGGTCCGCGCCGGAGGCCGCCAGCACATTGGCTACCAGGCGGGCGGCGATGGAGATACGCGGCTGGTCCTTCTTGTCAGAGCGGGCATAGGAGTAGTGCGGGATGACCGCGGTGATACGGCGTGCTGACGCACTGCGCAGCGCGTCGCAAAGCAGCATCAACTCCACCAGCATCTCATTGGGTGCCGGGTACAGTGACTGGATGACGAAGACGTCGGCCTCGCGGACGCTTTCCAGGATCTGGACAAAGGTGTTCTCGTTGGAGAAGCGCCTGATGGCCACCGGCGTCAGTGGGATACCCAGGTGATGGCAGATCTCCGTTGCCAGGGGGACATTCGAGCTGCCGGCCACCACCATCAGTCGCTCACGCATGGGGTTCACCTGGACCGTCACTCCGCATCATAGAGTGCCAGAACTGAAAGCAGTACCGGAGTCCCGGTCAGTCCGCCCGCCGGACGGCCCACGAGCGGCTCGCTTGTGGCCTCCTGGAGACTGGCTCCGGCCTGTCCTTACACAGCGGCCATTAGCGCCTCGACATACCGTGGCGCCTCCGCCGTGAAGACCTGGAAGACGATGCTGGCCTGAGTGCCAAGGGTACTCACGGCTAGCGTCCCAGGTCAGCGGTAAGTGCCGCACATCTCCGGTGTGAAGAGCAGTTCAGCCAGCCGTCCGTCGCTGAGACCCGCCTCGCAGAAGACCTGGCGCTGGTAGTCGAAGACACCGAACTCCCGCGTGTTGTGGGCATCCGAACCGCACGCCAGCCGGACGCCAAGCTCGTCACACCTGCGTACCATCAGCAGGTCGTGGTCGCGATATCGCTTGTGCGAGTTGACCTCCAGAGCGACGCCGTGCTCGGCAGCCTGCTCCACCGTCCAGGTGACCAGGTCGTCGCTCACGGTGTAGCCGCTGCTGAGCATCGTTCGGAAGGGGTGGGCCAGCACATCCACACCGTACTCCATCAGCCACAGGGTCTGCTGCCGCTGCTCCGCCTCGACAGCCGGCTGCTGACCCCTCGCCTCGGCACTAGGCAGGACGTGCACCGCGCCCAGGCAGATGTCCAACTGACCCCGCAGGTCGTCGGGAAACATGAACTGGCCGTCCGGCAGCACATCCAACTCGACACCTACCAGGAGATTCGGGCAGCCCCCGGCGCGCAGGTCCTCCATGTACCGCACGACGCGCTCGCGCCCCACCGCCTTGCGCGCCTCGAACAGCTCGATGGCATCCTCGCGGTACATGGCCCAGGCGATCTCGGGCTCGTAATAGAGGTGCATGGTGTGGTCCGTCACAGCGAAGCACAGGTCCCGTGTCCGCGCTTGCTGGAAGAGCCACTCGTCCGTGATGTCCTCCCCGCATGCCGAACGCAGCGTGTGGACGTGACAGTCAAAAGAGATCCTCATGCGACATCCTTCGTCCTGGCGCGAATCCGACGGCCCCGCCATTATACCCCACGAGCAATCCCAGGGGAAGGCGGGGCCGCGGTGTCACGGCCGAGCAGCCGAAAACCTCACAGCAGGTCCCGGTAGTGGTGCGCCACTTTCCTGATCGCTGTCGCCATCCCCTCGATGTAGCCATCAGGCGGGTCAATCATCGTGGGGAGCGCCAGGATGTTGGGGATGACCTTCTCGGCCTTGGGCAGGCTGCCGGGGCCCTGCGGCACATAGCCCTCCTGCGGGGAGATGACCCCGCGCCCGTCGTCGTAGAAGGCCATGCCGGTGCTGAAGGGCGAGGTAAGGTGGTAACCGTCGTAGTTCCGACCGCCGAGCGATGCCCCCTCAGCCGCTACGGCCGCCGCAAACCTCTCGGGACTGAGCCCCCCGGCTGCTTCCGGATGGAAGATCAACCGCAGGTTCCCGTAGAAGCCAGCATTCTCGGCCTTCGGGTAGGACTTCACCGGACGCAAGCATTCGACATCGGCGATGAGGCCCAGGAGCGCGTCGTAGTTCTCCTTGATGCGCCGGTTGCGGTACTCCAGACTGTCCAGCGCCACCAGGCCAATGGCCAGTGACAGATTGGTCGCGCGGAACTTGATCATGCCCCAAGTGGCGGTAGTCAGTTCAGTCAGGGGCGGCTCGGTCAACTCCGTGCTGATGTTGTAGCGGTTGAAGTGCCCAAAGGCCAGGACGCGCTCGTAGTAGTGGCGGTTATTGGTGCAAAAGACCCCACCCTCGCCGGCCCCCACAGGCTTGCCGGACGGCGAGGCGCCCTGCATCGAGAAGCAGCCGACATCGCCGATGGACCCGATGGGCTTGCCATCGTAGCGCGCGCCATGGGAATGGGAGCAGTCCTCCACCACCGCGATGCCGTGCGCACGGGCCACTTCCATGATCGGGTCCAGGTCACACACGCTGCCGAACAGGTGGGGCACGCAGATGGCTCTGGTGCGCGGGGTGATCCACCGCTCCAGGTCAGCCGGGTCCAGGCACAGGGTCTCGGGGTCCAGGTCGCAGAAGACCGGCTTGGCCCCCAGCACCATGGCCGGGGCGAAGCTGCAGATCCAGGTATAAGTCGGGCAGATAACCTCATCTCCCGGCCCGACGCCCACGGCAAAGTACCCGGCGATGAGGGTCGAGGTACCGTTGTTCTGCGGCAGAACGAACTCGGTCCCCGAGACAAGCTCACGAAACCGCTGCTCAAACTCCAGTGCGATGGGGTGCCCGGTGTTGGAGAATGCCCGCTCGCGGATGATCTGACTGCACAGCGCAATCTCCCGCTCGTAGTCCGGCTCCCACGTCTCCACTCGGTCGAAGCTGCAGGCTTTCGGCCCGCCCAGCAAAGCAAGCTGACTCATCAGACGCCCTCCCTAGTTCCGCTTCAAGTCCTGTGTCAGCAGCCGCTCCATGAATAGCTGCAGGAAGGCACCCACCCGCGGGGTGACGGCCACACGGCAGTTGGGCTCACCAGCACTGGGCCGCGTGATCCCCTCCTGGTCCACCTCAATGTGCATCTCGGCCACCCCGCACAGAGCGGGGTCAAGCAGCATGCCCACGGCCAGCGGATCATGCAGCGTCGGCGTGTCGTGGGGCCAGAGGGCCAGCATCCGTGTCAGCGCGTCAGTCAGGGGCGTCCCCCGCGTCTGCAACCTGGCCCGGAAGTCCGCCTGAAGCTGCACCTGCATGGTGGCGTCCAACGGCACCATCAGCACCGGCACCCCAGCCCGAAACATAGCCTGGGAAGCAGGAATGTCGGTGACAATGTTGTACTCCGGGCGAATCTCCGGTGTGGCGCCCTCCGGCCAGCCCACACAGCCGCCCATGATGCAGAAGCTTCTGGCCTTCTGGAGAAACTGCGGGTCCAGGGCCAGGGCATCGCCAATGTTGGTGAAGGGGCCCACCGCGAGGATGGTGATTTCGCCGGGATGCTGGTTCACCTGGTCCACCAGAAACTCGGCTGCCGACTGCGCGATGGGCTGCGTGGCCACGAAATCCTCCGCCCAGGGATACTGGTTCACCGAGCCGCCCGTCTCAGTGACCCGGCCGACGGCGACGGGTACGCGCTCAAGCCCGGTCTCATAGAGCATCTTCAGGGCCAGCTTCGCGCGCTGGTCGGTCCGGTTATTGGCGATGGTGACCCCCACCAGCTCTAGCTCGGGCGAGGCGAGAATGAGAGCCAGCGCGTAGGCGTCATCTATGTCAGTGCCTATGTCGGTGTCGAGGATGATCCTTTGCCGCATGTGTTCCTCTCCCTGCCCGGCAGGCGCTGATGCCCCCGCCGGGGAAATGGCTGCTACGTTCACCGCAAGGAGGGCGTTGCCCTTCTCTCTGGCAGTGGGGTGTGAGGCCAGCCCATGGACCAGCGCAGCTTCGACTTCTCGGCCGATGAACGGCCAGTGTGCAGACGCCGGAAGGCTGGCCGGCGAGCCCAGACCCGCCGCCGACAGGCAGTCGCTAACCTGCCCCTGACCGAGTCGCCGGTGCTCCAGCGCTGCGGGCTGTGCGGCCTGCAGCAGACCGTCCTGGGGGAGACGGCCGTATGTCCTGGCTGCGGTGGCATCATCGTCCGCCAGGACAGCAGCGAGGCCGAAGGCTGGGTCCAGCCACTGGATGAGCTCCTCCGCGACGAGGAACAGGAGCAGGGCGGTGAGTAGCTGCCGCGGCATCATGTTGCCCCTCGCTTTCATCTGTCTGGGCGCCGGAGGGTACGCCATGGGCACTGACTTGGCCGACCAGCCGCAGCTTGGCACCTCGAGCCGACTGCTGCGGCTGGGGGAGACGATCGAGTTCCGGTTCCACGCGCCGGCCGGCATCGCCTGCGGTGATCTGGAGATCTTCCCTCGCTACCTGGAGCAGGCCCGGCCCGGCAATGCCTTCCGCGCTGGTGGTGACCTGCACTGGGTCGAGCGCCTGCCTCGCGAGAGGCACGCCGTGCCGCTGGCGGGTGGCGAGGCGGTGGTCACCTACACCCCGCGCAGACCGGGCAGCTATCTGGCCCGCTGGCAGGCAGGCGAAGAGACGTTCTTCCGCTATTTCGCAGTCATCGAGGACGACTGGGTTGTCCTGCGGTTCTCGGCCTTCGAAGGCCTGGAGGCGGAGCCCACGCTGCACGCCACTGGCATCCCCCTGGACTACCGTCTGCCCGCCGACCGCTTCGACCCGGATGACGCACTCTTCCGCAAGTTCCTGGGCTACCACCGGCATTTCGGCGACGCGATCATCCCCTGGCTGCCGGACACCCCCGACCTCACCCACGAGCAGCGCCTGGAGCACTACGGCGCCCTCCTGGACCGCGCCCGCTCACTCATGCCCGACCCCGCCGAGGTGCGCTCGGCTCGTCTGGAAATGTTCCACGACCGCGACCCCGGCTACACCCGCGCCCTGGCGGCCCTGGGTATCAATGACCAGTGCGGGCTAATGGAGGCCAATGCCCCGCCGTGGCTGGGCATGCCCGAGTTCCCGTACTTCACCTCGCCCACCGACTGCCGGAAGACCAACCAGAGCCCCGGCGGCGAGGTCGTCGCCCACCAGTGGGACTTCTGCGGCGGCTGGCACTTCATCGGCCCGGTGAGCTGGCATTTCAAGGCCGCTGCGGGGCTGTGGGAGCCGGCGGAGAAGTGCATCCGTCAGGGGCTTGAGGAGCTGGTGAACGCTACGTGGCTTAGCGGACACCCCATATTCGCGGTCCCCCTCTACGACGGCCTGGTCGGTGCGGGCTATCCCAACCCCTCCTTCCAGTACACCGTGCCCGAGCACCGGGCCTTCAATGGCGACGTGGCCGAGGTCTTTGTGGCTGACCGCGTCCTGAGCGAGACCGAGGTTGGCCGAGTGATGCTGGAGGGGGTCGGTTCCCTCCCCGGTGCGCTGGCTGCCTGGCCGCTGGACGAGGGGCGAGGCCGGATTGTCCGCGATCTGGCCGGGGGCAACGGGGGAAATCTGGTCGGTGGCGCCATCTGGACCGACGGCCCCCGCGGGGCGGCCGTCCGGCTCGATGGCATAGACGGCTGCGTCCGGGTGGAGCGGCCGGTGACGCCCTCCGGGACCGGCTTTACCCTGGGCTGTTGGGTGCGGCCCGGCGCCGTGCAGGCCCCCTGGGCCAACCTGCTATCGTGCCACAACGACGACGGCGGCCGCAACCACCGGGGCTTCTCGCTGGAGCAAGCGGGCGCCGCAACGAACCGCTTCTACCTCATCGGCGGCACGGGCCAGGGCTGGGAGGGAACGGGTGTCACCACCCAGTTACGGGCGGATGAGTGGCAGCACTTCGCCGTCGTCCGCGAGGGCAACCACGTGCGGCATTACCTGAACGGCATCCTGAGTGCGGAGGGCGAGGTTGGCGACCGGCCCTTCGTGCCCGCCACCGACGCCTTCCGGATCGGCGACTGGGCTCGCGGCGACGTGGTGGGGGATGATGGGGGCATGTCCGACTTCGTGGAGCGCTACCAGCGCCTCATCGCCTTCGACTTCCCCAAACGCTACCGGGTCGTCTTCGCCCGCTCCATTGACATCGCCGACTACTACCGCCGCCACTTCGCCGCCACGCCGCGTACGCTCTTTGTCAGCCGCACCGACCATGTGCTGTATGACAGGTGGTGGCTGTGTCACTGGTGCAATGAGTACCACCTCGTCCCGCGCGAGCGCCTGCCGTGGGAGACGCGCATGTCGGTGCTTATGGCCCACCGCCGCAACGGCACGACGCGCTTCAAGGACCCGCTGTCCTATGAGTATGTCCTGGTCGAGGACCAGCGCGCCTCGATCCGCTTCGAGCGCGAGTGCCCCAACCCCATCTGGTGGTTCGACTACACACAGCAGGAGACCGGCCCGGAGGGCAGCAGCATCGCCCCGGTGGACGTGCCGGATGTGAGTGTGGCGCTGTCCCCGTGGCGGCGGGAGGGCAACACGCTGGTGGCGACGGTGCGTCTGGACACGGCCGCGGAGCAGCCGGACTACGCCATCTGCCTGTGGGGCCTGCCGCCGGAGGTGGACCCCGACGCGCCTATCGAGACAGACGCCAGGGAGGCGATCATGGCCCGCAACCTGGAGGGCGAGGCACACCTGGTCCTGCGCCTGGACCTGATGCCCGGCGCGGAGGTGCAGGTGCGGCTGAGGTGCCGGTAACGCCCTCTGGAGAGGCCGGCCCGGGCGCGCCTGTCGTCACTTCTCGTTCCGCGCGAACCAGCTCAGCAGCAGTTTCATCCGGTCGGTCGGTTCGGCGGTGGGCTGGTGGTCGTTGGGATCGGGGCCATGCTCAACGCTCCAGCCATCCCACTCGCGGTATGCGTGGTATGTCCAGTCCCATCCGTACTCCTCGAACAGCTCGATGCAGTCGCTGAGATACTCCGCCGCGCCGGGGGCCCAGCGCGCGGCCGAAAACTCCCCCACGTAGATGTGCACGTTATAGGCTAACTGAAAGTCACGCACGGCCTGCAGGGACTGGCGCAGCCGGTACTTGTGCCACTGCACGCCGTTGATCAAGCCGGGATAGGCAAAGACGTGCGTCTTGTCGTAGACCCCCTGGTGGGTGTACTCGCCCGGGGTGTACATGTGGACCTGGTAGATGACGTTGGGCACGTCCACCGGCATCAGTTCCTCAAAGCCCGCGGCCGAGTCCCACTCGTTGGCCTCGATGAAGATTGGCATAACCGGGTCTATGGCCCGTATGGCCCGCGCGACGCGCACCTGACCCTCCAGATAGTCGGCTACCCCCGGCGGCGAGGGCCGGTGCTGCACCGGCTCGTTGACCAGGTCGTAGCCCCAGATGACCCGATTGCCCTTGTACCGCCGGGCGATCATCTCCCAGAGCTTCATCCAGTGGTCCTGGTATTGCGACTCGTGGAAGATCGCCAGTTCGCTGCCCTCCAGCCGTCCGCCCGGCGGGGAGTGCATGTCCACCACGACCTTGATGCCATAGCGCCCACAGGCCTCCAGCACCCGGTCGAGGTCATCAAGCTCGCGTCCCAGCCACTGGTCATACTCGGTCAGGTCACGGTCGGTGCCGATTTGGCCCCAGTTGCGGGTCATCTGCCAGCGGATGACGTTGGCGTTCCACTCTTGCCCCAGCACCCGGAGGTCCTCGTCGCGAAACTCGTTGGGGGACATGACGCCGCGCAAGCGGGGCAGGTCGTGCCCCTTGAAGACCGGACCGAGGTTAGCCATCGGCCGTGGGCGCTGCGGCAGGGGAAGCTTGTAGACCTGCACCCGCACGTCGTCGAACCATGCCGTACCGGAGCAGTCCTGCAGACCGAGGACCAGTTCGCCGACGGTGGCATCCTCGGCGATCAGCACGGCGAAGCTGAGCCTCTTCCAGTCGAAGGTGCCATAGACATCGTTCTGGTTGGTCCACTGATCGCCGAGCGCCTCGGACCGGTAATGTAGCATGAACTTGACGCCGTTCCAGGCGTTGGCCGGCCGGGTCACACCTTCAGCCCTGGCCAGGCACTCGAAAGCCAGGCGGCAGCCACGATAGGGCGTCAGGTCTATGGTGCGCTGGATGCCGTTCATGGCCCCGGCCAGCTCGACCGGCACCGTGAACCGGAGGCAGGTGCCGCGTCCTTCGGCCGCAACCCACTGGGCGCCGGGATTCTGAGACCAGCCCTCACGCGCCTCAGGTGTGTCGAAGTCGGTCTGGTAGACCAGATCTCCCACCTTCGGCTGTTGTGCCACGGCATTGCCACAGGCGATGGCGGCCAGCACACAGAGAGCTAGCAGATCCATGCGTTCCATCGCTTCACTCCCCTTTCAGCACCTCGCGCAGCACCTCCGCGACGGTCTCGGCCAGGCGGTCTATCTGCGCGGCGTCCTCGCCCTCGACCATGACCCGCGCCAGCGGCTCAGTGCCCGAGTACCGTACCACGATGCGGCCACGTCCTGCCAGCTCGGCCTCCACCCGTGCCACGGCCTCGGCCACCGCCGGGAAGTCCTCCAGGGGCGGCTTGTCGGGCACGCGCACATTCCGCACCGCCTGCGGCAGAACGGTCAGCATCGCGCCCAGTTCTGACAGAGGTCTGCCCCAGTGCTGTACGGCCGCCAGCACCTGCAGCGCGGTCAGCAGGCCGTCACCGGTATGGGCGTACTCACCGAAGATAATGTGTCCAGCCTGCTCACCACCCAGGCTCGCTCCGACCTCGCGCATCTTCTCCCAGACCAGCCGGTCTCCCACCGGGCTGCGCAGGACCTGGATGCCGTGGGGGCTGAGCGTCAGATCCAGCCCACTGTTGCCCAGGATTGTCGTCACCAGGACGTTGTCGCGCAGGCGGTCCAGCTCGTGCAGATAGAGCCCGCAGATGGTCAGGATGTGGTCGCCATCCAGGCGGTTACCGCGCTCATCCACGAACAGGGCCCGATCGCCATCGCCGTCGTGGGCGATGCCCAGGTCAGCGAGGTGGGTAGCCACCGCGCGGCGCAGCGGCTCGAGGTGCGTGGAGCCACAAGCCTCGTTGATGTTCAGACCATCGGGCACGTTGTTGATGGCGATGACCTGCGCCCCGTACTCCGCCAGCAGGCGCGGCGTGGTCAGTGAGTGGGCCCCGTTGGCGCAGTCCACGGCGATGGTGAGCCCGGAAAGATCGAAGCCCGCCGGGACGGTCTGGCGCACATGCGCGAGGTAACGGTCAATGACATTGGTGCGCTCAACGACCCGGCCCACGGCGCTCCCGGTAGGTCGCAGGTCACCGTGGCTCTTATCCCAGAAGGCCTGCTCGATCTCGCGCTCAACGTCGTCGTCTATCTTTGTGCCATCCTGGTTGAAGAACTTGATACCGTTGTCATCGAAGGGGTTGTGGGAGGCAGAGATCATGACCCCAAGCTGCGCCGAAAGCACGCCGGTCAGGTGCGAGATGGCGGGCGTCGGAGCAATCCCCGCGCGGCAGACCGAGACGCCGACCGAACAGAGGCCAGCGACCAGCGCCCCCTCCAGCATGTCGCCGGAGATGCGACCGTCCCGCCCGACAAGGACCGTATCCGCTCCGTAGCGGCGGAACACATACCCGGCGGCTCGTCCCAGTTCGTACACGACATCCGGTGTCATCGGGTACTCATTGGCGCGGCCCCGGATACCGTCAGTTCCGAAAAGACGCTCCATGTGGTCGTCCTCACCTCGGAAGGCAGGGGCGCAGGACACTGCGCCCGTTGTCGGACCTACTACGGCAGGCGATACAGGCCCACGTCATCGAAGTACACCTTGCCCCCAGCCGCGAACCCGTCCACGATGGGGATGGGACGAAGCTGGGCCACGGGCTTGCCCTCGATCGTCGCCGGGATGTCGGCGCCGACCACGAGCAGCGTCCACCGACCGGCGGGCGGCACGAGGCGAGAGCTGTGCCCGGGAAGGTTCTGTCCCCGGTCATCAAGCGGCGTCAGCGACAACTCCGCGGTGCCCTGGCTGTGCTGGCCCTCCGGCACATATACCCAACAGAGAGCATAGTACTTGGCGGGTCCAGCGAAAGCAGCAGTCTGCACCGGTCCCCCGCGGAGCATGCCGTCGCAAAGCAGCGAGTAGGACCCGGTATGGGCCACACCCTGACTGCGTAGCATGCGCCCGATGGGCCGTTCGGGCGGCACATCTGGCTTCAGCCAGTACCACCAGCCATCGGCCGCCTCATCACGCCCCGCCTCGAAGGAGCCGTTGGCCAACAGGTTCGTGGCAGAGCCCTTGGCAACCGCCAGGAGCATGGCCGCCTGGCTGCGCACCGCCGGCATCTCGCTGTGCTCCGCCAGCTCCTGTACCCGGCGCCGAACAGCGTTGTCGCCGCGCGCCACCCAGTCGGCCATGGCCCAGAGGCCGCTGCCGCCCCAGGTCTCCCCTCCCAGCCCCATGTCCGTGATAGGTAGTGGATGGACCAGCACCGGGTCGTTGGGGAAGACGTCCAGCGCCAGGTGCCGACGTCGCTCGGCCATGGTCAGGCCTTCCACACTGCGGTCGAGCACCTGCAGGGCCTGTGCTTCCGTCGAAACGTCCGCCATCTGCAGGTCACTGTTTGCCAGGAAGGCGAGCGCCGAGGCCTCGTAATACTGGAATGCGGTCTCCAGCAACCGCGCCCGTGCGCGCTGTTCGTCCGTCTGGCACTTGGCAAGCACCTCGTCCAGCAGGCGGCGGCTTGCGGCGATGTCCTCGCGCTTCACATCCGCCAGGTAGCCGGGGCTGCTGAAGTTCAGGTACTGGCCCCCCACAGAGAACCACTGCGACTCCAGGATGTCACGGGTCCAGAAGCGCTCCCAGATGGCATAGTACTCCCGCAGCGCCGGCGCCGCAGCCGGCCCCACACAGCGTCGGTACCACTCATCCAACAGCGCGTCCACGTTGCGCTCCGGGTTCCACCAGAGCTTCAGGAAGAGATAGGGCTTGGGGCCCTCGCCCCAGTTGGGGTAGATCTCGGCGTAATGGGCCTTGACGCCGGTATCGCGAGCGAACCGCAGGTAGTCGCGGGAGTGGTGGAACCAGACCCTGGGCAGGCAATAGGGGGTCCCGTAGATATAGTCGTACCAGCCGAGGGTCGGGCTGGCGGCATGCCAGGCCGCAGTCGCTGCTTGCCCGGCCGCGCGAATCTCGGGATGGATCCATTTCATGCGATCATAGGTCATGTAGGGGATCAGCCGTGGGTGGACCTTCACGGTCGTCGGTGGGGCCGCGACCTCGCTGTACGCCAGGCAGCCAAACCACTTGTCCGGGAACTCTCTCAGCACCCCCTCAATCACCCGGTTGCACCAGTCGTAGTACAGCTCGGAGTAGTTGTCCAGTCCCAGGAAGTTCTTCTCCGCGGGTACCCGCTTGAGGCACTCGGGACAGCGACAGTGGCCGCTGCTGTCGTTGACCCCCAGCGAGAAGGAAGTCAGGGTCGGGTTGGCCCGGAAAACGGCGCAGATGCTCTCGATTGCCGCCTCCACACTCCCCGGAGCGCTGAAGCATGGCTGCCAGGCCACATAGTCACCATCGGCCGGTAGGTAGCGGTTCTGGCCATCTTTCATGGGGAAGAACTCGGGATGAGTGTCCCTGAACCGCTCCGGGGGCAGCACGGTCTCACCCAGGTTATGGTGGAAGCTGATGCGGCCGTGCATGCGGTTGCGACGGGCCCATTCGCCCTGCGCCGCGCCGCGCAGTCCGCTGAACAGACGTGACATGAAAACCGGCTGGTCCACGACCCTGCCTTCTGGCACCACTATGGAGGTTTGGCCGGGTATGTCTGTTCCGTGTTCTCCGGGCAGCAACCAGCGCACACCGACGAACCGTTCCAGAAACTCGCAGACGCCGAACTCCGTCCCGTAGTCCGTCGGGCCCAGGATGACGATCCGCTGGCCTGTGACCAGGATCACGAACCCGTCATCGTCCAGGCCGGCCGGCAGCGCCGCGGCCTCGGTCGCGACGGCGGTCGGGCCGATATGGATGCTTGCGCCCGCTTCGCTGTCCGGCGCCATGTCGTCAGTGACGGGAAGCTCTGCCCCCGAAGCCTGCTGCACGCAAGTGGCCAGAAGCTGAGCGGCCTGCGTGATCTGCGCCGAGGCGGAGTGGGGCACGACGATGCGCGCCCTGGCCTGGCCGTCAGCCACGATGGTCACAGGGGCGGCGCACGCCAGGCTGATCGCGCTGGCGACGAGGACGGCTGATACGAGGCGCCACATGGCTCGCACCTCCCTGGCTGCGCTGGCGCATGCCGGCACGAAGACGGGCTGGCCCCGTGTCCATTTCGCAGCCTCGGCGAGCCGAACCTGCTTGCCCGGGGCTACCGCACACCGAACCAGAGCATGGTGTCGTAGACGAGTGCGCCCATGGCAGCGGCAGCAGGAATCGTCAGTACCCAGGCCCAGAGGATATTGTTGACGATCCGCCAGCGGACGGCAGTGAGCCGTCGGGAGGAGCCAACGCCCATGATCGAGGAGGAGATGACGTGAGTGGTGCTGATGGGGGCGCCGATATGCGTGGCCGCCTGGATGACCAGAGCCGCGCCCGTCTCAGCGGCAAAACCGTGAATGTAGCGCAACTCCATGACCTTGCGCCCGATGGTCTTGATGATGCGCCAGCCTCCCATGGCGGTGCCCAGCGCCATGGCCAGGGCACAGCAGACCTTCACCCAGGTCGGGACATGGAAGTCGTGGATGATGCCACCCGCCACCAGCGCCATGGTGATGATCCCCATGGACTTCTGGGCATCGTTACCGCCGTGGCTGAAGGCCATGAACCCCGCCGACCCCACCTGAAAGAACCGGAACCAGCTATTGAGTCGCCACATGGGCACGCGGCGAAAGGCCCACGAGAGCGAGATCATCAGCAGCAGGCCCGTCAGGTAGCCCAAGAGGGGCGAAGTGATGAGCGCCACCAGGATTTTCTCGATACCGGCGGCCTGAAACGCTCCGTAATGGATGCTCCAGGTCAGCGAGCCATTCTCCTGCTGCCAACTGAATTGTGACGCGGCAGCCGCACCCACTACCCCACCGATCAGCGCATGCGAGGAGCTGCTGGGCAGGCCGAGGTACCAGGTGATGAGGTTCCAGGCGATGGCCCCCATAAGGGCAGCCAGCACCACGGCCTGGGTGACGGTCGTGGGATCAACGATCCCTTTGCCGATGGTCGTGGCGACGTGCTCCGAGACAAAGGCACCCAGGAAGTTCAGGCCTGCGGCCATGAGGATGGCCCGGGGAATCGTCAGGGCTCTCGTCAGGACCGAGGTCGCGATGGAGTTCGCCGTATCGTGGAACCCGTTGATAAAGTCGAAGATCAGCGCCGCCGCCACCACCAGAATGACGAGCGGGTCAAGCATTCTTCACCACCAGAGCCTCAACCAGGTTGGCGGCATCCTCGCAGTTGTCCAGGGCCTCCTCCATCATCTCGTAGATGTCCTTCCACTTGATGATGTTGCGGGCGTCGGCTTCGTCCCGGAAAAGCGCTCCCATAGCCTCCCTGAGCACCACATCGCCCTCATTCTCCAGGGCGTTGATGCTGGGACAGTAGGGATTCTGCCCCGGCTGCAGGCCATCTAGGGCGTACATGTTGTCGCGCAGGAGCTGTGTTGCCTGCAGCAGCAGCCCGGCCACGCGCTGGCATGGCGGTGTGGCGGCGCTGATGTCATAGATGCGGAACCGATCGATCACCGCCTTGATGTGGTCGGTAATGTCGTCAATCAGCTCCGACATGTGCAGGATGTCCTCGCGGTCCATCAGCATCGGTGTGACGAAGGTCGCGTTGAGGCGACGAGTGACCTCGTGGACGGTCTCATCCCCCCGATGCTCGAGCTCATCAATCTTGCCCACGGCGTAGTCCAGACGGGAGAAGTCCTCGGTCAGGGACTGCAGCACCTGGGTCGCCTCCAGCGCGTTGTCGGCCATGCGCTGGAAGAGCACGAAGAAGTCCTCCTCCTTGGGCATCAGGGTACCCAGGATGCGCTGGAAACCGGACAGTACTGGTCGGCGCCGCTGGGCCTCGTTGGGTCCATGATCAGGCATCAGCAAGACTCCTTAACGGTCTGTTAACCTTGCGGTAATATAGCCCAAGATGCGGCCGGAGGGAAGGGCAACGTCTTGCCAGAGGTCGCTCGCTTCCCACGCCGGCCACTCAGACGGGCTGGTGCAGGCCAGGCAGGGCAAGCCGTCGCGTACGTAGAAATGTCATCGGTCGCGCTCAGAGCACGGAGGAGCCCCTCTTGTCGGTCCCGCCCAAGCGTCCGCTGGTCAACCGCTTGAATGACTTGAGCAACAAGGAGTGGCTCAAGTTTCAGAAGAGCTGGTTCGTTCATAACCCCCCACCCCGGGGGAAAGAGGTGTTGCTGCACCCGGCCAAGTTCCCCGAAAGCCTCGTTGAGGAGTTCGTCCGGTTCTTCACCAAGCGGGGGCAAGTGGTCCTCGACCCAATGGCGGGCACTGGCAGCGCCGTGGTGGCTGCGGTCCGCTCCGGTCGTGTCGGCATCGGTGTGGAGTTGCTTGAGAAATACGCTCAGGTGGCACGCCAGCGGCTGCACGACGCGCTTTTTACCAGCGGACTCGCTGCTGACATGGAGCCACTGCGGGAGTCTCGGATCATCATCGCCGACGCCCTGCGACTGGCGGAGCTGGACCTGCCGCAAGTGGACTACTGCATCACCAGTCCACCATACTGGGATATGCTGCGGCGGCAAGGCTTTGAGACCCAGAAGCGCCGAAGAGAATCCGAGGGGCTCGATGTGCACTACTCCGACGATCCGCGCGACCTGGGCAACGTCGCCGACTACAACGAGTTCCTGACCCTCTTGACCCGTGTCTATGCTCAGGTGGCCGCCGTGCTGCGTCCTCGCGCCTATCTGACGATCATCGTCAAGAACATCAAGAAGGGCGGCGTCCTCTACCCGCTGGCGTGGGACCTGGGGCGCGAGGTCGGGAAAGTGCTACGACTGAAGGATGAGAAGATCTGGTGCCAGGACAACCAGCGATTGGCCCCCTATGGCATGGGAAGCTCCTGGGTGTCTAACACCATGCATCACTACTGCCTGAACTTCCGCAAGGAGTAGAGCGGGCCGGCAGGCGCGTGTGGTCGCAGCCGCAGCAGGCCCCTGACTGCAGGCCCGGACACCAGGATGCCCCCGGTACGAGTGGCGTACATAGATCATGCCTCCGAGGTGGGCGGCGGCGCGGAGGAGGCTCTGGCAGACCTCCTGCGCTTTGTCGACCGCGACCGGGTGCAGCCTATCTTGCTGGTTGCCCAGCGCACCGACTGGCTGCGCGACGTGGACTTGTCAGGAATCGACGTCCATCGCCTCTTTGCCACAGCTCCAGCCGTCCTGCAACGCTCGCGCGACACCCTGGGGCACCTCGGTGCCGACCTTCAGAGCGCCCGCGCCAGCCTGGGCCCGGTGTGGCAACTGGCCTCAGCCGTGCGCCGGACAAGGGCCGACATCGTGCACACCAACTCGCTGAAGACGCATGTACTGGGCGGGATCGCCGCCTGGCTGAGCCGTACACCGCTGGTGTGGGACGTGCGGGACATCCTCGACCCCGGACCCGCGCGGCAACTGCTGCAGCGAGTGGCCAAGCTGACCCGGCCGCACATCATCGCCATGTCCGGGGCCGTGGCAGAGTATCTGTCACCAACGGGCCGCCCCGTCACGGTGATCCATGGCGGTCGCAGTCCTGACCACTTCCCCTGCTGTAATCCGTCGCCAGAGTTGCGGGCAAAGCTGGGACTGAGTCCCGAGGACGAAGTGTGCGCCGTCGTGGCGCGTCTGACGCCCTGGAAGGGTCACATGGTGCTGCTGGACGCCTTCGCCGCCGTGCACCGTGAACGCCCCCGCGCGCGACTGCTGGTGGTTGGCGCTCCGACTTTTTGGGAGAGTACTTACGAGCAGGAACTGCGGGACCGGGCAGACCGGCTGGGCATTGGCGAGGCCACTGTCTTCACCGGGTTCCGTGCAGACATCCCGCAGCTACTGGCCGTCTCGGACATCATGGTCCTCCCTTCGCGGCAGGAGCCCTTCGGGATCGTGATCGTGGAGGCCATGCTCGCGGGTAAGCCCGTGGTAGTCTGCGATACCGGAGGCCCACCGGAGATTGTCGTCCACGGCGAGACCGGCCTGGTGGTGCCTACCTGGCAGGTCGGCCCTCTGGCCGACGCTGTCTGTGCCCTGCTGGGCGACCCCCAGACAGCCCAACGGATGGGGCGTGCAGGTCGCCTGCGGGCCCTGGAGCACTTTGATGTGCGCCAGGCGGTGCGCAAGGTGGAGGCAGTCTACGACCAGGTCCTGGCGGCCCGGAGGCGCTGATGGCACCAGCCCTGCTCAAGGTCTGTGGACTGACGACGATCGCCGATCTGCGGGTCGCCCAGGCGGCGGGGGCCGACTTCCTGGGCGTCGTTGTCGACTCACCCCCATCACCCCGGTCGCTCACACTGGCCCAGGCCGGCGTCCTGGCCCGGCTCGCCCCCAACATCGTTATCGTGACGGTCTGTGAAGACCCGAAACGGCTGCGGGCCTGGGCCCAGCAGATGCGGCCCCGGGCACTCCAGCTCCACGGGCCTCATGCCGTGCGCGTGGCTCGCGAACTGGCCGGCGCCACTTCAGTCTGGGTCGCCGTCGGGCTTCCCGCAGCAGGCGGCGATGCCGAGATGGTGCTTGCCACCATCGCCGAGGCTGCCGCCGCAGGTGTTGAGATGGTGGTGCTGGACAGCTCCGTCGGCGGTCACACCGGGGGCACCGGCCAGCAGACCGACTGGGCGCTCGCGGCCCGGATCGTGGCCGCATCGCCGCTGCCCGTGCTGCTGGCCGGCGGCATTGGCCCCGACAATGCTGCTGCGGCCCTGGAGCAAGTACGCCCCGCCGGACTTGATGCCAGCAGCCGCCTGGAGTCCTCCCCCGGACGGAAAGCGCCCGACCGCGTGCACGCGCTGGCCCGCATCGTGCGGGCCGCCAATGCCGGCAACGCAGGCCTCGCCGGACCATGAGGCGGCCGGCCCGGGTCTCCCTGCGAGCCACAATACCTCGCCAGCACGGGGCATGGTCGGTACTGCTGTTGGGCTACGTCCTTGGGGTAGCGGTTGGCGACGCGCCGGTACCGGCGGCGCTGCTTCTGATGGCTCTGTTGGCCGCGCTTCCTCTCCGCCACACCGCTGTGCTGTGGCTTCGCGCCCCATGCGGGACAGGCCAGCGGAGGGTCCTGGCGTGGTGGCTGGCCGGGTACTGCCTGTTGCTGCTGGCCCCGCTGTTCCCGCTCCTGTTGGTCTATCAGCGCTGGATCCTTGTGCCCCTGGGCTTTGTGGCCGGATGCCTGGGCCTGGCAACCGCTTGGCTGGAGTGGCACGACCGCGACCGCACCCTCGGGGGCGAGCTGCTGGGCATGCTGGGGCTAAGCACCGCCATCCCTGCAGCGGCCTGCGCCGCCGGCCAGGGGTCTGGCAGTGCCCTCCTGGCGCTTTGGCTCCTGGGGGCCATGAACTTCTGCGGCAGCGTTCTGCATGTGCGCTGGGTGGTGAGGGGCGGTCGCACCGACACTGGACGCGCCGGCGTGGTGTCTATGGTGTACCATCTGGCTATCGTCGGATTGGCGTGGGCGATGGGGGCGCTTGGGCTGGCACCGGACCTGGCAGCGGTTGCACTCCTGCCTGCTGCCGCCAGGGCGGTGTGGGCAGCACTGACGCCCGGGGGGCGGAGTGTCAGCGTTCGCCGTCTCGGCTTTGAAGAGCTGGCATACACGGCTGCCTTTGTGGTGCTGGCCGCACTGGCGTTCTGCCTGTGGGAAGCCTGAACGCAGCGTTCAGGGCGTCCATAGCAGGTCCGCCAGGCTCGTGATGATGCGATCGGGGACCACGGTGTGGTCGGGCGGCAGGCCGCGCTGTCGGTAGTCGTGCCAGATGCCGCGGATGCCCAGACGCTGCGGCCCGGCCACGTCCCACTCGAGGTTATCCCCCACAGCCCACACCGCGTTCGGTGGCAAACCGAGCTGGCGGAGCCCCGCCTCGTACACCCTCGGGTCCGGCTTGCCAAAGCCCAGTTCGCCCTCTACCAGAAACGCGCCAAAGAAGCGGTCCAGCCGGAACCGCTCGATCTTGGCTCGCTGCGGGGCTGCTGCGCCGTTGGTCATCAGCACAAGAGCAACCCCCCGGTTGACCAGTTCGCGGAGGGTCTCCTCGGCTCCGGGGAAGAACCCGATGGCAGTGTCGCGGCGAGCCGCGAAACCGTGGGCCAGCCGTTCTGCCCAGGTTCGGTCATCGATTCCCAGGCGCCGCAGTCCCATGAGCGTCACCTCAACGCGGGTCGCATCCAGGTTCAGTCGGCCCTGACGATGCCGTTCGGGGTCGCTCCAGTACCAGCGCCGCGTCTCGCGCAGCACACGGTCCAGTTCCTCCGCGTCCAGGTGTCGCGCCTCAGCCTGACATGCCGCTCGCCAGGCCGCGCCGGAAATGGCCTCATAGGTCAGGACGGTGTCATCCAGGTCCAGCAGCATGCCGGCCGGTAGCGTCGCTTCGGGCATGTTCTATTCTCGCACCAGCACGCGTCCGTGCCCCGGCGACAACGGCACCCGCATCTTGCCGCCCCAGGCCCGGAAGGCCTCGCCGCTGAGCGCGTCGCGGTAGTTCCCGTCCGGTACCGTCACGCGGGCCGTCACGTCGCGTCCCGGCTGCGTGCTGGCCACGATGACCACCAGCCCACCCGCCGGCGTGCGGAAGCTACCCGCCAGCGCCTCCCCCTCTACGGCCGGGCCCTCGCCAGCGGGTCTCAAGTCCTGGAGCAGCGGTGCCAGCTTGCCGACTTCCTGCGCCAGTCTCCAGGTGGGCTCGTACATCGCCGTGGGCGTGCCGTCGGCCGCCACCATGCCATCCAGATAGCCGGGCATGTGGGAGTAGATGAAGTAGAAGACGCCCTGACAGCCTGCGGCCAGGGACAGATACGTCTGTGCCCGCAGCTCTTCCGGCGTGGGATAGCGCCACGAGTTCGGTGCGTGGGAGATACCAAAGGCCTGTAGCACCGCCCACATGCGGTTGCCGCGCGAGGCGGCCTTGAAGGCAGCGAGGGTCGGCACAAAACTTCCCATGCTCGGAGGGGGGTTGCCCTGGCGGTGGGGGTAGATGTCAAAGACCACCTCGGAAACGGTGGTTTCCTGGGTCAATCGGCCCAGAGACTCATACCAGCAGAAACAGGAGAAGGCCGGGCGCGAGGGATCCACGGCGGCCAGGATGCGCTGCACCAGAACCCAGTTGGGGATGGCGTCCAGGGGCGGCTCATCCCGGACCTGATACCGCAGCAACGAACGGTACTTGCCAATGCGGTCCACCACGCTCTTGACGGCGGTGTAGACCTCGGCCTCGGTCAGCTCTTCCCGGCGGCTCACCAGCGCTACCAGCGGCGCAACCTCCAGGATGATGCCGAAGTCGTGCTCCTGGGCCGACTGCAGCAGCGTCTCCCACAGCGACTCGGGGCAGTTGGGGACTGCCGCACAATTGAAGCCGTGAGCTTTGAGGTCGGAGAAAGCGCGGTCGTAGTATGCTTTCGCTCCGGCAGGGTCGGCCGGGTGGCCGGCGTAACTGGGCGCGCCCTCGAACCAGACACCGATGGGGAAGAAAGGCTTGCTCCTGTAGCGGACCGGAGGCCAGCGGTGGCTGGCATCCACGGTAACAGCTACCGTGGAGGTTCCGGTCTTCTCACCCGCAAAGCTCGCCTGGAGGGTATAGCTGCCATCCGGCAGCCTCCGCCCGCGTACCCGGCCGTCCCACGACATCCGCCAGCGCCCGCCGTCCAGTGGTCGGTCGCTGGCCAGCGTGGCCAGCAGTCTGCTGTTGCCGTCAAGGAGCGTTACCGTGGTGCGGCATCCGCGCGGCCCGCGGGCCAGCACCTGGATGGTGTCGTTCACGCCGTCGCCGTTGGGGCTAATGGCCACCGGCCTGACGACCAGCTTCGGCGCCGGGAAGTCGGCGATGGTCAAGTTGTCCACCCAGGCCGTCCCCTTGGCCGGGCCGAGGTGCCAAAAGAAGAACCCCACGCGCTGGATGTCGCCGAGATCCGCATCGCCTCCTTGAGCCGAGCTGTCGCGCTCCAGCATGACCGTGAGTTTGCGCCAGTCCGGGTAACCCGTGTGAAAGTCCGTGTTGGACCCGTGAGGCCCGTAATTCATGAAGCGTCCCCGAGAGTCATAGAGAAAGAGGAAGACCAATACGTCGTCGCCGGTCCCGCGGATAGTGAAGGAGACGCTCTCCGCTGCGGCCAGATCGAGCTTCATCGAGCGGATGACCATCCAGTGGTTCGTCTCGGCCCCGCGGAAGTCGTAGTCTACGCGCAGAGCCCCCTCCTCCGCGGCAAACCTCGTCGCGGCAACATCGCCGTAGGGCATCGCGGGTTCCCATCCGCTGATACCCGACGCGAAATCCTCCACAACGGTTTCGCCCAGCACCAGGCTGGACAGGGTGAGCAGACAGGCAACGGCCACAGCGGTCCTGCGCATAGTTGGTTCCTCCCGGGCAATCGGTACGCTCTAGTTGAGCCGCCAGATGGCGTAGTTAAGGGTCGAGGCGAAAGTGACCCAGAGCAGATAAGGCAGAAAAAGGATGCCAGCCACCGTGCTGACCTGCCAGAAGGCGTAGGTGGTGGCGACAATGGCCAGCCAGAGCAGCACAATGTCCACCATGGCCAGGCCCGGCGAGTGCAGGCCAAAGAAGAACACCGACCAGAGGCCATTGAGAACCAGTTGCACCGCGTAGAGCCCGAGCGGGAGCGCAATGGGAGCCTCCCCCGCCTGTCGCCAGACCAGCCAGGCGCCCACAGCCATCAGCGTGTAGAGCAGGCCCCAGGCCGGTCCGAACACCCAGGAGGGTGGGGTCCAGGGCGGCTTCGTCAGGCTCCGATACCACTCATCAGGCCCGCTGCTGGCGCCACCAATCGCCGCCACAGCATAGGTCAGAGCCAAGAAGATAACGAGCGCGACCGCATTTCTCATGGCCGTTCTACCTTGCTCCGAGTTCAGCTTGCAGCGCCTCCCGCAGGGTGGGGAAGCGGAACTGGTAGCCGCTTTCCGGTAGCTTGCGGGGGACGACGTGTGCACTGCTCAGCAGCAGTTCGCGGGCCAGGTCACCCATAGCCAGCTCAAGAAACGTGCCCGGCACCCGCAGCATGACGGGCCGGTGCAGTACCTGGCCCAGGGCGCGCATAAACTCGGCGTTGGTGACGACCTCCGGCGCGGTCACGTTCACCGGCCCCTGGAGGGAGGGCGTGTCCAGGCAGTGCAGGATGGCTCCGATGGCGTCGGCCATCGCCACCCAGCTCATCACTTGGCGGCCACTCCCCAGCACGGCGCCCAGTCCCAGCCGGGTTGGCGCCACGAACCTGGGCAGAGCACCCCCGTCCCTGGACAGGACGACACCGAACCGCAGATGCACCACCCGAACACTCGCCTGGCGTGCGGCGTCAGCAGCCGCCTCCCAGGCTTGGCAGACGCCAGCCAGGAAACCGCTCCCCGGCGCACTGTCTTCGGTCACGGGCTCGGTGCCAGCATCGCCGTAGTAACCAATGGCCGAGGCCGAGAGGAGTGCTGGTCTGGGCGGCGGCAGACCGGCCAAGGTCTGTGCCAGCAGATGGGTGCTGCGCACTCGCGACTGCAGGATCGCCTGGCGCCGGCCAGGCGTCCACGGCCCCCCCGTGAGGCTGACTCCCGCCAGGTGAACCACCGCAGTGGCCCCTGCCAGCGCGGCCGAGTCCAGGGTACCTGCCTCCGGCTGCCAGAGGATCTCATTCGCTTCCGGCAGGGGGCTCCGGCGCACCAGACGTATGACCTCTGCTCCGCGGGCAACTAGCGCGGCAACAAGGTGTGAGCCAATGAGACCAGAAGCTCCAGTGACCACGAACCTGGGGTGCGTCATGGTCGTCATCACCTCGACTGACGCGACGTGCTGGACCGCGGTGTTCGCCAACACCGGGTGCAGTCACCTGCCTAAGTGGCAATCGCATACCCCAAAAGGAGGAACCTGAGGGGAACACGGCGCAACTAACGGAGGGCTATCGAGAGCCAGGGTGAGACATGGCCAGGTTTCCTGCATCCGCCAGCTCAGCACTACCTGCCACGCTTCGCCACATGGATGGTCCAATGACAGGGACCTTCGCACGGGCGGGCGACGTCCAACTGCTTCAGTACGAGCACGGCGAGAGCGCGTTCGCGCCAGCACCCGCGGTGGTCAGGCACGGCTACGTGAGCGAGGCCGAAGCAGATCTCATCCAGGATTGCATCGCCGGCGACCACCGGGCGTGGGAGACCCTGATTCGCCGGTACCAGCAACGGGTCTACAACGTCGCCTACCACATGACTCAAGATGCGGACCGAGCCAATGACCTGGCCCAGGAGGCCTTCCTGCAAGTCATACGGTCGCTGCATCGTTTCCGGGGAGAGGCCTCGCTCAGCACGTGGATCCATGGTCTGACCATAAGGGTCTGCCTGCACCACCTGCGCAAGGAACGGCGGCGGCAGTCGGACTCCTGGGAGGATGTGGCTCCGGGGCGCCCCGAGCCGGCCGGGCGCGAGGGACGACCCGAGGACGAGGTGGTCCGGGATCAGGTTCAACGGGAAGTGCGTCTGGCTATCAGTCAGTTGCCGCTAAAGTTCCGCACAGTCATGGTCCTGCATGGCCTGGGCGGTATGACCTACGAAGAGACCGCTGCGGCGCTGGGACTGCCCGTCAATACGGTCAAGACGCGCGTCTTCCGCGCCAAGGCCCGCCTCAGAGCGTCTTTGCAGCATCTGGTTGGGGACGATCTCGATGCGCTGTGAGAGCAGCGACAATCTATCGCGGTACATTGCCGGTGAGTTGACGCGGCGCCAGCGCGCCCGTGTCGAAGCCCACCTGTCGGTCTGTGCTGCTTGTCGGGCCGAAATGGAGGCGTTGCGTCGACTGGACACGCTATTGCGTGCCGTGCCCACGGCTACTCCTCCGGCTGACCTGGCGCGCCAGACCCTCTCCCGGGCCCGGGTGGCCCTGGGAAGGCGGGAGCGGAGGGTTCTGCAGCCGGGCCGACTGCTGACATCGTGGGGGACCATGGCGGCCAGCGCGGTTGCGCTGTGCCTCGTGGTGTGGTATGCGGCTTCGCTGCCGGGCCGTGAGGGCGCACCGCCGCCCGCGGTTGGGCCCACGGAACAAGGCCTGATCGCCCGCGCAGCATCGTCCCCGGCCGTACCCGGGACGCGGCCGTCGCGTGAGCCTGCGGCGCCCGTCCTGCGTGCCATGCAGCGGCCGCAAGCGGGCAGGGAAACGGCGGAAGCTTTGGGACGGCATGCCGCCAGGGCAATGGCGCTGGTGCCGAACGCGCCATCGCCGCAGATGAGCCGCCCACCGGCTGCTGCCTCCTCAGACTCGATTCCGACTGGCGACAGGGGTACCAGCGGACAAGAGGCTGCCATTGCCTTGTGTCGCGCGACCATGCATGCCAACGAGGGGGACGATACGGTGCGGCTGTTGGCGCTGGAGAACGTCGCTGTGGCGCACGCCGGAGCCCCTGAGGCTGCCGATGCCTTGCTCACGGCGGCGAGGTTGCGGGCGGCGCAGGGTGATACCGCTGCGGCCGACGCCGCATACCGTCAGGTTACCGCGTGGCCCTCAGCTCCGGTTCTGGCCCAGGCCCAGGCCTATCGGGCGCTCGGTGACCTTCGCCGCCAGAGCGTCGGTCAGGACGAGCTTGCTGCCTACAACTACCGGAGAGCCGCCGAGTTGCTGCGCGGCGCCGTCGCCCAGAGCCCGGAAGCCGAACGGGCTACGGCGCTCATAGCCCTGGGCGAGGTTCAGCAGTCTCTTGGTGATACGGAAGGGGCGGCCAGTGCCTATGCGCGGGCCGCCGCTCTGGGGGGAGATGCGGGGATTGGCGACGAGACCGGGGCGCTCCTGGCCCAGGTGCTCTAGTGAAGCCATCTCGTGGCCCCAGGCAAGGAGTCGATCCACACTTGCGTAGCTGCGCGCTCATCATGCTGCTGTCTGCGGTCTTGTCGCTGGCTCAGGCCCAGGGACAGGGGCCGGTGCTCTATGAAGCCGACTTCGAGGGACAGGCCGAAGGCACACTGCCGCCGGGCTGGGCGTCTGTGGCCGGATCATGGGTTACGGCCAGCGATGAGACGGGCGTGCTGCAGCAGTCGGAGGCGGGTTTTCGCGGTCTGGCCGTGGCGGGCTCGTCCTGGTCGGACTACGATGTTGCCGCCACTATCCGTCTGATCGCCAAGGCGGAACCCGCGGCGGTGGGAGTGGTCGGGTACTCGGCCGGCTCCGACTGTTACCGGCTGAGCACGTATGGCGACTTGCTGGCTCTGTGGCGCGAGAGCAGTGGCCAGGTCCAGGCCCTTGGAGCGGTCCCCTTTGTGTTGCCGGCCGACCAACCCCACCGCTTCCGCCTGTCGTTGCGCAATACCCCCCAGGGGACGCAGCTATCGGGAAAGGTCTGGCCCGCGGACGGCGCGGAGCCCCAGGCCTGGACGGTTGAGGCGCTGGACGCCGGCGTGCCTCTGCGGCATGGTCGGCCGGGCCTGTTCACTGGCTACGCCAGCGCGGCTTTCACGGATTTCGTGGTCACTGCCGCGAGCGGCGAGGTGCTGGCGGCAGAACCCATGGGTGGAGGGGTCCGCACCGGCGGCCGCGACTGGGAATTCAGCGGCGGAACCTGGCAGCCACCCGGTGACGGCCAGCCTCTCCGTCAGACCGCTCTGGAGGACGATCGCACCTTTGGCACCGCCGCCTACGCCTTGCTCGGCGGCTGGGCGGGGTGCACGACCCGGGTACTGGCAAAGGCCGCACGCGGCGGCCATAACCAGGGATTTGGGATTGCGACGTACTGGCAGGACGACGGTTCCTGCTATCAGTTCGGGCATTTGGCCCGTTCCTCACTCTTCCTGGCCCGTCGCACGCCAATGGGTACCCTCACCCTGGCCACCGTGCCCTTCGCCGTGGACGACGGTGCGTGGTATGCACTCAAGTTGCGGGTAGAGAGCGGACCCGACGGAGTGCTTCTGCAGGGCAAGATCTGGCCTGCCCAGGCCGGCGAGCCCGCAGAATGGCAGATCGAGGCCAAAGACACCCTGCAGCCGCCCTTGCGGAGTGGCGAAGTGGCTGTCTGGTGCCTGGATGACGTGTGCAGTTTCGACGACCTCAGCGTGCAGGGTAACTAGCCATGCCCGGGCGCCCCGCAGTCCACCCACTGCTTCCATGGATGATGCTCGTGGCTTCGGCGCCGCTGTGGGCCCAGATCCCGGCGGAGCGGGCGCTGTTCACCGAATCTTTTGACAGTACCCAGGGCGATGCCTGCCCTTCCGGGTGGTTGCCTCTGGAGGGAGACTGGTTCCTGGCGGAGCGGGAGAGCCGGGTGCTGCGCCAGGGCAACCAGGACCTGACCCGTGACGCCTGGGCGCTGGCGGTCTGGGCCGACTACAGCGTGCTGGTGAAGTTCCAGGCCGAAGAGGGCAAGGGAGCGTGGGGGATAGGTCTTCTGGCTTACGTCAACGACCAGGGCGACTGCTACCGCCTCCATGCAGGGGAGCAGGGGCTGCGCCTGGAGAAGCTCACCGATGGTCGGGGCATCCCCCTGGGCTTCGCCAAAGCTAACGTGAGCCGCGGGCGCTGGTATTCCCTGCGCCTGACCCTGAGCAGCGGACGCGAGGCAACCCGCCTGCACGGCCGTCTATGGCCCAGCGACGCCGAGGAGCCCCGTGAATGGGCCCTGCAGGTTACAGACAGCTCTGACCCGTTGCCGGGGGGATCAATCGGAGTGTGGACCGGCGGTTGTGCCGGGCGCTTCGCATTTGCCGCCGTGCGGCACTACGACGCGCAGACGGAGACTGTGGGCGACCTGATCTACGGGACGGACTTTGCCGACACTGACCAGGGCCGCTTGCCAGCCTTCTGGGCAGCCGAAGGGGGAGTGTGGGTCCGCGACACCGTGGATCGCCTGCCAGTGCTGAGGCAGATGGTGCAGCGGGTTGGCCCGGACTACGACGGGAACGCTTTCGCGTTCCTGCGCTGGTCGGGGTACACGGTGAGTGCTCGGGCCTTGGCCCATCCCGGACCGGGCAAGTGGGGTCTGGGCGTCGTGGCCTACTTCGGTGTGCGCGGCGGAAACTATCGGCTGCGCCTGCTGGATGACAAGCTGTACCTCGCCAAGCAGCAGATCGGGGGGCGCGTCCAGAACCTGGCTTCGACCCCCGTTCCGGCCCGCCGGGGACGTTGGTACCGTCTGGTTCTGGCGGCGGAGTCAGTCAAGGGAGCCGCACAACTGCAAGGGAAGCTCTGGGCTGACGGTGAGCCGGAGCCGCCGGGATGGATGGTATCGGCCCTGGACATGGACGGGCCGCTGACCAGCGGGGCGCCCGGCCTGTGGTCCTTTGGCTGTGCCGCCGATTTCGACGACTTTGTCGTGAAGACCACGGTCTTGAGCAGCCTCAACGCTTCTGTGGGTCCGTAAGGGCGGACGGCCCCCCATGAATCGCCGGGAGTTCCTCAAGCAAGCCATACTGGCTGGATTCGGGGCCTTAGCCCTGAGCGGCTGTCGCGGTTCTGGCCCGGCCGGTCCTGGCCCGAAGGTGGGGCGCAACCGCTGGCAGGCAGGACCAGTCAACGGCGTGGACCTGGTGGTGGCGCGACGGTCCGAGGCAGCCGAGGCAGTCAGGTCGGCGTTGAAGCCGTTTGGCGGCATGGCCAGTTTCGTCCGTCGGGGGGATCGGGTACTGATCAAGCCTAACCTGGCCTGGGCCCGGCTACCTGAACAGGGCGCCTGTACCAGCCCGGAGGTGCTGCGGGCGGTGATCGAGGCCTGCCAGGAGGCGGGCGCCGCCAGCATCGTGGTAGGCGACCACACCTGTGACTCAGCCAGGGTGGTCTTTGACCTGACTGGCGCCCGGGAGGTCTGTCGCCAGTGTGGCGTTCCTCTTGTGGATTATTCCCCCCGCTCGTACTACCGGCCCATCAGGATCAGCGGCGGCGGGGGTATCCAGGAGGACGAGGTGGTGGCGGACGCCCTGAACTGCGACGTATATATCAATCTGCCCACGCTGAAGCACCATGCCACCAGCCACGTCACCCTGGCGCTGAAGAACCAGATGGGGCTGATCCGTGATCGGCAACGCTACCACTCCGCGAAACGCGGGACCGAGGCGGACAACCTGCATCGCAACATCGTGGACCTGGCTACGGCTCTCCGACCCACGCTCAACATCCTCGACGGCACCCGCGCCCTGAAGACCAACGGCCCCAAGGGGCCCGGTCTCGTGGAAGACCTGGGCCTGGTCTGCGCCAGCCCCAACATCTGCGCCGTAGACGCCTACGGCGCGCGCCTCCTCGGCTACGATCCGGCCGAAATCCCTCACATCGTCCTGGCCTCACAGGCAGGACTCGGCACGTTCGACCTCGATGCCATCACTCTCAAGGAAGTCTGAACCAGGCGGCGAATAGGAGCTTGCGTGGCGCGGGTCCGAGCCAACTCCGGCATGACCCGCTCACCGGCAGACTTTCCTCTGAGGTTGGCGCCCTATGCCCATCTGGAACCCGACGCTCGGCCCCGCGTGGACCGAGACGGACCTGGAGAGCGTGTTTGGGGACGCGCTGCGCGTCCTCTCGGAGATCGGCATCGCCTGCGAGCACCAGCCCACCGTTGAGCGCATGCTGGCGCTCGGCGGGATCACCTACCGCGCCGGCCGACTGCGCTTCGCGGTGGAACCCACGCGGGAACATGTCCTGAGCCGGCGCTATGCCGGTGCCCCGGAGCCCGACGACCGGCGCCTCTCCATGGGCGGCTCCTGGGCCGCTTTGGCCTATTGCGACCCGCAGACAGGGATCGTGCGCCCGGGTACCACCAGCGAGGCCATCGCCATGGCGAGACTTTGGGAAGCGCGAGGCTACGGCGGAGTACCGCCGCTGCAGCCCGGAGATGTGCCGCCCCGCCTGGTGACACTGGCGACAGAGCGGATCGCCCTGCTCCACTCCTCGCGCCTGGGCGGCTCAATGACGGTGACCGACCCCGAGGAAGTGCGCTACCTGATCGCCATGAACCTGGCGGCGGGGCGTGTCTACAGCCTGGTGGAGCAGGTACCGATCAGTCCGCTACGCTTCGACCACCTGGGCCTGCAGACCGTCTTTGAGTTCCTCGGCCAGCCGGACGTCAACGTCACCATCACCGGCTCCATCCCGATGGCGGGGGCGACCTGTCCCCTGGACCCGCGCGCGGCTCTGGTGCAGTCGGTGGCCGAGGCCATCGGCCATGACCTGCTGTGCCGCGCCCTGGGCCTGGGCGGCGGCGGCCTGGGCCTGCGCGTCGAGCCCTTCGACTTCCAGTACTCGTTTATCGTCTTCGGATCACCGGAATGGTGCCTGTACCGGGCTCTGGTCATCCAGATGCACCACTTCCTCACCGGCCGCCCCCTGCGTTCCGGGATGTTCCGATCCGTCGCCAAAGCCCCGGACGCCCAGGCCGCGACCGAACGCACTGCGTCGGTGCTGTGGCAGGCGCTTCTGGGCATCCGTAGCTTCGGCGCCGTGGGCCAGCTTTCGGTAGACGAGATCTTCAGCCCCCAGCAGGCGGTCATTGACCAGGAGATCCTGGCTTACGTCCAACGGGTCATCACAGGGCTGCCCGAAGATACGGCGGTGGACCCCGTCGCTCTGGTCGCCCAGGGTGTGGACGAGGGAACATTTGTGGGCCTGGAGGACACGGTGAGGCGCTTCCGTGACTTCTACGCTTTCCCCGACCTGTTCCGCCACTGGAACATGGGCCGGTGGCGCGGCGAGGGCAGCCGCAGGATTCTCGATGAAGCCTGGGCCCGAGCCCGGGACGAGATCGCCTCCTGCACCTTTGCCTTGACCGACCATCAGGCGCGCGAGGTGGACCAGGTCTACGCCGCCGCCGTGGAGTACCTCCGTGGGTAGACTTGTGCTCATGGCAGCGCTCGCCCTGGCTCTGCCGTCCCTGGCTGCGGCGAACCTGGTGAAGAACCCTGGCTTCGAGGCAGGGGCGGAGGGCTGGGACCTGCCTGAGGGCTTTGCCGTAGACACCGCCGTGGCCCATAGCGGGGCGGCCAGCCTGCGCTTCGCCTGGGACGACGCCGCGCGGCGCAGAATCGCTACGCAGAAGCTGCCGCTGCGGCCCGGCCGGCGCCATCTGATGTCGGCGTGGCTGAAGAGCGAAGACGTCCACGGGGCAGCGCTGGGGGCGACCTTTGGCCTGCAATGGTGGCGGGGCGACCAGTTTCTGGGAGGCTCCAGTCCCCTGGGTGTGGGCTGGACCACCGACTGGACCGAGGTGCGGTTCCTGAGCGAGGTAGTTGCCCCCGGCACGACCTGGGCTGAGGTCTACGCCACCCTGGACTGGAACGGCGTGGGCGCGGCATGGATTGACGACATCTCAGTCACCGAAGTCCCGGTTCGGGAGGTGCTCCGCTGGCGGGTGCTGACACCGGAGGTGGTGGGGGCAGCGGATAGCCCGCCCTTCCGGGTGCAGGTGGACCTGGCGCGGGGTGACGTCATCCCTGGTGACGTGGATGTGGCGGTGGAGCTGTGCACGCCCCCATGGAACGGCCCACTCAAGGGCCACGGTCAGGCCGCGCCGGCCGGGGGCGGGCATGACTTCGAGTTTCCTACCGGTGAGCTGCAGGAGGGCGTGTACCGCTTCCGCGCCCTGTTGCGAGACCGCACCACCGGCCGCGACCTCATGGCTCCGGGAGTCCTGCAGCCTGCCGTGAAGCGTCCCCCCGTGGAGTGCCTGCTGGAGCCGCACAGCGGAGTGACCACCCTTGGCCAGCCAGTGCCGCGTCTGAAGGTCCGCGCGTACCGCGACGGCGCCCTGACCGCAACCGTCCGCGACGCCGGCGGCCGCCTGGTGGGGGAGAGCCCCGCGACACGGGTGCCAGCCGGAGCCGACCGTAACTTGCCCCTTCCCGTCCGCAGCCTCCCACCGGGGCGCTATCGGGTGCAGGTGAAGCTCGCCACGGAAAGGTGTCCGGACTACGCGAGCGCCCTGGACTGGACCATCCTGTCGCCCGCCGAGGCGGCGCAAGGCACGCTCATCGGCCCCGACAACCTGCTGCGCGATCGAGGTCGGACCTGGCTGCCCATGTTCGTCTATGCCGCCACGGCGCTGGACCCCCGGACGATGGCGGCCAGGGAGCAGCGGGACCCGGAGTACGTCACCTATGTCCTGGACCATCTGGCGGGGACGCCCCTGGGCCTGCTGGACTACTCCGCACTGGACGGCGGTCCGGAGGCGCTCGAGGCCTATGCCGAGGAGTGTTCCCGGCGCGGGGTGCGGTTCATCCCGGCGGTGAACCTGTATGAGACGCCATGGGCGAAGCCATTGGGACACTACTTCCCGGGCTTCAGCAGCCGCGAGCAGGCCTTCCGCGACGTGGCGCGGCGACTGCGCGACTGCCCGGCCATGGCCGGGTACTACATCAACGATGAGCTGTGCACCGAGTACTTAGCGGCCATGCGCGACCTGCGACGATGGCTGCACGAGGAGGACCCGCTGCACCCGACCATCCAGGTGCATGTGGACCTGACCTGCATCCGCGAACTGGCCCCCAGCTACGACATCTTCGGGCCCGAGCTATACCCCTGGCGCGACTGGGACCAGATGATGCTGGAGATGCCGGGGATGTGCGACACGGTGCTGCAGGACCTGCCGCCCACCGCGCCCTTCTGGGCCTGCCTCTGGCACTTCAGCAACGCCCCCGATGGTAGCGAGCGTCTCCGGGCGCTGACCTATCTGGCTCTCGCCAAGGGGGCCCGCGGCCTGCTCTTCTATGCGTTTCACGAGTTTCAGCGCGATGCTCATTTTGAACGACGGTGGCGCGACCTGGTGGCCCTTTCGCGAGAGATCGAGGCCCAGGCACCGATCCTGACGGGGCCAGAGGCCCAGCGCCCCTGTCGGACCAACACCCCGGGCGTGGTGTTGCGTACCATCGAGGGCGACCCGGGATGGGTGCTGGTGGTCAACCCCATCAGCAAGTCCCGGACAGCGGCTATCACTTTGCCGCCAGGCGTAACCCGCGCTCGCTGGCGGAGGCACGATCTTCCCGTCCACCAGGGAACCTTGACGCTCCGCTTGCGTCCCTATGATGTGCGGCTGATCCGGCTTGACCAGGGCCGCACGCAGGCGACCCTCTGAGGGAGCAGCCTCGGCGGGCGCCCACCGCTCCTGTCGCGGTGTGAGTCTCGACGCGGTCAGCGACGGGGAGGCACCAGAGACGTGGGCCCCGTCATCGAACCAGTGAAAGGTGTTGTTTGGACAGCGAATGGCAACCGCAGGCACACCCAAGGGTTTCCGACTCCACATCGGCCTCTTCGGACGGAGGAATGTGGGGAAGTCGTCGCTGCTTAATGCCCTGACCCGCCAGGACGTGTCCATCGTCTCGGACATCGCCGGGACCACTACCGACCCGGTGGAGAAGCCCATGGAGCTGCTCCCGCTGGGGCCGGTGCTGTTCATAGACACCGCCGGGATTGACGACGTGGGGGCGCTGGGTGAGCTGAGGGTAGCGCGAACGCGCCAGATTTTCGATCGCTGCGACCTCGGTGTCGTAGTGGCCGCTGCGGGGGAGTGGGGGGAGTTCGAGCAGCAGATACTGGGCGAACTGAAGCAGCGCGAGATCCCCACCATTGTCGTCTTCAACAAAGTGGACGTGGCGGCGCCGTCGGAGGAGCTGCTGGCGGGGTTCAGGTCTGCCAAGACGCCAGTGGTGCAGACCGTCGCCACCTCCGGGGACGGCCTGCTGGACTTGCGCGAGGCGCTCATCCGCAACGCACCTGAGGATTTCATCAACGCCCCTTCCATCATGGGAGATCTGGTGCCCGCCGGCGAACTAGCGGTGCTGGTGGTGCCCATAGACCTGGAGGCGCCCAAGGGACGACTCATCCTGCCCCAGGTCAATGCCATCCGGGACGTGCTGGATGTGGATGCCTACTGCATGATCGTCAAGGAACGAGAGTTGCGGGACGCCCTGGACCGTCTGAACCGCCCGCCGGCCATCGTGGTCACCGACTCCCAGGGCTTCCTGAAGGTGGCCGCCGACACGCCGCCCAGCGTGCCCATGACTAGCTTCTCGATCCTGTTCGCCCGGTACCGGGGCGACCTGTTTGAGTTCGTGCGGGGAGCGTTGACCATTGACCGTCTCCAACCCGGTGACAAGGTCCTGATCGCCGAAGCCTGCTCCCACCACCCCATCGGCGAGGACATTGGCACGGTTAAGATACCGCGCTGGCTGACCCAATATGTTGGCGGCAAGCTGGAGTTCACCAATGTCCAGGGGCACGACTTCCCCGAGGATGTGACACCCTACCGGCTCATTGTGCATTGCGGCTCCTGCATGTGGAACCGCCGCGAGATGCTGTCCCGGATTCTGCGATGCCGCCAGCAGGGCGTGCCGATAACCAACTACGGGGTCACCATTGCCTACAGCCTGGGCATCTTCGAGCGCGCGCTGGGGCCCTTTCCGGCGGCACTGGAAGAGTACCGACGCTTCCGGGCGGCCGAGCGGGAGAGGGCGCGAAGCCGGACCTGAAGGCCACGCGAGCGAGGGAGACTGCTATGGAACTGGGCATGATCGGACTGGGTCGCATGGGCGGCAACATGGCCGAGCGGTTGCTGCGTGCGGGTCACCGGGTCATCGGCACCAGCCGGACCCGAGGTACCGTCGAGGAGGCCATGAAGCGCGGTGTGGAGGGGGTCTTCTCGGTCCAGGAGCTGGTCACCGCGCTGACACCGCCGCGAGCGGTGTGGGTCATGGTGCCGGCGGGCCAGCCTACCGATGACATGCTGGCGCATCTGGCGGACTTGCTATCTCCCGGCGACATCGTCATTGACGGCGGCAACAGCAACTACCGCGACACCATGCGCCGGGCGGCACGGTTGGCCGACCGGGGGCTACGAATGGTGGACGTCGGCACCAGCGGGGGCATCTGGGGTCTGGAGCACGGGTACAGTCTCATGGTCGGTGGCGAGGCCGAGGTTGTGGAACACTTGCGGCCTGTGTTGGAGGCCCTGGCGCCGGCCCCCGACCGGGGCTGGGGCCATGTGGGCCCGCACGGCGCTGGACACTTCGTCAAGATGGTGCACAACGGCATCGAGTATGGCATGATGCAGGCCTTTGCCGAGGGTTTCGCCATCATGAGCCGCAAGACGGAGCTGGGCCTGGATCTGCACCAGGTCGCCGAGATCTGGCGGGATGGCAGCGTTGTGCGCTCCTGGCTGCTAGAGCTGATCTCTGGTGCGCTGGAGACTACTCCCGACCTCACCACCATCGCCCCCTATGTCGAGGACTCCGGGGAGGGACGATGGACCGTCCAGGAGGCCATTGACCTCGACGTGTCCGCTCCGGTCATCACGCTCTCCCTGCTGCAGAGGCTTCGCTCTCGGGACGAGGAGAGCATCGCTGACCGCCTACTGGCGCTGATGCGGCAGCAGTTCGGTGGACACGCCGTAAGGCGGGAGGGTGAGTAGCCATGGCCCCGCGTGAGGTCGAGCCGCATCTGTTCGTGATCATGGGCGGCAGCGGTGCGCTGGCCCGCCGGAAGCTGCTGCCGGCGGTGTGGCAGCTTGCGGCCCAGGGCAGCCTGACGGCGAAGAGCATCATCCTGGCCACCGCCCGGCGCCGCCACCTCGATGATGAGAGCTACCGCCAGTGGGCGCGCGAAGCCCTCGCGGCCGCGGGTCTCCCGGCCGATGAAACGTGCACTCACTGGTGTGATGAGTGTCTGCACTACCACGCCCTGGGAGAGGAAGGTCCCGAGGACTTCCAGGCGCTGCGGTCTCGCATCGAGGCCCTCGAGCGCCAACACGACCTGCCGGGCAACCGCGTGTTTTACCTGGCCATTCCGCCCGCAAGCCTGCCGCTGGCAGTGGAAGGGCTGGGCGCGGCAGGGCTGCACCGAGCGCCGGGGTGGACCCGCATCGTCGTCGAGAAACCTTTTGGGCATGACCTTGAGTCGGCCAACGAACTGGACCGCCTGCTGAAGAGGTATTTCAGCGAAGAGCAGACTTACCGCATCGACCACTACCTGGGCAAGGAAGCCGTCCAGAACCTGCTGGTGTTCCGGTTTGCCAATCCCGTCTTCGAGTCACTCTGGAGCCGCGACCGTATCGCCAGTGTGCAGATCACGGTGGCGGAGACCGCTGGGATCGAGGACCGGGCTGCCTTCTACGACGGGGTAGGTGCGCTGCGGGATATGGTCCAGAACCACATGATGCAGTTGCTCACGCTGGTTGCCATGGAGATCCCCGCCTCCTTCGAGGCCGACGCCATCCGGAATGAGAAGGCCAAGGTGCTGCAGGCGGTGGCGCCGATACGCCAGCAGGGGGTGTGCTTCGGCCAGTACGTCGCCGGGGAGATAGACGGCATCGGGGTGCCCGGCTATCTGGATGCCGCAGGCGTGCAACCGGCCTCCAGCACGGAGACGTTCGTGGCCCTGGAGTTGAATATCAACAACTGGCGCTGGCAGGGCGTGCCCTTCTACCTGCGCACCGGCAAGCGTCTGGCCAAGAGCACCCGCCAGATCGTGGTCAACTTCCGCTGCCCGGTGCTGTCGGTGTTCGACCGCTACCCGGATGCGGCGGTGTCAGCCAACTCACTGGTCATCACCCTGGAACCCGACGAGGGATTCGAGCTGGAGTTTGTGGTCAAGGCGCCGGGGGACATGCTGACCTTGCAGCCACAGCGGTTGCGGTTCCGCTATGACGAGGTCTTCGGGCGTCTGCCCGAGGCTTATGAGGCACTGCTGCTGGACATACTGACCGGTGATCAGACACTGTTCGTGCGCATTGACGAGGTACTCGCGGCCTGGCGACTTCTCACGCCGCTTCTGGAGATGCGACCCAGGCCGTACCCGTATGCGGCTGGCACCTGGGGCCCCCGTGAAGCCGATGGTCTCCTGGCGCCGGTCGGCGGGGTCTGCTGGCTGAACTGGTGACTCCCCGCGCTCGGCGCCGTCAGACCGCCTCGAACTCCGTCCGCGCGATGACCTCCTCCTGCATCTGCTCGCTCAGACCGGTGAAGTAGTCGCAGTATCCAGCGATGCGAACCACGAGGTCCTTGTACTCGGAAGGGTTCTCGCGGGCACGCAGGAGGTCTTCGCGTCGCACGACGTTGACCTGCACCTCCTGACCGCCGAGGCGCAGGTAGGTCATCAGCAGGTCCGCCAGCTTCCCCTGGCTCTCGGGCGAGTCCACGGCCGACGGACTGAACTTCAGATTCAGCACCAGCCCCCCCAGCATCATCGTGTGGTCCCAGGAGGTCGTTGACTTTATCGCCGCCGTGGGGCCGCTGCGCTCCCGGCCCTGAGCCGGTCCGGCGCCGTCGGCGAAGGGGAAACCGGCCTGCCGCCCATCGGGGCTGGCCCCCGTTACCGCCCCGAGCTGCTGGTGCATGATCCAGCAGAAGAGGCCCGGGTAGTAGCGGTCACCCAGCAGTACCGTGTGCTTCAAACATTCAGCGGTCACGAACTCAGTGAAACGCGCCGCCAGTTCGTCCACTTCCGGGACGTCGTTACCGTACTTGGGCTGCCGCAGGCAGAGTTGTCGGAAGTCCTCGCAGCCTGCAAAATCCGCCGCCACGCGGTCACGCAGCTCGCGGAGCGTGACGAACTGGTCCTCCAGGACCAGGCGCCGGATCACGGTGAGCGAGTCCACCAGATTCGCCAAGCCCACGAAGCTGCACTCGATCCAGTTGTGGCGGGCCCCTCCCCAGTCAGCGTCCAGCCCACGGGCCAGGCAGTCGTTGGTGAAGCAGGACTGGAGAGGAAAGCCCCCGAAACGGCGCCGGGCATGGCGGTAGGTGTTCTGGTCGCGCACCGCCTGCGCGATCTGGCCGCTCAGCCGGCGGAAATAGGTCTCATAGAGCTCCTCCAGGCCCCAGCGAGGCGGCTCATTGTCGCTGTAGGGCAGTTCGGGCACCTTGCCTGCCACAACATCGTCCACAAGTTCCAGAAGCAGTCCTGTGGTGTTGAAATAGGGGCTGGCGACCCAGACATTGCTGCTGGCAATGGGTGAGATCTCCACGCAGGTGGAGTTGATGTACATGCAGGCCTGTTCGGCACTGCAGCCCGCACGGCGCAAGCCCTCCTGGATGACGGCGTCGTTGAAGAAGCAGGGGTTGCCCTTGCCCAGGGCCATCACCCGGCAGGCCTGTGAGGTCAGGGCTTCGGGCGTACCCTCGTGCCAGCACACACCGACACTGGGGTAGGCCAATCCCACATGTGCCACGGCCTCGATGCAAAGATGAGATACCTCGTTGGTGACGTCCTGCCCCGCGGCGTCGGTACCGCCGACCATGAGGCCGATGGCGAGGCCGCGCGGCACGTATTCGTTGATCAGGATGTAGTAGCAGTCAATGAGCTCTTGGGCTTGTTCGCGAGTGAGACGGCCCGCCGCGAGGTCCGCGTCATAGTAGGGCCCCAGCCAGCGATCCATACGTCCAGGGTTGAAGAGTGGTTGCCCCTCGCCGTACACCAGCGCGATGGTGAGAAAGTGGACCGACTGCAGCGCCTCATGGAAGGTTTCTGCCGGATGTGCCGGCACGCGCTCGCAGACGGCAACGATGCGCTCCAGCTCGGCTTTGCGCGCGGGGTCAGGCTCTTCGGCCGCAGCTTTCCGGGCCATGTCCGCATACCGGCGGCCCAAGGAAATGAGCCCCTCCAGGGTCTCGAGACAGGCGCGATAGAAGGCGTCCTTCTCCAGGCTCTCGGGGTCCGAGAAGTCTAGCGCCCGGCGGCACGCCTCGACCTCTGCGCGTACCCCCAACGCGCCCAGGCGCAGGAGCTTCTCGTTGTCCACCGCCATGTGGCAGGTCTGGCCGGCCACGCGCGGTTGGGCGGCCATAAACTCGTTGGCTGCGGCCAGACGCTCCTGTTCTTCTGGTGTTGGCGGCCTTAGCGAGGCCCGTCCCACCAGCAGCTCGTCAGGCCCCAACTCCAGCGGCAGATGCTCCAGCACGTGCCGACAGGCGATGCCCTTGCGCTCGATCCACCAGAGGTTGCCGATGGTCTCGCGCCAGCTCTCTCCCCAGAGCATGCTGCGCGTCCAGGGCACTTGCACCTGGCGATCCAGGGCGACCTGTCGCAACCGTCGGACACGCTCACTGACCATAGGACGCAGCTTCTCCCCTCGTGGGCCTCTGGTCCATGCGCGGTTCAGGCCCTGTTGGCTTTCAGCGTACTTCGTATGAGCCGGTAGGCTCCCTCACGGGCCGTATCGCTGAAGTCATGGTCGCCCGGGTCTTCATAGTAGGCCAACCTGGCTCGCGACCCCAGCAAGTCATAGAGACGCCCCAGCTGGCGCATGTCCTCAGCCACTGCCCTGCTGTTGGGGAAGATGCTGTCCTGCGCGGCGTAGGAGTAGTAGAGCGCTCGCGGGGCGATGAGCCCCAGGACTTCGACCCACAGAAACGGCGGGTGCAACCCCTGGTCTAGGTATGGGCGCAGTTGCGGCATGTACACAAACCAGTGGTCGCGGCACCAACGGTTTGGCTCGGGGTCCACGGCAAAGGGCACATAGGCACAGCTAACCGCCGTGACCTTGATACGGTGGTCGAAGGCGCCCAGCATCATCGCATTCTCACCGCCCAGCGAATGGCCGATGACACCGAGGCGATCGGGATCAACGTAGTCCAGCGAGCAGAGCAGGTCCAGAGCGCATTGGTGGTCCCAAAGCATCTTTCCCAGTGCACTCCACTGGGGGTGCCGTTGGTAGAACGGGGCCGTGTCGAAGGGGTTAGACCCCGGATAGACGCGTTCTCCGGCCGTGATAGAGTCCGGCACGAGGCAGACGTAGCCCTGTCGCACCAACTCGACGGCGTAGTGCATCGAGGGTCGTCCAGCCAGCCCAGCCGGCTCGTCCTTGCCCTCGGGGACTGTCTGGTGGCAGCATAGCAGAGACGGCAGGCGGTAGGTCACGGGCTTGGGCACCAGTAGCCACGCGCTGCAGCGTTCATCAGGTTCCACCTGATAGCTGATCCTCTGTCGCAGGTACTCGCCCACATCGTCTTCGGAGTGGATCTCAGGCGCCAAGGGGGGGCGAACGGTCTGGCATGGCCCCAGCACCCCCTCCAACCGCTCTATGATGTCACGGCGCTTGGGCGGCCAGTCGCGGCTCACCAGGATGCGCCTGGCGCGGCCGGTGGGATCGCGATAGGTCAGCAGTTCGGGCAGGTCCGGTGCAGCCAGCACGCCAGCAGTCCTCCTCCGCCTGAGAAGCCGTCATGCCAAGGCATCAGGTGGCAGCCTTGTGGGGGCAGATCGCCCAGGCAATTCGCCAGGAGCGCCGTCGGACCTTCCCCGTGCGGCCTCCCCCTGCCCTGTCAGAGCTTTGCCATACACGGCAGGAGGAAAGACCAGCGTGCCGAGGAACACGCAACTGTTCGATGCCACAGGGGTGATCGGCACTAAGCCCTGGAAGGATCTCACGAGATGACACCACGCCTGCGCTGTCTGATGATCGGGGCCGGGGGCTTTGCTGGCGCCTATGCCGCGAACTTCCTGCCCCCCTTCCTGGACCGCCTGCAGATCACCGGGCTGGTGGACCTGGCGCCCGAGCCCCTGCAGCGCTCCGGCGACCTCCTCGGCGTCCCGGCCAACGCCCGGTTCGCCACCATGGAGGAGGCCTTCGCTCGCATCGAGGCCGACTTCTGCCTCATCGTGGTCCCGCCGGCCTTCCACAAGCAGGCCGTTCTGCTGGCGGCCGCACGGGGGATGAACATCCTCAGCGAGAAGCCCATCGCCGACACCTGGGAAGGCTGCCAGGCCATCTATCGAGCGGTCCAGACAGCCGGCGTGCGGATGCAGGTCGTCCAGAACTACCGCTACAACCCCACGATGCTGACCTTCCGCAAGCTCCTGCGCGATGGCGTCGTGGGTCGGGTGAACTACCTGATGGGCCGCTTTGCCGAGGATTACCGGCAGCGCAACTCATGGGGTAAGTTCCGTCATGAGATTCCGCACTCACTGCTGGTCGAGGGGGCGGTGCACCATTTCGACATGCTGCGCAACCTGGCGGGCGCGCCTTGCGAGACCATCGCTGGCTGGGAGTGGAACCCGCCCTGGAGCAGCTTTGACGGTGAATCCAGCGCCACCTATGTCATGCGCATGGCCAACGGGGTCTTCGCCCACTACGAGGGCAACTGCAGCGAGGCGGGGCGACCGAACGGCTGGCACCAGGAGTACTACCGCGCCGAGTGCGAAGCCGGAGCGGTGGTGGTGGACAGCGACGGGGTGGTGCGGCTTCAGGAGCACCTCGGCGGGCACCGCCTGCGCGTCACCGACGTCCCACTGGAGCAGCCGCCCTATGTTGGCCACCAGGCGGTGCTCGATCAGTTCCTGAACTGGATCCACGGCGGACCGGCACCCGAAACGGTTCTGGACGACAACATTCTCAGCGCCGCCATGCTCTTTGCCGCGACCGAGGCCTCGGCGACAAACCAGACTGCCGATGTGGCCGGTCGCGTGGCCGCGCTGGTCGCGCCAGGAGGCGAAAACGATGGTCATTGATGCCCACCACCACATTCCCGCCCAGGACCCGGAGGGCTACGTCGCCCGGCTGCGCGCTGAGTGTATCCGCCTGGGGATAGACCGGGTGGTGGTCTGCAGCGCCGGGCCCCCGGGCTGGGCCAGCAACGAGAAGATTGCGGAGCTGCAGGCTGCCAACGCCGACCTGCTCATCGGGCTTGGGTACCTGCAGCTAGGGGCCGTGACGGTCAAGGACGTTGATCGGGTCCACGAACTGGGCCTCAAGGGGCTGAAGTTCATCTGGCCGCTGCGCGACTACGACGATGACGAGTTTCTGCCCATCTACGACCACGCTGCGGCCCTGGGGCTGCCGGCGCTGTTTCACCTGGGCATCGTCGCCCGCGAGCCCAACCAGCGCTTCCGGGACGTCTCTATGGCACGGATGCGCCCGGTCTTCCTGGACCGTATCGCCAGGCGCCTGCCGGAGCTGCAGATCATCGGCGCCCACTTCGGTAACCCCTGGTACGAGGAGGCGGCAGAACTGGCTCGCATGCACCCGAATGTCTTCTTCGATCTGACCGGGTCCAGCATGAAGAAGAAACCGCCACAGTACTTCGCGGAGCTCTTGTGGTGGGGTCGCGACGAGCAGTACGGGCGGATGGGTGACAACCACCCCTACCAGAAGGTGCTCTTCGGCACTGACGTTGGTGTCGAGATGATGGAGGATGTGCTGAACGACTACCGCCGCCTGATGGACCACCTGCAGATGAGCGACGAGTTCCGGGCCCTGGTCATGGGCGGCACCGCCGCGCGCATCTTCGGGTTGGACCGGTCCGCGTAGGTCTGACAGCGGACTGGCGGACCGACGCGCCCACTCACCTGGAGGCATCGGCCATGCGCGCACGCACCCAGCGCTTCATCCCCGCCAGCGCCAGCCACGCCTTCCGGCTCGAGCTGAGCCTCGACTTCGTGGCGCCGGTCAGCAGCGAACAGGCCCGACAGGTGGCCCGGCGGCTGCTGGAGTCCCTGCGCATCGAGGCCCAGCCAGCGGTGGGAGGGGTCTCCGGCCTCGACCTGCGTGCCTGCCGCCTCACTTGCCATGATCTCCGCCAGGTCATCACGCTGTTGCCCTCTGCAACGAGGTCGGACGACGGTGCCGACTGACTTGCACGTGGCGCTGCAGCGCTATTACGCCGGTGACGACGGCCTCACCGAGGCCTATCTCGATGGCTATCGGGCCGATGTGCTGCGTGACGGTGTGGTCTACGAGATTCAGACCGGCTCTTTCAGCAGCATCCGCCCCAAGCTAGAAAAGCTGGTGCGGAAGTACCCCGTCGTGCTCGTCTATCCGGTGCCGCAGGAGAAGCGCATCGTCCGCGTGGACCCCGAAACGGGCGCCGAGCTGTCTTCGCGCCGGTCCCCCAAGCGGCGTGATATGACCGAGGTTTTCGACAACCTGCTGCATCTGCGAAGGCTGCTGCGCCGCAAGAACCTGGCGCTGGAGGTCGCGCTCACAGTGGAGCGGGAACTGCGCTGCGACGACGGTCGCGGAAGCTGGCGCCGCAAGGGGGTGTCGCTGGTCGGGCGGGAACTCGTCGAGGTGGCCAGCACGCACCGCTTCACCGAGCCGCGTGACCTGTTGGCCCTGCTGCCTGACGATCTGCCCGAGGAGTTCACCGTGGCCGACCTGCACCGCGCCACCGGGTGCCGCAAGGCAGTAGCGGGACGCATGGCCTACGCGCTGCGCCAACTGGGGGTCATCGAGGTGGTGGGGAAACGGGTCAACGCGTTCGTCTACCGACGCCGTGGGTAGGTGTGGAGGCGCATGGCAGTGGGCTCAAACCACCCCGCGGACCACCCCATGGCCCGTCACTCCACCGCTCGCACCGCTTCCTCCATGGCGATGCGAGACCACTCGTCAAACCGCCACGGCTGGTAGTTGCAGGTGTGGGTATCCTTGAGGATGATCTCCAGCACGCAGCCGTGCTCGCGCGCTATATCTACCGTCTCGCGGATGTCTTGACGCACCCACTCCGGGTCGAAGTCTACCGCCGCCAGCGTCGCCGGGTTGGGCTTCCAGGAGTAGATGCAGTCGCCGCCGAGCTTCTCAGCACTCATGCGCTTGTCGGCCCAGGGGCTGATGGACACCCGCCGCAGCCGTGGCACCTGCGCCTTCAGCATGTCCAGCTTCAGGTGCAAAGGCTCGCAGCAGCCATAGCAGTTCAGTCCGAAACGCTCCAGGATGGGCAACTGGTACTGCAGCACGAACTCCTCGTGCATGGCCGGCGACACTTCGGACATGGTCTGGGCCTCGCAGAAGCCCCACAGGTCCCGCAGGCGCGCATAGCCCGGATAGCCCTCCTGCGGCAGTTCGTCAGTGAAGCCGAAGCCGCCGGAGCCCACGTAGTCATTGTCATTGTTGAGCGTCATCAAGCCCTGATCTTCCAGTGACTGCAGCCACTCCAGCTTGCCCTCCATGAGCCGCCGCATGCCCGCGTGCACGAACTCGGGGTCGTCGCTCATGTCCCAGAACGTCTGGGTGATGCCGCGCAGGAAGGTCCACTCGTCAATGAGCCCAAGAGCCCACCAGAAACGGCCGCAGAGTTGGACATCAAGGATGTCGCCAAAGAGCTCCTGGTGCCATTCCAGGGCCCGTTGGCTGCCTTCCGGGTCATGGATCGCCTTGGGGGTCTGGATGCGGTCAATGTCGGCCCGCGTCTGGATGGGCGCGTCCCAGACGTAAGCTCCGCGTTCCGCCTCCGGCCGCTGGTAATCAGGCCCCACGCCCCAACCGGTGTTGGTCACCGCCTTGCCCACCAGGTAGCGTGCGTCGCACACCTGGTCGTCCATGAAATGCTCCCAGGCATACAGGCGCATCAGCAGGGCGTGTTCAATGCCCCGGGCGTCGTCGTCCTCGCAGTTCAGCGCATCGGCCGGCAGGAGCTCCACCCAGGAGCCCTCCGGCGACACATAGACCAGAGGCCGGATGGGCTGCAGCGAGTTCTGGGCGTACCAGAGCCAGCGCCGCTCGTCCTGAACTGGATCAGCGGCGGCCTCGGCAACCAGCTTGGCGAGATCGCGGATGGTCTGGCGGTCCTTGGCGGTCATGGTGGCCTCCTGTGGGTGCAATGGTAACGCCTTCGCCACCGACCAGTCGTTTCCTCCGCAGCACCGGCGGCAGGTGACGTCTACGTGCCCAGCGAATCTGCTGGCCCACTCACTGAGCTAACAGGAGAACTCCATGACCCCGCGCGAACGCATTCTCGCCGCGATCCGCTTTGAAGGCCCGGACCGTGCACCCATTCACCATTACTGCTTCCCAGGAGCCATCTGGCGCCATGGGCAGAAGCTCCTGGACCTGGTTGAGAAGTACCCCGATGACTTCGGCAACGAGAACATCGTGGCCAATGCCGCGGGCTATTCCCTGGGGGAAACGGAGACGGCGGAGGACATTGTGGAATGGGTGGATGCCTGGGGCACCACGTGGCGGCGAATGAGGGGGTACACGTCGGGGGAGGTGCACATTCCCGCCATCCCCGACTGGGATGCCTGGAGGACCTACGAGTTTCCGCCGCTGCCGCCCGAGAGCAGCTACGAGGAGTTCGCCGCCTCGGTGCCGGCGCGCAAGGCCGCCGGGGAGTTCGTGCGCGGCAGCGGAGGCGGCTTTTTCCAGCACATGCAGCACCTGCGGGGCAACGCCAACTTCTACCTGGACCTGGCTGAGGACAACGAGGGTGTCCATGAGCTGGCCGACCGCATGGTCGAGTACAACCTGCACACCATCGAACGCCACGTAGCGGCGGGCGTGGACTGCATCTGCTTCGGCGATGACTGGGGTGAACAGGAGCGCCTGCTCATCAACCCCGAGATGTGGCGGCGCTTCTTCAAGCCCCGCTACGCCAGGATGATGGCCCCCGCGCGCGAGAACGGCATCGAGGTGTGGTTCCACTCTGACGGCTACATCCTGGACATCATCGAGGACCTCATCGAGATCGGAGTCACGCTGCTTAACCCGCAGCACCCCTGCATGGGCACCAAGCGCGTGGGGGAGATCGTGCGCGGCCGCTGCTGCATCCGCACCGACATCGACCGCCAGTGGGTCATCCCCTTCGGTACGCCCGACCAGGTGCGCGAGGCGGTCAAGGAGGCCATGGAGGCCTTCAGCACCGACGCTGGCGGCGTCATGCTGCACGGCGAGATCGGCCAGGAAGTCCCCTTCGAGAACATCGAGGCACTCTACGAGGCCTTCTACGAGTACGGACAGTACCCGCTGACATGGCGGTAGCGGTCTACGCACAGACACGATCAGTTCCAGAAAAGTTTCGATATTGGCAGCAGGAGGTGGCCATCGGAGTCCGAAATCAAGAAAGATGACAGGGCCAGTCGTCCCTGATGCGTAGGGATGAGAGGCCGGACATCCGGTTGTGAGCAGGCCCAGGAGGGCTGGTCTTGGGTTTTCTGTTTCACCGGATTCACAATCAGAGCACCCTCTTGGGCCGTGCCGCTGCAGCGTGAAGAAGCTGCAAGGCACGGCCGCTTTGCCTGGGGCGGACGGCGGCGTGGTCAGGCGGTGGAGGACTAAGGTGGACAAGACAGCGCTCCGGATTGTGATGTTTGCCGCAGGTGGGCTGCTGAGCACCGTTGCTCTTGCACAGGACCCATCTGCATTGACCTTCGATGTCACCTGCTACGCTGGCCTCGCTAGTGGCACGGCACAGGAAGGCAACATCGTGCTGCCGTACAAGTACGAGCCCGCGTACAATGGGTGGATCGCCTCCCCGGCGGCCGGCGGAAGCGTGAAGATTTGTAACGGTCTCGACGTCACCGTCTGGGCCCGTCTCAGGCACGTCATGTGGTCCTCCACCAGCACTTCACGGCCGCACGGCTGGCTCACCTGGTACGGCGATGACGTGATCGAGATTGGCGCTGGTCACTGCTATGACGAGACGCTGTTTGCGGTCGAGCTCCCCCAGGTCGCTAGCGAGCACAGGTTCGATGTGGGCCCGGGCGAACTGCAACGGGGGGAGTTCACGGCTGAGTTCGCGTATTCGCCCGAGGACCTGGGGCAGGACTCCTGGATTGATACGCTTCCGTACTCGATCTCAATCGACGCCAGCATACCGGTCACTCCGCAGCTCTCCACCCTGACGCTGCTGGCCTGCAGTGGGGTGGCTGCGTTGGTGATACGGCGAAGGAGGTGCGTATAGATAGCCAGGCCAAGCGGTGAAGCAACAGACCGCCCGCGTGCGGGCGGTCTGTTGCTGTGTCGGTTCCGGGAAGGGGCGCGGGGTACGGGTGCGGAAGCTATGGCGCAGACAGGTTCGTCTGGGAGGTCACCATGAGCTTCTATGAGAACGCCTTCGACGCGCTGCCCGGCCTGGTCGCCCGGGGACAGGGAGATCGGCAGGGGCTCATGCGTAAGGAGACCGAGGACTACCTGCGGTGGCTCTGCGAGCAGTACCCCCGGCGGGCGGAGCACTACTGGCAGCGTGACTACTCGTCCCTTGAGGCCTATGAGGCCTCGGTGGCGGGCAACCGGCGGCGGTGGCTGGAGGCCGTCGGCGACTTCGGTGATCCCGTGCCCGACATGGCGCCAATGACCGAGCCCTTCGCCGAGAACGAGCATTTCCGCGCCGAGTGGGTTACCCTGAAGCTCTATGGCAGTCTGCGGGGGCGAGGGGTGCTGGCACTGCCCAAATCCGGGACGCCGCCATACCCGCTGGTCATCGCCCAGCATGGCATCGGCAGCTCCCCGGAGCGCGTCTTTGGCTTTGGTGACGACCAGGACCTCTACCACTCCTACGGCCAGCGGCTGGCCGAAGCGGGCTACGCGGTGCTCGCGCCGTGCAATGTGACCGAGGCTGCGCCGCGTGAGCGGCTGACGCGGTTGTGTCTCCTGCTGGGCAAGACATTGTGGGGTCTGGAGATCGCCAAGATCAGCCGCCTGCTGGACTACTGCGCTACCCGCGGTGAGCTGGACATGGCTCGCGTCGCCATGTGGGGCATTAGCCTTGGGGGGGCCTATACGATCTTCACCATGCCGCTGGAGGCGCGTATCCGGGTGGGCATCTGCACGGCTTGGTTCAACCACCGCGTCAAGAAGATGGCGATCGACGATCCCCGTTACAGTTGCTTCCTCTCGGTCAATGAGAACCACATCTTCATCCCCGGCTGGCTGCGGGAGTTCTCTGACAGCGACCTGGTGTCGCTCATCTGCCCGCGGCCCTTCATGTCGCAGACCGGCAGGGCCGACGGCATCGCCTGGTGGCCCTTCGTGCAGGAGGAGTTCGATCTGGCCCAGCAGCACTATGTGCGCCTGGGGCTTGAGCCCGAGCGGATGGAGCTGGACCTGCACGAGGCCGGGCACGAGATACGGGTCGAGTCCGGCCTGCGCTTCCTGTCGCGATGGCTGGGGCAGGTGTGACCGGCGACCTGCAAGGGTAATCTGTGACCATGCGGCATCTCCTCCTGGCAGTGCTTGTTGCCCCGGTACTGGCGCACGCCGATCAGGTCGTTCTCACCATGAACGACCCCTTCAGCGTGACCTGCGACAACCCGACCAAGCCCTCATTGCGCGAGGGCGCGCCCGGCGGCCTGGATGAGGGCCTCCTCGGCGATACCGACAACCTGCTGCTGGGCGCCCACGACGTCGGCAAACAGTGGTATGGCAGCAACGACGCCTGCACGGTACATTTCCGCGCCGAAGGGGCACTGACCATCGAGGTGGGGGTGTGGCTATCGCAGTTCGGCTGCCCGGAGGCGGCGGTACTGCTGGACGGCGTGGAGTTGGGGCGGTTCAGCGCCCAGGGTAGCCCTGATGGCCCCACATCGCACTCCTTCAGCACCAACGGCACGGGGCAGGTGCAGACGCTGACCATCCGCCCGCTGACCGGCAACGGCTATGTGCATGTGGATGCCTTGCGCCTCACCGCACCGGGAGACGTAGAAGTGACTGACGCCGAAGGACGGGGCGTCCTCATGCCTTCGACCGCTGTGCCCCCGAGCGAGGCAGCCAGTCTGGCCGAACGCATGAAGACTGCGCCGAACCTCGCCCTGGTGGGCGAGGCGATGACCTATGCCGCCAGTGAGGAATTTGCGACGGGCATTGACGGTAGCCGTGCCTATTCGGCCCAGATTGCTCTCGACGGAGACCCCGACAACGAATACTGGGCGGGAGGCACGCCACCGCCGCACGCCCTGATCTTGGCCTGGAAGCAGCCTGTCACCCTCGACACCAACCGTATCCTGTGGCTGGGCGAGAACCGGGGCCTGTGGTACGGGCTGGAGTACTGGGACGGCGTGCGCTGGCGATTGCTCTACGAGGAACGTCGCAACCTGCAGCCGGAGCCGATCTACCGCTTCGCGCCGGTCACCACCACACGGGTGCGCTTCACCATCTACTCGGTCCTGGGCCAGCAGCGGGTTCTGATGCGGGCCTTTGAGCTGTACAGCCTGGGCGAGAGTGGAGGTGGGGACCAATGAGAGGACCGGCTGTCCTGCTTGCTCTGACGCTGGCCGCTGCGGGATGGGCGGACCGGTTGCAGCCCGTGGGCTGGACCGCAGACCCGGCCGCAGCCGCCGCGGTGTTCGACGGCGACCGCTCCACCGCCTGGCAGAGCGCCGAGCCACAGAGTCCTGACCTGAGCCTGACGCTTGACTTCGGGAGGCCGCTGCTTCTGCACCGCGTCGTCCTGCATGCCGGGGCCAACCTGTCGGGGTTCGCGCGGGCGATCGAGGTGCAGGTAGGCGATGACCTGACGGCTCTGCGACCCGTTGCTGCCACCGAGACGCTGCACGAACCCGACCTCGACCTGCGCTTCAACCCGATCGTGGGCCGCCTTTGCCGCCTGCAGTTGACCGCCTCGGCGGGGTATCCGTGGGCTCTGGCTGAGGTGGAGCTGTATGGGAGCCCCGACCCGGCGTCGCTCGACAAGGGGACCGTCATCCTCCTGCCTGACCCACCGAGCCCGCAAGCCGTATGGGCTGCGGAGGAACTGCGTTACTATCTCGGTGAGGCGACGGGTCGCTTCCCGGCGGTCAGAGCGGGTGGCGTGGTAGACGCTGAGCTTATCATCGCCCTCAACCCACGGCCCACGGCCGAGGAGCTCCAGCAACTGGAGACGCTTGGCGAGGAGGGGTATGTCATCACCCGGGCGGGGCACTTCGTCAGGGTGGTTGGTGCCTCGCCGAGGGGGCTGCTATATGGCTGCTATGAAGTCCTCGACCGGCTCGGCGTGAAGTGGCTGGACCCGACGCCCGAGGGTGAGTACATTCCGCGCGGTGCGGCGCTGGACCTGAGCTACCTGCCGCTGGCGGCGAAGCCCGCCTTCGCGTGGCGGCACCTCAACGGCTGGCAGTTCTCTGGCATGCCGCGGGGCTGGGTGCTTTGGACGGTCCGCAACCGCCTCAACTTCGTCGGCCAGAGCGACTGGTGGTTCGGCAAGCTGGACCGCTATCTCGGGCGGCTCCCCGAGCGGGGGAGCTATCTGTACGGATACTATCCGCACTCCTTCTCCCGCGTGCTGCCGGCGTCCCTGTTCACTAAGCACCCCGGGATGTTCCCCATGGTGGACGGGAAGCGAGTGCCCTACGACGCGGTGCCTGGCGGCGGGCTGCAGTTCTGCACCACCTCGCCGGAGACCCTTGATTACGTTAGCCAGCGGGTGGTGGAGACGCTGCGGGCGCGGCCGGGTGACGTCTTCCCCCTGTGCCCCAACGACGGCGGCGTATGGTGCGAGTGCCCAGACTGCCAGGCGCTGGACGAACCGGTCGAACAGGAAATGTACTCCGACGGACGACACTCGCGCAATGTCTCTGACCGCTTTTTCACCTTCATGGACACCGTCTGTCGCCGGGTGGCCCGCGAGTTGCCGGGGCGTAAGGTGGTGACCATCGCCTACTCCAACTTCGACCAGCCGCCACGTCGCCTGGAGCGCCTGCCCGATAACTTGCTGGTGGATGTCTGCCAGTACGGGTGCAGCAGTCACGGGGTCAACGAGTGCGCCGAGAACGCGGAGATGAAGCGCCGCCTGGAGGAATGGACGCGCAAGTGCGCGCATGTCGGCATCTACGACTACGTTTTCGACCAGATGCGAGTGCAGAAGCTGCCGCTACCCTACTGCCGGGCGATCAACAGCGAGTTGCGCTGGCTGGTCGAGCAAGGCATCACCGCATACAGCACCGAAGGTTCGGGCAGTGGCGAGGGATGGCTTTACAGTCCCTGGGCTTACTGGGTGATGGCGCGGTCGCTGTGGGCCCCCGCTTCGTCCTGGGAGGCACAGGAGAGAGAGTTTTTCCAGGCCTATTACCAGGAAGCCGCTGAACCTATGCTGGCCTATTACCGCGCGCTGGAAGACTTCACCTACGAGACACCCGTCCACTGGGGCAGCTACAACAACGTGCCCACAAGCGACAAGTTCCCGCCGCAGCTCCTGTCGGTCCTGCATGATCACCTGAGGGCGGCCGAGCAGGCAGCCACCACGGCCCTGACCAGGACCCGGGTTGCCCGACAGGTCGAGGCCATCGGCTTTGTGGAGAACTACCTGCGGACCCACGAAGCGCCGTGAGCATGGGGCTAGCGGGGCGCGTAGAGCTCCACCTCACGGAGCCACAGCAAATCCGGACGGTCTGCCGGTCCCTGGCCCCGGGGCTGCAGCAGCCGAAATAGCCGGCCGGTGACTGGTTCGGCCAACCTGAAGGCACTCTGGGGCACAGGCTCCGCGCCCTCGATGGTGGCAACGGTCCGCCACTGGTCACCCTCGCCGACCTGGAACTCGAGGCGGCGTGATGTGTGCGGCACACCGGCGTCGAGTGACCAGTAGATCGTTCCGGCGGCGATGGTCACCGCATCCGGGAAGGCAAACACCACGAAGTGTTCCCCGGGTTTGTCGGCGGACGCCCAGGCCTCCTTCGTCCAGTGCAGCCCCTCCCCCGCAATGACGCCGTCGGTGATCGGCGTGGCATCATAGCCCGTGTAGCTGCTGTCCACGGATACATCGGCCAGCCCGGCGATATTGCCCTTGCGCCGCGGGTCCTCGACCACTGACACATCATCAAACCAGGCCTTGCCCGCCTTGCCCCGCAGCAGCAGGTACACGTTGACGTTGCGGATAGGCTTTTCGGGTTCGATGTAGAGCTCTCCGAGCTGCCAGTCGGTGGTACCGGTCTGGAAATCGTGCGTTATCCCATAGCGCGGCGTGCCATCGGTATAGTAGATGTCCACATAGAGAGAGAAACCGCTGTCGGGCGCCCCGGTAACATCCTCTCCGCGAGCGGCGGCCTGCACCAGAACGGCGCAGGGCGCGGCCTGGTTCAGGGTTACGCTCTGCGAGACCTGGCTCTGCAGGGGTGCCGGGTTGTTAATCAGCAGAGATGCACGGCCGCTGCGCCGGATCTGCTGGTCAGCGCCGATCTCGCCCTTGGTGAGCACCGACCAGCCGTCCGTTCCGCTCTCAAAGCCCGGGTTGGCCAGCAGGTTGGCTTCAGGGGGCAGGTAGAGCATCACGATCCGGTCCTGGGCCGCGTCCTGGCCCATCGTGGCGCGGACCGACACCTCCAGTGATCCAGCCTCGGCCTTCGCCTGCGGGGTGAGGGCGACATCCGCGACGGCGACCGCCCCCGCGGCGACCTCCAGCGGAGCGCCGGGTTCGGGGCGCCAACCCTCCGGCGCCTGCACCGCCAACCGGATCTCTCCCGGACGGTGGCGGTTGTTGCGCAGGCTCACCCGGACGCGTGCGGCGCCGGTCTCCTGGTCGAAGCCCTGGCTGGCCAGCCGCACCTCCAGCGGCGCGACCACGGCCACCGTGCGGCTGGTCCGTACCACGGCAGCCGCGCCCGGCGGACCGATCAGCATGCGTCCCTCCAGTCTGATCTCCTGGCCTGGCTGCAGGTCCGCGGGACAGCGCAGCCGCCATCGGCCCTGCTCCTCAGTGACTGTCGCTTGCTCACTGCTCACCTCCGTGCGCGTCGTCAGGCCGGGCACCGCCGGCGGCGCGAACGACAGAGCGACATCATCCCCCGGACAGATTGCGAGCGGCGCGCCGATGACAGGAAGAGTGAGACCGTATGCGGACAGGGTCACGGCACTCAGGTGCCCCTCGATGGTCTCGAGGTCACGCAGGACCCGACGACAGCCGTTCTCGGCGCCGGCCTGCCGGATAGCAGCCCGCAACTGCTCGCAGCGACCGAAGGCTGAAGCCAGCGCCTGGTGGGTGGCATCGCTGTCCAGGGGGCTACGCGAACTCGCCAAGTCGGTCAGAATCCCGCGGAGACCGGCCATTTCCTGCGTCACCACCGGACGCAGGTCCGGCGGGATTGGCTCGTACCATTGCCTGAAGCGCCCATCCGTGACGTACTCCTTCCCCTCGGCGTCGGTCAGGGACAGGCTGGCGATACTAAGGCGTGCCCCTGCAGCGGCCTTGCCCAGGTTGACGAACACCTGCACGGCGCGGAGTGCATGGGGATCACTGATGGTGAACTCCAGGTCGCGCCAGTCCCAGGTGCCACCCGGCAACGGGAATCGGACGTCCTCATAGTGGGCATAGCTGGACGTTACCCAGGCAGGTTGGCAGCGGATGGTGGCGGCTCCGTCCGGCAGGTTCTCTGCGGCAGCGCGCACTCGCAGCTTTAGCTCAGCCGGGTCTGACTGAAAGAGCATGACCCACTGCCAGACACGGCTCTCGGTCGCGTCGTCCGTCTCCAGAACCAGCGCATCGCTCTCACCCCCGGCACCACGCCGCACGCGGCCCGCGGGGCGCCAGTGGGTTGGCACCGCTGGCTTCTCCGCGTCAACCCGGCGCATCAGTTCCCCGCGGTCCAACGTCTCCAGTGCCATCGCCACACGCCACTGCGCCGCATCCTGGGGGCGCGCGAGCTGCAGGGCCATGACTCCGTCGGCAGGGATCGCCAGTTCGGCCTTGACACCGTCGCCCTCGGTTTGGAGTGGCACGGTTGCCCCGCTGACCAGGTCCACGACGCTCACTTCTGCGGGCTTCAGGCCGAAGGGCCGCAGGTCAATGCTGAGCGTCGTGGTCTGCGCCCGTTGCTCCTCATTCAGCAGCGTAAACCACAGGACTCCCTGCTTCGGGCCAAACCGCTCTACGAATACGGACGGATTGGAGCTTCGGGCCCGCGTCGTGGGCTCCCAGCCAGCCAGGGCCAGTTGCCGGCACAGCGGCTGGTACTTGCGGAAAATGTCCCGGTCGCGCTCATAGTACTTCGCGTGGTTCCAGTACTGCCCACCAGGTCCGAGGCCGCTGGGAGGCCAGTCAAAGAAGCCCGGGTAGACGCCATAGGCGAGACACCGCTTCATGAACAGCTCCATCTCCGGCCGGCCAATGGACTGCTCATAGTTGCCCTTGAGCAGCGTCAGGAAGGGCTTGTGATGGATGATCGTGCGTATGTAATTGAAGTCCTCACGCGGGATACGCAGTCCCGTCTCGGCCCCCAGGATGTCGAGCCACGGCGCCACGTAGTAGCTGGAGCCAATGGCGCCATTCATCATGGTGATTTTGCCCAGGGGGCGCAGCAGCTCAGCGGCCGCCTTCGCGAACTTGCACGAGGAGAAGAAGTTGTTCAGATACGGCTTGCGGTTCGCCGGGTCCCACAGCACCGTGGCATCAGCCGTCCGGAAGTGGGCGGGATTGTAGTCCACGCCGGTGGACAGGCCATCGTAGTAGAAGCCGTCGAGCTCACCGCCGCGCTGTCTGATGCTCTCCAGTGACGTCAGCGCCCGCCGCAGGGTCCACTCGCCATAGGGTAGCTCCGGATCCAGGGTGAACTGGGCGATGAGATGGGCGTAGACGGACCACTTCTGCACGTCCAGCCGGCCCTCCGCGTTCCAGAGGCCGACCTTCTCGTAGATGCCATCCTGCCCCGTGGTTCGCTTGAAGGCAGCCTCCATGGCGGCCACCTGCACGTCGTAAGGGGGCAGGGGGTCCTGCTCCGGGTCGTAATCAGGAATGTTGGCGCCCATGCCCGCATGGGTGAAGTAGGTTGCCGAGAGCACCCCGATCTTGTCGTCATACTCAGGCTCCGGGGCTCCCTCCTGCAGGGCGAAGTAGAACTCGTTTGCGTTGTCTATCTCCGAGAGCCGGTTGAAGGCCATCCACTGCCCCTGTTCCCGGACATGGACGGTGAAGGCCTCCGGGTACAGGGCATAGTAACGCTGCAGAGCCCCGCGCAAGCCCCAGGCGGGGTCGCAGGCGTAGAGGTCGAAGCTGAAGCTGGCCCGGTTTGGCTGCCGGGAGTCCGGGGTCAGGGCGAAGTCATAGACCAACTCGAGGCGCCCTGCCGTCGCATCATAGGCGGTGCGGAAGATGCGGGGGCTGTCGAGCGGGACAGCCAGGCAGAGTCCCACCAGCCCGGTGATGACCGTACAGAAGTTGCGACTGGCCAGGCCCATGCGCAAGGCCGGCTGGTCCGCCCACTCCGGCAGGTCCGCAAAGGCCCGAAGTGGGACGACGTTCTCGTAGAGTGCCCCGGCCTCGATCTCGCGGGCTGTCTGCATGTCATCATGCCATTGCCAGCCAGTCGCGGTCACCGGCACCGCGAACCGCAGCAGCATCCCCCGGGCGGGCAAGTCGGCCCCCTGCAGGTCGCAGGTGAAGTGCAGCGAACCTCCCTTCGCGGCGGCCGTGAGGGTCGCCTGGGCCCCGGCGGACCCGAAGTCTAGCTGAAGTCCAGCCTGCGGCGTTCCGCCCGTTACCCGAGCAGCGACGTACTGACCGCTCTCAACGTCGCAGAGAGCCACGAAGGGCGCAGGCGAAACAGGGACCGCCTGTTCACCCACAGCCAATGCCGTCAACTGCGCATCCCGGTCTATGGTCAGCGTGAGCTCACCGGCCGTCAGGTCCCAGGCGGGCGCTGGTGAAAGGGTGAGGGCCAAGGCCGCGAACACAAGTAAGGGCATAAACAGGGCGTGCATCTCGGTGCCTCCCGGAGCGTCCGTGCGCTCTGTGCGTGGAGCACTCGCAGTCCTATTCCCGGAGGCTCGCGGCGTGGCCTTCTCCGGCCTGTTGGCTGCTGGCCGAGCCCGGAACAGAAGGCACCCGTGCGGCAACTGAGGAACCACATACTGGCCGCGCGAAGTCCCCGACAGGAGACAGAACCATGCGTTCCCCCGTGACGCTGGTCCCGGCACTGGCCGTCTGCTGTGCCGCTGCCCTGCATGCTGCGCCCGCCCCCCAGACCCGTCCCTGGCGTATTGCCGTCATCGGCGGCTACCCGACGGGCTACCTGGGTCTACTGGCCGTGCATGGTCTCCCCCGGGTTCGCCTGGATGACAGCGAGATCGCAAACCCCGAGCGTCTACGGCAGTTTGACATTGTGATCACGTGTCAGCGTGGCCCGTGGGCCACGGAGGAGGTGGCACGACTGCTGGAGCAGTACGCGGCCGACGGTGGCAACGTAGTGGTCGAGCATGTGCCTCCACCGGGAGAGACGGTGCTTCCCGGGCGGCGAGTAGGCGCCGCCGCCTCCACCAACCTGCGCTTCGTTGCGTCTGATAGCCCCGTCAGCAAGGGGCTGCCGGAGCTCGGACTGCTGAAGATCGCTGGCAACGGTGCTGCGGCAGTCGTCCCGGATCCCTCGTCCAACGCCGTCATCCTGGCCCGCTTCACCGATGAGGAAGCCCCGGACAAGGTCCGCAACCACTTCATCGTGGATGGTCAGGGAGCGCCGGCCATGCTGCAGATCCCCCATGGCAAGGGCCAGATCATCTACTGCGGTCCGGCGATCTCGCAGCACCTGGCGCTGCGCGGCCGGGAGTTCGAGCCGTTTGTCTGTAACCTGCTTGACGCGTTGAGCAACGGAGAGCTTCGTGACCGCATGTTCAGCGGCAACATGGACCCGGCAGAGCTGGTGAGCGCCGCCCCGCCTTCGGGCGAGCCGCCACCCTATCCCATGCCCAAGACCACGCCAGGGTCCCCGCCCGAGGGCTTTGAGGTCCTGGAGGAGGCGGCCAGCTTGCAGGACTTCCGGCTTACGGGCAATCTGCCCGAGAACGGAGAGTCTCGTGTCCTCATTGGCCACTGGTCGCCCGGCGATGTGGACGAGCTTACGTTCGGCTCCGGGAAGCTGGTCCTGAAACGCTCGAGAAACGGCAAGGTTCTGGGACAGAAGTCCATGGACCTGGCGGCGGCGACGGGCGAGGTGGCAATCATGCGTCGGCAGGGCCTGCTGACAGTCACCCAGGGCCGGCAAGTCATCTGCAGTCGCTTGCTAACCCCATTGACCCAGGGCAGTCTGGCTGTCCAGGGTCTCGGTGACCCGGCTTACCAGCCCCTCGCCCCCATCAGCTTTTCCGACGACTTCATGCGCGAGAACAACGCGGCCGGGGAGTGGGAGGCCCAGAGCGGCAACTGGAGCGTGGTTGCCTCCGAGGGGAGGCCTGAGATGGGGGCCAACCCCTTCAACTACCAGGTGGATGCGGGCGGTGGCGACGCCATATCGCTAGCCGGCAGTGGCTTCTGGACCGATTACGCCTGCAAGGCCTCCGTCCAGGCCGCCGCACCCGCCGTCGGCGTGATCGCCAACTACGTTGATGCCCAGCATTATGACATGCTGAAGCTCGTCCTGGCTGATGACCCCGGGGCCTCGCGCCTGCAGATCGTCCAGCATCGCGACGGCAGCAACAGGGTGCTCGTCGAGAGCGTTGTCAGCGCCGCAAAGGCAGACTGGCATGAGCTGCAGTTCCGCACATCGCGCGGGCGACTGCAAGGTCTTCTGAACGGCGACCTGGTGGTCGAGGCGGCCGCAGAGCGCGGGGCCGTGGGATGCATTGGGCTATTCTGCCAGCAGGGCAGTGCCAGCTTTGACGATATCGAGGTCTCGTCGTGGCTGGCCTCACCGCCGGACCCCGCCCCGCGTGTGGAGGAGATGATACCCACCGGTGGCTCCTGGGCTCTCAAGGACGACGGCGAATGGCTCGCGGGATCAGCCCAGGGCGGTGCCCGCGTGGCCCTGCCCTGGCCTGCCGTCACCGACTGTCAGGCCAGCGTGAAAGTGGTGCTGAACCAGGCTGAGGCCGCCGGACTGGTCATCCGCAGCACAGGCCAGACCCATCTGGTCGCGGCCCTGACCCGGGATGGCGGCAAGCTGAGACTGAGCTTGTTTCGCGAGGGCGCCGGGCGTGCCACGCTCGCCAACCAGCCGGTCGCCGGACGACCCACCGACGGGCACATCGTCGGCGTGAGGTGCTATGGCCCTCATGTAGAGGCCAGTGTGGACGGCAAGGTGGTCGCCGACCTGCTGGATGACGGCCCCTGTGCCGGGGTCGTGGGGCTGTATGTCCGGGGCTCCTCACCAGCTCTCTTCCGCCTCTTGCGTGCCTGGCAGGAGCCCTCTCCTGAGCATCTCGTGGACGAGCCCACCCCCAGCTTCGCTGGCGTCATTGATCGGCACACCTGGGCTGGCCGCAGCGGTGCATGGACTCCCGACCCCGCCCAACTGGACTGTTTCTGGCACCTGGGTTTCTTCCCGGGGGAGGTGCGAGCCGATGTTGGCGTTCACCCCACTGGAGCCGATGAGACGGTGACCCAGCTCCATCTGGGGCGCCGAATGGAGCCCGACTCCGGGTACACGCTCCGCGCCCGGCGACAGTGGAGCAGTGACGCGGTGGAACTGCAGTTGAGTCTGGCCGGTCGCCCGGTCGCGAAGGCCACGGCCAGGGCAGCGCCGAACCAGGCCTATGCGCTGAGCCTGCATCGCAGTGGCCGTGACCTTCTGGCCCTGGTGAACCACCGACCGAGCCTGCTGTACCGTGACAGCCAGTACCGACCCTGGCTGGACAGCCTGGGGCTGGATAACGGGGGCCAACTCATCTACCCCGACGACTTGGCGGTGTCCTCGCCCTCGGTGCACGACTACACCTTCGAGACGTCGCCCACGGACTGGGTCGTTCGGAGTGGCACCTGGAAGGTCTCGAGCCGCTGGTCCTGCAATCCCGGGTGGTCGTGGTTCGCGGGGGTGAACCAAAGCGGGCCAGCCCTGATTTCGACCCGCCAGGACTACGTCGGTGACATGGACGTCGTGACCTACGTAGCCGCCAAGATGCTTCCTTCGGGTGGGGGCTATACCGAGACACTGACCGATGTTCACTTCGGTTGCTGCGCACCTGCCTCCGACCCGGCGGGTGGCTACCACTTCGTGCTGGGCGGGCAGGGCAACACCTGGACAGGCTTGCTTCGCAACGGCCAGGAGGTGGCGACCTGCGACTACAAGATCCCCCAGACGGGCATCCACAATGACTGGACACGGCTGACGATCCGCAAGCGGGGCGCCAGGATAGCGTTGTGGGTCTGGGACACTCTGGTGCTGGAGTGGGAGGACCCCGAGCCACTGACCAGCGGCGCGGTGACCGTCGGCACCTTCAACAACGGCATCCTGGTGCCGCGAGTAAGCATCTTCGCCAAGCGGAAGCCGTGTGAGACCCCGCCCACCGCCATGGCGGTCGCCGGTACGCAGGGCGGCGGACTGGCCGTGGCTCCACGGCCGCTGTTCACCTTCGCGGCGGACCAGGCCAAGCCTGAGTTCGGTGGCAGCTTCGGTCTGTGGCCACAGAAAGACGACTGTCGGGGCACGGCCACCTTCGTGGCCGGCGAGGACGCAGAGGGCGGTCCCGGCGGGGCGATGAAGGTCGAGTACACCATCAAGGGCGAACCGCGGAGCTTCTCGCTGTGGCTGACATCGGGTGGCAGCGGCGCTGACCTGACAGCATATGACCGTTTCGTCATCTACGCCCGCGGAGACGTGCCCTCTTTCACGCTTGTGGTGAAGGACACCTCGGCCACCGACCCCGATGCACCCCAGGGCATTGCCGACTACGTGGTCAAGGGCCTCAGCGACCGATGGAAACGCTTTGAGGTGCCTTTCAAGGACTTTGTGCCACGCCACTCGGGAGCCGGGATCAACTGGGCCGCGATAAACCACATCGGCCTGGCGATGATCGCGCCAGCCAACGCCGAAGCCGGGACCTTCTGGGTGGACAACCTGAGGGCGGAGCGGGGCGGCAGAGGAAAGTGAAACGGGGCCGCTGACAGCAGGCGGCCCCGTTAGGGATTCAGACCAGCCGGCGTTCTAGAAGCCGAGGCTGCCGGTGATGGACCAGACACCGTCGGCCACATCACCATAGGCTGCATCCAGCCGCCATCGCTCCCAGGCGTAGCCCGCCCCCACGGTCAGGTTGTGGTCTTCACCATCGTCGGCAAGCCCCGCGCGGAAAGCCCAGTTGGCGAGCTTGGCCGGCTTGTACTCGACGCCGCCGCTCAGGTACGGGCCGTTGTCGGACTCGTCGGTAATGTCGCGCAGGTCAAGCGCCACCAGCCACTCGGGGGTGGCCGGCCAGGCAACACCAGCCGAGAACCACGGGCCCATGTCAGTCTCGTCGGTCAGGTCCTCGACCAGCAGACCGAGCCGGACCGGGCTGCCCTCCTCGCGAGCCACCCGATAGAGGAAGCCCAGGTTCAACAGTGTGTCACTCCCGCCGGAGTATCCGGTCTGCGCGGGGATCAGGACGTCATCATAGTCCTGATTGACGATGCTGATGCCGGCGCTGAGTTCCGTGTCGCCAATGCCCATGCCAAAGCCGCCACCGATGATCGTCACATAGTCCTCGACATCTCCGAAGCCGAGGCCGAAGCCCATGCGCTTGGCGGGCTGCCAGCCGGAACCCAACAGGCCCCAGGAGTCGATTGAGCCGCCAGAGGTGTCCTGGCTGGCGTAGATGCCCGCCACGTCAGCGCCCCACAGCTTGCCTTCCTGCACAGGGACGTTCAGCGCCGCCAGACCGGCCGGGTTCTGGTACCAGGCGGCGGCATCATCGGCCACACCGATGACGGCACCGCCCATGCCCAGGGAGCGCGCCGTGCTGACACCAGATCCCTGAGCCCAGGCCCCGGACGCGATCAAGCACACAGCCAGAGCGGCTAACCACACATTCCTCATGTCCTGTCCTCCTATCTCACTTTCGTGCTGCCTTGTCGTGCTGCCATTGGCGCCCTGCCTGGCTCAGGCTGGCTGTCACAACCTGTTCCAGCACGTGAGGGGAGGGGATTGGCCGCCGAGTTGCCAGGGTGTCCTCGTTGCCCCTGTAGCCCTACGCGACCAGACCAGACCTCTCTCAGGCTGGCTAGCCAGAAGCAGAGCTAAAACGCGATACCAGCGTCAAGCAGCCAGGTGCCGTCCGCCGTGTCGGCCCAGCCGAAATCGAGACGCCAGTTGTTGCTGCGGTAGCCGGCGCCCAGCGTCAGGTCGTGACCGTCGCCGGAATCCACGGCGCCACCGCGGATCGTCCATTCACGCTGCTGCCCCAGACGACACTCGGCGCCCACGTTGAAGAACGGTCCCGCTTCGCTCTCGTCAGTGATGTCAACCACGTCTACGGCTACGCCCACCACAGGGGTCGCCGGCCAATAGACGCCAACGTCGAAGAGGGGCCCGACCTCGCTCTCGTCGGTCAGGTCACGCACGCGAGCACCAATCCGCAGCGGAGCCTTCTCGGGCTGTTCGAGCAAGTACATGAAACCAAGATTGAGCGTGGTGTAGTCATCGCCATAGTCCGGCTCATTCCAGATGGCGTTGGCGCCCCAGCTGAAGGCCGAGTCGCGGAAACTGGAACCATAGCCCACACCGGCAGCCTTGCCGACGTCCTGCAGGTCGCCGATACCCGCCCCCAGGCCCCATTGCTTCTCGGGCTGGCGCCCGGACACGGTGAGCTGCCACATGTCGGAGTCATCGGGACCCCAATCGGTCCGGCCGAAGGTCCCGATGGCGTCCGCGCCCCAGGTGTTGCCTTCGCGAGGGGTGACTGCCAATGAACCGAGGCCGGCGGGGTTCTGGTACCAGGCCGCGCCATCGTCAGCCACGCCGACGACAGCATCGCCCATTCCCAGGGACCTGGCAGTGCGCAGGCCAAAATCAGAGGCCCAGACACTGGTTACAGCCAGGCACAATAAGACCGCTGCTACGACTGAAGTGAGCTTCATCTCTGCTCCTCCCGCTGCTGGTGATTGTCGCACCCCGTGGGTGCGACCGACTGCGACCGAGGCCCAAGCGTGGGGTCTCGTGCCCGGCCCCGGCGGCTACTATGGAGGAGCAGGGAGCGCGGGGGGCAACTGCAAGGTGTCCATGTTGCCCTTGGCTGTGCCCGCGGCGCCCCCTGGCCGTCCTCCAAAACGAGAAAGCTAACACAGGTCCGGCTGGCTGTCAACTGAACTGCGGTTCTCAGCGACCTGTGTGTCACTTCAGCCCGCCGGTTGGCTATTGGACAGGGCACAACCAAGGAGGTTTCGGCGAACTCGCCCGAGCGGCTGCAAGCGCGTCGGCTGGGCCAAGCCGCGTCCCTGTGTCTCAGCGGGTCCCAGCGCTAGTAGTAGAGGTCGCGCTCGCCGGCTTCCAGCTCCCGCAGTTTCGCTTCGGTCTGGCGACGGAGGTTCTCTCCCTCGATGAGTTCCAGATGGTGCTGGATCACAAGCTCACCCACCGCACGCGTCTCAGGCGAAGCATAATCGAGAAGGTACTCCTTGAAGGTCAGGAGCGCATTGGGCAGACAGAAGTGGTGGATGGTGCCGGGTTTGGCCAGCTCCATGAAATCCTGCCCCGTACGGCCCGAACGGTAGCAGGCGGTACAGAAGCTGGGTAGATAGCCGAGGTGGCAGAGGTCACGCATGATCTCGTCCAGACTGCGGTGGTCCCCGACCTGGAACTGGGCTTCCTCAAACTCGTCCTTGTCGATCTCGCTGTAGCCGCCGGGCGAAGTACGGGAGCCGGCGGAGATCTGGGAAATGCCTAGCCGCAGGCACTCGCGACGCATCTCCGGGGTCTCCCGTGTACTCAGTATCATGCCCGTATACGGCACCGCAAGGCGGATGATGGCGATGATGCGCCGGAATTGGTCATCGGAGACCGGGGCCGGTGGCGTCTTGCCCCAGGGTGCCATGAAAGCCGGCTCGATGCGCGGCACGGAGATGGTGTGCGGACCGACGCCATAGGTGCGGTCCAGATAGGCGGCGTGCTCCAGCAACGCCAGCGTATCCCAGCGCCAGTCGTAAAGCCCATACAGCACGCCCAGCCCCGTGTCGTCAATGCCGGCCGGGATGCACCGGTCCCACACTGTCAGGCGCCACTGGTAGTCAGCCTTTGGCCCCATGCCGTGGGCGCGCTCGTATGTGGGACGGTGGTACGTCTCCTGAAAGACCTGGAAGGTGCCGATGCCGGCCGGCTTCAGTCGGCAGAAGTCCTCGTATGAAAGCGGTGCCGCGTTGACATTGACGCGCCGGATCTCGCCCGGCCCCTCATGGGTGGCATAAACGGCCTCCACGGCCTCGATCATGTGCTCCACGCTGTTCTTGGGATGGTCGCCGAAGACCAGAAGCAGTCGCTTGTAGCCGTGGTCAATGAGCCAACGGACCTCCTGGGAGATCTCGTCCGGCGTAAGTGTCTTGCGTCTGAGTTCCCTGTTGCTAACGCGGAAGGCGCAGTAAAGGCAGTTGCCCACGCACTCGTTAGAGACATACAGAGGCGCGAAGAGCACGACGCGGTTGCCGTAGATGCGTTGTTTGACCTCGGCCGCGGCTGCAAAGAGTGCCTCGGTCTGCGCAGGCTGCTCAACGAGCATGAGTTCGGCCACCTCGTCGCGTTCCAGACCTGCGCAGGCCCGGGCCTTGTCCAGCAGGTCCTGCAGTCGCGCGTCGTCTGGCGTCCGAGCTGCCTCCAGGCTCCGCGATACGGCTGCCCCATCAACGATGCTCTCGACGGCTGGCTGGTTCACAGCAGTCACCTTCTTAAGGGAGTTGACAAGCTCCCTGTTGTGACAGGACAACGGGCCAGAGGGCTGGACACGGGGTCAGGAAGCCGGCGATGCCTCAGGCGTAGCTTCCCCCGGCTCAAAGACACACGGGAGCCATACCGAGAAGGTAGAACCCTCGTCTAGCTTCGATTGCACGTCGAGACGACCGTGGTAGAAATCCACGATGCGCTTCACGATGCTCAGTCCCAGACCTGTTCCTGTTATCTGTGAGGTCTCACGACGCTTCTCGCGGTAAAATTCTGTAAACAGGTTCCTTATACCTTCTTCGCTGATGCCTAGCCCGGTATCCGTGATGTCGACACGCACGTAAGGGCCATCGGCACTGCCCGTCACCGTAACCGACCCGCCCGGCCGGTTGTACTTCACCGCGTTGCTGACCAGGTTGCCAAACAGCCGGATGAGCTCCTCGCGGTCCGCCTCCACACCGGGCAGGCCGGCCGGCAGCGCATTGTGCAATTGCACCGAAGCCGCCTGGGCCGTTGGCTGCATCAACTCCAGAACCTCGGCGATGACCTCCTCAACCCGCTGTAGCGCGATTTCCCTTCTGACGGTGCCCGCCTCCATGCGGGCCACGTCGAGGAGATCACTCACCAGGTCGAGGAGAGCCTTCAAGCGCTGCCGGGACCGCACCATCATCTCCCGCGCCTTCTCCGGGGAGGTTACCAGTCCCTCAACCAGCACCGAGAGATAGCCGTCAATAGCTGCCAAGGGCGCCCGCAGCTCATGGGCCACCATATTCACGAACTGGGCCTTGACCTGCTCCACCCGGCGCAGTTCGGTGATGTCGCGCAGGACAGTCACGGTACCCAGAAACGCCCCCGAAACCTCATCCACCACCGGGGCCACATCAGCTAACACCCATTGACCACCCAGATCGGGCGGTAACTGGATCTCGCGCGACAGCCGGGTGTGGGTCTCACTGGCCTCGCGAATTGTCTGGCGCAGCTCCTCGGAGGCGACAACCTCCTCCACACTGTGCAGGGTCGCTTCAGGCTGCAAGTGCGGCATGACGCGCAGCGCCGCGGGGTTGTGCAGTACCAGGGCGCCTTCGCTGTTGCACACCAGCACACCGTCGGCCATTGAGTTAACGACACTTCGCAGGCGGCTCTGCTCGGTCGCCAGCTCCAGCAGACGTCGCTCGCGTTCGGCCTGGAGGCGTTTGTGCTCACGAATCAGACGCGCCTGCTCCAGCGCCTTGTTCGTTAGCCGTATCAGGTCTTCCGGAGTGAAGGGCTTGGCGAGGAAGTCGAAGGCTCCGCGTCGTGTCGCCTCGATGGCGCTCTCAATCGTCGCATAAGCGGTGATGACGACGCGCACCACATCCGGGGCCCGTCGGGACAGCTCACTCAGCAGCTCCATGCCGCCCATGCCGGGCATGCGCAGGTCAACGAGCGCCACCTCGATGTCCGGATCGCGCTCAACAACGGCCAGGGCCTGTTCGGCCGATTCGGCGGTCAACACCTCGAGTCCAGCGGCCGTGAGCACGCGCTGGCAGCCACGGCGTATGCCAGCCTCGTCGTCCACAACAATGACCTTGCTCCGGGCCTCAACGTCTCCCGTTATCTGAGTTGTCGGTGACTGTATGGCCTCGTCGGCCACTCCGTCAGACACGGCTTGCCTCCCGCAACTCGATCCGCGCCGCGCGCTCGGCGCCTATCGCGCAATGCTTTCCCCCGGCCCCACCCATCAGGTTCCGGGGCATCCCCGTCTCATAGGCCGCGATGTTCCCGGTTATTGTGCACAGCATGGGCGGCAGCGCGTGGTGGCCGCTGGCCCTCCCGATGTGCTGTCCGCTCTGGGGCACATTTCCACCAACTGACCAGTGTTCCCCGGCGCCCCGAGACGCTGGCCGGCCTGTCGCCGGTACGTCCGCTGAGACCACGACCACACCGGCACCGAAAAGGCAACTTGGGCTGGCCACGCTTGCTTCGGCCAGCCCAAGTGTATCACCCTGCGCCCCCAAACACCAGTGTGCTACGCGCGTTCCACGGCGTTGAAGCGGCAGACCTCGTAGCACTGGCCGCAGCGGATGCAGATGTCCTGGTCGATCAGATGCGGCTTGCGCGGCTCGCCGCTGATGCAGTGCACGGGACAGTTCCGCCGACAGAGCCCGCAGCCCACACACGCCTCGGGGATGATCTGGTACCGCACGAGTTCCTTGCATTTGTGCGCCGGGCAGCGCTGCTCCAGAATGTGCGCGTCATACTCATCGCGGAAATGGCGGATGGTGCTCAGCACAGGGTTGGGCGCCGTTTGCCCCAGGCCACAGAGGGCCGCCCGCTGGCAGGCCTTACCCAGGCGGGCGAGACGCTCGTAGTCGCGTTCCTCGCCATGACCGGAGGTAATGCGCTCCATGACCTCCAGCATTCGCTTGGTGCCCTCACGACACGGCGTGCACTTGCCGCAGCTCTCATCCTGGGTGAAGGTCAGGAAGAACTTGGCGATGTCCACCATGCAGTTGGTGTCGTCCATGACGATCAGTCCGCCCGACCCCATGATGGCGCCGGCCTCGCGCAGGGACTCATAGTCAATGGGCGTGTCCAGGTACTGCGCGGGGAGGCAGCCCCCGGAAGGCCCGCCGGTCTGCGCGGCCTTAAAGCCTTTGCCATCAGGGATACCGCCACCGATGTCGAAGATGATCTCGCGCAGCGTGACACCCATCGGCACCTCGATGAGTCCCGTGTTCTCCACATTGCCGGCGAGGGCGAAGACCTTGGTCCCCTTGGAAGTCTCGGTGCCGATGGAGGCATACCACTCGGCGCCCTGCAGGATGATCGGGGGGATACTGGCCAGCGTCTCCACATTGTTGATGCAGGTGGGCTTGCCCCACAGGCCGCGCTGCGCCGGGAAGGGAGGGCGGGGGCGCGGCATACCGCGCTTGCCCTCGATCGAGGCCATGAGAGCCGTCTCCTCACCACAGACGAAGGCGCCGGCTCCCAGCCGCAGCTCGATGTCGAAGCTGAAGCCACTGCCGAGGATGTTGCTGCCCAGCAGACCAGCCTGGCGGGCGGCCTCCAGCGCGATCTCCAGGCGCTTGACGGCGAGCGGGTACTCGGCCCGGACGTAGATGTAGCCCTGGGTAGCGCCCACGGCATAGCCGGCAATGGCCATGGCCTCCAGCACCGTGTGAGGGTCACCCTCGAGCGTGCTGCGGTCCATGAAGGCTCCCGGGTCCCCTTCGTCGGCGTTGCAGATCATGAACTTCTCGTCGCCCTGGGCCTTGTAGGTGAACTCCCACTTGAGGCCGGTGGGGAAGCCTGCCCCGCCCCGCCCGCGCAACCCCGAGCTCTTCACGCACGCGATGACATCGGTCGGCGACATCTCGTCCAGGACCTTGGCCAGGGCCCGGTAGCCGCCAACGCTCAGGTAGTCGTCCAGTGACTCCGGGTCAATCCGGCCCACGTTGCGCAAGGCGACGCGGAACTGCCGGCGGAAAAAGTCCAGATGGTCCCAGTCGCGGGTGAACTTGTTCACGAGGTCGGCCTCGTGGCCAGGGCCAGCCACCTCAGTCCGCTCACCCTTGTCAATGAGCCAGTCGGGGATCGGCTCACCGCCGGTCAGGTCGCGGCGCACAATCACCTCCGCCATCTCCGGCGTGACCTTCACATACATCCGGGGGGGCTTGCCCGGCTGTCGGATCTCCAGGAGTGGTTCGAGGCTGCAGCGTCCTACGCATCCCACCTTGCAGACCTCCACCTTGTCCTGCAGGCCAGCCTTCTCGATGGCGTCCTCGAGCGCGGCGAGCATCTTGTCGGCGCCGCCGGCCAGGGCGCACGTGGCGATCCCGACCAGTAGCTGTGTCTTGTCCGTACTGTCCCGCACGACCGGCTGCGCGCCGGCAACCAGTCTCTCCAAGCTCGCTTGAGCTGTCATGCTGCTAGTCCTCACTTCTGCTGATCCAGGATATCCGCGACCTTCTGCGCCAGAACGATGGGGTCCACCGGCTTGTTCAGGAACTCCACGACCCGCAGCCATTCCGGCTTCGCCCCCGCCTGGTCCACACGGAAACCGGTGTCGGTCGTTACGGCCGACACCATAATGATGGGGATGTCGCGGGTCGTCTCGTGGGCGCCCAAAGCCTGCACGGCCGAGAAACCGGCGTAGAGCTGCTCCATCATCAGGTCCATCACAACCAGGCACGGCCTCTCGCTCTCCGCCACCTCCACGCCGTGGCGCGAATCCGAGGCCGTCAGGACCTCAAAGCCCCGCGCCTCCAGGGCGACCCGGTTGGCCTCGAGGAAATCCACGTCATCGTCTACCAGCAAGACCTTGCGGCACTCCTGGCTCATAGGTGTCACTCCCAGCTCTCCGGAGCGCGATGGCTCCAGATGATGTCTCCATACGGTGCGAGGTCCCGGGCCCAATGAGACCCGCATGAACCTGGACTGATCAGGTGCGTTCCGGCCGTCTGTCCCGGCCTGGCTTCCGCGCCTGCGGCCTAGGTGATGACCGGTGTCTCCAACATCTCGTCGGGCCGAGGGAGTGTGAAAACGAAGTCTATCCACTGGCCATAGTCGCTCTCGGCGTGGATGTCACCGCCGTGCAGGCGCACGATCTCACGGTCAATGAAGAGCCCCAGGCCCGTGCCGCGCTCCTGCTCGCCGGGCGGATGCAGTCGTGAGAACTTCCCGAAGAGCTGCCCTATCTGGTCGGGGGCGACTCCCTGTCCCTCATTCCACACGTGTAGCTCGACCATGCCGTTGCGGCGGCTGCCCGAAACACGGATCAGCCCGCCCTCCCGGCCGTACTTGATCGCATTGGTCAGCAGGTTCTCGTAGACGGTCTGCAGCAGCGTCGGGTCGGCTTGCGCGGTGAGTTCGTCAGGGATCTCCACCTCGACCCGCATCTGCCGATCGGCGATCTGTGGCTGCAGGTGCCGTATGACTGGCTCCACCGTCTCTTCCCGGATACGCACCGGGCGTTCACGCACCACCAGCTCGCCTTTCTCAATCCGCGACAGGTTCAGATAGTTAAGCAGCATCTCCTCGGTGCGGTTGACCGTGGCCATCACATCATCCAGGGCCTCCCGCTGTTCCGGAGTGAGGTCGCCGATGTACCCGTCGCGCAGCGCCAGTAAGTTCAGCCGGGTTGAGGCGATCTGGTTCTTCAGCTCATGGGTGATGAAGGCCAGGGTGCTCAGATAGCTTTCATTCCACTGCCGCAGCTCCTGAGCCGTCTCCTGGAGTTGCTGCTGGCTGCGTCGCAGCTCCTCGTCGCGACTCTGCAGCGCTCCCGCCATCTCATTGAAGACCACCTGCAGGCGCTTCAGCTCATCCTGCCGCGCGTGCTTGGGCAGGGGCACCCGGGCGTCGAGCTCGCCGTGTTCCAGGGCGAGGGCAGCATCGGTCAGCGCGGCAATGCGCTGCGTCAGCTTTCGGGCCATGAAGGCTCCCATCGCCAACGCCAGGACGACATTGACCAGGGCCGCACTCAGCAGTACGCCGAGCACCAGGTGTACATCAGTGTCGTCCGCCAGCGTGCACCGCAAGAAAGCTCCGCCCGCGATGACTGTCACCAAGCCGCCGACGAGGGCGAGGCTGACGAAGCTCAGTTCCAGCTTGGTTTTGATTGGGAGGTCCATGGCCTACCGCGGCACCGCTGCCGCACCCCTGCGGACCAGCCTAGGCCGACTCGGCCTGGGCCTCTGCTGTCAACTGGGCGATGATGTCCGGAACTTGTTCCGGGGTGACCCGCGCGTACACTACATCATTGACCATGACCACCGGCGCCTGCCCGCAGGCGCCCAGGCAGCGCGCCTCGTGCACGGTGAAAAGACCGTCTGGCGTACTTTCGCCGGGGCGGCAGTTGATCTGGCGACAGAACTCGTCCAGAACCGCCTGGCTCCCGCGCACGTAGCAGGCGGTGCCAAGGCATACGCTGATGGTGTAGATGCCCTTGGGGGTCAATGAGAAATACGAGTAGAAGCTGGCCACGCCGCAGACAAAGGCCGTGGGCACCCCCAACTGCTGCGCCACATGGTTGATCGCTTTGACCGGGATGTAGCCGAAGGTATCCTGCACGTGATGCAGCACCGGAATCAGCGCACTCTGGACGTGATCGCGGTTGCGCTCCTTCTGTTCAGCGATGTAAGCGTCCAGGGACTGCCACCATTCCGGGCTCTCGAGTGTCTTGCGCTGATACCGCATCAGACCTGCGCCTCCTGCGGCCGGACGCCCATAGGCACCCGCGGATAGTAGTAGGTGTGCAACAGCTCATGCGCCTTGTGCCCCAGGGGGTCACCCAGGTACTCCTGATAGAGTCGCTGGATGCTGGGGTTATGGTGGGAGCAGCGTATCTCCCGGGCAGCGTCCAGGTTGTACAGGGCAGAGGCGCGCTGAGCCAGCAGGCACTCATCCAGCGGCACCGCATTGGCCCCCGCGTACGGCTGGCCGCCCCCGCCCACGCAGCCGCCCGGACACCCCATGACCTCGATCCAGTGGTACTCGCCACCGGCAATCAGCCGGTCCAAAACCTCGTTCGCGTTGCTCAGGCCATGCACCACGGCCAAGCGCACCGCTGTCCCCTCGAAGTCCAGGGTGGCCTCGCGCACCCCCTTGAGACCCCGGACCTGCTCGAAGTTGAGGGCGTCGGCAGGAAGGTCCTTTTGAAACAGGAGGTAGTAGGCGGTGCGCAGCGCTGCCTCCGTCACGCCGCCGGTGGCGCCGAAGATGACGCCAGCACCGGTGGATTCGCCCAGCGGGTTGTCCGCCTCCTCCGGCTGCAGGTGCGTGAAGTCAATGCCGTAGTTCCTGAGCAACCAGGCGAACTCGCGGGTGGTCAGCACGCGGTCAACGGCCGGGAGGCCGTTGACGAAGAGCTCCGGGCGCGTGGCCTCGAACTTCTTGCAGGTGCAGCACATGACCGCCAGTGAGAAGATGCGACTGGGGTCAATGCCCATCTTCTCGGCCCAGTAGGTCTTCACCATCGCCCCCTGCATGGACATGGGCGACTTGGCGGTGGAGAGCAGATGCAGCAGATTCGGGTGGAAGGTCTCGCAGTACTTGACCCACGTGGGACAGCATGAGGTGATGTTGGGCAGCGGACCGCCCTCGGTCAGCTTCTTGACGAACTCCGCGCCCTCCTCCATGATCGTGAGGTCAGCACTGAACTGGGTATCAAACACGTAATCCACGCCAATCCGGCGCATGGCGGCGTAGATCTCGCCCTCGTACGCCTTGCCGGGGGCCTCTCCGAAGGCTTCGCCGATGGCTGCCCGCACTGACGGCGCCATCTGGCTCACCACGATCATCTCGGGATCCTCGATAGCCTTCATGAGATCGGCCGTGGCGTCCTTTTCCAGGAAGGCAGCGGTGGGGCAGACGTTCACGCATTGCCCACAGCCTGTGCACACGGTCTCGACCATGGGGGCATCGTGGGCCGGCATGACGACGGTCTTGAACCCGCGGTTGACCTGGCCCAGGCAGCCCACTTCCTGGATCTCACCACACACCCGCACGCACCGGCCGCAGAGGATGCACTTGTCCGGGTCGCGGATGATGGCTGGCCCCAGGTTGTCCTTCTCGTAGTGCTTGCGCTCGCCAGCAAACAGCCGCTCGCGAATCCCGGTGGCGTAAGCCAGGCGCTGGAGCTCGCAGTTGCCGTCGCGCTCACAGGTGTTGCAGTCCTCGGGGTGGTTGTCGAGGAGCAACTCAACGATGTCACGACGGAGCTGCAGGATCTCGGGCGTGTGCGTGCGCACCACCATGCCGTCCTCGGCGGGGTAATGACAGGAGGCAACCAGGTTGCGCGCCCCTTCCACCTCCACCACACAGACGCGGCAGGCTCCCTCGATAGAGAGGCGAGGATGGTAGCAAAGCCGAGGAATACGGATGCCAACGGTGTCGGCGGCCTGCATGATCGTCGTGCCCCTGGAAACCGTAGCAGAGACACCGTCAATGGTCAGGGTTACGTCAGACATGGAGGGTTCTCCTGTGGAGACAGTTTGTGAAAAAAGTCACATAGGGAGACGCCAAAAAAGCGGACCGCATCCAGTCCGCTGATCGTCGCTTGTCTACGACGGTCATGCCTGTGCGACGGTTCAATATCGCAAATCGCCAACAGCTTGTCAATAGCCCCCGCGAGCTTTTGCACCGGTTTAAATGCAAAGCAGCGGTGCACGCCTTGGACCGCTGCTGGACATGGGTACCGCGGAGGGAAGGTGAACGATGGAATACTAGCGAAAGTCCAATAGGACAGCATGAGGCCAGCAGCAGCAGCGCTTCGAGCTGGGACCGCGGGTGCCGCGCGGCGGTTCGCGATGCCCCCGGGGTATGACTACAGCGCCAGAGGAGTAGTGCGTATGTCCAGTCTGGGATTGTTCTCGGCCGAGGAAGTCTACGACATGGCCATCCTGACCGAGCAGAACGGGCGCGCCTTCTATGAGGCCGCCGCCAAGGCAGCCAGCACTGAGAGCGTGGCGAAGCTGATGCACAACCTGGCGGAGGCCGAGCGCAACCATGAGGCGACCTTCCGGCAGATGAAGGAAGCATCACCCCAGCACCCCCCGCGCGAGTCCTATCCGGGTGAGGAGCAGGAGTACATGGGGGCCCTGCTGTTTTCGCGTGTGCTTCCCGATGAGGCCACCGGCACGCGGGCCGTGGCGGCAATGCGAACGGACGCAGAGGCGCTTGACTTCGCCATCGCTTTCGAGAAAGACACCATTCTCTTCCTCTATGAAATGCGGGATATCGTCAGCGCCGAGGAGGCTCCGAAGGTAGGAGCCCTGCTGGCCCAGGAAAAGAGCCATGTGCGCATCCTCAGCAAGCTCAAGCAGGATCTGCAAGAGGGCCGGTGAGAGGCGGGCGAATCCGGTCGAGGGAAGTGGTAGACTATGGCTGACTATGTGACACTGGATCGTATGACGTTGTCCACGGGCAAACGCGCCCGGCTGTATCGGCTGCTGTACCAGCACGGACCGGCCAACGGGACCGCCATGTTTCTGCCCATTGACCAGGGCATGGAGCACGGGCCGGTGGACTTCTTCGCCAACCCTGAGAGCAAGGACCCCGAGTTCCAACTTCGGCTGGCGCTGGAAGGCGGCTATTCGGGCATCGTCTTTCAGATCGGTCTGGCGGAGAAGTACATGCACCGGTACGCCGGACGGGTTCCCCTCATCCTGAAGCTCAACGGCAAGACGACGATACCTTCCGACGCGCAGGCCTTCTCGCCGCTCAACGCCACCGTGGCCGACGCCGTGCGCCTGGGAGCGGATGCGGTCGGGTATACGGTCTACGTGGGTTCCCCCGCCCAGGACCGCGATTTCCTGCAGTTCATGTCCGTGCGTCAGGAGGCGGAGGCCGCGGGCATGCCGGTCATCGTCTGGGCTTACCCGCGGGGTGAGGCCATCGAGGCCAAGGGCGGGCGCGACTCGCTTTACGCTGTGGATTACGCGGCCCGCATCGCCTGTGAGCTCGGGGCAGATGTGGTGAAGCTAAACGAGCCGAAGCTGGACAACCTGGCAGAGCTGCCGAAACCCTACAACACCTTGGCCGAGGACGAGGCGGCGGCGCTGCGCCGGGTCGTGGAGTCGGCCGGCCGCACCCTGGTGCTGTTCTCCGGTGGCTCCAAGCTGGGCGATGAGGACCTGCTGCGGAAGGCCCATCTGTGCATGGAAGCCGGGGCCACAGGCCTCATTTTCGGCCGCAATATGTGGCAACGACCCTGGGAAGAGGCGCTGGCCATGACGGCGCGGATCAAGTCCGAGGTGATGGCCAGGTACAGCCGCCCATTGGCATGAGCCGCTGCCTGACGGCGGCATCAGGGCGCTCGGGGCGCCCTATGACATGAGGAGAGAAGCATGGCAGACAAGAAGCAGCCCTACATCGTTGGGGTTCTGGGCAGTCCCCGCGTGGGAGGTAACGTGGACATCCTGCTGGACGCCGCCCTCCAGGGCGCCGCGGAAGCAGGCGCCGCTGTAACCAAGCTCGCGCTGAACGACTTGAGCATCCGTCCGTGCCAGGACTGCGGCGGTTGCAGCCAGACGGGGCGCTGCGTGATCCGCGATGACATGGACCAGGTCTATGAGGCCATCGAGCGCATGGACGGCATGGTCCTGGCCAGCCCGGTCTACTTCGGAGGGGTCACAGCTCAGACCAAGGCGATGATTGACCGTTGCCAGGCCCTCTGGGCCCGCAAGTATCTGCTGGGCCATCCCATCTCAGCCGACGGCCAGAACAAGCACCGCGACGTGATCCTGGTCTCTACACTAGCCGGCGACGCCGTCGAAGACATCGAGGGCATTCGCACCGAGGTCCGGTACTTCGTGGACATTCTGGATAGCGAGTACACGGAGCTCATCTTCCCCCGGATCGCCCGGTCCGGCGAGGTGGGAGAGCATTGGGAGGCTGTTGGGCAGGCCCGCGAAGCGGGGGCCCAGCTCGTGCGCTCGCGCTGATCTGTGGGAGGCGAAAGCGATGGACAAGCCGATGCTGCACCACCTGAACGTGACCTTCGAGACGTGCGTGAAGTGTGAGTACGCGGGCGGCTTCCATATCGTGCTGGTGCAGATGCCACCGACCAAGGAGGTGCGGCAGCCGGCCGGCGTTGTCCTCAAGTGCCCCAACTGCGGCCAGACTTACGAGGTTGGTTGGGTTATAGACCTGCGCCTGAGATAGACGCTCAGAACTGCCATCACCCATCGTCTCGCAGGGGGCTGCCGCCGTGGCTGCCCCCTGCTCTCTTGCAGCAGGAGGAGTGTGTCCATGCGTGGACCGCTGTTTTGGCTGCGTGCAGCCCGTGCGCCTTTCTTCACTGGTAGCTTCGCCCCCATCGCGGTGGGCACGGCCCTGGCCTTCTACGACGGCCACGGCATTCACTGGCCGCACGCGCTTCTCGCCCTGATCGCCCTCACGGCTCTGCACGCCTGCGCCAATCTCGCCAATGACTACTACGACCACCTGTCCGGCAATGACGCTGCCAACACCACCTATGCCACCCCCTTCACCGGGGGCAGCCGGGTCATACAGCTTGGGCTTGTGGAGCCGTGGGAGATGCTGCTGGCGGCGCTCCTGGCGATGGGGCTTGGCGCCGCCATCGGTCTCTATCTGGTTTGGGCCACCGGCTGGCCCGTGCTGGCCCTGGGGGTCGTCGGGGGACTGACCGGGTTCTTCTACACGGCCCCGCCATTTCGGCTGGGCTACCGTGGTGCCGGGGAGCTCTTCATCTTCCTGGACTTCGGTGTCCTCCCCGTGCTCGGCGCATACTACGTGCAGACCCAGCAATTCACCGTCGAGGCAGCCATCGCCAGCCTGCCGACCGCATTGCTCATCTCCGCCGTGCTATGGGTCAACCAGTTCCAGGACATGGAGGCCGATGCTGCTGTCCGCAAGCGCCACTGGGTCGTCCGCCTGGGCCGGCGTGTCTCTGCGCGCGTGCACGTGGGGCTGCTGGTACTATCGCAAGCCATCGTCCCGGTAGCGGTGCTGGCGGGCCTGCTCCCGCCCTGGGCGCTGCTGGCGCTGGCCGGGCTTCCGCTGGCGCTGAAGGCCAGCGCCGTGGTGCTGCAGTCCTACGACGACCTGCCAAACCTCACACCCGCCAACGCCGCCACCATCGGCTGCCACCTGGTCACGTCCGTGGGCCTCAGCCTGGGGCTGCCTCTGGCCCGCCTGCTATAGCCCTATACCAGGCGCCGGAAGTGCGACCCCCACAGTCCGGCCTCGACTCTGTCCGCCAGGTCTCCCCGGTCCAGCCCCTCTCTGACCGCCACCAGGCCTCTTTCCGCCGCGGCCAGATAGGCTGCGATGTGCTCCGGCTGATGGGAGTAGGAGAGATAGGCTCCCATCAAGCTCATGATGCCGCCCTTGACCAACTCCTGCAGGTACACCGTGGTCATCACGATGCGGAGCTGCTCATCAGGTTCGTCGAAGCCGAGGTGCATGAACGGCGGATAGCCTTCGCAGTGGAAGGCCACACCATGCTGCGCCGCCAACGAGGTCAGGCCCTCCTGGAGTAGCTGTCCCATGGCCCAGACATGCGCCAGTACCGGCTTGTCGCGCAGTTCCGTGACCGTGGCCAGCCCGGCTGCAAGGCCGATCGAGTCGCTGAAGTAGGTGCTGCTGATGAACATGCTGGCGGCCTCGCTCATCACCTCGCGCCGGCCGCACACCGCCCCCAGCGGGTAGCCGTTGGACAGCGCCTTGGCAAACGTCGCGAGGTCCGGCTCCACCCCGAAGTACTGCTGGGCTCCACCGAGGGCCATCCGAAACCCGGTGACAATCTCATCAAAGATAAGCAGAGCCCCGTGGTCGTGCGCCAGGTCACGGACACCCTCCAGAAAGCCCGGTTCCGGCTGTTTGGACCGGCAGGCCTCCATGATCACGCACGCGACCTCGCCACGGCGAGCCTCCAGCACCGCGCGCAGCGAGTCCAGGTTGTTGTACTCAAAGGGAATGGCGGTGCCCTTCAGGGCCGCGGGAACGCCCCGCGTGTCCAGACCGGGCAGCAGGTGGGAGTTCAGCGTGTTGGGGTCCGCCAGGTTGGCCGCCAGATACCAGTCATGCCAGCCGTGGTAACCGCAGAAGGCCACGATCTGGCGCCCCGTCACCCCCCGGGCGATCCGGATCGCGGCCGCATTGGTCTCTCCGCCCGTCTTGAAGAAGCGCACCATCTCTGCGCACGGCACTAACTCAACCAGCAGCTCGGCCAGCGCCACCTCCAGGGGGTCGTTGGCGGTGAAGCAGTTGCCCTTCCGCGCCTGGGCGATGACCGCCTCGTTCACGGCCGGGTAGCAATGGCCCAAAATGACGGGCCCACAGCCCATGCCGAAGTCCAGGTAGTGGTTGCCGTCCAGGTCCCACACGTCGACCCCCTCGGCGTGGTCCACATACATGGGTGACAGACCGGGGATGAACCGGTCCGCACGGCGCGAGAAAAGCTGGGTACCGCCGGGAATCAGCTCCAGCGCGCGCTCGTAGAGTGCATTGGATTTGGGAACACCATGGTAAGACATCGCCCTTCGCTCCTCACCTATTGCAGCCGCGCCAACATCTCCAGCGCCTGCAGCCGCGCAGCATCCATGAAGTCGCGGTCCTTGTCCGGCTGGTGCCACGTGGCCGCGCCGCTGCTCAGGCGGCTGGTCACCTGCACGGGCAAGTCCTGCAGAAGCGCCTTCGCCTCGACCACCAGTGGCGTTGAAACGCCCTGCTGCTCGAGTTCGGCCACCCGCGCCCGCAGCATGCCGAAGTACTCGTAGTCCTGCGCCCCCTCGCGGATGGCCTCCATGTGCTTCCCCGTCACCACCTCCGTGGGCGTGATAAACAGCGGCGAGTACTGCGTCCGGCCCTGCGTGTAGGCCCGAAACGAGCTTCCGCCACCCTCGTCGCCGAAGGCCCAGTAGAACGACCCCCTCGCCTGGGTCTGCAGCGCCCACCAGAACTGGGCACGGTGGTAGTAGATGGGGTCCAGAAGCTTGCCCGGACCTGAGCAGGAGTAGAAGTAGAGGTCCTTGCCGGCGGCCTGCTGGGCCAGGTAGAAGTCCTGGAAGCCCTTGCCGTAGTTCATCCAGTGGAACATATTGGGACACAGGGCGTCGCAAGCGGCAAAGACCGCCGGCTTGACCTGTGCCGGGTCCTCATAGCAGGGGTCTTCCCAGACCACGACGCCCGGCTGAGCGGCATTGATGGCGTTGCCCCAGGCCGCGATGATGTCATTGGCCGGGCCCTCCGCCAGCCCGGGCTCGTCGTAGATGAGCAGCAAGAGCTGTTCCGGGCGCAGCCCCTGGGTGTCCATGTGCTCCACCCAGGCCGTGATCCACTCGCCGACCATGCGGTTGAACCGTGGCGTGCCGATGACCTCACCGTAGAAATCCCTGTCCTCGGCCAGAAAGACCGCATAATGCCGGGCGCCGGGCCACTTGCCAACCCACTCGTCCCAGTTGTCGAAGCTCACCTGGAGCAGTTCACCCTCCGGCCCAAACTGCACGTTGTTGGGCTGCACCGCGGCCGTGCCCCAGGGGGTGTCCACGTAGTGCTCCGTGAGGGTCTCGATCAGTGCCGCCATGTTGCCGGACCCTGCGTCATAGGCGCCACCACCGTTCAGGTAATCCCAGCCTCCGACAGACACCGAGGGCAGAGAGGGGAAATCCAGAGGGTAGAGCTTCAGCGTCAGGGGGACAACCAGACCGGCGTCGCTGCCGTCGGTCTGGAGGGTCACCTGGCCCCGATACTCGCCAGCATCCAGGTCCAGCGGCCGCAGTTCGACCCAGAGTTGGCGCGTCATGCCGGCCGGCAGTGAGACCTTGTACCCCAGGGCGCTCTGTCGCGCCTCTGGCAGCGCGGCCGCGATGGGCCGCATCTCGCGCGTGTCGGTGAAGAGCACCTCCCGAAGCTTGACGTAGCTGGGGTTGCGCCCTCCCGGCAGGCCCACAATGTTGACCGTGAGTGTCAGTGGCTCGTCAGTGCAGTTTGTGACACAGAACGCCTCCGCCCGGTATTCCCGCCGCATCATGGCAATGTTGAGCTCAGGCAGGGGGGGACGCTCCGCGGGAGCCTCGGTGGGCTCCAGTGGGTCCCAGCGGCTCTTCTGCCAGGCCACGACCCCCGACAGCCCCCGGGCCCGGTGCAGAGGCGCGTGCAGGGCGTAGATCTCCGCCTGCAGCTCATTCATGGGGAAGATGGTCTGCAGGTCCGCACCCGTCTCCGACGGCAGCGCCGTGATCCGTTGCGCCAGCTCATCGGCGCGGGCTTCGAGTTGTCGGCGCGTACCCTCGTCGAGGGACTGCGTCTGCGTGATCGACTCCCGCGCAGCGCTCAGGTCGGTACGCAGTCGCAGGACTACCGCGTTGCGCATGCGCAGCGACTGGAAGAGCTTGGCGGGGTCGTCCACTCTCTGTCCCGGCGGTTCCACGGCCAACAGCTCGTCGGAGCCCCGGTAGACCTCTATCTCATCGCAGAAAATGTACTGCGGGGAGTCGATGGCGAAGCTTACGTAGCGGCCGCGGGTGCGTAGCGCGTCGGTGGCGAAACGATGGACAGCATACTGGTCTGGCGCCGGCATGCCCTGCTCGGTGGCCAGCAGCATCAGGTCCCCGGCCAGGGTCCAGCTCTGGCCATCGTCGCTGACCATCACCAGGATGTTGCTGGGCCAGGCCACACCAGCTACTCCGGCCGCCGTGTTATAGGACACGCCCGCAATGGGCTCCACCTGCCCCAGGTCCACCGTGATGATGACCGGAGCGCCACGGGTCCAGCCGACCGTCGTCTTCTGGACCCAGAAGTACCCTACGGTGCGCTCGCCATCGGTAAGCTGCGTGCTGTCCCCTTCGTCCGTGCAATAGCTGTAGTTGGGCGCCGGGCGCAGGGCGTAAGGCTTGCCCAGGGCGATGTTCGGTCCTGGAGCGACAAAGGGGTCCGCTGGCCGGATGGCTTCGGGTACGTCAGCAGCGGCGTAGATCTGCACGTCGTCCAGGCCCGAGGTGCCCACCACGGCCTGGCCGGTCTCCAGGATCGTGTGGTCCCCATAGAGCTCAACCCGCAGCCTCGTGGCGGCGCCGCTGTTGAAGTCCGCCACGAACAACTGCCAGCTATCGTCACCGCGGCCCACGATCCGCACCGCCTCGCGGTCGAGGTCAGGCGCGAACACCCGAACCAGCGGCCGGACAGTGCCATCACACTTCAGGGCCGCGGTCAGCACGTAGTCGGTGTTGGCGGCGCACGCGATGTTCTGGGTTACAGCTTCGGCTGGTCCCGCAGCCCGCGCCGTATAGCGCAGCGAATGGGCCCCGCTGTAGCCGTCATCGTCCACCACAGCGTATACCGGGGGGTCGCTATCGGGAAGCGTCCAGGCCGCAGGCCCTTGGGCGTCGCCCTCCGCCCGTTCAGAGAAGTCGGGGTTGACCAGAAGCCCCCCGGCAGCCAGGACCGGGGTGCACAGGACGGCCAAAGACACGAGCGCAAGCAGCAGGCGGCGTGTCACGGCACTCACTCCCTCGACCAACAGCGTTGCCGCGTTCTTCGCGCCGGGTGCCGGGCAGACCTCCGCAGGAACTCTCTCGGCCAACAAGGGAATGCTCGCTCGACGCCGAACTATGCCGGCCAGCACCCCAGACCAGGGCTTCGGCCCGAGAGGACGATGGCTGTGGCGAACCCCCTGTCCCACCGCATCAACTACGTTGACCGGCCGCAACTCCCCCTGGACCGCGTAGCGGCGCTCGGAATCAGGTATGTGGAAATCGTGCTCAGGCTCGATCAGAGCGTAACTCAGATCCAGGACCTGCTGGGGCCGCATGGGCTGCAGGTCATGACCACCCATACCCCTGTAAGCCTCGCCCAGGAGGACCTGCTGGAACAGTTCGGCCGTTACAATGATATGGCCGCCGACCTGGGCGCCCGCGGGCACTTCGTCAGCTTCCATGCTGGTGACATGCCGCTGGAGCGGGCCTATGAGCTGATCCGCCAAGTGGGCGACATCGCCGAGTCCCGGGGGCTGTTCGTCGCCATGGAGACCCACGAGGACCTTAGTGAGAACGGCGACAAGGCGCTGGCGGTCTTCAGCGCCGTCCGGCATCCGGCGGTGGGCTGGAACCTGGATACGGCGAACGTCTACTACTACAACGAGAATGTGGATGTAGTCGAGGAAGCCAAGAAGGCCCTGCCCTTCATCCGCAGCATCCACGCCAAGGACACCACCGGCGGCTACAAGGACCCCACTTTCCCCAACCTGGGTGAGGGGATCGTGGACTACGCAGCTCTGCACGCCGTGCTCCAGACGGTGAACTTCAGCGGTCCCTACACGCTGGAGCTGGAGGGTGTGGCCGGCTCGGCAGATACCGTTGAGGCCATGGAGGCCAACGTGGCCGCCTGCGCCGCACACCTGCGGAAGCTGGGGATCGTGGACTGATTAACGCCTGACGACCGCTGACCTCTGACGGAGGCACCTGACATGCCCGGACCGCGCGTCCATCTGATCTGCAACGCCCACCTCGATCCGGTCTGGCAGTGGGAATGGGAGGAAGGGGCCGCCGAGGCCATATCCACCTTCCGAACCGCTGCCGACCTGTGCGAGGAGTTCCCCGGCTTTGTCTTCTGCCACAACGAGAGCATTCTCTACCGCTGGGTCGAGGAGTACGAGCCGGCCCTCTTCCGGCGTATCAGGCGCCTGGTGAAGCGCGGGCAATGGCACGTGATGGGGGGCTGGCATCTGCAACCGGACTGCAACATGCCCAGCGGGGAGTCCTTCGTGCGCCAGGCCCTGAGCGGCTTGGCCTATTTCCACGAGAAGTTCGGTGTGCGACCCCGCACGGCCATCAACCTCGACCCCTTTGGTCATACCCAGGGCCTGGTGCAGATTCTGGCCAAGTGCGGCTATGACAGCTACATCTTCTGCCGCCCCGGCCAGGCCGACTGTGAACTGCCCGCCGACCGCTTTCGTTGGGTGGGTTACGATGGCTCGGAGATCATGGCCCACCGCGTCTGGCACTACAACTCGCCTCTGGGCGGGGCGCGGGAGAAAGTCGAGCGCTGGCTGCAGACCTACCCCCAAGATCCCGTCGGCATCGTCCTGTGGGGTGTGGGCAACCACGGCGGTGGGCCGTCGCGCCAGGACCTGCAGGCCCTGACCGAGCTCATTGCCGAAGTCCAGGACCACGAGATCATCCACTCCACGCCCGAGGCGTATTGGGCGGAGGTGCGGTCAAAGCAGGTCGAGATGCCGCGGGTAGAGCGCGACCTGAACCCCTGGGCCGTCGGCTGCTACACCTCGCAGGTGCGGCTCAAGCAGAAGCACCGCCAACTGGAGAACGAGCTCTACGCTCTCGAAAAGATGGCCGCTTCGGCGTGGCTGCAGGGCTTGATGGCTTACCCGGGGGCAGAACTGGAGGAGGCCGAGCGCGACCTGCTGACGGCTGAGTTCCATGACATTCTCCCCGGCTCATCCATCCAGCCGGTGGAGGAGACCTCCCTGCGCCTCCTGGACCATGGGCTGGAGCTGGTGTCGCGCGCCAAGGCCCGGGCCTTCTTCGCTCTCGCCTCGGGGCAACCGAAAGCGACGGCGGGCGAGGTGCCGGTGCTGGTCTACAACCCGCATCCGTACCCGGTGGAGACCATCGTCGAGTGCGAGTTCCAACTCGCGGATTTCAACTGGAGCGAGACTTTCACCATCCCGCATGTCTACCAGGGCAACCGCCTTCTGCCCGGGCAGTTGGAGAAGGAGGACGGCAACCTGAACCTGGACTGGCGGAAGCGCATGGCCTTCCGGGCCGAGCTGAAGCCCTCGCAGATGAACCGCTTCGACTGCCGCTTCGAGGTGCTTCCCGCCCGGCCCGCGCCGCCGCAGTTCCCCGACGATGGTGACACCTTCACTTTCCGCACCGATCGGCTCAGTGTCACCATCAACCGTCGCACCGGGTGGCTGGAGGAATACGCGGTGGACGGGGTCAGCCATGTCAGCGGCCCCTGCGAAGCCCTGGTGATGGCCGACGACGAGGACCCGTGGGGAATGCTGGTGCACGGCTACGGCAACATCGTCGGAAAATTCGAGCTGCTCAACCCTAAGGACAGCGCTCGTTTCGCGGGAGTACGCGCCAAGACGCTGCCGCCGGTGCGCATCATCGAGGACGGCGAGGTGCGGACCGTCGTGGAGGCCGGCTTCCGGTACAACCACTCGTTCCTGCTGCTGCGCTACAAGCTGCCCAGGCACGGCACAGAGATCGAGGTCGAGGCGCGGGTGCAATGGGCGGAGAAGAACCGGCTGCTGAAGCTCGGCTTCCCGGTGGCGGGTCAGGAACTGCGGTATGTGGGCCAGGTGGCCTATGGCGTCGGCGAACTGCCCGCCAATGGTGACGAGGCGGTGGCGCAGAAGTGGACTGCCGTTATCGCTGACGGCGAGCGCGCCCTGACCTGCATCAACGATGGGGTCTACGGCTCCGACTGCTCACCCGCAGGCCTGCGCATGACGCTGCTGCGCTCCCCGGCCTATGCTGCCCACCCCATCGGCGACCGGCCCGTGGTGCCGCAGCACCGCTTCACCCCGCGCATGGACCAGGGCGAGCGGCTATATCACTTCTGGCTGAACGGCGGTCCGGTGGCGGAGCGTCTGGCGGCGGTGGACCGCGAGGCGCTGGCGCACAACGAAAAGCCAATGGCCCTGTCCTTCTTCCCGTCGGGTCAGGGCGAGGCACCGCTGCCGCTGGTGACGCTGAGCGACAAGACGGTGCAGGTGACAGCGGTGAAGCGGTCACAGGACGGCCAGGCGCTGGTGGTGCGGCTCTTCGAGCCAACCGGCCAGAAGCGCACCACGACACTGAGCCTCCCCGCGCTGGGCCTGAAACAGAAGGTCGCCCTCGGCGCCTTCGAGATCAAGACCCTGCGGGTGGACCCGAAGGAGAGGACCGTGACCGAGGCTAACCTCCTGGAGGAGCCCCTGTAACGAGGAAGCTCCCCGTCACGAAGCTTGATGTGAACTGCGCCAGCGGTTGCCCGCCGCCGACGGCGACTGTGAACTTGCCGGGTTCGACAAAGGGCCGCCCGTCGTCGTCATAGCAGACCATCTGACGGGACTGCAGGGCGAAAACCACCCGCCGGCTTTCACCGGGCTCAAGGTGAACCCGCTGGAAGCCCTGGAGTTGGCGCAGCGGCACCGGGACTGACGCCTCCACGTCGCTGAGATAGAGCTGGACGACCTCATCGCCCGCCCGCTCGCCGGTGTTGGCCACGGTAACGGTCACCTGCACGGACTCGCCTGCGGCGATGGTGTCCGGAGTCACCTCCAGGTTGCTGTAGGTGAAGCGGGTGTAGCTCAGGCCGTGGCCGAAGGGGTAGAGCGGCTGGCCCGCAAAGAAGCGGTAAGTCCGGCCCGCCATGGCGTAGTCGCTGAAGGGCGGGAGCTGGTCCAGGCTGTGGTAGAAGGTCACCGGCAGCCGCCCCGAGGGGTTCACATCACCAAAGAGCACTTCCGCCAGCGCCGTCCCAGCCTCCTCGCCGCCGTACCAGGTGGCGAGGATGGCGCTGACGTGCTCCGCGGCCCAGTTGACCGCCACTGCGCTGCCGCCGGTGAGGGCCAGCACCACCGGCTTACCGACGGCGGTCACTTCTCTCAGCAGGGCCTCCTGGATCGGCGGCAGGTCAATGTACGTCCGGTCGCCGCTGCGGTTGAGGTCAGAGTCGCCCTCTTCGCCCTCCAGGCGTGGCGAGAGGCCCAGCACCAGCACCACGACGTCGGCCTCGCTGGCCACCCGCAGGGCCTCGGCGAAGCCGGAGCGATCCTCGCCCACCAGGTCACAGCCGCGGGCGTAGGTCACGCGCATCGTGTCGCCGGCTCGCTCGATGAGGCCCTGCAAGGGTGTCACGGCCACTGACGGAAGGCCGTTGTAGTTGCCCAGCAGCACGTCCACGTCATCGGCGTTGGGTCCGATAACCGCCAGGGTCCTCACCTCGGTGGTCAGCGGGAGCAAACCATCGTTCTTTAGCATGACTATCGACTCTCGCGCCGCCTGACGCGCCAGTTCGCGGTGGGCCGGGCAGTCGTTGACCTCCAGCGGGATGCTCGCGTAGGGCACCATCTCGGGCGGGTCAAACATCCCCAGCCGCAGGCGAGCCTCGAGCAGTCGCTGCAATGAGACGTCAAGCTCCGCCTCGGTGATGAGCCCCTGTTGCACGGCGGCGACCAGCGACCCATAGGTGCAACCGCAGTTCAGGTCACAGCCGGCACGCACAGATATAGCCGCCGCCTCCTCCGGGCTGGAGGCCAGCTTGTGGTGCTGATAGATGTCATCTATGGCTCCGCAGTCCGAGACCACATAGCCCTGAAAGCCCCATTCCCCGCGCAGGATGCGCTGCAGCAGGGTCGGGCTGGCAGCGCACGCCTCGCCGTTGGTGCGGTTGTAGGCGGGCATCACCGAACAGGCTCCGGCCTCGACAACACAGGCCTCGAAGTGCGGGAGATATGACTCGCGCAGATCGCGTTGGCTGACTACCGCATCAAAGCCGTGGCGCTCCGCCTCGGGGCCGCTGTGCACCGCGAAATGCTTGGGAGTGGCGACCAGCTTGAGATACCTGGGGTCCTCCCCCTGCAACCCGCGGACAAACTGCACCCCCAGCCGGGCGGTCAGGTACGGGCACTCACCGTAGGTCTCCTGGCCTCGCCCCCAGCGCGGGTCACGAAAGAGGTTGATGTTTGGCGACCAGAAAGTGAGACCGTAATACCACAGCGACCCACCGTCAGCCGCCAGCGCCGCATGGTGCTTCGCCCGCGCCTCGTCCGAGATGGCTGTGGCCACGCGGAACATCAGGTCGGTATCGAAGGTAGCTGCCAGACCGATGGCCTGCGGGAAGACAGTGGCCACCCCCGCCCCCCCGACCCCGTGCAGACATTCATTCCACCAATTGTAGGCAGGGATGCCCAGCCGAGGGATGGCGAAGGCGTCGTGCACCATCTGCGACACCTTCTCCTCCAGCGTCATGGCGGCAATGAGGGCCTGTGCTCGTTCCGCGGGTGGCAAGCTCGGGTCACGGAACGCCGGGCAGGGATCGCTGTCAGTCATGATCGGCACCTCGCAGAAGCCTGGCTAGATGCGCCAGTTGACGTTTACGGCCTCGCCCGTGCGGGCGCTTAGCTCGATGTGGGCAATCAGTTCGTCCACGTCGTAGCCGGTCAGGCGCGACTGCGCGCCCTGCTCGCCTCGTTCGATGTTGCAACAGAAAAAGGCCAGCGCGCGGTCGAAGGGTGAGACTGCCGGATAGCGGTACTCGGTGGCCTGCCCGGTCGCGTTGTCGTAGTGCACCAGCAGCGAGGCCTTGTGCTCCGGGTCGTCCCACAGCGAGCTATAGATATCCAGCCGCCCCTTGCGGCCATTGATCTCGATGCGCTCGTCCCAGCCGTCGCGCAGGAAGCCGATGCCGGTCAGGGCGTGCGCCAGGGCCTCGTAATGCACCATGCCGTTGTCGGTCTCCAGCAACGCCGCTGCCTGAACGTCATAGTCCCCGCCCTCGGGCCAGTGCATGTGGGCGAACAGCCGTCGGGGCCGCCCGAGGAAGAAGCATACCAGATCCAGGATGTGGCTGCCCCCGCAGACGAGTATGCCGCCGCCGTAGAGCTTCCTGAGGACCGAGGTCCCGTCCGGTCCGACGGCCAGAAAGCCCTCGGCGGGCGCCGCGTCCCACAGGTCGCCCCACGGCTGGTAAGCCCGGATGTAGGTGGAGACGAGGGTTCCCAGGGAAGGCAGCAGAGCTTTGGCTTGCTCCACCGCCGGGATAAAGCGCTTCATGTAGCTGGTGTAGAAGATGGTCCCGGCGGTCTCGGCGGCCTGCACGATCTCCAGGGCGTCATCGGCGCTGGTGGCCAGGGTCTTCTCACAGACCACAGGCTTCGCCGCGGCGATGGCGGCCAGACAGATCTCCTTGTGGGCCGAGGAGTAACTGGTCACATCCACCAGGTTGACTTCGTCGTCGGCGATGACGTCGCGATAGTCTGCCGTGTAGCGCGCCCCGAACTTGTCCGCCCAGGGTCGGGCGGTGGCCTCATTCAGGTCGCAGACCCACTTCACCCGGGCCCCCGCTTTCTCCAGACCCGAGAAATGGAAGCGACTGATGTTCCCGCAACCGATGACACCGGCGGTAATGGGCATGGCGTTCCTCCTCAATCGCGTGGGTCGGGCATCCTCGCCCGACACGACGGCTCTCAGGCAAGAGTGCCCGACCTACAGCGGAGCGCGCCTCGCCAGCCTCGCGCAGAACTCGCGGTAGACTGACAGCATGTACTCGTAGTGCTCTAGCGGCATCCCCGGGAAGATGGTGTTGCTGGTGCCGAAGATATAGCCACCGCCGGGCGTGCCGTGCTCCAGGCAATACAGAGCCGACTGGCGGATGGCCTCTTGCGGACCGTCCTGCAGCAGGCTGCACTGCACGTTCCCCATCAGCGCCATCTTGCCCTGGGCACGCTGCTTGACCACAGCAATGTCCATGCCCGCCTGTGGGTCTACCGACTGGTAACAAGCTGCGCCCGTACCGATGTAGTCGTCGAGGAAGGGCATGATGTTGCCATCCGTGTGGATGAAGGGGATGATACCCAGCGAGCGGATGTGGGCGACCTGCTCGGTCAGGTAGGGGATGATCAACTCGCGGATCTGGTCCGGGGCGATGAAGGGCCCGGCGTTGAAGGCGATGTCATTGACGACATGGATGAAGTCCGGCTCGGCTTCCGCCAGCTCGTTGAACTTGGCAATGGCGACCTCGGTCTTGCGCCGTGCCTCCTCGTGGAGAGCTTCCGGGCGCTCCAGCAGGTCCAGCGAGAACTGCATCCAGTCCGAGACGCCCTCAATCGCCCACGTCGTGCCCCCCACCACCGTCCCAATGAGGATGTCGTCGCCAAAGGTGCGCTTGGCCGCTTTGACGCCGTCGGCGTCACTCCACGGCCAGAAGACCAGCAGGGCGTCCCACTGGTAGCGCTCAACGATCCGCTCATAGATCTCCATGCACTGGCCGATCTTGGCATCCTTTTCGGCCCGTGAGATGCCGGCCCAGGAGTTGCGGTCCGGGAAACGGAGCCCAAAGGCCTCGTACTCCAGCTCGAACATGACCTCGAAGTGCGGAGGGCGGTCCGGCTCTTCGAAACGCAGCGTCTGGAGCATCCGCTGTTTTCCGGTCATCCGGGTACTCCCTCCGGGAAAGCGGCGATCAGCGCGTCGGCCCACAGCCCAGCCATATAGGCCATTCCCTCGACGTTGGGGTGCACCGGATCATCCCCGTACCACCTGGCCCGGTCCACGGCATAGGCGGCAAAGAAGTCTGGTCCGGCAGCAAGCCCCCTCCGGGCAATGAGCCGGTCCAGTTCGGCGATGTAGGCGCGTTCCGTCTCCGCGCAGCCCTCGGCGTAGTCGTAGCACGGACGGGCGACCAGCACCCGACCGGGCCGGGCGTCATAGTCGCTGATGAGCAAGTCGGCGATGGCCTCGATGTTGGCCGCGAAGGCGGCAGGAGTGACGCCGGCGCGTTCGTCATTCACGCCCAGGTGGATCAGCCACACGGACGGTCGCAGCAGTTCCATGCGCTCCTGCCAGCCCCTGTCGGTCTGCATCATGTGCAGGTAGCCGCCACTGGTGATGCCGCCCCAGCCTTCGTTGGCAATGAACACCGGCTGCCCCCAGCGCTCGGTCAGCAGGTCATTAAGGTCAGTCATCCAGCTTTGGAGGCAGTTGACCTCGGGCCGGTGGGCTGGCGTGGTGGGCGCGTGTTGCGGAAAGTTGCGCCCATCGCGCGAAACCGCCTCGGCGGGAAAGACATCACTCCGCAGATCGAGGTCGTCGCGCCAGAAAGCGTGTCCGTGGTAGCCCTCGGTGATGCTGTCGCCGATGGCGCAGAGGACCGTGCCGATGCCCAGGCGCTCGTGGCGAGCGACGCCCACCGATGCGGCGTCATCGCCAAGGGCGGTCAGCTCCACCGAGTACTCAGCCGGTGTCAGCTCGTGGAATTGCACGCGCGAACAGGCCCGCGTGGCAGTAATCGTGCCCTTCACTGTCTCGCCCAGCAAGAGCCGTACGTGGCAACGCAGCGGCCCCGTCGGGCTGAACTGAAGCTGCAGGCTCACAGTCGGCGGCGACTGGATATAGGGGATCGTGTAACGGCCCTTCGTGTCCGCCACCGTGAGCGTCAGGGTGTCTTGCGGCGACATCCCGGGTCGCGGAACCGGCAGGTTGATGACTGGCAGGGCACGAGGCGTCGAGGCCATGTCTTCCTACGGCTCCACGATCACCTTCACCGCTCGGCTCGGGTCGCGGGCCACTGCCATCGCTTCACCGATCCGGTCCAGCGGGAAACGGTGCGAGATGAGAGCCTCAGCGTCCACCACGCCCTCGCGGAGATACTGCAGCGCCCGCGGCGTGTAGAGCGCCGGCGAGGCGAAGGAAGCGCGCAGTTGGAGCTTCTTGAAGTGGAAGTCGTTGACATCGAAGCTGCAGCGCGCGTTCTCCCCGTAGCCGATGCCGATGAAGCTGATGATGCCGCCCTTGCCAGCTACCTGGAAGGCATCGTTGAGCGTTGGCGGTGGCGAGGTGACCAGAACGCGGTCTATGGTGCATCCGAAGTCCACTTCCCCCAACGGCGCCTCGGTTGGGTCAAAGAACCCTTCCAGGCCGATCCGCTCGGCCACGGCCAGACGGGCGGCAGAACGTCTGTGCCCGCTGACGAAGACGCGACGCGCCCCCATGCGCCGGACGATGGCCAGGGCCATCAGCCCGATGGGACCAGGGCCCAGCAGCAGCACGTTGGACTCCGGCCGGATGTCGGCGAGCCGCACCAGGTCAATGGCTACCCCCAGCGGCTCACTCAGACAGGCAATGTGGGGTGGCAGATCGTCGCAAGGGATCGCGGTGATGGCCGGGGTGATCATCTCCTCGGCGAAACCGAAGTAGCCACTGTGCCAGAAGCTCTTGATGTCGGTGCAAAGCTCCTGCTGGGCGTTCTTGCATTGCTCGCAGAAGCCGCAAGGGGTAGCGGACTCGATCACCACGGGCTGACCCACCTCAAGGCAGGTCACTCCACAGCCCTTCTCAACCACGACACCAGCAGCCTCGTGGCCGAAGGGGCTTTCCTGGTCGGCCTCATCGGGGTTCAGGTGCAGGTCCGTGCCGCAGATGCCACAGGCCTGGACCCTCACCCGGATCTCGTCCGGGGCCAGGTCCCGGAGGGGGATGTCCCTCAGCGCAACCGTCGTCCCGCGCTTGAAGGCGGCTTTCATGTTGGCTCCTCATTCGGCGCGTCGGTGCAGGGGACCGCCCGGATGATCTCGGCAAAGTCGTACACGCCCTGGGTGCACTCGCCGGGCTGCACGACCAAGAAGTCCTCCGGGCTCCAATCGCCGTTGATAAGGTCGGCAATCAGGCGCAAGCTACCCGCGACAGAGCGGTACGCCACCCCCTCGGCCGCGGCCAGCTCCCGAAACCTACGTTCATGGTCCAGGTGCGCCAGCTCCTCCAGAGCGATGAAGACGGCCTGTTTGCTGCCATCGTCTAGGCCTGGTGGGTGCATGGTCTCCCAGATGTACCGGGCGTTGTCTTCGCCGTACTGAGCTACCATCTCCGCATAGGCGTCGCCGTAGTGGACCTTGTAGTCACCCTCCTCGACCCGGATGAAGTAGTCCCCACGCTCCATGTACCCGGCCGAGGAGAACGGCGTACTCGGCGCGTCACCGAACAACTCCTCGAAGCGACGCTTGTCACCCAGCAGGACCGTGCAGCAGTCGTGGGCCCGAGGAATCACCAGGGGGATGGAGCGCGCCTTCAGACCGGCCCCCGCGTTTCCGCACAGCCCAAAGAGCAGACAGATGGCGTCATAGGGGCGGGGGCTGGTCTCGCAGCGATCTATGGCCTCCTGGATGGCCTCGCGGAGGGTGTCCGGCCGCACGTGCACCCCCAGTTCCAGGAACTCGAGGTCAAACACATGCGGCGAGCGGGCCACGCACAGGCAGGCCTCGCGCAGGAAGACGTTGCAGGCGATGAGCTTGAGGTTCATGCAGACAGCCTTTGCAGCGAAGTGTCCCCACGGCGCTGTTCCCCTGATGCCACTCGAAGACCTCCCCAGAGCCATTCGCGCTCGCGCTGGCCATTGATAGCGCTAAGCTACCATGTCTGGGGCTTGTCACGGGAGCCTAACTGGCGCATACTTCACAGGGTCAGCATATCCTTGTGCTTGGTGGGAGGTGTAGGTGGCATGGGACGCAAGCTTGCGGCGGAGTTCATCGGCACGTTCTGGTTGGTTCTGGGAGGTTGCGGCAGCGCGGTGCTGGCGGCAGCTTTCCCGGAGGTGGGCATAGGACTGCTGGGAGTGGCCCTGGCCTTCGGCCTGACGGTTCTCACGATGGCGTATGCGATTGGTCACATCTCTGGCTGTCACCTGAACCCTGCGGTCTCGCTCGGTCTCTTTTTCGGCGGACGCTTCAGCGGGCGCGAGCTGGTGCCATATGTGGTCGTCCAGGTACTTGGGGCCATTGCCGCCGCCTACATCCTCCTGATCATCGCCAGCGGCAGCCCGAACTTCGAGTTGTCCGGGGGGCTGGCCTCCAACGGCTACGGGGCCCACTCTCCGGGCGGCTATACGCTGGGTGCCGGCTTCCTCGCCGAGGTCGTCATGACGTTTATGTTTCTGGTGATCATCATGGGCGCGACCGACAAGCGCGCTCCGGCCGGGCTGGCTCCCATCGCCATCGGTCTCGCCCTGACCCTGATCCACCTCATCAGCATCCCGGTCACCAACACCTCCGTCAACCCGGCCCGCAGCACCGGCCCGGCTCTCGTGGTTGGTGACTGGGCCCTGGCCCAGCTCTGGCTCTTCTGGCTGGCGCCACTGCTCGGCGGGGCCCTGGGCGGCGTGGTCTACCGGATGGTGTTCGCCGAGCCATCCGCGAAGGCCACCTGACCTGGATCGTAGTCTGCTGCCCAACGGAAAGGGGCCGCCTCGCTCGAGGCGGCCCCTGAGGGTACGACCACGACAGGTGGCTACTCCACCGGCTCTGGCTCCGGCTCCGGTTCCACCCACGGCTGGAGAGTGTAGTTCTTGGTGAGCGTGGTCTTCGGTTGCAGGGCAACGCGCTCATACACGCCCTCATACCCCTCGGCCCAGACGCTGATATTGATGTAGCCGCTGGGGACATTCAGCGTATACTTGCCCTCGGCATCGGTCAGTGTGGCGAACTCCTGGAACCAGTAGTCCGGAGGGATGAAGCCGGTAGCGGCCTGCAGGGTTGACATCAGTTTCGAGGCGGCATGCGCCGGCAGCGCGATGGGGTCCTCGATGCGGGGTGGCGACCAGCGGGCATCGGTGTAGATGGTCACCATGGCCCCTTCCAGCGGAGCCGTGCCGCCGGCGGAATCAGCCCCCAGGATCGTGCCGGTGACCGTGCCAACGCCTTCCTCAATGGCCTCTTCCAGTTGGAAGTCTGCCACTGCAGTGGTGCCCGGCGATACCCAGACCCACTGGACGCCCTGGGTCAGACCCGGGACGTTGACCGTAACGATGTAGCTGCCCTCGGGGACGGCGGGGATGACGTAGCTTCCGTTGCTGTCGGTGATGGCCTTGAACTGCAGGGCGTCGCCGTCTTTCTGCGGCGGGTCGGTCACGCTCCCGTCGTCGCCGTTGAGAATGTAGACGGGTTCATCCGAGTCGGCCAGCACCTCCACGCCCTCCAGGGGCGAGAGGTTGCCGTCCATGTCCCGCTTCATGACCAGACCCACAATCTGCCCGCCCAGGCCCGGCGTGACAGTGCCGACATTGGTCGTGGTCCCGGCAACGACATTGGCCTCCACGTAGGCCCCCATCATCCCCCCGTCGCCCACCAGGGCGACGGTGTGCGTCCCGGCGGGCAAGTTCCGCACGACGAACTTGCCGTCAGCGTTCGGCTTGGCGCTCAACGGCTGCCCATCCACGATGATGCTGTAAGTCTCTGGGCTGGTGGCCCCCGACAACGTTCCCGACAGCGTACCGACTTCGGACGGCGGCGTCAGTGAAGACCCCCCACCACCGCACCCGCACATCAGCACAACGCACAACAGCCCCACGGTTACCAGCGCAGTGTACTTCATCACTGTACCCTCCAACTGCATTCTGGCAGTCTAGCCTAGCTGCACTCGTAAGACTGTCGTACCCTATCTGAGGTTCCACGCCGCACCCGCGAACCCCTGTCACCTCCTTGCGCAAGAACCAAAAGGGGAACCGGCTGCATCTGGCACCGGTTCCCCCGCAGGGCTCGCTCAGATTGCTGCTGGGCGGCTAGACCTTGACTTCCTTGCCCTTCACCGCCGACTTGTAGATGCCGTCGAGAATGCGCTGGGTGATGAGGGCCTGCTCGCCGGGCACGGGGGACGGCAGACCCTTCTTGATGGACTCCACGAAGCGGCGGATCTCCTCACTGTGGGAAGCGATGCCGGCGTCCGGGTTAACCTGCACCGTGGTGTTGGTCAGCAGGCCCGCCTCCTCGCGCACGAGCGTCAACGGGTTATTCTGCATGCCACCCTTGGTGCCCGCCAGGAAGACATTGTAGGTGCCCTCGGGAGCATTGATCGCCCACGAAGTCTCCAGGGCAATGCAGGCGCCGTTGGCAAAGCGCACAAAGCCGGCCGCCATCTCGTCGGGCACCGTATAGCGCTTGGGGTCATGGGCCATGAGGGAGGGCTTGTTGCTGATCTCCAGCCAGTAGTTAGCCGAGACCGATACCGGCTCCGGATGGTTCATCAGATAAAGCGCCAGGTCCAGAATGTGGACCGCCAGGTCGTAGCACGGGCCACCGGCCGACATCTCCTTGACGATGAAGTCGCCCCAGGCCGGCACGCCGCGCGGACGTAACAGGCTCAGGCGGCCGTAGTAGATGTCGCCGACCATGCCCTCATCCACCCACCGGCGCATCGCCAGATGCTCGGGCGTGAAGCGCAGGGACTGGGCCACCATGAACTGCTTCCCGGCCTTGTCCCGTGCGGCTATCATCTTCTCGACCTCGGCCACCGACGTGGCACAGGGCTTCTCCACGATGACATGGCACCCGGCGGCAAAGGCGGCCACCGTGGGCGCGCAGTGGTAGCAGTTGGGCGTGCAGACATCCACGATGTCCAACTCCACCTTCTTGAGCATGTCATCGTACTTCTTGAACCGCATCTCGGGAGGCACGTTACACAGCGCCCCCGCAGCCTCCAGTGCGCTGTCCCGGATGTCGCAAAGGGCCACAACCTCGCAGTCATCCAGCGCCTTCCAGCCGGGCCAGTGGGCGCCCTGGAATATGCCTCCGGCACCGATTACACCAACACGCATCTTCTTGGCCATGAAAGGTCCTCCCTCGTACCATGCCGCCCCAGGCGGCTGCAGCGCTGACGCAGGATGCTCCCGCGGATCAGGCAGTGTTGAGTGCTGGGGTATTCGCGCCGTGTGGACATGCCACCTTCTTGCTGCCGCCGGGTCTCACCCTCCCGGCCCCCTGGCGGGGCCGACGCCCTGCCGGGAGCGATCCCCGGCCGGCTGCTCCCACGCCGCCACGTAGCGCCCCACGTCGCTCTGCGGTTTGGAGAAGAGCCACAGGTAGTAGGAACCCTCATCGTAGGTGACCACCTTCACGCACGCCATCCCGGCCGCCAGCAGGCGGCGGTGCAGGCCAGGCTCCCAGGGCCAGGTCGGCTTGTACTCAGCTGCGCTTGACGATCCGATGATCACCAGGTCGGGGCGTCTCCCCAGCACATAGTCCGAGTAACCCGGCTCAGCCTTGCCGTGCAGAGCAATGGTCGCATCATTCAGGCCCCACAGGTCCAGGCCCCGCCAACGGGAGAAGTACGGGATGGCTCCGGCGTCGTTGAACCCCACCAGCGGATGCGGGCCCGGGAAGCCCGCGAGGTACTTGCCGAGGGCAACGTGCGCCGCGTTCAGGCAGAGGCCGTACGCCTGCTTCCTGGCGATGGTGGGAGCCACTCCACGCTCGTAGTGGTCAATGGTCCGGGCCGCGATCAGCGCTATCAGGGTGGCGAGCATCAGGGAGCGCTCGCGATGGGAGCGTGTGGTCAGCCACGGCCGCAGCAGCCGCAAGGTCTCGCCCACGCCGGCCATGCCAACGGCCATCAGGGCCGGGGTGAGCGGGTAGAGGTAGCGCGACTCGTAGCCCATCAGGTGTTTGGGGAGCACAAAGAAGGCCATCAGCCCCGCGGCCGGCACCATGGCTGGCAACAGCAAGCGGAGGCCCCGGCTGCGCAGGCCAGGGGCGGCGAGAAGCCCCACCGGCAGCACGAGCGACCACAGGTAGTGGACCACATGCGGCCACCCGGCCATGGTCTCGCCGACCGTCTTGACGTAAAAGGGCAGCGGGAAGGCATGGCCGTAGTACCAGTAGCGCCAGACGTAGTAGGTCGCCCCCGGAAGCAGGTACAACAGCAACAAGGCACGCAGCAAGGGCCCTCGGCGCTCCCGCGGTGTCACTGTCCACAGCGCCCCGCACGCCAGCAACAGCGCGAGGTTGCCTTCCGGGCGCGTCAACCCGGTCAACAGGCCGACTGCAGCCAGCCCGTAGGCGCGCCGAGGCGTCACCTCGCCCGCGCAGAGCGTCACTGTGTACAGCAAGGCTGTCAGCAAGAACGTGAAGAGCGCGGTCTCCATGCCCGAAACCGTGTGCACGGCGGTGGCCGGCAGGGCTCCCAGCAGCAGCACGCTCACTGCCGGCCAGACACCGCTGGCAGGCGTGTGCCAGGTCCGCTGCAGGTGCCGGGCAAACTGGTAGGTGAGCAGGAGAGCGCCGACTGTGCACAGGAGGCCCAGGACTTTGGCACACAACACCGGGTCCGCCGACAACAGATGCGGCCCGGCCATGACGAGCATCCACAGGAAGGTGGTGTATCCCTCTACCGGCGGCTCCCCCGCGTTCCAGACCGGTCCCCAGCCCGCCGCCAGGTTGCGGCTGTACTGGTAAGTGATGTACGAGTCATCCGCTGTGAAGACCCAGACGGCAGCGACCTGGTAGCCCAAGGCCACCAGGCCGCCCGCCACGAGCAATGGCCGCCAAAGCGTCTCCCGGGACATCGTCACCTCAGTAAGGCCTCCGAACGCGGCGCCCGAAGCCCTTCAGTACCGTCCCTCCGCTGCCACCACCTCAACCATCGCCTTCATGTTCTCGACCTTGGCGTCCACCGGCACCTCGTCGGAGGTGCTCATGATGTAACTGCCGCCCTCTTTGGCCGCTTGCAGGCAGCGACGTGCCTCGGCCCGCGCCTCCTCGGGGCTGCCGTAGGCCAGCACCACCGGGCTCACGTTGCCGATGACACAGATGTCGCGGCCGAAGCTGCGCTTGATCTCCGCCAGGTCGCAGTCGCCCAGCACGTCAAAATGCTGGATGCCGTGGGGCCGACACGCCACCAGGTCCGGCACCACGGCGCGGATCCGTCCGGTCTGGAAGAAGACGATGAACTTGCCCGGCCCGGTCATCGCCACCGCCTGTTGGGCGCGAGGGATGACAAAGCGCCGTACCAGTTCCGGCGACAACAGGCTGAGCGACGACCAGCAGATGTCGTAGACGAGGCACTCGATCCTGGAGGCGTTGAAGGATTCCAGCAGTCTCTGACTGTGCTGGTCGGCCGCCTGGAGGGTCTCCTCCATCAGATCGGGAGCCTCGATCAGGTCCATGATGAAGTCCTGGTCGCGCCGCTGGTGCGCCAGGTGGTAGACTGAGTCCGCCATCCAGCCCCCGACGAGGCCGTCGTCGCCGATGTAGTCGTAGGCCTCGGCAGGGGTCTCCAGCGAGGGCTCCGAGTTGGCGGCGGCAACCCGCAGGTAGTCGGCGTAAATCGCCCAGTCGTCGCGCTCCTTGATCAGGTACTCAACATGCTTGCTGACATGCGGGTCATTGGGCATGTACCCCACCACGTCCGCCGACGACAGCTCGCCCTTGGGGGTGCGCAGGACACGCCTGGTGAGTGTGCCGCCGGAAGGGGAGGGCTCTGAGGATTCGCTCCAACCGTAGCCCGCCGGCAGCCTGGTGTGCAGGCCCGGCCCAATGCCCTGGACGTTGAAGATAGACGAGCCGATGATCCGGTGCGCGTCGCAGATGCCTTTCCAGTCCAGCCGACCGGTCAGGGTGACAGCGAAGCGCCCCTCCAGCTCCCAGGTGATCGGCACCTGGTCGGGCACTCCGCGCTGCAGGGCAGTCACGAGGCGTTCCTTGTGCGTCATGCGGACCTCTCCTTCTTGCATGCGGATGTTCGCGAACCCGATCGGCCAATGCGCAGTCTATGCTATGTTCAGCATACGACAGTCAGAGTACATGCCAGAGGTGAGCCCGTGACCGTCGAAAGAGCCCTCCGCATCATTGCCGGCATCATGATCCTGATAAGCGTGGTGCTGACACACTTCCTAAGTCCCTGGTGGCTGCTGTTCACCGCCTTCATCGGCCTGAACCTGGTGCAGTCTGGCTTCACGAACTGGTGCCCGATGATGAACATCCTGCGCGCCTTAGGTCTGAAAGACCGCAAAGCAGAATGAAAGGTCAGTCCCCTGCCTCCGCGACAGGCAGTGGCCGCCAGTCCTCCAGCCGCTCCAGCACCCGGAAGGGCGCGCCGAGTCTGGCATACGCCTCGCGTGTCCACTCGTAGGCCGGCGGGACCGCGCCGACAAAGGTGATGGGCCGCGGCGCGAACAGCGCGAGGTTCTGCGGCAGGTCGCCCACGCGCAGAACCCCCAGCAGTTCCGGTGTCGTCGGGTCCGTGTGCGTCTCCGGCGGGTCACGCAGCACCAGCTCCTCCACGCGGCCGTCGTGGTAGTCTCCCACCAGCGCCGCGTAGATGGCCAACACCGCCGTGTAGCCCTCGCCGTAGAGCGCCAGGTGCGGCTCGCGCTGTACATGGTCGTAGATGAGCCGTAGACCTGCCAGCAAGTCGGCGACCTGCCGCTCGGGCAGCGTATGGCCGAGCATCTGGTAGACCCGCCGCAGCGTCCACAGATACCCCGGCCCGACCGAGGTCGCCCCGGTACTACGCACCTCAACCACGCCGGTGGCGATCCCCGGCCCAACCCACGGCCGTGACGGCCCGCCGCCGAAGTAGCCATGCCTGGCGTCGGGAGACATTGCGCAGACCAGCATCGGGTCCATGGCCCCGCCGGCAGCGCTCAGCGTGCGCAGCCGCAGCCGCAGACCGTCGCCCGTGTCGAAGACCCAACTGGCGGCACTACGCCGTCGCTTGGGGTCCATCTCGTCAGCCCCGTCAGCGCGGAACTCCACCAGTGCCGGTCGGCAGTCACTTACCTGGCTGCCAAAGGTGCTCAGCTTCAAGTCCATCAGGCGCCCGTCCAGTGTCCTGCGGAGGGTCTCCGCGTCATCCAGCTTCGGCGGAACGGCGGCCCTTACCAGCAGCTTGTCCACCTCCGCCATGCGGTCATCTCTTGGCGCCTGGCCGCCGTAGACCGAGAGGTTCTCCGCAGGTTCGACATAGTCGGTCACACCCTCGGTCACCGGGCTGTCGTCGCCCTTGAGGTGCCGGTTGAACCAGCCGAAGATGGCGGCGTCCAGCTTGGGCGTGTAGCCGTGCGGCGTGCGGTCCTCGACCAACTCGAAGTTACCCGAGGCACCCAGGGCATCGTATTGCTGCGCGATGCGATGGCAGGCGTCGCGGAAGGCATAGGGGCGCCAGAGACCATCTTCGGTCCCGGCGGTCACCAGCAGGGCCCGCGGCGCGATCAGAGCGCCCAGGTCCGGGGTGCACCAGCGATAGTAGTTGATCCAAAACGCGCAGTCGCAGTGGCCGTCCGTGGCGCGGTCCACGGCGATCTGCTCAACACTCCCCGTCTGGCACGTCGGCGCAACGACCTTCACGCGCTCGTCCGCCGCCCCCAGACACCAGGAGATAACCCCGCCCCCGGACAGACCGGTGACGCCCATCCGCTCGGCGTCCACGTCGTCGCGCGTCTCCAGGTAGTCCAGGGCCCGCATGGCGATCCAGGTTTCGGTGCCGGCAGGCGTATAGCCCCGGCTCATCCAGTCCCAGCGCCCGTGGGTGTAGGTACCGTGGTGGTCGCCCTGGTTCTCGCCCTGCTCGATGGTATCGAGCACCAGGGAGACGTAACCGTGCTGGGCGAACCAGCGAGGCCGAGCCTGGTACGTCGGCGCGGCCTTACCGGTGGTATGGCCGCACAGGTACAGCACTGTCGGGAGCTTCCCGCGCACGTGCTTGGGGCGATACAGGTTCCCGGCCACGTAGACCTTGGGCAGGCACTGGAAGTGCAGCTTCTCGACCACGTAGTCGCCCCGGTCGAGGGTGCCGGTGACGGTCAGGTGCATGTCGGTCCGGCGCGGCAGCGGGTCCAGGCCGAGCATCTCCAACCACATCTTCCGCCGGTCTCGCAGCGAGCGCTTCCACTCGATGGGAGATAGTGGCCGAGCCAATGAGTGGCTGGAGATGGCGCGAGCCTCACGGCACACAGACTCGTAAATCATCGCTGGCCTCCCGGCCTGGTCATGGAACCTCAAGGTCGCAGCCTCAGGACCTGTTCGCCGTCGCTTCCCCCTACCAGGGCGGCAGCGGCAGCGTCCCCCCGTCCAGGACCAGGATCGTGCCATCAATGTAGCTGGCCTCGTCGCTGATCAGGAAAGCCACCGCGTTGCCGATGTCCTCGGGCTGACCCAGGCGCCGCACCGGGATCTTCCGGGCGACCTCGGCATAGATCTCCTCCTTGGGCTTATCCCAGCCCGCGCAGGTGGCGGCCAGCATCGGCGTGTCAATGGTCCCCGGCGACACGCCCACCACGCGCACCTTGCCCGCGTGGTCGTTGCACATGCAGCGGATCATGGCCTCCAGCGCCGCCTTGGACGCGCAGTAGAGAGCATGCTGGGGGAAGCCGATCTGCGCCGCCACCGAGGTGGTGATGACGATGGTCCCCATACCCTCCTGGGCCTCCATCACCGGCACCACGTGTTTGGCGACCCAGAAGTTACCCTTCACGTTGATACCCATAACGAAGTCGAAGTCATCCTGCGTGAAGTCGGTCACCTTGCCCTGCCGCCAGACCCCGGCGTTGGAATGCACCGCGTCCAGCCGTCCATGCAGGTCCAGAACTCGCTGGACCATGGCCTTCACGCTCTCCTCGCAGGCCACGTCCACAGCCACGAAGTCCACCGTGTAGCCCTGGGCCTTGAGTTCAGCGGCGAGCGCTTGCCCCTCGGCCTCCTGGTTGGAGGCACAGACCACCTTGCAGCCCAACTCCGCCAAGCGCCGGGTCACCCCGGCACCAATACCGGAGGTGCCCCCGGTGACAAGTACAACCTTGTCCTTGACGGTCATCGACATCACCATCCTTCGCCCCTGGTTGTGCGGGGCAACAAGTCTCGCTTCCGCGCTTGCCCAACCCTAGCGCGGCACGAAACGGCCGCAGAGGACGTTCCAGGAATCGTTCTCTCCAAGACCGGTGAAGGTCAGCACGAACTGGCGCCCCTCGGCACTGAGCCACTTGTTGGAGAAGTTCCAGTAGAACGTATTGCTCGGGACATGCCCGGCGCCCCAGTTGTCCTCGTAGGCAACCGTCGTCCACGGACCCCATGGTTCCGGAGCATCGAACAGGCCGATTTTGCCCCGCTGGCTCTCCGTATGCTCGGTGCACAGCAGATACCGCCGCAAGCCCGGGTTGTAGGACACGCTGAGACACCAGCCAACCCCCTGCGGGTCCTCGAAGACTGGCTGGCGGGCGGCGGCATCATTGGTCCATCGCGGTCTTCCAGCAGCGTCTGTGCCGGCGTAGAAGCTGTAGGCGGTGCGGTCCAGGAGGCGCGTCCGTGGTACTCGCGCCAGGTCCACAGCTCCTGGCCTCTGCACCACCAGCCACGGCACCCTGTCGGCGGCGTCATCCGGGCCTTCCAGGGAGCGGAAACGGATGAGGTACACATAGACGTACCGATCGCGGGCGCTGGCGTAATCCCGGCCGAACTGGCAGAAGGTGGGGGTCATAATCCCCTCCTCCCGCGTGAACGCCCAGTCAGCCAGGGTCCAGGAGGCGCCGTGGTCCCGGGACACAGCCAGCCGATACTCCGTAAAGTGCCCGCGTTCCGGCTGGGCCTCGCTCATGTCAACCCACATGTACAACACGCCGCTAAGGCAGATCACCCCATAGCTCTTGCCCGGGAACGTGGCCGGGTGCTCCGCCTCGTGGCCTCCCCACACGTTGCGCCCGACATGATCGGCAAAGGGCCCGGTAATGCGTGCCACGCCCAGACTGACGCGCCCCAGTTCGTTGGTACCCCCGAAGCCACCGCCATCGCCCCAGGCGGCGCACTGGGCGTCATCGTCGGCCCAGGTGAGGGGCCAGTTGTCGCTACCCGGGGCCGCGCGCCGGTGAGTAGTCCAGTCAAACTCCCAGCCGCGGATCAGGCGACTGGGCGGATAAGGCGCGTCAGCGCTGCTCTCGACGCAGAGACTGACCGCCAGCCCGAGGACCAGCCAGTGCACCTTTTTCACCTCCGACCCCACAGTTCAGCCCGGGGCGAGCCGCTGCGAACTGTTAGTGATCACTGGTGCCCCAGTCCACACCCTCGGCGAACTCCATGAACTCAAAGACCGCCCCGTCCTTCTGGACAAAGACGACTCTCAGCCCTGGCATGGCCTCAAAGGGGCCGAGCAGCACCTCCGCGCCCTCGATCTCCGCCTCCAGGTTGTCACACGCAAAGGCGAGGTGAGGCATCTCACGCACGGGCCCGGTCACCGGGCTGTCAGCCTCAAAGCGCAGGAACTCAATCTTCTGGGGGTGCGCCATGGGATCGGTCACAAAAACCTTCGTCGCCGGGACGTAGGTCTCCCCTGGCTGAACCTGATCGGTGGGCAGGCCGAAGTGGTGCAACTGGCGCATCAGGGCTCCTCCTTGGCAGGTAGCTCGTTGCGCTTCCTTTCCCCGGAAGTGGCGGTTCTCCTGCAAAGCGACGGGACCGGCTCAGATGAGCCGGCCCCGGGGCCCTCTCGCGGTCATTGCTGTGCCCTCAGGCCGGTACCCGCTCGTATCGCGGGGCCTCGCCGAAGGCCTTGTCCACGGCCCGGCGGACCTGTGCCAGGTGGTAGGACACGTTGGCCGTGGTGCACCCCAGCTTGTCAGCCGCGCTGGTGCAGCTATCACCGGCCATCAGCATCTCCATCACCTGCCGCTGGACCGGGGAGAGTTCCTCGGCCACGTCGCCCAGAGTCACGCGCAGGTCCACCTCGCCCGCCGGTGAGCCGGTGCTGGCGCCGGCAAAGGTCTCGTCCAGCGGGGCCATCTGGCGGCGCAGAGACCACTTGAGGTAGTCCAGCACCGCCCAGCGGGCCCGTCGCAGGAGGAACTGCTCCGGTTCGCCGATATGCAGCTTGGTCTCCGGCAACGCCTCAAAGACCGCACACCAGGCCTCCTGCAGCAGGTCCTCGTACTCCAGGTTGCCGCGGCGAGAGTAGTACCTCGCCATGCTGCACAGGCGCGGGCGGAGAGCGGCGGCCAGTTGCGCGCGCGCCTGTGGACAGCCTTGCTGCGCCTTGCTGATCAGCGACTTCATCGGAACTCCTCCTACCGGCGTCACGACAGAATGGCGACCAGACCGACAAAACGAAAAAGCCACGAGCTGGCATTGCCTGCTCGTGGCCATTTCCCGTTCGGATTGCTGACTAGTCTATCCCGGGGGACGCTCCGTAGGAGGAGCCGCCGGCGAGCAGGTCTCGCAGTGGTCACGGTTAATGACCACGCGAGTAGCATGAGTATCCATGAGCAGGCATGTGTGGAGGCTGGCGTCCAACCTCAGACTGGCGCAGCCACACTGTCGGCTCATGCTCGCCGTGCGGGTCTTCATCAGAGTGATCGGCAACATAGAGTAGCCCCGAAGGGCGGCGCGTAACGCGCTTTCTACCATTATAGCCCAAAGGGACATGGTTGTTAAGGGGAATCGGTGGCCCGCCGTCGATTCCGGGGCGCCAGTGACGGCGCTCAGGGCTTTGTGCTATACTCGACCCACTGTCCAGGCCCGCATTACGTGGGTCACCGTTGACCAGGAACGCCCGGCATTGCGCTTACATCTACTCCCCATCTGCGTGTTGGTGCTGTCCGCGCCGCTGCTGGCCGCGGGAAAGAAGCCCGTCATCACCATAGCCATCCAGGGCGACCACGTGGAGTTCGATCGCGAGGCCGGGACGCTCGCCGTCCACGGTGGTGTCACGATCACGGCCCAAAGCGACCAGCCAGGTATGCCCACGGTTGCCGTGGCCTCCGGCGAGCTGGAAGCCGACCTCTCGCACGGACTGATCATTGCCCATGAGGGTGTGCGTCTGCGCAGCCAGCAACTGGCGATGCGGGGGGAGAGGGCCGAGATCCGGTTCACCCGCGATGAGTTCATTCTCCACGGCGGCCGGGTCAGTGTGGAGATGCCCGCCCCCGGCGGTCCGGATCGCCCGGTGAGGGGATACTTCTTCGGTGACGAGATCCGCAAGGAGGCTGACGTGGTCTACGTGGTGGAGGGGCGCATGACCACCTGTGACCGCGTCCACCCTCACTACAGTGTCGGGGTCAAGGAGTTGACCTACGACACGCGCACCACAAGGTGGACGATCCGCGAGGGCCGGCTGAGCCTTTACGGCCACACGCTCCGCATACCGGGCGCGTACTCCGCCCTCTTGCGGGGCAGCGGGACGCAACGGCGACAGACTTTCCTGACTCCGGGCTACTCCAGCTACGACGGGCTCTACGTGCCTGTGAGCTGGGACCTGTCGGGACGCGGCAGCGAATGGGAGGTGTCTGCCACGGTCCGCCTGGGCACGGAGCTGAGGTTTCCGGGCGAGGTTGCCGCCCGGCGGACCTCCGGGCGGCAGACGTTGACGCTCGCCGCCGCCCGGCGGCAACTGGTGGCGTGGGACGTGGACCAGTGGTCGCGCATCAACCTGCTGCCCGAACTCAGCTTGTCTCGGCCTCTGTCGGCCCCGAGCGCCTGTGGCGACTCCGCCGATCTGAACCTGTCTTTGGCTTCCATCAGGGAAGAGCCGATGACCTCTCCGGCGCGCGAGGCCATCAAGGCTTCTGTGTCTGTGGGCTATGCGTCCGACGCGCAGGCTCGGCGCCAACGCCAGGGGGCATGGTGGGCCGTCAGCGGCGAGCAAAGCCTCTATGACACCGGTGAGCGTCTGCGCGACCTGCAACTCGAGTTGGGCATCGGCTCGGACCAGAGTCGCGCCACCCGTGGTGCCCTGTGGTATGTGCGTCACCAGGCCTCCGGCAGCACCCCGTTTCTGTTTGATGACATCTATGCCGAGAATGAGCTGTACGGTCAGTTCACTCTGGGCCTGGGACAAGACTGGTCGCTTGACAGCTACGCCCGACTGGACCTGGACGAAAGCCGGCTTCGCCAGTGGCAGATCGGCGTCTACCGCCGGCTGCACTGTCTGACCTGGGGGCTGCGGTGGGACCGCGCTGGCGAGACGCTGAGCCTGGAAGTCAACGTAAACGGCCTGACTGGCGACACTCTCCCGTATGACTCGCGTCCCGTAGTCACGGCAGACGAGGTACCGCCGCTGCCCCCCATGGTGCCAGCCGCCGCTCCCGAAGCGCTGACGAAGCCGGCGGGGAAGGATTGACGTCCGTCCCGCCGGACCGTTAGGCACGCCTGGACTGGGCAGCGAGGCCAGCGGCGTGTGGGACCATGGCCAAACCTTTCCCTGCGGTGTGACGTTATACTATAATGAACTGGGCCGGTTCGTGGCGCGAAGCGGCCCGTGTTTGCTGTCCGCCCGATGCCCGGCCCCAAGGTCAGCCGGGGCCCCGAGCAGATGTGCTATTGGATGGTGATTGCTGTCTATGGTCGCACCCCTTGCCGCAGTCAAGAACATCGTTGACCCCAACGCCCGCGAGATTGCGCGCTACCGGCGGCGGGCGGCCGAGATAACGGCCCTGGAACCCCAGATGCAGGCGCTGTCGGACGAGCAGCTGGCCGCCAAGACCGTCGAGTTCCGCCAGCGCCTGGCTCGGGGTGAGGACCTCGAGGACATGCTCCACGAGACCTTCGCCGTGTGTCGCGAAGCGGCGCGGCGGGTGCTGGGTGAGCGCCACTATGACGTCCAGCTCATTGGCGGGATGATCCTGCATGACGGCAAGATCGCCGAGATGAAGACGGGTGAGGGCAAGACCCTGACGGCCACCCTGGCACTCTATGCTAACGCCTTGCCGGGGCGCGGCGTTCATCTGGTAACCACCAACGACTTCCTGGTGCGCTGGCAGGCGCAGTGGATGGGGCAGATCTTTGAGTTCCTCGGGCTGACGGTGGGCTACATTCAGCACTCCATGAGTGACAGCGAACGCCGGGCCATGTACGCCCGGGACATCACCTATGTCGAGAACAGCGAGCTGGGCTTTGATTACCTGCGGGACAACATGACCGTCAACCCGGCTCATCTGCGCCAGCGGGAGCTGTACTACGCCATCGTGGACGAGGCCGACAGCATCCTCATTGATGAAGCCCGCACGCCGCTGATTATCTCCGGAGAAACCGAGCAGGAGGCCCAGAACTACCGTCGGGCCGACGACCTGGTACGCAAGCTGCTGCGCGCCCACACCGAGGACGAGCCCCTCTACACCTGGGACAAGAAGGACCACCAGGCCGCCCTGACCGAGGCGGGCCAGGAGTTCGTGGAGCGGGAGTTGCACCTTGAGGGGTCACTGGTGGACCCCGAGAACATTGAGATCGCCCAGCTCGTGGACAACGCCCTGAAGGCCCACAAGCTCTACGACCGCGATGACGAGTACGTCGTCATGAACGGCGAAGTGGTCATCGTGGACGAGTTCACCGGGCATCTCCAGCCGGGCCGACGCTACTCCGACGGCCTCCATCAGGCCATCGAGGCCAAGGAGCGCGTGTTTGCTCCCCGGGTGCGCCAGACCGTCGCCAGCATCACTTACCAGAACTTCTTCAAGCTCTACAAGAAGCTGGCGGGCATGACCGGCACCGCCAAGACCGAGGAGCAGGAGTTCACCAAGACCTACGGTTGCCGCGTCACTCAGGTACCCACAAACCGGCCTGTCATTCGCAAGGACTACCCCGACACGGTCTTTAAGACCGCGGAAGCCAAGTACCGGGGCATTATCAACGAGATCATAAACTGCCATCTGCGCGATCAGCCAGTCCTGGTGGGAACCCGCTCGGTGGAGGTCTCCGAGCACCTGGCTATGCGGCTGGAGCACACCTGGCTGCAGACCCACATCCTGGTCCAGATCCTTCTGCACCGGATCCACAGGGGCGGCAAGGAGCTCAGCAAGGATGATCGGGAGAACTACCTGCGTACCCTCCGCCAGCCGATCGCGCAACTGGTGGACCAGGCTCGCCACCTGAAGCGCCGGTCGGCTGCCGCTCCCGCCGCCAAGGGACGTCGCCGTGGGAAGGGCAGCGACGACCAGCCGCAAGCGACGTTGGGCGATATCGTGGCCGTCCTGGGCGTGCCTGAGGACCTGCAGGATCCGACCAACCTGGACGCCTTCCTGGAGATCATTGGTCTGGCTGACAACACTGACTCCGGCGCAACGAACGAGGTCCTGCGGCAGCGACTGGCGGCTCTCATCGCGGATGGCCTGAGGCCAGGTGATGAGAACCATGACAGCAAGCTTAACGTTCTCAACGCCAAGCGCCATGAGCAGGAAGGCATGATCATCGCGCGGGCGGGCGAGCCGGGCATGGTGACGATTGCCACGAACATGGCCGGGCGCGGCGTGGACATCATCCTCGGCGGCCGCAACCCGGCCAAGGGCCAGAACTTCTTCCCTGAACGCTACGAGTATGTTAAGAAGTGCGGTGGACTGCACGTCATCGGCACCGAGCGGCATGAGAGCCGCCGCATTGACGACCAGCTCCGTGGTCGTTCGGGCCGCCAGGGCGACCCGGGAAGCTCCCGGTTCTTCGTCTCGCTGGAAGACGAGCTCATGCAGCTCTTCGGTCCCGACCGGTTTGGCGCCTTCCTGAACTCGTGGCCTGAGGAGGAGGCCATCGAGACGCGGATGGTCAGCCGGGCCATCGAACGCGCCCAGGAGAAGGTCGAGACTCGCAACTTCGGCATCCGCAAGCACACCCTGGAATACGACAACGTCATGAACCGCCAGCGCTCGGTGATCTATGCCCAGCGGCGCCGAGTGCTGGATGGCGAGAACGTCCAAAGCGTCATCCTGCGCATGATAGACACGACCGCCGAAAACATTCTGGAGACCTATGCCAGCCAGGTACGTAACCCTGACGACTGGGACCTGGAGGGGCTCTACCGCGAACTGGTGCGAGTGTTCTCCACTCCGCCCGAGGATGAAGCGAGGCGAAAGGTCCGCCGCCGGTCGTCTGGCAGCGGTATCGCTGTGGCTCTGGCGGTGCGCGACCTGGAGGCGATGGCTCAGGCCGATGAGGACCTGGCGGCCTACCTGCGCGAGAAGACCATCCCACACGGGACGCTGCGACGGAACGTGGACCAGGAAACTGCCCGCGAGATGCTGCAGGACGAGGTGAAACGGACCGTCGCCAAACTGCTTTCTGAGCACTGCCCCGCCGACCAACCCAGGAACACCTGGCGACTCGCTGACCTGGTACGCAGTCTGGACGACGAGTATGAGGGTGTCGCCCATGATCTCGGGCATGAAGGGCTACTGGCCATTCCACGCCCGGACCTTCACGATGAGGTCCGACGGCTGGTTCGCGAGGTCTATGTGGGCCGCGAGCGACTGCGCATTGAGCTGGAGATCGAGACGGCTCTGCGCCACTTCGCACCGGTCGGCAAGCCGCTGGCGGAGATAGACTTCCTGGGCATGCTGGAGTACCTGCACGGCCACTTGCACGATATGCTGTCGCGGCTGGCCCTTGACGCCCTAGAGTCGGTGGAGCCTGCCCGGCTGGTCGCTGAGGTCGAAGCAGCGGCCTCGGCGGTCGTCGCGCGGCTGAACGAGCGTGAGGCCGAAGCTGGTAAGCGTAAGGCAGACGCCGAGACCGAGCAAGCAGTGGCCAATCGGAGCGCGGAGCTGATCAGGCAAGCGCAGGCCGTGGCGGAGGCAGCGCTGACGAAAGACCGTAGAGACGGTGTCAGCGTGGACGTGGTGGGCCTGGTGCAGGCCCTGGAGAAGCAGGCGCCGGTAGCGCTGATGGGCCTGGCCATCAGTCGGGCGCGCGAACTGGCGGCGACGGACCTGCGCTCCGGGTTCATTGCGCTGCTTGATGAAGAGCCCCGACCCGGCGAAAACACTATCGGCCACCGCGAGTTCCGCCATCTCGAGCGCTACTGGCTCCTGTCGTCGGTGGACAAGAGCTGGATGCAGCACCTGCTGAACATGGACGAGTTGCGGGATGGTATCCATCTGCGTGGACACGCCCAGCGCGACCCACTCATCGAATACCAGAAGGAGGCCTCCGAGCTGTTTGAGCACCTCCTGGCGCAGATCGCGCTGCGCACGACCCAGAAGGCATTCAGCGCCACCGAAAGCGTGGAGCAGGATGCGGTTATCGTGCGCGACCTGCGCGAGCAGGCCACGGAGTGGTCGGGGGGCATCGGCTCCGGACCGGCGGCAGGCACCCGCTCCGCGCCCAAGGTAGGCCGCAACGATCCGTGTCCTTGCGGCAGCGGCAAGAAGTACAAGCTTTGTTGCATGAAGTGAGATGTTGGCTGGGCCCGGGCCAGACTTTCCAAGAGATTCCGCAAGATGGGGCGTCTAAGAAGATGATGAACGAGGTAGTGGACAGTATCAAGCGTTCCCTGGCAAACCTGCACGAAATGGGGGATCGTCTTTGACCTGGCCGGCAAACGGCGGGAACTGATTACCCTGCAGGAGGCAACCCAAGCTCAGAACCTTTGGGATGACCCTGAGGTCGCGCGCAAGCACCTGCAGAAAGTCTCACAGTTGGAAGACTACCTGGCACCCTGGGAGGGGCTTGAGAAGGACCTGCAGGATTTGCTCGAACTGGCTGAGCTGGGAGACGCCGACGATGAGGCGCTCGAAGCCGAGATCCGCGACGAGTTCCAGCGATGCGAGAAGCGCCTGGCGGACCTTGAGTTTCAGACCATCCTGGGCGGCAAGTACGACGCCAGCAATGCTATCCTCTCAGTCAATGCCGGAGCCGGTGGCACAGAGGCCTGTGACTGGGCGGAGATGCTCCTGCGCATGTACGAGATGTGGGCCCACCGGCACGGTATGGAGTTTGCGGTCGTCTCGGTGGTGCCCGGCGAGCAGGCCGGTATCAGCAGTGCCACGGCGCGTGTAGTGGGTAAACTGGCTTACGGCTACCTGAAGGCGGAGAACGGCGTACACCGGCTGGTCCGGTTGTCACCCTTCGACGCCAGCAAACGTCGGCACACGAGCTTCGCCTCCGTGGACGTGATCCCGGAGATCGGCGAGGACATTGAGATCAGCATCCCGCCCGAGGACTTGCGGGTTGACACCTTCCGGTCCAGCGGGGCCGGCGGGCAGCACGTGAACAAGACGGACTCGGCAGTGCGGATTACCCATCTGCCGACGGGGATCGTTGTGAGTTGCCAAAACGAGCGCTCGCAGCATGCCAACCGTCGGACAGCGATGGCTATCCTGCAGGCAAGACTCCACGAGATCGAGCGACGCAAGCGTCAGGAACGCTTGGCTGCTCTGCGGGGCGAAAAGGCCAAGATCGAGTGGGGAAGCCAGATCCGATCCTACGTCATGCAACCTTACACGATGGTCAAAGACCATCGGACCAACTACGAGACGGCCAACGTCATGGCGGTGCTGAACGGGGAACTGGACGAGTTCATCCGCGCCTGGCTGCAGACAGCGGTGGGAGAGGGTGATGAGGATGATGAAGAGACTTAGGCTGGCCCTGTTGCTGGCAGGGGTGCTGGTCATTGGCCTGGGGCTCGTGCTGATCATGGTGCCGCGGCCAGCCCAGGCCGAAGGGCAGTCGACCACGGCGCTGTCCAACGAGAACTGCGATGCCCAGGAGACCAGCTTCGGCGACCTCGCCACGGATGCCCTCCGCGATGCCTCCAAAGCGAATATCGCCTTCATCGCGGCCATCAGCTTCATCAAGGCGGGCTCGCTGGCTCCGGGGCCGCTGTCGCGGGACCGCATCGCCTCCATGTTGACCAACCCCGACGAGGTTTGGGCGGTGTCGGAGCTGTCCGGAGCCCAGGTCCGCGACACCCTGGAGCGTTCAGTCCACAGCGCCCCCTTGCCCAGCACCTCCTTTCTGCAGGTGTCCGGGGTGACGTTCCAGTACGACCCCACCGCGCCGCGCGGCGAGCGTATCGCCAGTGTGCTGGTGGGACTGGACCCCCTGCTGAATGATGCCACCTACCGTGTCGCCATGCCGCTCTCGCTGGCGAAGGGCGGGTCGGGCTACTTCAAGATCTTCACGGCCAAGCAGATCAAGGTGCAGAGCCAACAGGGCCTGGCAGAGACGATTGTCGAGTACGCCCAGAGGAAGGGCACTGTGTCCCTGACGGGGTTTGGGCGGATCTCTGTGCCTGAGTAGCTGCTCGCACAACTGGCGACGCACGGGCGGGGAGGCCACCGGCCTCCCCGCCCTGGTTCGGAAGCTGCTTGAGACGGGCTTCCCCCTACGCCAGCACCACCAGTTGGTGCCCCTCGATCCTGGGGATCGTGAACCCCACCCGGCCGTCCCTCAAAGTGAACTCCAGCGGCTCGCCCTGTGGCTCCAGCGTCACACTGGCCACCGGCCTATCCGCTCGCACCGACACCTTCACGTCATAGACTGGCAGGATGTCCTCGATCGTGTCCAACTCCTGCCCCCGGCGCTCCGGCACATAATGCAGGGCGTGCAGCACCAGCCGCCCGGCCTGGGGCTGCTCATTCAGTGTCAGCAGCAGCGTGCTGGGGCCTTGGGCCTCCACCAGCGGCTCGGGCAGCAATAAGGCCAGGGCCCCGGCCACCAGGTCCTTGCACCACCTGGGCGCACGGCGGGCATAGAGCGAGAATACCGGATGCATCAGGTAGATGCAGTTGCCGTTGCGGACCGCGCCCGGGTAGTCCGCGGGACCCGCCGCCGGCGTGTGGCCGTGGCTGCAGAAATGGCGCCAGGTCCGGTTGAAGTAGGGCAGCACCATCGTGCTCAAGATCTCCGCCCCCGGCTGCGGTCTGGTCTCCACCCCACGACTATACATGACCACCGGGGTCTCTGGCCGTGGCCCGCCCAGTTTCCCCGCCACGATGAAGTCCGGTGAGTACCGCGCCTCGCCCACGAACTCCACACCCAGCTCTCGCAGCGCAAAAGCATTACCCTCGGGGTTCAGGCCCGACTTGTGGGTGGCCAGGACCGCCCCACCCCCTGCGATGTAAGCCGACAGCTTGGCCGTCAGCGCCTCATCCAGCGGAATCTCGTCCGGCAGCACTACGACCTTGTAGCCGGACAGCTCCGACTGGCTGTCCACGATGTTGAACTGCTGGCGCAGTTCCTGCAGGATACGCGTGGCGCCGATGGTTGCTGGCGGCATCCCCGCATGTCCGCCGCCCACCCACTCCTCGCTCGTCATCAGCGCGATGTCCACCAGCGGCCTGGCGCCCTCGCACCAGGGCTCCGCCGCCTTCACCTTCGCGTAGACCCCACCGATGAGCTTGTAGGTCTCGGCGCAGATGCGGCCCGTCGGGTGAAGCTGGTCGCCGATGGAGCACTTGGCGCCCAGAGCCAGCATGTGCAAACACTCAAACTCCAGCGCTGCTGGGTTCTTGAAGCTGCTGAAGTCACCCCAGGTGGTATGGAACTTCCCGGTCATGCCCATGGTGTCCACGCCCAGAGTGCGGGCGAACCGCTGGGCAATGGGGAAATGCATGTAGCCCCACCCGCCGCCGGGCAGGGACTCCAGCTCCAGGTGGGTGAAGTTGTGCAGGATGGGCCGGTGGCGTGGGCCGACATGCCCAGAGTTATAGAAGATCGTTGCTTCAGGATGATGCGCACGTACCGCTGCTGTCATGCGCTCCTGGAACCGCTGCAGCACCTGGTCGGCAAAGAGCGCCCGCTCCTGGGGGTTCGCCGGATCCATGCCCGCGGCCAGCATGTCGCGCTTGCAGTGCTCGCAACTGCACGGAGTGGAGAAAACGATGTCAAAGAAAAAGCCATCCGTCGGCAACGTCTCGCAAACCTCCACGGTCTGCGCCTCAAGGAAGTCCACGTAGGGGCTGTTGAGGCACAACTGCCGGTAAAACCCCGCCTCATAGGGCTTGGTTCCCACGAAACAGCCGTTCTCATCCACCACCAGCCACTCGGGGTGTTGGCGCGCTGTGAAGTGATCCCAGCGAACTGTCACATAGATCGGCACGCGGATACCGCGAGCATGGCAGGCCTCGATCTGCTCTGCCAGCAGGTTGCAGGTGAGGTGGGGGTGCTTGCGCTCCGGGAACTTGGCTGTCTCGTGGTAGATCCAGCCGTGGTGGCAGCGCGAGAAGCAGGTTACCGAGTTGACATTCGCCTCCGCCAGGGTGTCGGCGAACTCATTGGCATCAAAGGCGCTGCCGATGCCCGGTATCTCCTCGCTGGTATGGAAGTCCAGGTGAATCTGGCGAAAGCGCAGGTTGGTCATGCAATGGTCTCCTGAAACGTAGGTGTCTGCCTCTATGGAGCGGGGTACAAACCCCTCCGAAACGCTTGACAGCTCTACGGCCGGTGGCGTGGCCACTCGTCCCTGAAGTTGCCCAGGGAGCGCCAGTAGGTGGGTGCGGCCAGGTCCACCTGTGCCACAGCCAGCGTGCCCCACTCCTTCGCCACCGCCAGGGTCTCACCGCTGGGGCCCCACACCGCCGACTTCATCCAGTTGCTCTCGATGGGCTCGTAGGTGCTGCTGACGATATAGAGCTGGTGGTCTATGGCGCGGGCTGCCGCCAGGTCGGGGTTGCAGCCCCAGACCGGCCAGGCGATGACCTCGGCCCCGTTGATGGCCAGCTCGCGCGTCACTTCCGGGAAGAAGCCGTCATAGCAGATCATCATACCCACGCGTCCGAAGCGCGTCGTAAAGACCGGGTACTCGCTGCCCGGCGCTGTTCCGCCCGCGATCTCATCGCGCGGCAGGCAGACCTTGCGGTACTTCCCGGCCAGCTCTCCGTCCGGGCCGATGAGCGCCGCCGTGTTGTAGACCACATGCCCCGCGCGCTCCATCAGCCCCACCACCAGGTACAGGTCATGCTGCCGAGCCAGCGCGCCGAAGTACTGGGTCGAGGGTCCGGGGATCGGCTCGGCGAAGTCGCTGGCAGTCCCGCCGAGGCCGACGGTGGTGACACACTCACCCAGAACCAGCAGCTCCACTCCCTGGCGCCCGGCCTCGGCGATGAGCGGCTCGTACATGCGGCAGTTGTCCAGGGGAGACTTCCCGCTGCTGGGGCGCAGGTGCGCCGCCGCGAGCTTCACCCGGCGCGGCGCCACCGGCGGACACTCCGCGAAGTTGACCTCACTCCAAGTCACCCTGCCCCCCGGCGCCCACAGCAGCGCCAGCTCTACCAGGGCCTGCGTGGCCTTCCCAGGTGCGCGGTAGGCCCCCCTGACCTCGGTCCAACCGGCGGCGTCGGTCGCCCCGTCCAGGGGGTGCTCCGCCTCGGCCTGCGGGTCATGCCAGTCGGGCAGGTAGCGGTCCACCACCGGGCTATCCAGCGGCACCGGGTTGCCGTCGGCGTTCTGCCACAACACCCGCGCCACCACGCTGCGCCGGGGGTTGGCCACGCCCTCGGCCTTCCGCCACGCGCTGAACCGGTACCACTGCCCGCCGGTCACCGGGAACACGCGCCGCCAATAGCCATGCAGCCCTTCCCGCTGGTCCATGGTGATCACCAGCGCCTCGCCGCCATTCCGCCCGCCGGTGGCGTCGCGAGCAAAGTCGGGTCGGATCTCGTCACGCGGTGCGCCGGGTGTCCAGTCGGCAGACGCCGAGGCCAAGACGCTGACCAGCCCGAGACCGACGAGGGCCAGTACTGTCAGATGATGGACAGCCAAGGTCTCCACCTTCAGCCTCCCGGGCTACTTCTTCGCCCGCAGTTCCGTCAACGTCTTGTTCACATCCGCCGCCGCCTTCTTCAGACCCGCCGCCACGGTGGTCTTCTGCACCCAGATCAGGTCAAGCTGATTCTGGATCAGGTCCTTGACCTGGGACCACTCCGGGATGTTCTCGGGCTGGCGGCCGTAGGCTATCGCGTCTACAAAGACCTTGCGGTCGAAGCCAGGGCTTCCCTGCAGGTATGGGCCCTGCAGCACCGAGGTCCGCGAAGGCATCTTCTCCAGCCGTTCCGCCATCTTGGTCTGGACCTCGGGACTCATCAGGAAGGCAAAGAGCTTCCAGGCCTCATCGGGGTGCTTGGTGCCCGACCATATGCCGTAGTTCTCCGTGCCCAGCATCGTGGCTTTCTGCTTCTTGCGGGGCAGCGGGGCGACGTCCCACTGCAGCGTCTTGGCCTGCCGCAAGGTCTGGATATCCCACGGCCCGGTCATGTACATGCCGATGTGGCCCTGGGTAAAGGCGGTCAGGCCTGCGTCGTGATCGCTGTTACTGGCCGCGGCAGCCACCTTGTGCTTGTGGCGCAGGTCATACAGAAACTGCATGGCCTCGATGGCTTCGGTACTGTCCAGCGTACACCGGCTGCGGTCAGCGTTCATCAGCGAAGCGCCGTTTTGCCACAGCCATGGATAGATGCGCGCGCCCCAGAAATCTATGACACAGCCCCACTGGTCAATCTTGCCGTCGCCGTCCGTATCCTTCGTCAGTTTCTTGGCAGCCGCCAGGTAATGATGCCAGGTCCACTCTCCGGAAACGGGGGGATAGGCAACCTTGGCTTCGTCGAAAAGCGTCTTGTTGTAGAAGAGGCAGTATACCGACGTGTAGCGCGGCAGCGAATAGATCTTGCCCTCGTACTTGCACAACTCCAGCAAGGCCGGGCTGAAATCGGCGGCGTTGAAGGCCGGGTCTCCCGCCATGCGTTCATCCAGGCTCAGCAGGGCCCCCTTGGCCGCCAGTGGGATGAAGAAAGCGCCATGGATGCTGATGACGTCCGGGCCCTGCTGGGCCGAGATCATCGTCTGCAGCTTCTGCATCGCCGTCTGGCTGCCGCCGGTCTCGTTTTGCAGTCGCACCGTGATGCCGGGATTGGCCGCCTCAAACTCCTTGATGATCTCCTGGTTCACCTGCTCCTCGTCGCGGGCAGTCCAGGTGAACAGCACCAGCTCTGTCGTGGGGCCCGTAGGAGCGCCGGGCTTGGACGCCGCCGAGGGCGCCGACGGAGCCTCCTCTACCTTCGTGCAACCGGCCACCAGCAACGCCACGAAAGCTGTCAACAGCAACACCAAGCTCAAACGCCGCATGGTCAGAGCCTCCCGCATCAGCCTAGCTGGCCGAAAGTGTACATCACCAGGGTACATATCACCAGGGCTGCGGTCTCCGTGCGCAGCACCCGCGGTCCGAGGCTAACTGGAAGCAGTCCGGCGTCACGCCCCGCCTGCGCCTCCTCCGGAGCGAACCCGCCCTCTGGTCCCACAAACCCAGCCAGTGCTCTGGGCCTCCCCAGCAGGGCCAAGACGTCTCCGACCCCGTGTCCCGGCGTGGCGGCCTGGGTCTCGTCCAGCAGCAGACCCGGTACTCCCAGGGCGCACCAGTGGGCCAGAGCTTCCTTCCAACTGTGGGCCATGATAAGCTCGGGCACTGTCGGACGCAAGCACTGCTCGGCAGCCTCTCGGGCGATCTTGCGCCAGCGTTCCAGTTTGGACGCGGCCTCCCGCTCCCCCAGGTGTACTTGCGACCGAGCCGTCGTGACCGCAACGATCCGCGCCGCGCCCAGCTCGGTAGCCTTCTGAATGATGAGGGGAAAGCGCTTGCCACGGGGCAAGCCTTGATAGAGGGTGAACTCGACGGTCTGCATCGCGCGGGGGGGGAGGGTCTCAACAACCCGGGCCGCACACGGCTCGCCCGGCAGAAGATGCAGACGATACTCGGCTCCGGAACCATCCAGAGCCACAAACTCATCGCCGGCTCGGAGGCGCAGGACGTGGGACAGGTAGTGAGCGGTGTCCGGAGGGAGCACCACAGGATCGCCTGCAAGGCTCTCAGGAGGCAGAAAGACACGCTGCATGTGGTCTCCTGGCCGCGCCGAATCCCTCTACCGCGGTTTCCGCCCGTGCAGACAGCCCCACATCTCCTCGGTGCATTCGGAGATTAACTCCAGCCCCTCTTCGCGCATCAGAGCGGCGATCTCATCGTCCCAGCCCTCGTAGAACCCCGAACAGACGAAGATGCCACCCGGTCCCAGGCGCTCCACCACCCGCGGAGTCTCCACCTTTATGACAGCCGCCGAGATGTTGGCCACGATCAGGTCCCATTGCCCCCGCACCGGGCCCAGTCCGTCTGCCAGCACGACCTCGCAACCGTCCACGCCATTCCGCTGGCAGTTCTCTCTTGTGGCCTGCACAGCCAGGGCGTCGTTGTCCACTGCCAGCACCTGGGCCGCACCCAGCTTCAGCGCCGCCACCGTAAGCAGGCCAGAGCCGCACCCGAGGTCAATGACCCGCATCCCGGGTCGGAGGTGCCGCTCCAAAGCTACCAGGCACAGGCGGGTGGTGGGATGGGCTCCCGTCCCGAAGGCCATGCCCGGGTCCAGTTCGATGACGAGGTCGCCAGGTCGCGATGCCCCCGGGTCGTCATCCGGAGGCCACGGCTGCCAGGTGGGTTTGACCACCAGCCGCTGCCCCACCCGCAGGGGTTTGAAGTACGCCTTCCAGGCGTGCGCCCAGTCCTCCTCCTGGATCCAGCTCTCGCGGACGGTGGGCGGCCCCTCCTCCAGCAACTCGGGCGGCAGGTTCGCCAGCCGCTGCCGGATCTCATCCAGCAGCCGGGGTAGGTCATCGTTCTCCGGCAGGTACGTCCGCAGAAGCTTTCCTACGGGGGTGTCCTCGATGACCGTGCCGCCCGTGAAACGGTGGAGCAAAGCCAGCACCGCCTCTGAGGCGGCGAGGGGGCACTCGATTTCCAACTGCTGCCAGCGCATGCGAAGCCAGACCTTTCGTCAGACCGACGGGCGCACTTCCGTTGCCGCGCTAGCCAGGTAGAATGGGGGACAGAGCCTGAGTTCTCGTCTCACCAGCGGGGTTCCGTGGTTCCCCGGACGGCAGCTACTCGCCGGTCAGTGTCTCCCGAACGCGGGCGAAGAAGCCCTTGCCGGCCCCACGGTCGCGGCTTGCGGGTGGCTCGTGGCCGAAACTCTGGGCCAGTTCCTCCAGCAACTCCCGCTGTTCCGCGGTGAGCTCCTCGGGCGTCACGACCTGAACTGTGAGAATGTGGTCGCCCCGCCCGCGGCGCCGCAGGTCCGGCAGCCCCCGGCCCTTCAGCCGCAACTCGGTCCCCGACTGCGTTCCGGCAGCCAGATGGAGCGTCTCCTCACCCTCCAGAGTGCGCACCGTCAGTGTGTCACCCAGGGCCGCCTGCCAGAAATGCACCGGCACCACGGACCGCACGTGCCAGCCTTCGCGGGTGAACTCCTCATGGGGGCGGACCGTAACACGAACGTAGAGGCTGCCCGCCAGTCCGCCCTCGCTCACATCCCCCCGGCCCTCGTACTCCAGGTGCTGGCCGCTCTCGATACCCGGCGGCACCGTCACTGTGAACTCCTCGGTGGTGCGGACGACCCCACGACCTTCGCAAGCCTCGCAGAACTCACGGATGATCGTGCCCTGCCCGCGGCACTGAGGACACGTCACCACCGTCACCATGTTACCCAGCAAGGTCTGGCGCATCTGCCGGACCCGCCCGTGGCCCTGACACTGGGTGCATCGGTCGGGCGTTGAGCCGACCTTGGCGCCGGAGCCGCCACAGGTCTGACAGCGCACCTGTCGGAGCAACGAGATGCTGCGAGTGGCCCCGGTGAGGACCTCCTCAAGCTCGATCTCGAGCTCGTGGTGGATATCGGCACCGATGCTGGCACGCGCACCACGCCCGCCACCAAAGCCGAAAGCCTGCTCGAAGATGCTGAAGAAGTCCGGGAAGCCATCGGCAAAGCCGAAGTCGGCGGGGCTGTCACCCCCGTAGGTGTCATAGCGCCGACGCTTCTCGGGGTCGCTCAATACCGCGTAAGCCTCGCCCACCTGCTTGAACCGTTCCTCGGCTTCCGGATCGCCGCCGTTGACGTCGGGATGGTACTCTCGGGCCAGGCGACGGTAAGCGCGCTTGATCTCCTCTGCCGAGGCGTCAGGCGAGACACCCAGGATAGCGTAATAGTCCTTGGACACGTGCGACTAGCCTACTTCCGTACCAGGGTGGGGCAAGTAACACCATCGGACACTGACGGCGAAGAGTCGGCACATTCCCAGGCGCACATCGCGGGGGTGGGGCGACGCCTTACCCTTCATCCCAGTCGTCGTCCCCGTCCGTCTCATCCTCCAGGTCCTCGTCCAGGTCATCATCCAGATCCGCTTCCAGGTCCTCCTCCTCGTCCTCGTCGTCTTCCTCTTCCAGCGCGGCCTCCTCCTCCAGGACTGCCTCGCCGAGAGTGTCTGACAGGTCAAGAAGTGGCAGGTCAGGCAGGGCCTTCTCCGTGCTCAGCGTGGGTTCCGGTTCGGCAGCAGCAGTCGGCGGTTCTGGCGACGGAGCCACCGGCTCGGTGATCTCGACGAGGCCAACCGCGATCTCATGCAGCGCGATGGTCAGCGGATTGCGGGAGTCTACCTGCACCAGCGGCGGTGCGCCGTCCTTGATCTGCTTGGCACGCTTGGCGGCCGCCACAACCACCGAGTAGCAGCTACCTACGCGATCCACCAGTTCTTCGATCGGGAACCGTCTCACGGCACGCCTCCTTGGGGCTGACCTGCTGAAGATGCCGGGTACACACACAAAACCGGAACTCATAGTATAACGATCCACTGCCCGGAAGTCAAAGGAAAAGCCCTTACTGTCTGGAAGGCGACCGCGGGCTTGCTTGACACCGGTCGGGGCGTGCGCTATGCTCGCATCACGGCGCAGCAGTTGCCCTCGCTGACGGGGCGGACAGCGGGACTTGGTGCGGAAGCGAAACGGTGATGTGGTAGTGCCTACTCTTCTGGAACGCCTCGGTCACGCGCTCTGGGGCAAAGACGATCAGTGCTGCTGTGATCCCTCCTCTCCAGCGCTTCAGATCGTGGTCCGCTGTTCCCACTGCGGTGAGGTCATCCGCACCCGCGTGGAGAAGGCCTACGAGCTGGAGGCCGAGTACGAGACCAGCAATGGCCACCGGGCCCATGAGCACGAGGAACCCCGGCCCACCGGGTACACCTTGCACAAAGAGATGCTCGGTGCCCGCTGTCAGCAGCTCATCAATGTAACCATGCATTTCGATGCCAACCGCTGCATCCTCCAGCGCCAGATTGAGGGTGGCGAGTTCCTGGAGATCAGTGACTGTCTGTAAAGCCCACTCTCTCCTCAGTCCCCCGGCGGGCCCATGACTCCCGGATCAGCCTCCCCCTCGGTCCCCAACCAGCGTCCACCCCTCTGGCGAGCCTTGGTCCTCGTGCTGCTGGCCTATGGCCTCTTGGCCGGCGTACCCTATGTGCGGGGCATCCCGCCGGCCGCCGGCAGCGTGCTGGCCACACTGCTGTTCCTGTTCCTGTCCCTCCTGGTGGTGGCCGAACTGGCCAAGTACCCTCTGCGGCCTTGGCGAGACGCTGCGGGCCTGGCGACCTGCCTGGCGGTGTGGTATGCGGTTGGCCTGTCTGCCAGGAGCCTCGAGGCTCTCCGGACGGTCGTCTCGGCGGCCTCCGGCGTCAGCTTCCTGCTCGCCTGCATCTTCGCGGGGCGGCTGCTGGCGCTGATTGTCCGGGAGCGCAACATCCTGCTGCCCGTCGCTCTGGTGGCCGGCCTGGCTGACATCTTTACCGTCTTCGCCGGCCCGACGGGCAAGGCCCTGGAGAAGGCCCCAAAGCTGGTGGAGAAGCTCTCGGTGGCAATCCCGCAGGTGGGGTCAGCCGCCGGCCCGGCGGGCGCCCGGGGCCTAAGCCATGTGGCCACTGCCGGTCTGGGCGACTTCATCTTCCTCGCCTTCTTCCTGGCAGCGGTCTGGCGCTTTGGACTGCGCCACCGGGCCACGTTTTGGGGTGTCCTGGTGGCCATGGCCACGGGGATGCTCGCGGTCCTCTTGATGCCCCGAATCCCGGCCCTGCCACTGCTGCCCTTCATCGTCACCGGCTTCCTGGTGGCGAACATCGGTGCCTTCAACCTGAGCCGGAGCGAGAAGCTCCAGGTGACCGCCGTGGTCCTGGGCGTAGGCATCGTGCTGCTGGCGGTAGGCCTGCTCCACGGTCGTTAGCAGCGCCCCTTGCGCTGGGTCTCGGCCATCGTGTAAGCTACCGGACAGGCGCGATCGCCCCTGCAGGGCCGAACGCGCCTGTTGCGCCTGCTTATTGCCCACACCATCGGCAGGGGCGGTGACTACTCTCCGACGCCGCGAGGCACAGCATCCAGCCATGCAAGACTTCTACGATTTCGTCCGCATTGAGCGCAAGTGGCAGGAGCGGTGGCGCGAAGCCAAGCTCTTCAAGGCTGAGATTGACCCCAGCCGCCCGAAATACTATGGCCTTGAGTTCTTCCCTTACCCCAGCGGCGCCGGGCTCTCGGTGGGCCACTTCAAGAACTATGCCCCCACGGACGCCTTCCTGCGCTACAAGGCCATGTGTGGCTACAACGTGCTGCATCCCATGGGCTGGGACGCCTTCGGCCAGCCGGCTGAGAACGAGGCGATCAAGCGCCAGCGCAACCCGCGCGAGATGGTCGAGGAGTACGCCGCCAACTACCGGCGCCAGCTCGAACTCATCGGGTGCTCCTACGACTGGGACCGCGAGATCAACTCCAGCCACCCCAGCTACTACCGCTGGACCCAGTGGATTTTCCTCCAGCTCTACAAGGCGGGCCTGGCGTACCGGGCCACCGCGCCGGTGAACTGGTGCCCTGTGGACAACACAGTACTGGCCAACGAGGAGGTCGTCGGCGGGCGCTGCTGGCGCTGCGACCACCTGGTTGAGAAGCGCCAGATGCCGCAGTGGTTCTTTCGCATCACGGCTTATGCCCAGCGACTGCTGGACGATCTGGAGGGTCTGGCCTGGCCCGAGGGTATCAAGGCCATGCAGCGCAACTGGATCGGCCGCAGCGAGGGCGCGGAGGTGGACTTCCCCGTCGTGGGGCAGGATGAGAGCCTGCGTGTCTTCACTACCCGACCTGACACGCTCTGGGGCGCCACCTTCATGGTCCTGGCCCCCGAGCATCCGCTCGTGGCGTCCATCACCACGGACGCCCAGCGGGACGAGGTTGAGGCCTACGTTGCCAGAAGTCAGCGCCTCAGCGAGATAGACCGGCTGGCAGAGGGCAAGGATAAGACCGGTGTATGGACTGGCGGGTACGCCATCAACCCGGTCAACGATGAGCGCATTCCCATCTGGGTAGCGGATTACGTCGTGATGGGGTACGGCACCGGGGCGATCATGGCCGTACCCGCCCATGACCAGCGCGACTTCCTCTTTGCGCGGAAGTACGGGCTGCCCATAGTCCCCGTCTACCAGGACCCCGATAACCCGGTGCCAGGCGACCAGATGACGAGTGCCACCATCCATCAAGGTGTGGCGGTCCGCGGGCCCTTCGTCGGCGACCCGGACGACGAGGCCATCGTCGCCAAGGTCATCACCTGGCTGGAGGAGACCGGCCGGGGCAAGGGTGTCGTCAACTACCGTCTGCGGGACTGGCTCATCTCGCGCCAGAGGTACTGGGGGGCGCCAATCCCGATCGTCCACTGCCCGCGCTGCGGGGAGGTGGCCGTTCCCGAGGACCAGTTGCCCGTGCTCCTGCCGGAGGTTGAGAACTACCAGCCCACCGGTACAGGGGAATCACCGCTGGCGGCGATCCCGGAGTTTGTGAATACCACCTGCCCGGCGTGCGGCGAGCCCGCTCGGCGGGAGACCGACACCATGGGCGGCTTCGCGTGCTCGTCATGGTATTTCCTGCGCTTCGCCGACCCCCACAATGACCGGGAGCCCTTCTCCCGGGAGGCGGTGGACTACTGGCTGCCCGTTGACATGTATGTGGGCGGCGCCGAGCATGCCGTCATGCATCTGCTGTATGCCCGCTTCTGGACCAAGGCCCTCTATGACGCCGGTCTGCTGGGGTTCACGGAACCCTTCACCCAGCTTCGGAATCAGGGCATGATGCTGGCCTACACCCCCGGCCGCGCCGTGACTGCCGACGAAGTCACCGACACCGGCGAGGAGGACGAGGCCCCCATCGAGGATTGGAAGGTGCTGCGGCCCGAAGAGCGGGAGACCATCCCCCAGGACCAGTGGGTCTGGCGCTGGGTGAAGATGAGTAAGAGCTACGGCAATGTTGTCACCCCCGACGAGGCCGCCGAGCAGTACGGCGCCGATGCCCTGCGCGTCTACGAGATGTTTGTGGTGCCTTTCGAGGACACGGTCCAATGGTCGGACGAGGGCATCCGCGGCTGTGTGCGCTTCCTGGGTCGAGTGTGGCGGCTCGTGGCCCGTCACGCTGAGGGGTTCAGCCCCCAGGGCTGGCGCGACGCGGTGGGCGATTGCTCTGGCAGGGACCTGGAACTGCGCCGCAAGACCCACCAGACCATCGCCAAGTTCAGCGCGGATATGGAAGACTTCCGCTTCAACACCGCCGTGGCGGCGCTGATGGAGTGGGTCAACGCCATGTACGAGGTCTCCAACGCCCTGCCCGAGGGGCAACGCTCACCGGCGCTGGACGAGGCGCTGGAACACCTGCCGCTGCTTCTGTCCCCGCTGGCGCCCCACATCGCCGACGAGATGTGGGAGGGTCTGGGGCAGGAGGGCTTCCTGTACCGTCACCCGTGGCCGCAGGCGGATGCCGCGCTGGCCGCTGCCGACATGGTGACCATCGTCGTCCAGGTCAACGGCAAGGTGCGTGACCGGCTGCAGGTCCCCGCTCATGCCGACATGGCTGTCGTCCAGGAGCAAGCCCAGGCCCTCCCCGGCGTCCAGAAGCACATCAAGGGGAAGCAGGTCGTCAAGGTCATCACCGTGCCGGGTAAGCTGGTGAATGTGGTGGTGAGGTAGGGGACCAGAAACCGCCGTCACCGGCCGAAAGTCGGTACCCATGGATAGCCTCAGGCTTCTTCTGTGTGCGGCTGCCGTCGTTGTGGCCGGCGTGCCCGCCGTCGCTCGGGTGGTCTTCCCCCGCGAGATTCACGAGCCCCTCCACAACCCGCACATGGGCTGGGGTGTCGTTGCCTATCTGAATAGCCCGCTGCCGGGCGACACCGACCCCTACCCGTGGTATGACAACGTTCAGGTTCTCTTCACCTGGGCCGCCGTCGAGCGGGAGCCAGGGGAGTACGACTGGTCCACCGTAGACCGCGTCGTCGAGGCCTGGACGCGGCTGGGCAAGACCATCCACATCATCGCTTCCACCGAGTGTTACGGGCAGGCCCCCGGCATGGAGGGATGCCCCGACTGGCTCTACGCGCTGGGCGTGCCTTGCCATGCGCCCCAGGGCTCGGACGGCCCGCGCTACCCCGACTACACCCACCCGCTCTATCAGCAGCGCCTCCGGCTGTACCTCAAGCAGTTCGCTGACCATTTCTGCAACGACCCCCGCGTCGAGCTTATCGCCCTCCGTGGCTACGGCGCCTTCGGCGAGTGGCACAGCGGGTATCCCTACCGCACGGTGGCGCAGCGACGCCACGCGCTGCGCACCGTCTTTGATCTCTGGCGGGAGGCCATCGCCGGCAGACGCATCCTGACTGTCAGCGTAAGCTACGAATGGGAGTTCCCGACGCTGGCGGGTTCCCCCGGCACCATGCCGCCGGGGACCTCCATCTATGACGAATACCGGCCCTCCTATCGCCAGTACCTGGAGCGCAGCCTCTTCGACGAGGTCTTCGATTACCCGGCCATCGCCGCGCGGCGCGACGGGGTTGGCGGCGCCGTCTTCCAGGAGTGGGACGGGCGGCTGCTGGCCAACCTGTCCCAGCACTGGCGGCGCCCCATCTGGGCCGAGCCCTTCGGGGGCTATGAAGCCTACACCGGCCCCAGCCCGGTCGGATTCCCCAACACCCGGCCGGGTGATGACTTCCTCGAGAATGCCGTGGATGAAGCACTCTCTCACCATGCCAACTACCTCACCATGCACTGGGGTGACCGCTTCCAGGAGACGCACCCCGAACTGGTAGCCAAAGCTCAGAGACTGCTGGGCTACCGATTTGTCCTGGTGCGGGCGGAGTACCCGGAGACAGTCGAGCCGGGCGGCCAACTGGTGTTGGGGCAGACGTGGGAGAACCGGGGCATGGGGCGCTGCTACCGGCGCTACCCGCTGGCCGTGTACCTGATGCAGGGCGACCAGGTGGTCTGGCAGGGCATTGACGCTGATTTCGATCAGACCAACTTTGTGGCCGGTGAGAGCTACGAGGTGCGGTCTTGCCTCCCCTTGCCGGCAGACCTGCCGGAAGGGGCCTATGACCTGCGCCTGGCGATGGTGGACCACAACGGCACTCCTCGTCTGCGCCTGGCCGTGGGGGGTCGTGACGCCAGCCAGCGGTACCTCTTGGGGCCGATCCGCATTGGGCGCGGGCGGGCTCGACGTTCCGGCAGCGCACAGCCTTTGCCTTCGGCACTAGTGCGCCCCGGTCAGGTGCTGGCGCGGCCTGGTCTGCTGCGGCCCTGGCGAACCTATCTGCTGTCCTTTCGCTATGACGTCACCGCTAACCCGGAACGTGACCTCAACAGCGACGACCCCGGCTACTTCGCGTGCTACGCGGAAGGCGGCGACGGCCTCCGTGTGGGTGAAACGCGATGGTATGACAAGGCGGGGCAGGGCCCGGCGCGCAAGACGATCCTGTTAGCGCTCCGCGAACGTGATGACTATCAACTGGTGTGGGAGGCCCTGGGAGGGGGAGCCATGGTCGTGGATGACGTGCACCTGGAAGCAGTGCCCGACTCTCGGGTGCGCCGCGTGGCTGCGGGGCCCGACTTGGGCCGGTCCGTGGCGGAAGACCTGCTGCTCTTTGGCGGAGCCACTGCCTTTGACCGCCGTCGGCCGCCCTGTCCACTGCCCATCGTTGTTGCAAGCCGAGATGCCTCGCAGGTGCGGCTCCCGGCCGATGACTACGACTTCATGGCCACCAACCCCGCGCATGTGCCACTCGAGCCGGACACCGTCTACACCGTCTGGTTCACCTGCTCCGCCCGCCCGCAGGTGGGCCAGGGCGACCATCTCTATCTGCGATTGGTCAGCGAGGGTCACGAGGCGGAGGACGGTCCCCGGTTCATGTGGACCCAGCGCCACACCACAGGCCCCGTTCGCCGCGCCTACACCTTCCGCACCGGCGCCGGGGCCAACAGCCGTCTGGTATGGGGCCTCCGCAACGGCGGGTATGCCGAGATCTCAAACGTGGTCATCCTCCGCCGCTAGCGCCCTCGGATCGCGGCAGGAGTCCTCTCCCGAACCCCGAAGGGTAGACTGTCGCTGTTCGTGTAGGGGGGCGATTCGCCGGGGCCAACTCAGGAGGTGTGGCGTGATGAACATCCTGGAATACCTTAACGAGCAAGGCGTTGACTTCACGGTCAAGCACCACGAGGAATCCTTCACGGCCCAGGAGGAGGCGGCGGCGCAGCACGTGCCGGGCCAGATCTTTGCCAAGACGGTCGTCGTGAAGGCCGACGACGACTTCGTCATGCTGGTCCTGCCCGCCTGTTGCCGGGTGGACATGGACAGCGTGGAGCAGCTACTGGGTACCGACGTCCGCCTGGCCACCGAGCCGGAGCTGGCGACGCTGTTCCCTGACTGTCCCCTGGGCGCCGAGCCCCCCTTCGGTTCGCGGTACGGGTTGCGAACCTACGTGGACAGCCAGCTTGCCGATCAGGAAACCATCGCTATCCGGGCATGCAGCCATAGCGAAGTCATACTGCTCAAGTACGCCGACTTTGCCCGTCTCGAGCGGCCCCAGGTTGCGTGTTTTGGCACCCTGGAGACCTGACAGGCTGTTCGGTCTCTCGTTGAGGAGGATTCCCTTCGCGGCAGGCGAACACCCCGCTGTCGTCAGCCACTGCCCGACCAGGGAGATAGAACCTCGCCTTGGAGTTTTCGCGCCCGCAGAAGCTACTCATCGCCGTTGGGCTCCTGGGTGTGGTGGGGGGTGTGGTGCTGCTCAGCCTGCAGCGTCTCGCACGGCCTGCAGTCCCCACGCCTGTGGTCTACACCCCGCCTCCGGCTCCTGTGGCCGCCGGCCGTTCCCTGAATGCCGTTCACGTGGCTGGTGAGGTCCGCACGCCAGGCCTGTATTGGCTTCCGCCAGGCGCGCGGGTGGGCGACGCCATCCGCGCTGCTGGTGGCCAGACGGCGCTCGCCGACATGACCTCCGTCAACCTGGCGGCCCCGGTCCAGGACGGGTCCCAGGTGATTGTGGGCCGTCTTCGCACGGCGGCCGAGCTCAGCCCGGTGAAGCCGGCACCCGTGTCGCCGTCCCAGCCCATGCCCGCGCCTCAACCGCGCCCTGCGACCCCTACCAGCGTGACGCGCCCGGTCAGCGCTCAGCCCGCCATCGTCAGCCTGAACCAGGCGACTCCGGAGCAGTTGGAGGCCCTGCCGGGCATCGGCCAGGAACTGGCTCGCCGCATCCTGTACTACCGCTACGAGCATGGCGGTTTCCGGTCAGTGGACCAGTTGGCCGAGGTAGAGGGTATCGGTCCCCAGCGCCTGGAGCAGCTACGCCCCTACGTGCGGCCCTGAACCCGGCATGAGCACCCCGCCCCCCTCCGCTGCCACCTGGCCTGGTCTCCTGCGCGATGTGGCTGACGCCCTGCGCTTCCGTCCGCTGCTCTGCTGGACGCTGGCGGCCCTGGCGGGCATCGCCTGGGCAGACTGGGCGCGACCGCCGCTCATGGCTCTGGGGGGACTGGCGTTGGTGGCAGCGGGGGGCGCACTGGCCTGTCGCCCCGTGGCAGCGGGGGCCGCGCGGGCCTTTACGCTGGCCTTGGCCTTTCTCGCGGCCGGAGCGCTGCACACCTACCGCACGACGCCGAGGACCACCGACATTGTTCACCTCGCCGGGACCACACTGGAGCAGGCAGAGGCCACCGTCCTGCGGCCCTGGGGGGTCTACCTGGGGCCGCCCGTGGCCCTGGTCCGGCTCTCGGCACAGGGCCACAGCGGCCTGGCCCTGCTGCGCCTGCCCCGGGTTCCAGAGGACGAGGCCCTTCGCGTGGGAGAGCGCCTTCAGTTGGCGGATGTGGCGCTCCGGGAGCTAGCACCCGCGGGCGACAGACCAGGGCCCTTCGAGCGGCGCGCCCTGCGCCAGGGGGCTCACACACGGGGTCAGGCGACCACTGTCCTGGCCCGTGAGCGCGCTTCCGGAGTAGCCGGCCTGCTGCGCGATCGGACCGCCTTCTTTGGCCACCGCGTGCTCGATGCCCTGACCCGAGCGATGCCCGGCAGCCACCCCCAGGTCTATGCCGATCTGCTGGGGAGCATGGTCTATGGACAGCAAGCCGTGCCCGTGGGAAAGGATATCGAGGACCTCTTCGCGCGTAGCGGTACCATGCACCTTTTGGTGGTATCCGGAGCCCAGGTCTCCGTGCTCGCGGTCGGTATCCTTCTGCTCTTGCGCGGGCGGCGGCGAGCCCTGCCGCTGTGGGCCATTCCCCCCGCCGTCGCCGGTCTACTGCTTTTCGGCCTTGTGGCCGGGCTGGGCGTCTCCATCGCCCGTGCCATCGGCATGCAGGTCCTCATGCTGGTCAGCTTGGCGATCGGTCGTCGCTACGATTTCGCCACAGCCCTGGCCCTCGCCGCCTTGTGCCTGTGCCTGAGCGATACCTCGGCGGTTTTCGAACCGGGGCCTCAACTGACCTTCATGTGCACCCTGGGCGTGTACCTGGCGGCAGTGCCCGCGTGGCGGTCTCCGTCCGCCGGGCGAGTCTGGACGGCGTTCCGGTTCGCCTTGCTGGGCACGGCGGGTGCCTGGCTGCTCGCGGTGCCCATCCTGTTGTACCACTTCGGGCAGGTAGTGCTCCTGGGGACACTGGCGAACGTGGTGGCCTTACCCCTGTCGGCGATCATCCTGTACCTGGGCCTACTGGCCATTGGCCTGGGACTGGTCTGGATCCCCCTGGCTACCCCCGTCTGTCTCGTGGCTCGCCAGTTGCTGGACGCCCTGTTGGCCAGCAACCGCCTGTTCGCCGGGCTCCCGGGGGCCGCACTCGAGGGGGTCAGCATGGCGCCAGGACTGATCATTGCCTGGTACGCAGCGGCGTCCTTGCTGCTGGTGGGTTGGCGCACCCTCGGCTTGCGCTCCGCCTCTCGACGGGTGCCGCGCCCGCTGCTGGTCATGGCTGTGCTGCTGGCCGCGATGCCGCTCGCCGCCCTGGCCTTCGGCCGCTCCGCGCCGCCGGCGCTGGAGTTGCATCTGTTGGATGTGGGTGCCGGCCAGTGCCTGCTGATCCGCAGCCCGACCGGCGCTCATGTGATGGTAGACGCTGGAACTCAGGTGACGGGCGGTGATCCGGCACGGTTTGCCCGCCGTGAGGTTCTGCCTTACCTGGCCCTGCGCGGCGTGAGCAGTCTCGATGCACTCGTCATCAGCCACGCCCACGCTGACCACTGTAACCTCGCGCCAGCGCTGCTGGCTTCACTCCCCGTGCGACAGCTTCTGGTGGGCCCTGACGCCGACCCCGACCCGGCCTGGCAGGAGCTCCTCCGGATGGCCCAGCGCGTGGGAGTGCCGCTTGTGCCCGCCCAGGCTGGCGGACGGCTTGACCTGGGCGGCGGAACTGTCCTGGATGTCATCGGCCCCAACGGACTGCTCCACGGCACCCCCGACGACGCCAATAACAACAACCTCGTGCTGCGCCTGACCTACCGTCAGACCAGTGTTCTAATCCCGGGGGATCTGCAGGAGGAGGGCGAACGGAAGCTCATGCGCGACCTGGCGGCCCAGCCGGAGGCCCTGCGCAGCACCGTGCTCATTGCCGGACACCACGGCAGCAAGCACTCCAACACGGAAGCGTTCGTGCGCGCCGTCGCGCCGCAAGTGGTGTTACTTTCCAGCGGACGGGGCTATCAGGGTCCGCGGCGCGAGGGTCTGGAAGTCTTCACCCGCCAGGGCCTGGAGGTGTGGCAGACGGGCGAGAGAGGCAACCTGCTGCTGCGCTCGGACGGCCGCAGCGTCAGTGTGCAGGCCAGCCCCTAGGGCCAGCAGAGGCCGGCAGACACTACAGCGGGCGGAGGTGTCGGTGCAGTCGGCGGATGCGAAAAAGGTCCAGCACCATGCGCAGACCATCGCGCACCATGTGCACCTTGCTCGCCGGATCGTTGATCCAGGTGACGGGCACCTGCGCGATCTTTAACCCCAGGCGACGAGCGACATAGAGCAGTTCGGCGTCGAAGGCCCAGCCACTCAGGCGCTGGTGGGGCAGCAGGGCGTGGGCGGCTTCACGCCGAAAGGCTTTGAAGCCGCACTGGCTGTCGGGAATGCCGGGGAGCAGCACCATCTGGTTCACCCAGCCGAAAGCGCGCCCGGCCAACTCCCGGTACCAGGGCTGGTGCACTGCCAACCGCGCTCCGGGGAGCTGGCGGGAGGCGATGGCAACGTCGGCGCCGGCCTCCAGCTCCGCCAGGAGTCGATCGGCCTCCTCGATGGGTGTCGACAGGTCGGCGTCGGAGAAGAGGAGCACCTGGCCGCGGCCGGCCAACAGCCCGCGCCGGACGGATACCGCCTTGCCTGCGTTGGGTTCATTCCGGAGCACCTGATAATCCGCCCGGCCCTCCAGGAGTTGTCGGGCCAGATCGCCCGTCCCATCCGTACTGCCGTCGTCCACCACGACGATCTCGGCGGCAAAGGGGCGATCGGCGAGATAGGCCAGGATCCGCTCCAGGCTGGGACCGAGACGCTGAGCCTCATTGTAGGCGGGGATGACAACCGATAGGTACGGGGCAGGCGGTAACTCAGGCATGCTGGCAATCCGGGCAGAACATGGGCTAGGCGCTGACCTCACTAAGCAACGATTCCCGGGCGGAAGTTCCCCGCGAAACGTGGTTACTGTACCGTGACCGGAAGACAAAGGCTGATGGCCATCCTTGCAGGGCAACCGCCCGACCGCCCCTGCTGGACCACGCTCGTGGATGACACCACCCGTTCCGTCATGCCCGACGAGTGGCGGAACCTCCCCCTGCTGGACTTCTATCGCCGCCTGGGGTGCGACATTCTCCAGTTCGGCAGCTACGGCCTCCCGCCCGACCTGCAGGTTCCCGCGCCCGTCTCCCATCATTGCCCGGAGGCGGTAGTCAGCCATGAGCTGTTGCCGGATGGCACGCTCGTGCAGACCACCCGCACGCCGTGGGGCGACCTGACCGCCACCTTCCGCAGCGGACACCCCCTGAAGCACCCCGTCGAGAGTGCCGATGACCTACGCGTGTTCACACTACTGTGGGAGCACACTTCCCCCACTGAGACGCATGGTGCAGCCGAGGCCTATGGGCGCGTGGACGCCGCCCTGGGCGACGACGGCCTGTTCCTGCCCACCATGACCCCCTCGCCGGTGCAGCAGCTCCTGCAGCTTGACATGGGGGTCGTAGCTTTCTACCGGTTCCTGCAGGACCAGCGGCAGGAACTGCTGACGCTGCTGGACGTCATGCAGCAGGCGCGGTGCCGGGAGTACGAGGCGATGGCGGCGCAGGTCCCGGCGCCAGCCCTGATTGCGGTGGAGAACACCAGCACGCGGCTTATCAGCCCTGCTCTGTACCGCGAGCTATCGCTTCCCCAGATTCGCCAGTATGCCGACATCTGCCACCGCCACGGCAAGCGGCTGGTGCTGCACATGTGCGGGCACCTGCGGGCCTTGCTGCCGGTTCTGCCCGAGACCGGCGCCGACGCCATCAACGCCCTGACCCCGCCACCGGTGGGTGATACGACCGTGGAGATGGCCCTGGACGCCCTGGGTGACGACTTCCCGCAACTTGGCTCGGTGCTGCAGGAAACGGCCTTCCAGGCCCCGGAGACCACCCGTGAGCGCATCTGGCAGGCTCTGGACGAGCTCTACACGCCCCGCGTCCGCGCCGCCCCGCTGCTTCTCTGGGCCGCCGCCGACGGCCTCCCCACCCCCATCGAGCGCTTCCTGGTGGTGCGGGAGTGGATGGAGAGACAGGGATAGCCGCAGCGAGCCAGTGCCCCCGCGCCGGAGGCCAAAGTGAGGCCTCCGGCGCGGAAAACCGGGGACACCAAATGTAAAAGCGCCGTCCTGGCCGTCACGCTTCACCCGAGGTCGTTCGCGGTCCCCCTCCGGACTCTTCCCGCCCGAAGCGGTGGCGGACAGGAAACATGCATGGTGTCCCTAGGTTTTAGGTCGAACTGCACCTTCGGGTCAAGGGTGACACCATCGCTCCGTCAGTTCGCGTGTGGAGTGCCGTCTGGCCTGGGCTCGACGCTGCCAGGCGCAGACCCCGGCGCGAAGGCCTCAGGCGGTGGGCTCCACCGAGTTAGCAGCACTCCTGATGACGCGTCCACGCCCCAGCTGAACGAGACGCTTGAGGGCGGCGCATTGGTGGATGCGTCGCGGTGATGTCCGTTGACACCGACCACATAGACCGGTCGACCATCCGGCGCGAAGAAACTACGTGTGCTGAGGTTGACGACCCAAACCTTGTCCACGGTGAGCCCTGGCTTCCGTGCAAGCTCACGCTGCGCCACCGCCAAAGCCTGCTCCTCAGTTAGCCTGACCGGTGCGGTAGGAGCCGGCTCCCGCGGCGACTCAGCGACGCCATAGAACTCAGGGCGGGCCGCCATGTCTAGGGCGACGTAGATGAAGTACACCGTATCCCCTGAGGGGACCGCCTGCCTGACCACGTAGCGAGGCCGATTAGTGTCGCCCAGCATGTCCACCGTGAGCCGCACGCCCTCGCGATAGAGCGGCGACCGGGCAGCGAGGAAAGCGCGCCCGGCGCGCTTCGCATCGTCAGTCGAGGCTCTCCTCGTCGGTTGGTTCGTGTACACCCATGAGGCATATGAGACGTACTTGGCGTCGGGGCCCACCCTGGCGCAAGCCGCCTTCAGTCCGTGCCTACTCGGATCCGTGAGCTCGAACAAAGAGCTAGTACCCCCCGTTACTGCCCTTGGGGTGCGGCTGGCAGACAAGCGCAACTCCGTGGCAGGTACACCAAGGAGGGCGGCAGCTAGCGCGCGACTGTCGTTCGCGTGAGAGCTGAGGCGGAGGTGAATCACAATGACCAGTGCCGCCAAGGCGCAGGCAGTCAAGACGGCCGCCCGGGGCCGTGGCACGCTTTCTGTCCAGCTGGGGGTTTGCATGTTACATGGCTCCTCTCTGCGGGTCTGCTTCGGGAAGGCATCACTGGCCGTAACGCGCAGGCACGATGTCACACATGCCGCCAGACACCGCAACGTCAAACAGCCGCCAGTCAGTGTTCCCGCCCAGCAAACCCAGAACCTCGTCGAACGCCTCCGCATGGGCATCGGAGACGGTGCACCCCATCTCGCAGGCATAGTACCAGAACCAGTGTGTCCACAACCCCGACTGGTCCATAAATATCGGCTCGTTGAAGCCCAGTGAGGCTTCAACCCCAGCGTCCTCGGCCGCACTCACGAGGCTCGGGCCCGTGAACGGCGGGGACATCGCGCCCGTCTCGCAGCCATTGAAGAGAATGAACCGCAACTGCGAGAGGTCACCCTGGTAGTCCGACAGCGCGACGTCCCTGCCTGGTGTGTAGAAGCTGTAGTGCATTGCACAGAAGTTCGCTGCGGTCTCGTTGCCGTTTTGGTCTCGCGCGATGATGTGCGTGTAGCCCGGACCGGAGTGTGAGTGTAGGGAGATGACGGCATCACTGAGTAGGTGATCCACTAGTTCGGAAGCCACGGGCAAGGAATGGGCAGCGTCTGCGGCGTAATGAGAGCCCCCATGTGGTTCGCCCTGCATCTGAGCACCATACTCGCAGCAACATGCGAAGTCGGACGCCCACGTCGGAGAGTGCCAGTTCATGGCCGGCGGCCAGATGCCCACG
>FWPV01000289.1_pt1 | contig 171236 bp, 176 predicted proteins | sample 2228371 | NCBI WGS metagenome assembly FWPV01 (sample SAMEA103939776, study PRJEB20133) | metagenome
CACGGCGCGCTTCGCCGGGGTGGGCAACCCGCTGATGATGACGCGCGAGGCGGACATCGGTCCGTTGTCGCCGGGCCAGACCGTGCTGGACCACGCCTGCGGGGCCGGCATGGACCTCTTGCTCGCCGCGCGCCGCGTGGCGCCGACCGGCCGCGCCATCGGCGTGGACATGACGCCGGGCATGCGCGCTTGCGCGACCGAGGCCGCCGAACAGGCAGGCCTGGCGCAGGTGGTGGAGATTCGCGCTGGGTTCTATGAGGCGCTACCGGTGGAGGACGCGAGCGTGGATGTCGTCATCTCCAACGGCGTGGTGAATCTGTCGCCGGACAAGTCGCAGGTGTTGCGCGAAATCCATCGCGTGCTCAAGCCCGGCGGACGGCTGCTGCTCGCCGACGTGATCGTGCAGCGCGAGCTCAACCCCGCCGCGCGCGGCAACCCGGACCTGTGGGCCGCCTGCATCGGCGGCGCCCTGGTGGAAGGTGAATTGGCCGAGCTGGCTGCCACGGCGGGGCTCGCGCACGGCCGCATCGTGCGCCGCTTCAACTGCTTCATGGGCACCAGCGCCGAAGACAAGGTCTCCAAGGATCTGTTCGTGCACGGCGTGAATTTCTTCGCACGCAAGGAGGGCGGATGACTTTCCTGGGAAGGCACTTCAGCTGGTGGTACTGGCTGGCGGCGGACGCGCTGCTGATTTACGGGCTGGCCGGCGGCGCGTGGGGCTTTGCGCCGGTGATCGCCCTGTGCAGCGTGCAGGCGCTGCATTTCATCGCCCGCGAGCGCGGTCTCGCCGCGTTTCCGGTGCAGGTGCGCATCGGCTATCTCGGGCTGCTGCTGTTCGGCCTGTCGGAGTACGGCTACTTCATCTACTGGGTGCAGCTCGCGGGCACCACCGCCATGGTGCTGGTGGATTACTGCCCCTTGGCGCGCATCCTGTCGCTGATGCCGTGGAACCGGCGCGAGCCTTTCAGCTGGCGGCTGCTGCGGCGCACGTTTTTCAGCCGGCCGGTAAAAGGAAACGTCCTGCAGGGTTTGCCGCCGGCCCAGCCAAACAATATTTCAGGAGCGCGTCCCTGAAGAAACCGAAGCGCGTCAGCGTGCGGCGGGCGCTGGAAAGGATTTCAGGGACATCCATTTGGATTCACCGGGATACACCGACGGCGGCGGTCGGTGCACGCCGCCGTTTGGGGCATGCGCGGTGTCACACCTTGAGCTCGGCAAGCATGCCGGCGAGATCGTCGGCGTGCTCCTCCTCCATGGCCAGGATGCCTTCGAGCATGCGCCGGGTGGTGATGTCCTTGTCACCGATGTACTGGATCATCTCGCCGTAGCTGTCGATGGCGATGCGCTCGGCGACCAGATCCTCCTTGATCATGTCGATGAGATCGGTGCCCTCCACATACTCCGCATGGCTGCGCATGGCCAGCCCCTCGGGGTTGAAATTCGGCTCGCCTTTCAGCTGCACGATGCGCGCGGCGATCTGGTCGGCATGCTGCTGCTCCTCGTTGGCATGCACCAGGAACTCCGCCGCCACCGCATCGGCATTGATGCCGCTCGCCATGAAGTGATGGCGCTTGTAGCGCAGGATGCACACCAGTTCGGTCGCCAGTGCCTCGTTCAGCAGCTTGATGATGGTCTCGCGGTCGGCGCGGTAGCCGGCCGTCACTGCGCCGTCTTCGATGTGCTTGCGCGCCCGCGCGCGCAGCGTCTTGATGTCGGTGAGGAAAGGCCGGGACGTTTTTTCCTTTGTCGCGGACTTCGTCCTGGTCGTGGATTTGGTCTTGCCGCCTGCTTTTGCCATCGCGTTCTCCTTTCGGTCGGTTCAAACGATCAGTCGTGCGCACGTGACGCCCCGACGCCTCAGCCCAGGGTGGTGTCGAGGAACATCATCACCGCGAAGCCGGCCATGAGGCCGAGCGTCGCCGGGGTCTGGTGGCCGTTGCGGTGGGTCTCGGGGATCACCTCGTGCGACACCACGAAGATCATCGCCCCCGCCGCCAGCCCCAGACCGATCGGGTAGGCCAGCGCCAGGCCGCTCGCCAGCCCGATGCCGAGCAGGGCGCCGATGGGCTCCATCAGACCGCTGGCGGCCGCCACCGATACGGCCCGTTGGGGTGACAAACCCGCCGCCTTGAGCGCCATGGCCACGGCCAGGCCCTCGGGGATGTCCTGCAGCGCGATCGCCGTGGTGAGCGGCAGACCCACGCCCAGGTCGCCGCGCGCGAACGACACGCCGATGGCCATGCCCTCCGGCAGGTTATGCAGGATGATGGCGAACACGAACAGCCACACCCGGCCCACCCGCTCGGTGCCTGCACCGTGCGCGCCGAGATGGGCGTGCTCATGCGGCGTGAAGTCGTCGAGACCCAGCATCAGCAGCACGCCGAGCGCCAGCCCCACGACCACCACCAGCCCGCCCAGGCTGCCGCTGCCGGTGATCTCCTCGCCTGCCGCCAGGCCGGGCAGGATCAGCGAGAACGAACTCGCGGCGAGCATCATGCCCGCGGCGAGGCCGAGCATGGTGTCTTCGGTGCGATGGGAAATCCTGCGCAGGAACAGCGCCGGCAGCGCGCCCGCCGCTGTGGCGACGAAGCCTGCCACGCCGCCCATGAGGCCCAGGCGCAGCGCTGCATCCGCCTCGCCGGCGACGAGGCGCCAGACGCTCGCGAGTAGCAGCAGGATCACCGCCGTCAGCGCCACCGCCAGCCCCAGGCTGGCATAGGGATGCGCGTGGGCCTGCTGCAGCCAGATCGCGCGCCAGCCGGGCGCCTGTCCTTGTTCGGCAAGTTCCATGGAAATGGCCCTTGTGGTCAAGTCGAGTTTGTCAGCCGATGCCGAGCGGAGCGTCGTCATCCACGCGCGCGGCCTTCTTTGCCGCCGCGTCCCGCCGCCAGGGCTTGATCGTACTGTACAAGCTTAGCACCATGATCGGACTCCTTTGTGTCTGCGCGGGGAAGACCCGTCTGCTCACGCCCGTCTCGACAGCCGCCCGCGCTTGCGCAAGCGGCTGTCTTGCGACCATTAAACGCTCGGGGGCTTGATTTTGGAAATGAAAATAATGGAAGCTCATGATTGACATCCTCAATGCCTGCCACGCCCCTGCCAGAAACGATGGGGATAATCGCGCGCGGCGTCTTCCACCGGCAGGCGCTGCATGCCGCGCGCGGCGAAGAAGTCCACGGCGTCGCGCTGGGCCTTGACCAGCAGGCCGCCGAAACCCTGCTCGCGAGCGGCCTTAAGCGCCGCCTCCAACAGGCGGCCACCGATGCCGCGGCGGGCATGGGCGGGATCGACGTAGAGACCATGCAACAGCAGGCCCGTCTCTCCCGGCGGCACCTCGCGGGCGGCGGCGGGCTCCCACGCGGCGACGCCAACGATGGCCTGCCCCGCATCCTCCGCCACGACGACGTAGAGATGCGCCAGGTCGTGGGGCTGGTAGCGGTAGGTGGCCAGGCCGAGGCGCTTCACCCGCTCCGGGAGGCTCCAGGTCATGACCGCGCGCTCGATCACCGCATTGAGCGCCGCGAGGTCGGCCTCTTCGGCCTTCCGCAGGCGCACCGCGGCCAGCGGCGGCTTCATGAACACCGCGCGGCGCATCAGGCCATCTCCAGCGCCACGCCTTCGAGACCCGCTCCGAGCAAAGCGAAGGCGGTCAGCAACCAGTCCGCAAACTTGCGCATCATCCTTTCTCCTCCGGTCCATGGCCCGCCCCGCGCGGGGCGGGCGCGTCATCACTCGGCAAGATCGAAGCGGTCCAGGTTCATCACCTTGTGCCAGGCTGCGACGAAGTCGCGCACGAACTTGGCCTGGCCGTCGTTCTGGCCATACACCTCGGCGATCGCGCGCAGCTGCGAGTTCGAGCCGAATATCAGGTCGGCGCGGGTCGCGGTCCACTTCATTTTGCCGCTCTTGCGGTCGCGCACCTCGAACAGGGTCTTGCCTGCATCGACCGGCTTCCACTCGTTCGCCATGTCGAGCAGGTTGACGAAAAAGTCGTTGGTCAACACGCCCGGCCGCTCGGTGAACACGCCGTGCTTCGCGCCGCCGAAGTTCGCGTCCAGCGCGCGCAGGCCGCCGACCAACACCGTCATTTCGGGCGCGGTGAGCGTGAGCAGCTGCGCGCGGTCCACCAGCAGCGCCTCGGCCGGCACCTCGGGGAAGCGGCTGCTGCGGTAGTTGCGGAAACCGTCGGCGATCGGCTCGAGCGGCGCGAAGGATGCGGCGTCGGTCTGCTCGGCACTGGCGTCCATGCGGCCCGGCGTGAAGGGTACGCTCACGTCCTGTCCGGCCTTCTGCGCGGCCGCTTCGACCGCGGCACAGCCGGCGAGCACGATGAGGTCGGCGAGCGAGATCTTCCTGCCGCCGGCGGCGCTGGCATTGAATTCCTTCTGGATCGCCTCGAGCTTGACGAGCACCCGGGCAAGCTGCGCCGGCTGGTTGACCTCCCAGTCCTTCATCGGCGCAAGGCGGATGCGCGCGCCGTTGGCGCCGCCGCGCTTGTCCGAACCGCGGAAACTCGCGGCCGACGACCACGCCGTGTAGACGAGTTCCTGTATCGAGAGGCCCGACGCCAGCACCTTCGCCTTCAAGGCCGCGATGTCCTGCTCGTCGACCAGCGGATGGTCCACCGGCGGGATCGGGTCCTGCCAGATCAGGTCTTCCTGGGGCACTTCGGGACCGAGGTAGCGCGTCTTCGGACCCATGTCGCGGTGGGTGAGCTTGAACCAGGCGCGCGCGAAGGCGTCGGCGAATTCCTCCGGATGCGCCCAGAAGTGGCGCGCGATCTTCTCGTAGGCCGGGTCCATGCGCATCGCCATGTCGGCGTCGGTCATGACGATCGGCACTTTCTTAGTGGCGTCGTAGGCGGCCGGCGCCATGTTGGCGTCGGTGTGCACCTTGGGCGTCCACTGCCAGGCGCCGGCGGGGCTCTTGGTCAGCTCCCATTCGTTGCCGAACAGCATGTCGAAGTAACTCATGTCCCACTTGGTCGGCGTGGGGGTCCATGAGCCTTCCAGGCCGCTGCCGATCTGGTCGCCGCCCTTTCCGCTGCCATGGGTGCTGATCCAGCCGAGGCCCTGGTGCTCGATATCGGCCCCTTCGGGCGCCGGGCCGACCAGGCGCGGATCACCCGCGCCGTGGGCCTTGCCGAAGGTGTGGCCGCCGCAGGTCAGCGCCACCGTCTCATAGTCGTTCATCGCCATGCGCGCGAAGGTCTCGCGCACCATCTTGGCCGAGGCGAGCGGGTCGGGCTTGCCGCCGGGGCCTTCGGGATTGACGTAGATGAGGCCCATCTGCACCGCAGCCAGGGGATTCTCGAGATCGGGCTGGGTGCCGTGGCGCTTGTCGTCCAGCCAGGTCGTTTCGGAACCCCAGTACACCGACTCGTCGGGTTCAAACACGTCGGCGCGGCCGCCGCCGAAGCCGAAGGTCTTGAAGCCCATGGATTCCAGCGCGCAGTTGCCGGCGAGCACGATGAGGTCGGCCCAGGAAATCCGGTTGCCGTACTTCTGCTTGATCGGCCACAGCAGGCGGCGCGCCTTGTCGAGGTTGACGTTGTCGGGCCAGGAATTGGTCGGCGCGAAACGCTGCTGGCCGAGCCCGGCGCCGCCGCGTCCGTCGCCGATGCGGTAGGTGCCGGCCGCATGCCAGGCCATGCGGATGAAGAGCGGGCCGTAGTGGCCGTAGTCGGCCGGCCACCAGTCCTGCGAGTCGGTCATCAGCGCGATGAGGTCTTTTTTCAACGCCGCGAGGTCGAGTTTCTTGAATTCCTCGGCGTAGTCGAACGAAGCATCCATGGGACTGGTCTCGGGGACGAACTGGCTCAGGACTTTCAGGTTCAGCTGGTTCGGCCACCAGTCGTGGACGGTCGGGGTGCCGCCGCCGGCCGCGGTGAGATGGAAGGGGCATTTGCTCTCGGACATCGCGCGCTCTCCTTGGGTTGGTTTCCCGCGCAGCCACGTGGCCGGGGGATGGCCGCACTATAGGCAAGGCGACTTATGGGGTAAAATTGATTGTTTATCAGCTCCTCATTGACGTCATCAATCGACCATGACCCTGCAGGAACTGCGCTACATCGTCGCCCTCGCCGACACCGGCCACTTCGGCCAGGCGGCCGAGGCCTGCCACGTGACCCAGTCCACCCTTTCCACCCAGCTGAAGAAGCTGGAGGCCTATCTGGGCCTGACCCTGTTCGACCGCAGCCTGAAGCGGGTCACGCCCACGCCCATCGGCCGCGCCATCGTCGCCAGCGCGCGCATCATCGTGGAGGAGGCCGAACGCATCCGCACCCTCGCCCGCCAATCCGGCGAAGACATCATGGCCTGCACCCTCAACCTGGGCGTGATCCCCACCGTGGGGCCGTATTACCTGCCGCACGCGCTACTGACCGTCCACAAGGCGTTTCCGCGGCTGAAACTGCTGCTGCGCGAGGAGATCACGCCGCACCTGCTCGCCAGCCTGCGCGACGGCCGCTACGACGCCGCGCTGCTGGCCTTGCCCATAGACGAGGAGGGTCTGGAAGTGTTTCCCCTGTTCCGGGAGCCCTTCGTGGTGGCGCTGCCGTCGGGTCATCCGCTGGTGGCGAAGGAGCAGCTGCGGGTGAAAGATCTGGATGGCGAGAACTTGCTGCTGCTGGAGGAAGGGCACTGCCTGCGCGACCAGGCGCTGGACCTGTGCGGCGCCTTCGCCGGCAGGACCGACGAGGTGCGGGCCACCAGCCTGGAGATGCTGCGCCAGATGGTGGGCATGAATCTGGGCATCACCCTGCTGCCGCAGCTCGCGGCGGAAAATGCGCCCCGCGGCGAGAGGCGCCTGCTCGCCCTGCGCCCCTTCGCCCCGCCGGTGCCCACGCGCACCGTGGGCCTGGCCTGGCGCCGGCGCAGCCCGAGGAGCGAGACCTTGCTGCGGCTGGCGCAGAAGCTGGTGTCGGAACTGCCGGCCGGCGTCCTGGAAGCGTCACCACGGAAGCGGCGCAAGGCCTGACATGCCCCTCCTCAGCCAATGAAGCCCGAGCAATACCAGGCCCGCCTCGCGCGGATTCCCGCCATCGCCTATCCGGAAGAACTGCCCATCGCCGCGAGACGCGAGGAGATCGCGCGCGCGATTGCCCAGCATCAAGTGGTGGTGGTTGCCGGCGAGACCGGCTCCGGCAAGACCACGCAGCTGCCCAAGATCTGCCTTGATCTCAAGCGCGGCACCCGGGGCATGATCGGCTGCACCCAGCCGCGGCGCATCGCGGCGCGCTCGGTGGCCGGGCGCATCGCCTTTGAACTGAAATCCAGCCTCGGTGACCTGGTCGGCTACAAGGTACGCTTTACCGACAGGGGTAGCCCGGAGAACCTGATCAAGGTGATGACCGACGGCATCCTGCTGGCGGAGACCCAGTCCGATCCGCTGCTCAAGCAATACGACACGATCATCATCGACGAAGCCCACGAGCGCTCCCTCAACATCGATTTCCTGCTGGGCTATCTGAAGCGGCTGCTGCCCAAGCGCCCGGATCTGAAGGTCGTCATCACTTCGGCCACCATCAACACCGAGCTGTTCTCGAAGCACTTCGACGATGCGCCGGTGATCGAGGTCTCGGGGCGGCTGTATCCGGTGGAAATCCGCTACCGGCCGGTGAAGAGCGAGGACGAGGACGACCAGGAGCGGGACCTGGAGCAGGCCATCGTCGATGCGGTGGACGAGGTGACGCGGCTGTCGCGCGACGGCGACGTGTTGATCTTCCTGCCGGGCGAGCGGGAGATTCGCGACACGGCCGAATTGCTCAGAAAGCACCACCCGCCCGGCGTGGAAATCCTGCCCCTGTTCGCGCGCCAGTCGGCCCAGGAACAGGAGCGGGTGTTCCAGCCCGGCGGCGCACGGCGGGTGATCCTCGCCACCAACGTGGCCGAGACCTCCCTCACCGTGCCGGGAATCCGTTACGTGATCGACCCCGGTTACGCGCGCATCAAGCGCTACTCCTACCGCAACAAGGTCGACCAGCTGCGCATCGAACCCATCTCCCAGGCCTCCGCCAACCAGCGTGCCGGCCGCTGCGGCCGGGTGTCCTCCGGCGTGTGCGTGCGGCTGTATGGCGAAGAGGACTTCAACCTGCGCCCGCGCTTCAACGACCCGGAAATCCTGCGCACCTCCTTGGCCGGCACGATATTGCGCATGGAGGCCCTGCGGCTGGGGGACGTGGAGGCCTTCCCCTTCATCGAGCCGCCCACCTCGCGCATGATTGCCGACGGCTACGGCCTCCTGCAGGAACTGGGCGCGGTGGACGAGCAACGGCGGCTGACCAAACTCGGCGCCGAGCTGGCGAAACTGCCGGTCGACCCCAAGATCGCACGCATGCTGCTGGCCGCCCATCACGAGCACTGCCTGAGGGAAGTCCTGATCATCGCCTCCGCATTGTCGGTGCAGGACCCGCGCGTGCGACCCATGGGTCAGGAGGGCGCCGCCGACGACAAGCACCGGCAGTTTGCCGACGAGCGTTCGGACTTCATGGGTTTCCTCAAGATCTGGGCCTTTTTCGAGGAGGCGCGCGCCCACAAGAAATCCAAGCGCAAGCTGATGGACCAGTGCCACGAGCATTTCCTGTCCTATCTGCGGCTGCGCGAATGGCACGACCTGCACGGTCAATTGCACGCCCAGGTGAGCGAGATGAATCTGCGCCTCAATCCGTCGCCCGGCACCTTCGAGCAGATCCATCGCGCCCTGCTTACCGGCCTGATCGGCAATGTGGGCGTGAAAACCGAGGAGGGCCATTACCAGGGCGCGCGGGAGATCAAATTCCACATCCACCCGGCGTCGGTGCTGCACAAGAAAGGCGCGAAGTGGGTGATGGCGGCCGAACTCACCGAGACCGGGAAGCTCTACGCCCGCTCGGTGGCCAAGATCGAGCCGGAGTGGGTGGAAAAGGTTGGCGCGCACCTGATCAAGCGCCACTACTTCGACCCGCATTGGGAGAAAAACTCGGCGCAGGTGGTGGCCTACGAACGCACGACCCTGTATGGCCTCACGCTCACCCCACGACGGCGGGTGCACTACGGCAGCATCGACCCGAAGAAATCGCGGGAAATCTTCATCCGCGGGGCCCTAGTCGGTGGAGAGTTGGCGGGCGAATACGACAGCCGCGCGCCGTTCTTCCTCCACAACAAAAAGCTGCTGGAGGACATCCGCGAGCTGGAACACAAGTCGCGGCGACAGGATGTCTTGGTGGACGAGGAGAAGATGTTCGCCTTCTTCGACGCGCGCCTGCCCCCCGACATCGTCAACGGCCAGGGCTTCGAAAAATGGCGGCGCGAGGCGGAGCAGCAGAACCCGAAGCTCTTGTTCATGTCCCGCGACGACCTCATGCGCCACGGCGCGGAGGGCGTGACCGAGGAACTGTTCCCCAAGACCCTCAGCGTAGGCGAAGTGGCGTGCAAGCTCGCCTACCGCTTCGAGCCAGGCCACCCGCTGGATGGCGTGACGCTCACCGTGCCGCTGCATCTGCTCAATCGCGTGGACGAGAATCGCTGCGACTGGCTGGTGCCGGGCATGATCCGCGACAAGGTGACTGCGCTGGTCAAGAGCCTGCCGAAAAAACTGCGCAGCGCCTGCGTGCCGGTGCCGGAATTTGTCACGGCGTTCTTGTCGGTTTCCCCCTCTCCCCAACCCTCCACCCGCGAGGAGTACGCCGGTGGGTACCCCGCTGCTACGCAGCGACCCTTCCGCAGCCCCACGAGGGGGGAGGGTCGGGGAGAGGGTGGCCCATGGGCCCTCACCGACGCCCTGTCCAACTTCATCAAGAAAAAAACCGGCCTCGTGGTCACCGCCGACGACTGGCGTCTGGACGAGCTGCCGCCCCATCTGCGCATGAACTTCCGCGTCATCGACGAAGCCGGCCAGGAGCTCGCCAGCGGCCGCGACCTCGCCGAGCTGAAACGGAAGCTGGGCCAAGCCGCACAGATGACCTTCGCCCAGGCCACCGCCGGCGAGCACGAGCGGGAAGGCCTCACCCAATGGAACTTCGGCGAGCTGCCGGAGAAAATCACCTTCACCCGCGGCAAGCAGCAGCTCACCGGCTATCCGGCGCTGGTGGACGAGGGCGCATCGGTCGCCATCCGCCTGCTCGACACACGCGAGGCAGCCGATGCCGAGACCCGAAAGGGTGTCCGCCGCCTGCTGTGGCTGTCGCTCAAGGAGCACATGAAGCAGCTGGAGAAGAACCTCCCGGGCTTCAACCAGATGGCCATGCAGGCGCGCAATGTGATGACGCCACAGGCACTGCGCGACGACCTGCTGGCCGCCATTGCCGATCGCGCCTTCATTGGCGATGATGCGCTGCCGCGCAACGAGAAGGAATTCGCCAGGCAGCGCGACCGCGCCAAGACGCGCCTGCCGGCAGTGGCACAGGGCGCGGCCAAGCTCGCCACCGAGATCTTTGGCGAATTCCACGCCCTCTCAGGCCGCCTCGGCGGCAAGCTGCCCTATCCGCTGGCCACCGATATCCGTGCGCAGCTCGGCCAGCTGATCTACGCAGGCATGTTCAGCGCCACGCCGTGGGCCCAGCTGCAGCACTATCCGCGTTACCTGAAGGCCATCGGCCAGCGCATCGACAAATACCCGGGGAATGCCGAGCGCGACGCACGCCACGCGGCGGGATTACAGGCGTGGTGGCAGAAGTATCAGGAGCGCCTGGACAAGCAGCGCAAGGCCGGCACCGTCGATCCGAAGCTCGCGGCATTCCGCTGGATGCTGGAGGAAATGCGGGTCTCCCTGTGGGCCCAGGGACTGAAGACGCCCTATCCGGTTTCGTGGAAGCGGCTGGAGAAAGCGTGGACGGAAATCACGGACACACCACCGGCACCGGCTCGCTCAGCATGATGCCGGCGAGGCTCACCCGGGCACGATAAGCCAGGGCTTCCACCCCTGCCGCGATCGCCTCCCGCAGCGTGGCCCCGTACACGGGGTCGATGTCGTCGGCCGGCCGCACCTCGTCCACATCCCCACGCTGGACACAGAAGAAGATCACCGCCCGGTGGCCCTGCTCCACCATATGCGCCAGTTCACGCAGATGCTTGGCGCCGCGGCTGCTCACCGCATCCGGAAACAAAGCGATGCCATCGTCCACGGCGGCGGTGACGTTCTTCACTTCGACGTAGCACTGGCGGAGGCCCGAGCCTTGCAGGAGCAGGTCGATGCGGCTGCCTTCCTGGCCGAACCTCACTTCGCGCCGGACGGCGGACCCCGGACCCGCATAATCCGCCAGCTCGCGCACCACGCCGCCTGCGATCGCCTCCTGCACCAGCCCGTTGGTGCGCCCGGTGTGGATGCCCACCAGCACCCCGGGGCGGGCTTCCACCAGCTCCCAGGTGTAGCGCAGCTTGCGTGCGGGACTGGCGGCAGGGGAAAGCCACACGCGCGCGCCCGGCGCCCGGCAGCCGAGCATGGCGCCGGTGTTGGGGCAGTGGGCGGTGACCACCTCGCCGCTGGCCAGCCGCACGTCGGCAAGGAAACGCTGGTGGCGCCCGATGAGCGTGCCGGGTAGAAGGGGGCAATCGAAGCGCATGGAACAAAAAAGGGCTGCCGCGGCAGCCCCGCACGGTTCGGCGCCGGTTTATTTCTTCTGGGGTTTGAGGAAGGTAATCACGTTGGAATTGGGCGCATTGCGCGAGCCGCAGCCGCCACTGTCCATTTCCAGTTCGATCAGGGATTCGGCCTCGTGCAGCAGGTTGATCACCTCGATGTAATCCTTGTCCTTCACCATCATCAGTGCGGTGCGCCCGCCTTCGTTGCGCGCCTTCACGTCCGCGCCCGCCTTGATGAGCACGTCCACCACCTCGGCCTCGCCCGCCCCCGCCGCCAACATGAGCGGACGCACGCCGTAGAAGATCTGGTGTTCCAGATCGGATCCGGCATCAATCAGCACCTGCACCACGTCGGCAAAGCCGCGGTCCAGGTCGGGGTTGTAGCAGGCATGCATCAGCGCAGTGTAGCCGCGCTCGTCCTGGGCCTTCACGTCGGCGCCGGCGGCCAGCAGATCCTTGACGATCTGCAGATACCCGAGGCTCGCGGCCGCCATGAGCGGCGTCACGCCGCCCTCGCCCGCGACGTTGGCTTCCGCCCCCGCCGCCAGTGCAGCCTGCACCCCGGCCACATCGCCCGCCCTCACTGCATCCATCAATCGCTCTTCCATAGCCCTCTCCAGCGCGCCGACCTGCCCCAGCGCGCAAAATATCTTGATTTGTGTGGGGTTGGATTGTGTGCCATTGTAGCAGAGGGCCGCCTTTGCATAGGGCCTTACGTCCCACGGCGGCCTGCTGCTTATACTACTTTGTCCTTACGGCGGGGGCCGCGACTGGTGGCCAACTGGCGGAGAGAAAACATGAAAACTGCCCTGGGCAAGCTTGCGAGCGGGCTCGTGGCCTTGGTGCTGTCTGGCTGCGCGAGCCTCCCACCGGACTTCGAACGGCCCGTCGTGCACGTCGCCGATATCCGCCTGGTCGGGGCCACCCTGTTCGAACAGCACTTCAAGCTGGCGCTGCGGATCCAGAACCCGAATCCGGTCGCGCTGCCCATCAGTGGCTTGAACTATGATCTCGCCGTCAACGGCGTCCCCTTCGCCCGCGGCGCCAGCGCAGAAGCGGTCACGGTGCCGCCCTATGGCACGGCGCTCCTGCAGGCCGACAGCTACACGACCCTCGCCGGCCTGCTCAAGCAGCTCGTGCAGCTGGGTGCAGGCGGCGCACCCAAGGCGCTGCGCTATCGCCTCACGGGCAGGCTGAGCGTGGCAGGCCTGGGCACCCCGCTGCCCTTCGAGCACGAGGCCGAAATCGGTCTGCCCGTGCTCGAGGCGCTGATTGAGCCCGGCGAAACCGCAAGCCGGCAAGGCGCGTTCTGAACAGGCGCTCGCCCCCATGGATCGCCAGACGACCCCCGCGCCAGATGCGCCCTTGAGCGGGCGTGAGTTCATGCGCCGCTTCCGCTGGCTGGTGTTCCACACCTGGAACATTCCACCGATCTTCGGTCTCGGATTCATCCTGCTGATCGGGGTGCTCACACCGGCGCAGGTCGTCGGCATACTCACGACGCCCCTCGAGCCCGCATACATCCTCGGCTGGCTCGCTTTTGCCCTGTGGTTCCTGCCGCGCCGGATGCGGCCGGTCGCCGATTGGCTCGACGCCAGGCCCGGCGCCAGCGCCGAGGCGGCATTGGCCAGCGTACGCCGCTTTCCCTTGCTATTCTGGGCCACGTTTCTGATCTATCTCGTGATCGCACCGGCCTCGGTGATCCTCGCCGCCGAACTCTACACGGATTACGTGGCCAAGCCGGTGGACTGGTTCCGCATCGAACTGGTCGCCTTGATCGTGTCCATCATCGTGGGCCTGCCGATCTTCTTCCTGATGTTCGACCTGTTCGGCCGCGCCCTGGGCGGCCTCGACCTGGCGCGCCCTGTCCTCACCCTGCGCACCCGCGTGTTCCTCATCGGCGCCCTGGTGCCGTTGCTCATCGACACCATGCTGGTGCAATACTACTGGACCCGTACCGGCTATTTCACCCTCGAAACCTTCTGGGTCTGGCTGTTGCTGGAGGGCATCGCCATTGGCGGCAGCCTGATCTTCGCCCACAGCTTCGGCCAGGCACTCACCCCGCTGCAGGCCCTCGGCGCCGGCTCGCCGCCGCCAAGCCTGCGCGCCCGCTCGACTGACGAGATCGGCGTGCTGGTCAACGAGTACCGCGCCCTGTTGGACGAGCTGGCCTTGCGCAACACGGTGCTCGATTTCAGCAACCGGCTCCTGCGCGAGCTCGGTAACGCCGAGGATTTGCCGAGCGTGCTCTCGCGCCTGGTGGAACTGTGCCGTGAAGCGCTCGCTGCCGAGCGCGCTTACCTTGCCATCCGGACGCCGAACGGCGAGATCCTCGGGGTGGCAGAATCGGGCAAGGATTACCGGGCCGAAGGTCACTGGCGTGTCGCGGCCGGCGAGCCTTCCCTCGCCCAGTGGTGCCTGGACCAGGGGCAGACGGCAGCGGTCGATGACCTCGAGCAAGATCCGCGCATCCATGCGCCGCTGCGCCAAAGCCTTGGCACACGCTCGGCGCTGCTCGTGCCCCTGGGACGCCCGGGGGCATGGCGCGGCGTGCTCATCGCGAGTCACCATGCCGCAGCGCGCCATTGGACGGCCCGCGACATTGCCCTGCAGGAAAGCCTGGCGCGGGAAGCCACGTTCATACTCGAAACGCACGAACTGCGCACCGAACGTGAGGAAGCGGAACGTCGGCGCGCAGCCGATCTAGCGCTGCTGCGCACCCTCATGGATACGGCCGAGGAGGGCATCTACGGCGGCGACCTGGAAGGGCGCTGCCTGTTCATCAACCGCGCCGCGGTGCGCATGCTGGGTTACGACCGCCCCGAGGAACTGCTGGGCAGGCATTTGCACAGCCTGATCCACCACACCCGCGCCGATGGCAGCCCCTATCCAGCGGAGGAATGCCGGGTTGCGCTCGCCACCGCCGCAGGGCTGCCTGCCCACAGCGACGAGGAAGTGCACTGGCGCAAGGATGGCACGAGCTTCCCGGTGGAATACTGGTCCCGCCCCATGTACCAGGATGGCAAGCTCGTGGGCACCGTGGTGTCCTTCGTGGACATCACGGGCCGGAAGGAGGCCGAGGCCGCCGAGGCACGCCGGCAGCGCACGCTGCAAACCCTGGCCGCCGCGACCGACCTGATGTTGAAGCCCGTTGCCTCCGGCACCATGATGCGGGTGATCTGCGACTTGCTCGTGGACAAGGGTGGCTTCTCCATGGCGTGGATCGGCATGGCTGCCGCGGAGCACCGGGTCACGCCGGTCGCAGCGAGTGGTTTCGATGCAGGGTATCTTCCCGCTGCGGATGTGCGCTGGGATGACTCGGTCAGGGGCCAGGGTCCCGTGGGCACCGCCATTCGCGAAGGGCGCACCGTCATCACCGAAGACACCGAAGCCGACCCCGCCTTCACGCCATGGCGCAATCTGGCCCGGGAACGTGGTTTCCGCTCGGTCCTCGCCACACCCATCCGCGTGGAAGGAGAGGTGGTCGGCAGCCTCGCCGTCTATGCCAGCCAGCCCCGTGCATTCGGCACCCATGAAATCACCCTCGCCCAGCGGCTGGCCGCCGACCTCGGACACGTGCTCGAGCGGGAAGCAGCCGACGCCGCCGTGCGGGCAAGTGAAGCGCGGCTTGCCGAAGCCCAGGCCATCGCCCATCTCGGCAGCTGGGAGCTCGACCTGCAAAGCGGGCAGGCCATCTGGAGCGCGGAAGAGTACCGGCTGCTGGGCTACGGGCCGGGAGAGGTGGCGCCCAGCCTGGAGGCCTTTCTGGCCGCGATCCACCCCGCCGACCAGGCCCGCGTTCGCGCCGCGATGGAAGCCTCCACCCACAGCCCAGACGGCGCTTACCGCGTCCAGCACCGGGTGCTCGGGCGCGACGGCCGCGAACGTGTCATGCTGGAGACCGGACATACCGAGTTGGATGCCCAGGGCAAGCCGCGCAGGATGGTGGGCACCACCCTGGATGTGACCGAACTGCACACCATTTCCAGCGCCCTCGAGGAAACGGAACGTCGGCTGCGCCATGTGGTGACGGCAGCACCCGTGGTGCTGTTCGCATTGGATGCCCACGGCGTCTTTACCCTCTCGGAAGGTGCCGGTCTCGCCGCCCTGGGGTTGCAACCGGGCCAGGTGGTAGGCCAATCGGTCTTCGAGCTCTATCACGACCCGGAGATCCAGTCCCATGTACGCCGCGCCCTCGCCGGGGAGGCCTTCGTGGTCCATGCACAGGTGGGCAGACGCTATTTCGAGGTCCACTACCAACCGGTCCTCGACCCTGCGGGCCAGGTCAGCAGCGTGGTCGGCGTGGCGATCGACGACACCGAACGGGCTTTGGTGGAGCAAGAGCTGGCGCGCTACCGCGCCCACCTGGAGACATTGGTGGCAGAGCGTACCCGCGAGGTGCGCGAGCAGTCCACCATCATCGACCAGATCCACGATGCCGTGGTCGCCACCGATCTCGATGGCCACATCACCTTCTGGAACCGCGGCGCCGAGCGGCTGTTCGGCTACACGGCCGCCGAGGCCCTGGGCCAGCCGGTGGGCATGGTGCACCTGGATGCGGATTTCCTCCGGGACGGCATCATACGCCCCCTGCAGGAAAAGGGCGCGCACGAAGTCGAGGTCACCATGCGGCGCAAGGATGGCAGCGTCTTCGAGGGCCACCTGTCCCTGTCCATGCGCCACGATGCCGAGGGGCGACCCAGCGGCATGATCGGCTACACCATCGACATCACCGCACGCAAGCGCACCGAACGCCTGCTCAAACAACGTAGCGACGAGCTCGCCGCCATCAACCGGGAGCTGGAAGCCTTCAGTTACTCCGTCTCCCACGACCTGCGCGCACCGCTCAGGGCCATCGATGGTTTTTCCCAGGCCCTGCTGGAGGACTATGGCAATCAGCTCGACGCCGGGGCACAGGACTATCTCAGGCGGGTGCGCGCCAGCGCCCAGCGCATGGCGCGGCTGATAGACGATCTGCTGAATCTGTCGCGGGTGACGCGCGCCCCGCTCCATTACGAGCGCGTGGACCTGAGCGCGATGGCGCGCGAAGTGGTGGCGGCACTGCGCGAAACCGCCCCCGGACGCGCGGTCACGATGCACATTGCCGAGGGCCTTTCGGCCGAGGGCGACGCCGCCCTGTTGCGCATCGCCCTGGAAAACCTGCTGGGCAATGCGTGGAAATACACCGCACGCACCGCCCAGGCCCGCATCGAATTCGGCAGCCAAATCCACGATGATGAAAGGGTCTTCTTCGTGCGTGACAACGGCGCCGGTTTCGATATGAAATATGCCAACAAGCTGTTCGGGGCCTTCCAGCGCCTGCATCACCCGCAGGAGTTCGAAGGTACCGGTGTCGGCCTGGCCACGGTGCAACGCATCATCCATCGTCATGGGGGCCGCATCTGGGCCGAAGGCGAGCCGGACAAAGGGGCCTGTTTCTATTTCACGCTGGGCACGCCCGTGACACGGGCGGGTTGAGGCAAGGGAGGTTCCGATGAATGAAAAAACCATCCTGCTCGTGGAAGACAATCCGGACGACGAAGCGCTCACCCTGCGGGCGTTAAAGAAGAACCACATCCTCAACCGGGTGGTGGTGGCCCGCGACGGCGCCGAAGCACTGGACTACCTCTTCTGCACGGGCGTGTACGCCGGGCGCCCCCTCAACGATCCACCGCAACTGATTCTGCTCGATCTGAAGCTGCCCAAGATCGACGGCCTCGAGGTGCTGCGTCAGTTGCGCGCGGATGTGCGTACCCGCCTGCTGCCGGTGGTCATTCTCACCACCTCCAACGAGGACCGCGACATCGTCTCGAGCTACGCGCTGGGTGCGAACAGCTACATCCGCAAGCCCGTGGATTTCGAGCAGTTCATCGAGGCGGTGCGCCAGCTGGGCCTGTACTGGCTGGTCCTCAACGTGCCGCCGCCGGCCGGAGGCGCGTGATGGAGCGACCCCTGCGCGTGCTCCTGGTGGAGGATTCGCCGGACGATGCCCTGCTGCTCGAGCGCCAGCTCAGGCGCGGCGGCTATGCACCGACCATCGAACGCGTGGATTCCGCGTCCCAGCTCAACGCGGCGCTCGCCCATCCCGATTGGGATGTGGTCATCACCGATCACAACATGCCGGGATTCAGCGCCGAGGCCGCGCTCGAGCTGGTGCGCGAATCCGGCCTCGACGCGCCGGTGATCATCGTCTCCGGCTCCATCGGCGAGGAGATCGCCGTGGCGGCGATGAAGGCAGGCGCCGCCGACTACATCATGAAGAACAACCTCAGCCGCCTGGTGCCGGCGATCGAGCGCGAACTGCGCGAGGCCTCGATCCGACGCGAGCATCGGCGCGCCGAAGCCACCATCCGCCATCTCGCCTACCATGACCCGCTCACCGGGTTGGTCAACCGCCATCAGTTCGAGCAGCGGCTCATCGATGCCCTGCGCACGCCGGGGCCGCATGCGCTGCTGTATCTGGATCTCGATCAGTTCAAGGTGGTCAACGATACCTGCGGCCACGTGGCGGGGGACGAGCTGTTGAAGAACCTGTCCACCATCCTGCACGCCCAGGTGCGCGAGCACGATACCCTGGCGCGGCTGGGGGGCGATGAGTTCGGCCTGCTCCTCGAAAACTGCCCGCAGGCGCGTGCAAAGCAGATCGCGGAGAAACTCCTGCGCGCGATCAACGACTTTCGCTTCACCTGGGCCGAACGCAGCTTCAGCCTCGGCGGCAGCATCGGCCTGGTACCGATCAGCGGCGATAACCTGACCGTCTCCGATCTGCTGCGCCGCGCCGACATCGCTTGCTATGCAGCCAAGGATCGCGGCCGCAACCGGGTGCACGTCTACGCCGAGGACGACGCAGATCTCGCGCGCCGTCACGGCGAGATGCTGTGGGTCTCCCGCATCAATGCCGCCCTGGAGGACAACCGCTTCGAGCTCTACCGACAGCACATCGTGCCGCTCGCCGAGGGGGGTACGACACCGCGCTGCTGCGAGATCCTGATCCGCATGCGCGACGAGGAAGGCCGGCTGATCGCCCCGGGCGCCTTCCTGCCTGCGGCGGAACGGTACAACCTCGCGCCCGCGATCGACCGCTGGGTGGTGCGCCGCCTGCTCGAGAGCCTGAGCGCGGCCCGTCTGACAGGTGCCACCCTGCCCGAAACGGTATTCGTCAACATCTCGGGCACCACCCTCAACGACGACAGTTTCTTTGAATTCGTGCGCGAGCAACTGGTGCGCACCGCCATGCCCACCGCCAGCCTGTGTTTCGAGATCACCGAGACCGCCGCGGTGGCCAATCTGAGCCGCGCCGTCGAATTCATCGAGAGCTTTCGCCGCCAGGGCTGCCATTTTGCCCTCGACGACTTCGGCGCCGGACTCTCCTCGTTCTCCTACCTGAAGGCGATTCCAGTCGATTACCTCAAGATCGACGGTGCCTTCGTGCGCGACATTCACGACGATCCCATGGACCGTGCCATCGTCGAGTCCATCAACCACATCGGCCACGTCGTCGGGCTCAAGACCGTCGCCGAATTCGTCGAGACCCCCACCCTCTTCGATACCCTCCGGGACATTGGCGTCGATTTCGCCCAGGGCTTTGGTCTGCACCAGCCGGAACCGCTGCTCCAGTGTTTCAAGGCCAAGCCGGCCTGACCTTGCATTCGGGGCGAGCGCCCCCACTTTCCCGCGCGTCGGGAGCGCCCGCGACACAGGTTTTGGGGTATAATCCAACTACTTGATTTTTGGGAGTAAACATCATGCCGATCTATGAATACCGCTGTTCGAGCTGCGGCTTCCAGAAGGAATATCTGCAGAAGATGAGCGATGCACCGCTCACCACCTGCCCGGAATGCAAGCAGGAGACTTTCTCCAAGATGCTGAGCGCAGCGGGCTTTCAGCTCAAGGGCAACGGCTACTACGCGACCGACTTCAAAGGCAGCCCCAAGCCCAAGGAGGAAAAGGCCGAGGCCGCCAGCCATGGCTGCGGTGCCGGTGCCTGCCCGGCCTGCCAGAGCTGATCCCTTAATCCTCGACCCATCGCAGCGGGGCCCTGACCCGAACCCGGGTCCGGGCCCCGCGCGTGTGAAGTGCGCAGTATGAAGAAATATTTCATCACCGGCCTCTTGATCTGGGTGCCCTTGGTGGTCACCGTCTGGGTGCTGAGCCTTTTGGTCGGCACCCTGGACCAGATCCTGCTGCTGCTGCCCGAGGCCTATCAACCCGAGCGGCTGATCGGCTTCCGCGTGCCTGGCCTGGGGGCGATCGTGGTGCTGCTCGTCATCCTGGGCACCGGCGTGTTTGCGGCCAATTACTTCGGCCGCCAGCTGGTGGCGCTCTGGGAGGGCATCCTCGCGCGCATCCCGGTGGTGAAGTCGATCTACACCAGCGTCAAGCAGGTGAGCGACACGCTGTTCTCCAGCTCGGGTGAGGCATTCCGCAAGGTGCTGCTGGTGCGCTATCCGCACCCGGAGGCGTGGTCGATCGCCTTCCAGACCAACGTGCCCGCCGGCGACATCGCGGCCAAACTCGGGCCGGATTACGTGGCGGTGTTCATTCCCACCACGCCCAGCCCGGTCAACGGCTTCTATTTCTTCGTCAAGCGCAGCGAGACCCTCGAGCTCGACATCAGCGTGGACCAGGCGCTGAAATACATCGTCTCGATGGGGGTGGCGTCCTCGGGCAAGGGCTCGCACCCGGCGCAGCGGTATGCCGGCGACTAGCCCGATATAATGACGATTTTTTGCCGCCGCGGTCGCGTCCGCGCCGGCCCCAAGCGAAGGTTCTCAGCATGCGAAGCCATTTCTGCGGCCATGTCAACCGCGGCCACCTCGGCGCAACCGTCACCCTGTGCGGCTGGGCACAGCGCCGGCGCGACCACGGCGGCGTCATCTTCATCGATCTGCGCGACCGTGAGGGCATCGTGCAGGTGGTGTGCGACCCACAACACGCCGAGCCCTTCGCCCAGGCGGAAAAGGTGCGCAACGAATACGTCCTGCGCGTGGTGGGCATGGTACGGGAGCGGCCGCCGGGCACGGTGAATCCCCACCTGCCCACGGGTGAGATCGAGGTGCTGGCCACCCAGCTGGAGCTCCTCAACCCCTCGGCCGCCCTGCCCTTCCAGCTCGATGACGAGAATCTCTCGGAAAACGTGCGGCTCACCTACCGCTATCTGGACCTGCGCCGCGAGCCCATGCAGCGGAACCTGGCCCTGCGCTACCGGGTGGCCAAGACCATGCGGGACTATCTCGACCGCCACCGCTTCATCGAGATCGAAACCCCCATGCTGACCCGATCCACGCCCGAAGGGGCGCGCGACTACCTGGTGCCCTCACGGGTACATCCAGGCATGTTCTACGCGCTGCCGCAGTCGCCGCAACTGTTCAAGCAGCTGTTGATGGTGTCGGGCTTCGAGCGCTATTTCCAGATCACCAAATGCTTCCGCGACGAGGATCTCCGCGCCGACCGCCAGCCGGAGTTCACCCAGGTCGACCTGGAAATGTCCTTCGTGGACGAGTCCGACGTGATGAACCTGGTGGAAGGCATGATCCGCACCACCTTCAAGCAGGTGCTGGATGTGGATCTGCCCGATCCGTTTCCCCGCATGAGCTGGCATGAGGCAATGAATCGCTACGGCTCGGACAAGCCCGACCTGCGCGTCGAGCTCGAGCTGACAGAGCTTACCGACGCGGTGCGGGACGTGGCGTTCAAGGTTTTCGCCGAGCCGGCGAACATGCCCGGCGGACGCGTCGCGGCGCTGCGCATCCCCGGGGGTGGCGATAAGCTCTCGCGCAGCGAGATCGATGCCGCCACCGAGTTCGTGAAGATCTACGGCGCCAAGGGCTTGGCCTGGATCAAGGTCAACGACAAGGCGAAGGGCCGCGACGGGCTGCAGTCACCCATCGTGAAAAACCTGCACGATGCGGCGCTCGAGGCGATCGTTAAGCGCACCGGGGCCGAGAATGGCGATGTGCTGTTCTTTAGCGCCGACAAGGCTCGGATCGTCAACGACGCCCTCGGCGCGTTGCGTGCCAAGCTGGGGCACGAGAAAGGCTACGCCGTGAACGCCTGGAAGCCGCTGTGGGTGGTGGACTTTCCCATGTTTGAATACGACGAGGACGAAAAGCGCTGGGTGGCCCTGCACCACCCGTTCACGGCGCCCAAGCCCGGTGACGAGGACAAGCTGGGCCACGATCCCGGCGCCTGCCTGTCGCGCGCCTACGACATGGTGCTCAACGGCTGGGAGATCGGCGGCGGCTCCATCCGCATCCATCGTGAAGAGGTGCAGGAGAAAGTGTTCGCCGCGCTGGGCATCGACGAGGAAGAGCGCCGCAACAAATTCGGCTTCCTGCTCGACGCGCTGCAATACGGCGCCCCGCCCCATGGCGGCCTGGCCTTCGGACTCGATCGACTGGTCACGCTGATGGCCGGCGCGGACTCCATCCGCGACGTTATCGCCTTCCCCAAGACCCAGAAGGCCAGCGACCTGATGACCCATGCGCCCAACACGGTGGATGAGAAGCAGTTGCGCGAGTTGCACATCCGCTTGCGGCAGGTGGAGACCAAGAACAGCTAGAACGCAGAGGTCGCAGAGGGCACGAAGGAAAATCCCGGAAAATCTCCGCGCCCTCTGCGTTGAATGCTTTTTTCAGAGGCTCTGCACATGGAATGGCTCTACCTCTTCGCCGCCGGCATCTTCGAGATCGTCTGGGCCACCAGCCAAAAGTATTCAGCCGGCTTTACCAAGCCGGTTCCCACTGTCATCACCCTCATCACCGCCACCCTCAGCTTCGTCTTGCTCGGCCTGGCGATGAAACACCTGCACCTGGGCACCGCCTATGCCATCTGGACCGGCATCGGCATCGTGGGCACAATGATCCTGGGCGTGGTGCTGTTCGGCGAGCCGGTGACGCTCACGCGCCTGTTCTTCGTCGCCTTGATCCTGACCGGCATCGTGGGTCTCAAACTCACCTACGCATGAGCCACAAGCTGCCCGTCTCCGTCCTCGTGGTGATCCATACGCCAGCGCGGCAGGTGCTGCTGCTGGAGCGGGCCGATCACCCGGGCTACTGGCAGTCCGTCACGGGCAGCCAGAACCCGGGAGAGACGCTGCGCGACACGGCGGTGCGCGAGGTGTACGAGGAGACCGGCCTCGACGCCACACAGTTTGCGCTCAGCGACTGGGGCATCCGCAACGTGTACGAGATCTATCCGGAATGGCGCCACCGCTACGCGGCGGGGGTGACCCACAATACCGAGCACGTCTTCGGGCTCAAGCTGCCGCAGCCATTGCCGATACGACTGGCGGCACGGGAACATCTGCAATACGCCTGGCATGACTGGGAAGAGGCGGCGGCACGCTGCTTCTCGCCCAGCAATGCGGCGGCGATCCGCCGCCTTGCCTGCTTGACCCCATGACCAGATCCATGGACACCCTGCACGTCGTCACTTACAACATCCACAAGGGCTTTTCCCCATTCAACACCCGCGTGGGGCTGCACGAACTGAAGGAACAGCTGCACCTGATGCGCCCGGATGTGGTGTTCCTGCAGGAGGTGCTGGGGGAGCACCGCGGCCACGCCACCCGCCACGAGGACTGGCCGCAGGCATCCCAATACGAGTTTCTGGCCGACCAGCTCTGGCAGGACTATGCCTACGGCAAAAATGCCGTGTATCCCCAGGGTCATCACGGCAACGCCATCCTGTCACGCTTTCCCATCATCGAGTCGGATAACGTGGACATTTCCGCCCACAAGCTGGAGAACCGCGGCCTGCTGCACTGCGTCATCGAAGTCCCGGGTTGGCGCGAGAAGCTGCATTGCGTGAACGTGCATCTGGGCTTGGGCCAACGCGGCCGGATGAAGCAGCTGCAGGCCATCCGCGACCGCATCGAGGACATGGTGCCTGCACACGCACCCCTGCTGATCGCCGGTGACTTCAATGACTGGCGCATCAAGGCGGGCGAGATCCTGTCGCGCGCGCTGCATGTGCACGAGGTGTTCGAGGAACTGCACGGCCGGCCGGCGCGCAGCTTTCCCGCCGCCATGCCCATGCTGCGCCTGGACCGCATCTACTTCCGTGGCTTCAAGGTGCGCTCGGCGCAGGTGCACCATGGTCGCCCCTGGTCACGTATTTCCGACCACGCGGTGCTGTCGGCGACCATGAGCCGGGTATGATCCGCTTCCTCGGCGGCAACCGGGTCCACCTCCTCGAGAACGGTGCCGAATATTTTCCCGCTCTGACGGCGGCCGTCGATGCGGCCGCGCGTGAGGTGCGCCTGGAGAGCTACATCTTCGCCGCCGACGAAACCGGCACCGCCATCGCCGCCGCGCTGATGCGCGCCGCCCAGCGCGGCGTCGCGGTCCATCTACTCATCGATGGTTTCGGCGCCAAGGACTATCCCGCCGAGGCGCTTGCGCGCCTGCGCGCAGCCGGCGTGGAGGTGCTCGTCTTCCGGCCGGAGCAAAGCCGCCTGCGGCTGCGCAAGCACCGGCTCCGGCGCATGCACCGCAAGCTTGCCGTGATCGACGGACGCATCGCCTTCGTCGGCGGCATCAACATCGTCAATGACAGCCGCGCGCCCGGGCAGCCGCCGCAGCTCGACTACGCCGTGCGCATCGAGGGCCCCCTGGTGGCGCAGATCGCCAAGGCCATGGCCTCGCTGCACCGGATCGTCGCCTGGACGCAATGGAAAACCCGGCCCCGCGAGGCGGTTAAGGATGACCCCACCCCGCCGCCCGCGGGAAACGTGCGCGCCGCCTTCCTGCAACGCTCCAACCTGCGCCATCGCCGCGACATCGAGCGCGCCTATCTGCGCGCCATTGGCAAGGCCAGGCGCGACATCACGATCGCGAACGCGTACTTTCTGCCCGGGCGGCGCTTCCGCAAGGCGCTGATCCGCGCCGCGCAGCGGGGCGTGCGCGTGCGCCTGCTGCTGCAGGGCTATGCGGAGTTCCGCTTCGTGCAATACGCGAGCCGCGCCCTCTATGCGCAGCTGCTCGAGGCTGGTATCGAGATTCATGAGTACCAGCCCGCGATCCTGCACGCCAAGGTGGCCGTGGTGGACGGACACTGGGCCACCGTCGGTTCGTCCAACATCGACCCCACCAGCCTGCATCTCGCCCGCGAGGCCAACGTGGTGATATTCGACCGCGAATTCGCACAAACCCTCGGCGCCCGTCTCGACGACGCCATCGCGCGGGACGCGCGGCGCATCACCCGCGTGACCTGGCAGCGAAGCGGCATCACGACACGCTGGCTTGCCTGGCTCGCGTACCGCGGCGTGCGCTGGCTGGCCGATCTGGTGGGTTATGGCCCGGAAATGGAGTAGGTCAGGACAGGCGGCGCCCGGAGCGCCCGTTGATCAACAGGACCAGGATGTGGCACAGGCCGGCGATGCTGCCCGCCCACAGGCCCACCCAGACCATGACATCGGGACCGAGGGATTTCGCCGCAGTGACACCCAGCACATAGCCGGCCAGCGTGGCCAAAACGGCTCAAGCGGCCAGCACCCCCCAAGGCGCGCGTTGCGAGCCTGCCTTGCATGTAGAGAACCGTCGTTGGAGACACGGCAGCCATTTTAGATGGCGCCCGTGCTTTCTCCAAACACGCGGCCCGGTCACACGCCGCCGCCGGACGGCCCGCGACGGCCTGGCTACGCCTCAGTAAACGATGCTGTCACTGGTCTCCTTGTTCTGCGCGCTGTCGTAGACCGCGCCGGCGAGGCTCACCCCGGTGACGGTGAAGGTGAAGGTGCCGCGTGAACGGGTACTCGGGGAATTGAACTTCACGGTGCCATTCGTGGCCGTCGTGCCACTGGCACTGCCGCTCACGAGACCACTCCAGCTGCCGGTCACGGTGGCGCCGGCGACGGCCTGTCCCGCAGTATCGGTCATGGTGACGGTCGCCACGGCGCGTGTGTTGTTGCGGTTGCCCGCGAGGGCGAGATCGATGCGCTCGACGCGAATCACCCGGGCCGGGGCGGCAACGCTGATGGGCAGCGCCGCGGTTGCCACGGCGCCGCCGGCATCGGTGACCGTGAGGCGCGCAAGGTATTCACCGGCCACGGCGTAGACGTGGGTCGGGTCGGGCACGGTGCTCACCACGCTGCCGTCGCCGAAATCCCAGCTGTAAGCGAGCGGCCCGCCGTCCGGATCGTGGGAGCCGGCGCTGGTGAAGTTCACGGTGAGGGGTGCCGTGCCTTGAGTGGGCGTGGCGCCCGCCTGCGCCACCGGCGGCTGGTTGGTGGAAGCGCTCGCCGTGCCGCTCACATTGTACTGGCCGAGGCTGCCGTAATCGCTATAGCCGGTGGCCAGATCGCCCTTGCCAACACCGTCGATTTTGAGGAAATACGTGCCGCCGGCAAGCGCGGGCAGGCTGATGCTCGCGCCAAGCGCCTCCACCGGGTTCGCCGCTGCGACGAGTAGCCCGTTGGCATCGTAGAGTTCGACCCCCATGTCGAGGTTGGCGCCCCGCGCCGCAGGTGTCACGGTGAGCGTGAGGGCGCCGGCGCCCACATGCATGCTGAAGTAGTCCACATCGGTACGCGTGGAGATGACCCCCGCACCCGCGAGCGCGACACCATTGGCCACGGGCGTCTGTACCAGGGGTGTGGCCTGCGGCGGGCTGTCCCCATGATCGTCGTGGCGCAGGGGCGCACCGTATTGGGGAATGCGTGCCAGATCGTCCTGGGTGTTGCTGGCATTGGGATATTCCCCCGCACTCCACTGGGTGAGCTCCTTGTAATAGCCCACGCCCATGATGGGCGCCCAGCCCGTGGCACCGCTGCCGTGGCCGGCGTAGTAGGCCGAGCCGCCGCTGACGCCATCGTGGCTCAGGCCCAGGTTGTGGCCGGCCTCGTGGGAGGCCGCCTCGGCCACGTACTTCTCGTTGCCGTTGCCGAGGCGGTCGTAGAACACCCAGGCCGGTTTGTAACTCTCGGTGGTGGCATTGAAGACACCCACATAGGCAATGCCGCCGCAGTTGCACGGGCTGGCGCTTAGCGTGGTCCAGTCGCGCGTGACCACCACCCGGGTCCCATAGATCTCATCGCCGCTGCCGCTGCGGGTCAGCCGATCTGCGGGCGGCTCTTCGGTGGTCACGTCCACGTCGAAGGGCGCAAAATCCTCCGCCACGCGCTGCCAGATCTGCTGGATGCGCTCGCGCTCGGTGGCGTTGAAACTGAGCGGATCGCCATCGAGGTCAAAGGGCTTGGCATCGATGGTGCTCAGGTTGAAATAGGTGTTCCATGCCGTGCCGGTGGAAACGTGTCCGTCGAAATCGAGATAAATGGTCCGCTTCGCGCCAGGGCGGCTGTGCAGCCTGAACGTCTCCTCGAGTGGGAACGGTGCCGCAGCCTCGAGGCCGCCGCTGCCGGTCGCCTCCGCGCCCTCGGGCAAGGGCGGATGGGCGTCGATGAAGAGCAGCCGACCGGAGCGGTCGAGCCAGGCATGGGGATCACCGCGCAGCATGGCTGCGAATTGTGCCGACGTCATGCCATACCAGGCAGCCACTTCGGGCAGCTTCGCCCCCAGGGCCTGTACGGCTGCCTCACCGCGCACCTTGCCAGGCAGCGCGACGGCAGGGAATGGCTTCTCCGCTGCTGCCTGGGCGGCGGTGGCGCCCAGCACCGTCAGGGCGATGAGCGCGAGGGCAAGCAGCAAACTGCCCAGCCACGCCCCCGCCGACATGGGTTGATGGCTATCGTGGCGCGCGGCCTGGGTGGATGGATGGATTGGCGACATGACTTCCCCTCGATATCGTTGCAGCGTGCGGACGCGGGTGCACCCGCCCCTGGTCCGACTTACGACAGGAGCATGCGCGCCTTGATGGGGAAAGCCGATTAAATTTAGGACACAAATGCGGTCCGGGGCGTCACCCCCGGGCTTGCCTCCAGAACACGCTGCGCGTCAGGCGCCGCGACGGGGATTACTGCGGGACCACGCGCGCGTTCTCGCCGCTGCCCTCGATACGCACGTTCATGCCATTCCTGAGGCGGCTGTCGACGGGCTGCACGATCACCACCTGGCCGCCGCTTTTCATGTTCACGGTGACACGCTGGGCATCCTTTTTGCCCATCTTGCTCTCCACCGCGGTACCAGCCGCCGCGCCTGCGGCCGCGCCCACCACGGTCATGACGGTCTGACCGGTGCCCTTGCCGAATTGCGCGCCGAGGATGCCGCCCGCGACCGCACCCACCACGGTGCCAACGCCGAATTTGTAGTCGGCATCCACCTGCACGGTCTCGAGTGCCGCGATCTTGCCGAGACGCTCCTCCTGGGCCTTGGCGCTCGTGGTGTGGGTTTCGCCATACCTGCCACCACCGGTGGCGGCACAGCCGCCAAGCAGCAACGACGCGACCGCCCACACCACAATCCGTTGGATCCTGCTCATGGTCACCTCCTCTATTTAAAGAAACAGCGCTGCCCTTTCACGACGCGGACGCCAGCTGCCCGCGCATCGTCCGGTAATGCCGGCGCAGGCGGCGCCGGACAACTTGCCAGGGGTCAGGCCAGGGCAGTCCCGACCGCATCAGCGCCCCACACAGGCGCCGTTGACCTTCGACATCCCGCACATCGACGAATTCCGGCGCCGGACCCAGATGGCCGCGGCACTGTGGCCCACCTTCCAGCCCCTGGTTGTGGTAATTGCCCAAGGGCACCGCCAGCGCGATGGTGGGCAAACCATAAGCCATGGCCGCCGAACCCTCGCAACTGCCGCCATCCATGATACGCCGCTGATGGGCAGCGGGCAGCAGGCGCTGGGCGAGCTCCGTGAGCAGCTGCGAATAGGCGGGGTCGAAGGGGGTGCGCCGGTCCCCGAGGCGCACGATCGGCCCCTTACCCACCTCGGCGCCAGGCAAGGTGCGTGAGGCTTCCAGGCTCACGCACACGATCGGCCGCCGCGCCTTGGCCAGCCAGCCCGATTCGAAATGGCCGATGGCCCCGACCAGTCCCACCTCCTCGGCGCGCGTGAGCAGACCAATGAAGTGCGGACGTGCATGGCGCTTGAACACATCCAGGGCAGTGGCAAGGATACAGAACACGCCCACCAGATCGTCCGCGGCACGGGTGTAGAGACGAAAGCCGCGCCGCCACACCGACCTGCCAAACGCAAAGCCTCCGTAAAGCGTCGTGGCCTCGGGCCGCGGCAGGGGCATGCGGGCAGAAAGTTGGACTTCGGCGGACTCGATTGCCCAGCCCTCCTTGCGCAGCCGCGCGGCGCGGATCACTCCCTCGCCCAAGGGCCCCGCGTCGCCGGCGAGCCACACCGGGCTCCCCCTCAGGTGCCGCGTCGGCGACCCGCCATGCCACTGGACGCGCAGGACATCGGGGGCGACCCAGCGAACGCCATGAAAGCCGGGATGATCCATGTGGGCCATGAAGACGCGCAGCGGCTCCGCGCCAGGTTCGCGCAGGCGGCGCAGGTAATCGCTGCCGGAGCGGGCACCGACGACAAGGTTGCCAAGCGGATCGGCGAACCAGGGGATGCGCGCATGGTCGAGCACCGCAGTGGCCAGCGCGATGACATGGCCTTCGCGGAAGGGCGCGGTGGGCTGGGCGAGCAGCGCCTCGAGCAGCCTGGCATGGCGCAGCACGGCGTGCGTGCGCGTCATCGATCAGCGTCCTCTGCCACCGAGGATACCGCCCAATACGCCGCGCACGATCTGGCGCCCCAACTGGCTCCCGATGGCACGCGCGGCACTTTTCACCATCGCCTCGGCGACGCCCTGGCGGCGACCGCCGCCTCCCAAAAGACCACCGAACAGGTCGCCCACGCCGCCGGTGGCCGATGTGTTCTTCGCCGCGGCCTGCTGTTCCAGCGCCGCCTGCGCGCGCGCCCTGAGAATCTCGTAAGCCGACTCGCGGTCCACCGTCCTTTCGTACACGCCCGCGACCAGGGACGCGTCCATGATCTCACGCCGCGCGTTTGCATCGATGGGGCCGATCTGCCCGCGCGGCGGCACAATGAAGGCACGCTCGGTCACGCCGGGACGACCCTTCTCGTCCAGCATCGACACCAACGCCTCACCCACGCCGAGCTCGGTGATGGCCTGTTCGGCATCGAATGTCGGATTGACGCGCAGGGTCGTGGCGGCCGCTTTCACCGCCTTCTGGTCGCGCGGCGTGAAGGCGCGCAGCGCATGCTGCACCCGATTGCCGAGCTGGCCCAGGACCCGGTCCGGAATGTCGAGCGGGTTCTGGGTGACGAAGTACACGCCGACCCCCTTGGAGCGGATCAGCCTGACCACTTGCTCGATCTTGTCGAGCAGCGCTTCCGGCGCGTCATTGAACAACAGATGCGCCTCGTCGAAGAAGAACACAAATTTCGGCTTGTCGAGATCACCCACTTCGGGCAGGCGCTCGAACAGCTCCGACAGCAGCCACAGGAGGAAGACGGCGTAGACCCGGGGCGACTGCATCAGCTTGTCAGCCGCGAGAATGTTGACGATGCCGCGCCCCGCCCCGTCGGTCTGCATCCAGTCGGCCAGATCCAGCGCGGGCTCGCCGAAGAAACGATCGCCGCCCTGGGATTCCAGCATCAGCAGGCCACGCTGGATCGCGCCGATGGAAGCGGCGGAAATGGTGCCGTAGCCGGTGGTGAACTGCCTCGCGTTGTCGCCTATGTACTGCAGCATCGCGCGCAGATCCTTGAGATCGAGCAGCAATAGGCCGTTGTCGTCGGCAATGCGGAACGCAAGCGTCAGCACGCCCGCCTGGGTGTCGTTGAGATTCAGCATGCGCGCGAGCAGCAGCGGGCCCATGTCGGACACGGTGGTGCGCACCGGGTGGCCCAGCTCGCCGAACACGTCCCAGAATGCGACCGGGTAGGCTTCGAACGTCCAGTCGACGAGGCCGAGCATGTGGATGCGTTCCTGGATCTTCCCAGTCATCTTGCCGGGCCGGGCGATGCCGGAGAGATCCCCCTTCACGTCCGACACGAACACGGGCACGCCGATGCGGCTGAAATGCTCCGCCAGCACCTGCAGCGTGACCGTCTTACCGGTCCCCGTGGCACCCGTGATGAGGCCGTGGCGGTTGGCCATCTTTGGCAGCAGGAACACATCCACATCGGATTTGGCGATCAGCAGCGGCTCCGTCATGCACTCCTCGGGGCAGGTCGATCAAAAGAGCCTCAGATGGTACCATGGCGCCTGTTTCAACACAGGGTTTGCGCGTCATATGGCCGGTCATTCCAAATGGGCGAACATCCAGCACCGCAAAGGACGTCAGGACGCCAAGCGGGGCAAAATCTTCACCAAGCTCATCAAGGAAATCACCGTCGCCGCACGTCTGGGTGGCGGTGACCCCAGCTTCAATCCACGGCTGCGCCTCGCGATCGACAAGGCCAAGGCGGAAAACATGCCGGGCGACAACATCGAGCGCGCCATCAAGCGCGGCACCGGCGAACTCGAGGGCGTGGCCTATGAAGAAGTCCGTTACGAGGGTTACGGGATCGGGGGCGCGGCGGTGATGGTGGACTGCATGACCGACAACCGTACCCGCACCGTGGCGGACGTGCGCCATGCCTTCAGCAAGCACGGGGGCAACATGGGCACCGACGGCTCGGTGGCCTTCCTGTTCAAACACTGCGGACAGCTGGTCTTCGCGCCCGGCACGTCGGAGGACAAGATCATGGAAGTCGCGATCGAGGCCGGGGCCGAGGACGTGGTGACCAACGAGGACGGCAGCATCGAGGTGATCACCGCGCCGAACGATTTCGCCACCGTCAAGGACGCCCTGGAAAAAGCCGGCCTCAAGGCGGAATTCGCCGAGGTGACCTACAAGCCCAGCACGGAAACGGTGCTGAAGGGCGAGGACGCCGTGAAGATGCAGAAGCTCCTGGACGCACTCGAAAACCTCGACGACGTTCACGAAGTGTACACCACCGCAGTGCTGGAGGACTGACCCATCCGCATCCTCGGCATCGACCCCGGTTTGCGCATCACCGGATTCGGCCTCATCGCCCAATCCGGTCACACCCTGCGTTACCTCGAAAGCGGCTGCATCCGCACGCCGGAGGCGGCGCTGCCCGAGCGCCTCAAGACCATCCTCGACGGCTTGCGCCACATCATCGACCAACACGCCCCGGACGCAGTCGCGGTGGAACAGGTCTTCGTCAACGTCAATCCGAAGTCCACCCTGCTCCTGGGCCAGGCACGCGGCGCGGCGATCTGCGCCGCCGTGGGCGCCGGACTGCCGGTGGCGGAATACACCGCGCTGCAGGTGAAGCAGGCGGTGGTGGGCAACGGCCACGCCGACAAGACACAGGTCCAGGAGATGGTCAGACGTCTGCTCCTGCTGCCGGTGGCCCCCTCCGCCGATGCCGCCGACGCGCTTGCCTGTGCCATCTGCCATGCCCATGGCGGCCAGGGCCTGGGCCGGCTCCCTACCGCCGGCTTCCGGGTGCGCAGTGGACGTCTGCTCGGACGCGCATCGTGATGGCCGCGCAGGAACCCACGCTGGCCGCGCTGCCCAATCCGCTGGCGCGCTATTTCCTCGCCACCCGGCCAGCATTTCTCACCATCACGCTGGCAGGCTGCCTGCTGGGGTTCGCCAGCGCCGGCACCCACGGCTTTGCCTGGCCGACGGCCCTCGTCACCCTGCTGTTCGCGCTGGTGGCCCACGCGGGTGTCAACGTGATCAACGACTACTACGACGCGGAAAACGGCAGCGACGACGCCAACACCGAGCGCCTCTTCCCCTTCACCGGCGGCAGCCGCTTCATCCAGAACGGTGTGCTCAGCCGCCGCGCCACCGCGACGTTCGGCTTCGCACTGCTTGCCGCCGTCGTGCCCGCGGGCCTGTGGCTGGCAGCACAATCGGGCTGGGGCTTGATCGGCATCGGGCTGGTGGGCCTCTTCCTCGGCTGGGCGTATTCCGCGGAGCCGTTCCGGCTCAACGGCCGCGGGCTGGGGGAAGCCTGTGTCGCCGCCGGCTTCGCCCTGATCGTGATCGGGACCGACTATGTCCAGCGAGGAGACTTCGCCCTCACGCCGCTGTGGGTCGCGGTGCCTTACGCCTTGCTGGTCACCGACATTCTCTACATCAACCAGTTCCCGGACCGACGCGCCGACGCCCTGGCCGGCAAGCGTCACTGGGTCGTGCGCCTCGCACCGCATCAGGCGGCCTGGGGGTATGGCGTGATCGCGCTGCTCGCCTACGTCTGGCTGACCACCTGCATCGCCACGGGGGTGCTGCCCATCGCCGCCGCCCTGGGTCTGCTGACCCTACCCCTGAGCCTGATGGCACAACGCGAACTGTGGCGCTTCGCCGACGCGCCGCAGCAGCTCGCACCCGCGATCCGGTACACCCTGCTCGCCGCGCACCTGCATGCGCTGCTCCTGGCGTTGGCGCTGGTCCTTGCCGGAGGCGTTCCGGCATGATCGGGCGGTTGAGTGGCATCCTCGCCGAGAAACGCCCGCCGCGGGTGATGGTGGACGTGGGCGGCATCGGCTACGAGCTCGACGTCCCCATGAGCACGTTCTACACCTTGCCAGCGATTGGCGAGCGTGTGAACTTGTTCACCCATCTCGTTGTGCGGGAGGACGCGCATCTCCTGTATGGCTTCGGCACGGAGCAGGAACGCGAGCTGTTTCGGCTCTTGCTGCGCATCAGCGGCATCGGCGCCAAGACCGCGCTGGCGGTACTCTCCGGCATGAACATGGCCGAACTGTCGGCGGCGGTCAGCACCCAGGACACCGGGCGGCTGACCAGGGTGCCGGGCATCGGCAAGAAAACCGCCGAGCGCCTGCTGCTGGAGCTGAAGGACAAGCTCGCCCCCGGCCTGGTCGGCACACCGGCCGACAGCGCCGGGGCCGGGGACACCGACATCCGCAATGCCCTGCTGGCGCTTGGGTATAATGACAAGGAGGCAGCGTGGGCAGTGAAACAGCTACCCGCCGGCGTGTCCGTCTCGGACGGTATTCGCCAGGCGCTGAAACTGCTCTCGAAGTCCTGATCCCAACCCATGATCGAAACCGACCGCCTGATCGCCGCCGCGCCCCTATCCCCCCAGGAGGAAGCGCTGGAGCGGGCACTGCGCCCGAAACTGCTGGACGAATACGTTGGGCAGAAAAAGACGCGCGAGCAGCTACAGATCTTCATCGAGGCCGCCAAGAAGCGCCGCGAGGCACTGGATCACGTGCTGCTGTTCGGCCCGCCGGGTCTGGGCAAAACCACGCTCGCCCACATCATCGCACGCGAGATGGGCGTGAACCTGCGCCAGACCTCCGGCCCAGTGCTGGAGCGCGCCGGGGATCTCGCCGCGCTGCTCACCAATCTCGAACCGCACGACGTGCTGTTCATCGATGAGATCCACCGCCTGTCCCCGGTGGTGGAGGAGATCCTCTACCCGGCGCTGGAGGATTTCCAGATCGACATCATGATCGGGGAAGGCCCCGCCGCGCGCTCGGTGAAACTCGACCTGCCCCCCTTCACCCTGGTGGGGGCCACCACCCGGGCCGGCATGCTGACCAACCCCCTGCGCGACCGCTTTGGTATCGTGGCGCGCCTGGAGTTCTACAGCCCCGAGGAACTGACCCGCATCGTGATGCGCTCCGGCCGTCTGCTGAACGTCAATCTCTCGGAGGCTGGCGCCTTCGAGGTGGCGCGCCGCTCTCGGGGCACGCCGCGCATCGCCAACCGTCTGCTGCGCCGCGTGCGCGACTACGCCGAGGTGAAGGCGGGCGGCCACGTCACGCCGGACGTGGCCGACGCCGCCTTGTCCATGCTCGACGTGGACCGCGTCGGGCTGGACATGATGGATCGCAAACTGCTCTCCACAGTGCTGGAGAAGTTCGGCGGCGGCCCGGTGGGGCTGGACAATCTGGCCGCAGCCATCGGCGAGGAACGGGACACCATCGAGGATGTGCTGGAACCCTTCCTGATCCAGCAAGGCTACCTGATGCGCACGCCGCGCGGGCGCGTGGCCACCGCCCTGTCTTACCAGCACTTCGGGCTCGCGGCACCGAAACCGACGCGCGAATTGTGGGACGAGGCGTGATTCCCGCGCCGCGTCCGGCAGCGACGGTGTTCCGCTGGCCGGTGCGCGTGTATTACGAAGACACCGACGCCGGCGGCGTGGTGTACTACGCCAACTATCTCAAGTTCCTCGAGCGTGCACGCACTGAATGGCTGCGCGCCGCCGGGTTCGAGTTGCCGGAACTCGCGCGTGACCACGATGTCATTTTCGTGGTGCGCGCCCTGGCGTTAGACTATCTGGGTCCCGCCCGCCTGAACGATGCGCTTGCGGTGACCGTTAAGCCGCTCACCTTCGGTGCCAGTACCATCCACGTCGCCCAGACCGTGGAGCGCGACCGTGTGCTGGTGCAGGCGCGTGTCACGCTCGCCTGCGTGAGCGCACGCCAGTTCAAACCGATGCGCATTCCCGCTGCGCTGCGCAGCCGACTTGAGGCCCGATTTTGACTGTCCAAGCCACACCCGATTTGTCCATCCTCAGCCTGATGGCCAACGCCAGCTTCATCGTGCAGCTAGTGCTGGTGCTGCTCGCGCTCGCATCCTTCACGAGCTGGTGGTTCATCTTCATGAAATACTTCGCCCTGCGCAGGGCGGCACGCCAGGCGGACGAATTCGAAAAGCTGTTCTGGGGCGGCGCCGACCTCAATCAACTGTTCCAGCGCCTCACTTCGGGGCGAGTGATCCCCACGGGCATGGAAAAGATCTTCGAAGCCGGCTTCCGCGAATTCACCAAGCTCAAGCGCCAGGGCGGCATGGACATCAAGGACGTGATGGACGGCACCCGCCGCGCCATGCGTGCCGCCCAGCAGCGTGAAGTGGACCTGCTGGAGCGCAGCCTGGCCTTTCTCGCGACGGTGGGATCGGTCAGCCCCTATGTGGGCCTCTTCGGCACCGTTTGGGGGATCATGCACGCCTTTCTCGGGCTCGCGAACGTGGCCCAGGCGACTCTGGCGCACGTGGCGCCGGGCATCGCCGAGGCGCTGGTGGCCACGGCGGTCGGCCTGTTCGCGGCCATCCCCGCGGTGATCGCCTACAACCGGTACACCCACGACGTCGACCGCCTCGCGATCCGCTATGAGGGTTTCATGGAGGAATTTTCCAACATCCTGCAGCGTCAGGGGCGTTGAGCCATGCCGCGCCCGCGCCGCCTGATGAACCAGATCAACGTCGTACCCTTCATCGACGTGATGCTGGTGCTGCTCATCATCTTCATGGTCACGGCGCCGCTCATCAACCCTGGCCAGATCGAGCTGCCGCAGGTGGGTCAGCAACTGAAAACACCGGTGGCGCCGCTCGAGGTGATCGTGCGTGCCGACAGACGCGTGTTTCTGCGCGACCGGGCGCGCAGCCCGGCGGAAATCGAGATCAGCCGCGCCGATCTGGTGGAGGCGATCCGGCAAAAGCAGGCGCGCAACCCGGAGCAGGCGGTGGTGATCGCCGCCGACAAGAACGTGCGTTACGAGGAAGTGCTGAAGGTCATGGATCTGCTCGCGCAACACCAGGTCAAGCGCGTCGGCCTGCTGGCGAGGCCCGCGGGGAGCGGATGACGAGCCTCACCGTCAGCCCCTATCCCGCGAAACTGCCAGCCGCGGGCCTGGCGCTGCTGGTGCACGTGCTGTTCTTCGCGCTGCTCGTGGTGGGCATCAGCTGGCAGAAAGCCGAGCCACCGGGGGTGAGCGCGGACCTGTGGCTCGATCTGCCGCCCATGCCGCAAGCCGCGCCCGCCCCACCCCCCGTGGTCACGCCGCCGCCCCCGTCCCCGCCACCGGCGGAAGGACGCCCCCCGGCGCCCAGGCCCGACATCGCGCTGAAGGCGCCCCCCAAGGCGGAAAAGTCGAAGCCCATGGAGCAGCCTGCCGTGAAGCGGATTCCGGACAAGCAGGCGGAAATACAGCGCGAGCACGAACTGCAGGCGCTCCTGGCACAACAGGCGGAGCGCTTTCGCCAGCAGGCACAGCAGGCGGAGCAGGCAGCGCAGCGTGCCGCCGCGCAGCAAAGCGCGATCGGCGAACACACCGAGCGCATCCGCGAGCGCATCAGGAGCCGTCTCAATCGCACCCCCTGCGGCAGTGGCAATCCCCAGCTCGAATTCGACATCGCGTTGCTGCCCACGGGCGAGCTGCGCGCCGCACCCATCCTGAGGAAAAGCAGCGGGATCGCCGCCTGCGACGCGGCAGTGGAAAACGCGATCCTCCAGGCCGAGCCGCTGCCCGTGCCACGCGAGCCGGAACTGTTCGCCCACTTTCGGGAACTTCGCCTCAAATTCAAGCCTAACGACTGAGCCATGAGACTCTCGCAATCGCTGCCCCACGCCCTTCTCGCGTGCGCCCTGTTGTGGCTGGCCTGCGTGCACGATGCGCGTGCCATGCTTACCATCGAGATCACCGGCGGTGCGGCACACCAGATTCCGGTGGCCATCCTGCCCTTCCAGGGCGAGGCCGCCTATGGCGACAGGATCAGTGAGATCGTTGCCGCGGACCTGGCACGCAGCGGACTGTTCAGGATCGTCGATGGGCGCGCTTTGCCGGTGCCGCGCAGCGCCCAGGACGTGCGTGTGGCGGACTGGCGTGCCACCGGCGCGGTCGCGCTCGCCATCGGCACGGTGACCCCCCAGCCCGGCGGGCGCATCGAGGTGCAGTTTCGACTGCTCGATACCGTGCGCGCCGACGCGCAGGGGGCGGCGACGCAAACATTGGGCTACAGCCTGCCCTCGAGCGCGGCACAGCTGCGTCTGACCGCGCACCAGATCGCCGATCTCATCTATGAAAAGCTCACCGGGGAGCCCGGTGCCTTCGCCAGCCGCATCGCTTACGTCACCAAACGCGGCGCGCTGTTCGAACTGCAGGTGGCGGATGCCGACGGTGCCAACGCGCAGACGGTGCTGAGTTCGCGCGAGCCCATCATCTCGCCAGCCTGGTCACCGGACGGCACGCGCCTCGCGTACGTGAGCTTCGACGAGAAAAAGCCCGTGGTCTACGTGCAGACCCTGGCCACCGGCCAGCGTCGCCTGCTCGCCAACTTCAAGGGCAACAACAGCGCGCCGGCATGGTCGCCGGACGGCACCCAGCTCGCGATCGTGCTCACCCGCGACGGGACTTCGCAGATCTACTCGGTCAACGCCGACGGTTCTCATCTCAAGCGCTTGACCCACACCTCGGCGATCGACACCGAACCGAGCTGGTCACCGGATGGTAAGTACATTCTGTTCACCTCCGACCGGGGCGGCAGCCCGCAGATCTATCGCATGCCGGCCTATGGGGGTGAAGCGGTGCGGCTCACCTTCGAGGGCAGCTACAATGTGAGTCCGCGCTACAGCCCGGATGGGAAGTCCTTCGTCTTCATCCAGCGCGAAGGCGGCCGCTTCCGCGTCGCAGTGCAGGACATCGCCTCGGGACAGGTCCAGGTGTTGACGGATGGCAGCGCGGACGAATCGCCGAGCTTTGCGCCGAACGGACGCATGGTGCTGTACGCCACCCGCATCGGCGGCCGTGGGGTCCTGGCAGCGGTTTCCAGCGACGGCCGCGTGCGGCAGCGCTTGTCCGCCCAGAGCGGGGACGTGCGCGAGCCGGCCTGGGGCCCGCGCCTGACGCCCCGATGAATGGTTTTGCAACAAGGAGAAACGCATGAACTATCTTGTTCCCTTCGCCCTGATCGCACTGCTGCTTTCCGGCTGCGCCAGCGATGCGCCCCCGCAGCAGGCGCCCGCCGCCGTGGAAGATCGCACCGCCACGCCGCCGGCCGCGGCACCGTCTACGGCTGTGCCCCTGCCGCCGCAGGCCACCGCCCCCACCCAGCCCCTGAGCAGCGACCAGCAACTGCTCGCCGCGCTCAAGGACCCCAATCATCCCTTGTCGAAGCGCAGCGTATTTTTCGATTTCGACAGCTTCGAGGTGAAGCCAGAGTACAAGGGCGTGATCGAAACCCATGCGCGCTTTCTGGTGGCAAACCCGCGGCTCAAAGTCTTCCTGCAGGGCCACACCGACGAGCGCGGCACGCCGGAGTACAACCTGGCACTGGGGACCAAGCGCGCCGAGGCAGTGCGCAAGATGATGGCCCTGCTGGGCGTCAAGGAGGAGCAGATGGAGGCGGTGAGCTTCGGCGAGGAGAAACCGCGCGCCACCTGTCACGATGAATCGTGTTGGTCGCAAAATCGCCGCACCGACATCGTCTACGCCATCGAATGAGCACCGCGCGGCTTTGCATGGCGCTGGGCCTGTTGCTCGCAAGCCAGAGTGCCTTCGCCTTCGTGAGCGACACCGAGGCGCGCAGGCAGATCGCCGCCCTGCAGCAGGAGACCCAGCAGCTCCGGGAGCAGATCAAGCGTCTCGAAGAACGCCAGGCATCACTGGATGCCCAGCTGAAATCCCAGGGCCTGTTCGAGCTGCTGCAGCAGGTGGAGGCGCTCAAGGGCGAAGTGGCGAAACTGCGCGGCCAGATCGAGCTGAACGCCCATGGCCTCGACACCGCAGCGAAGCGCCAGAAGGACCTGTACGTGGATCTCGACACGCGTCTGCGCAAGCTGGAGCAGAACGCCCCCTTGCCCGCGTCCACCGGCGCCCCGGTGGCGGTGCCGGGGGCGAGTACGCCCCCGCCCAGCGCCGCGACCGAAACAGGCGGCGAAACGCGCGCCTACGATTCCGCCTTCAACCTGTTCAAGATCGGCAACTATCCCGCCGCAGTCGTGGCGTTCCAGAATTTTCTCAAGACTTATCCCACCAGTCCCCTGGCGTCCAATGCCCAATACTGGATCGGTAACGCCTATTCCGCCCAGCGCGACTTCAAGGCCTGCATCGCGGCCCAGCAGAAACTGCTCGCGACCTACCCAGACAGTGTGAAGGTCCCGGACGCGATGCTCAACCTGGCGAGCTGCCAGGCGGAATCGGGCGAGCGCGACGCGGCGCGGCGGACCCTGGACGAGCTGATCGCCAAATACCCGGCCAGCAACGCCGCCGACATCGCCAAGCGCCGGGTGAATGCCCTCCGGTGAACCATGGCCACCGCCTGGGTCAGCCATCCGGACTGCTTGAAGCATGAGATGGGGCCTTATCATCCGGAGCAGCCCGCGCGGCTGACCCAGATCGAACAGGCGCTCGGGGCGGCGCCCTTCGCCGCTCGGCTCTTCCGGATCGAAGCGCCGCACGCCACCCGCGCGCAGCTCGCACGCGCCCATAGCGCAGCTTACATCGATGCGATCCACGCCGCCGCGCCCGCCAGCGGCTACGCCTATCTCGACCCCGACACTTCCATGAACCCGCATTCCCTGACGGCGGCCCTGCGCGCGGCAGGGGCAGGGGTCACCGCCGTGGATCGGGTGATGGCGGGCGAAGTCGGCAACGCCTTCTGCGCCGTGCGCCCCCCGGGTCATCATGCCCTGCGGGATCGTGCCATGGGCTTTTGCATTTTCAACAACGTCGCGGTCAGCGCCCTGCATGCCCTCGAGGTCCATGGTCTGGCTCGGGTGGCGATTGTCGATTTCGACGTGCACCATGGCAACGGCACCGAAGACATCTTCCACGACGATCCGCGCGTAATGCTGGTCTCGAGTTTCCAGCATCCCTACTATCCCTACGCCGGTGCCGATTCTGGCAATGACCACATCGTGCCGATCCCGCTACCCGCCGGCACCAGCGGTGTGGCCTTCCGGCAGCAATGGGAAGCGAAAGGCTTGCCGGCGCTGGAACGCTTCCGTCCCGAGTTCGTGTTCTTCTCCGCGGGCTTCGATGCACACCAGGAGGATCCACTCGCAGGTCTACGGCTCGTCGAAGCGGACTTCGCCTGGATCACCGAGCGCGTGCTGGCCATCGCGCAACGGCATGCATCCGGGCGGGCGGTCTCCGTGCTGGAAGGCGGCTATGACATCAAGGCCTTGTCACGCTCGGTGGTGGCGCATGTCGGGGTGCTGGCGAGCGCGGCATCGTAAGCCTTTTTCACCGCTGCGCTGAAGCAGACGAACCAGACCTTCTCGATCTCCGGCCAGCGCGCCAGCGCCGCGCAGACTTCCCGCACCGCGATCGCGGTGGCGCGCTCGAGGGGAAATCCATAAGCGCCGGTGGAAATGGCGGGGAAGGCGATGGTCTTCAAGCCATGCGCCTGGGCCAGACGCAGGCACTCGCGATAACAGCGCGCGAGCAGCGCGTCCTCTTCGTGGCCCCCGCCCTGCCAAATCGGCCCGACGGTATGAATCACGTGTTTGGCCGGGAGACGATACGCTCGCGTGATCTTGGCTTCGCCGGTGGCGCAGCCGTGCAGCGTTTTGCACTCGGCCAGCAGCTCGGGGCCGGCGGCACGGTGGATGGCGCCGTCGACCCCGCCGCCGCCGAGAAGCGAAGGATTGGCCGCATTGACGATGGCATCGACGGCGAGTGTCGTGATGTCGCCCTGGATGGCTTCGATTTTGGAGAGGACCCTCACGCCCGGCTCACTGCAACAGAACCAGGTTGTCGCGGTGAATCAGCTCGGCCTCATCCACGTACCCGAGGATGCGCTCGATCTGGCTGGATGGCTGCCCCAGGATCTTGCGCGTCTCCTGGGCGTTGTAATTGATGAGGCCGCGGGCGATTTCGCGCCCTGCCCCATCGAGGCAGGTGACGGCCTCACCGCGCTCGAACTCTCCCGACACCGCGGTCACACCGATGGGCAGCAGGCTCTTACCGTCTTCCTTCAACGCCCGCACCGCGCCCGCGTCGAGGGTCAGGCGCCCGCGCACCTGCAAATGATCGGCCAGCCACTTCTTGCGCGCGGCGATCTTGTTGGTCTCGTCGGCGACGAGCTGGGTGCCGATCGCCTCACCGCTCGCCAGGCGCACCAGCACGTCTGTCTCCCGCCCCCAGGCGATCAGCGTGTGCGCGCCGCTGCGCGCGGCGCGCTTGGCGGCGAGCACCTTGGTCAGCATGCCGCCGCGGCCGATGGCGCTGCCGGCTCCCCCGGCCATCTGCTCCAGCACCGGGTCGCCGGCGCGCGCCTCCCGAATCAGTTGCGCATTCGGATCCTTGCGCGGGTCGGCCGAGAACAACCCTTTCTGGTCCGTGAGGATCACCAGCGCATCGGCCTCGATCAGGTTGGTGACCAGTGCACCCAGGGTGTCGTTGTCGCCGAACCTGATTTCGTCGGTGACCACGGTGTCGTTTTCGTTGATGATGGGAATCACATCGAGCGCGAGCAGCGTGCGCAGGGTGGAACGCGCGTTCAGGTAGCGCTTGCGGTCGGCGAGATCCTCGTGGGTGAGCAGAAGCTGCGCCGTATGCAAACCATGTTTGCGAAAGCAGGTCTCATACACCTGCACCAGCCCCATCTGCCCTACCGCCGCCGCGGCCTGGAGTTCATGCAGCGCATGCGGGCGCTGGGTCCAACCCAGGCGCTGCATGCCCTCGGCGATCGCGCCGCTGGAGACCAGCACCACCTGTTTGCCCATCCGCTTCAGACGGGCGACCTGGTCGGCCCAGTGGGCGATGGCAGCGGAATCGAGACCGGCGCCTTCGTTGGTAACCAGGCTGGAGCCGACCTTGACGACGATACACGTGGCTTTCGCGAGCACGGATTGCATGTTGGTTGATCGAACGGACGTCGCAGGGGCTGGCATTGTATAGCGCTTTCGCCTACCCGGTGGAGTCGGCACCGTTGGGGGAGGGCGCGCCCTCCGTGGGCGCGGCCGGGCGGTTCTGCTCGAGGTAATCCGCAACCGCGAGGATGACGGCACGGCAGCCCTCGCCCGTGAGGGCCGAGATTTCGAAATGCGGGCCCGTCCAGTTGAATCGCTGTAGAAAATCCCGCACCCGTGCGGCGCGTTCCTCGTCGGGAATCCTGTCCAGCTTGTTCAGGACCAGCCAGCGCGGCTTGGCGTACAGATCGGGGTCGTATTTGCGTAGCTCCGCTACGATCGCCTCGGCCTCGCGCACCGGATCCGTGGCGGCATCCAATGGCGCCAAATCGACCATGTGCAGCAACAGGCGCGTGCGCGCCAGATGACGCAGGAACTGATGGCCAAGCCCCGCGCCTTCCGCGGCGCCCTCGATCAGCCCGGGAACGTCGGCGATGACGAAGCTGCGATCCGGGTCCACGCGGACCACACCCAGGTTGGGGTGCAGCGTGGTGAAGGGGTAATCCGCCACCTTGGGACGGGCCGCCGACACGGCGCGAATGAAGGTGGACTTGCCTGCATTGGGCTGGCCGAGCAGCCCCACGTCGGCCAGCACCTTGAGTTCCAGCCTGAGTTCACGTTCTTCGCCTGGCTCGCCGCGGGTGAACTGCCGCGGTGCGCGATTGGTGCTGGACTTGAAGTGCAGATTGCCCAGTCCGCCACGCCCGCCGCGCGCCAGCAGGACACGCTCGCCGTCGTGGGTGAGATCGGCGATCAGGGCACCCGTGTGGGCATCGGTGATGACCGTCCCCACCGGCACCCGCAGTACGATGTCCTCCGCGGCCGCCCCGTACTGGTCTGAACCGCGACCGTTTTCGCCATTTTTCGCCCGATGAATACGCTGATAGCGGTAATCCACCAGCGTGTTGAGGTTGCGGTCGGCCACCGCCCAGATGCTGCCCCCGCGACCGCCATCGCCGCCGTCCGGCCCGCCTTTGGGAATGAATTTTTCACGCCGGAAGGAGGCGCACCCATCCCCGCCCTTGCCGGCGTGAACCTTGATGGTCACCTCGTCGATGAATTTCATGGGCAATCAGGAAAAAAGGCTTCTACCTGCTGTTGGCTGCGAGCACACCGGGCACGGGAAGATCCTCCCGGGTGCCCCAAGCGCCTCGCCATTGACCACCCGCCGCAAAACAAAAGGCCCTATCTCGCGATAGGGCCTCCCGGATCCGCCGCGAGACGCCGCGTCAGGCGCCGACCGGGTCGATGCTCACCACGTGGCGCTTGAGCGCGCCACGGACGGCAAAGTGGACTTTGCCGGCGACCTTGGCGAACAGGGTATGATCCTTGCCCATGCCGACGTTGTCACCGGCGTGGAACCGCGTGCCACGCTGCCGCACGATGATTTCGCCCGCATTCACGAGCTGGCCGCCGTAACGCTTGACGCCCAGGCGCTTGGACTCGGAATCGCGACCGTTGCGGGAACTGCCGCCTGCCTTTTTGTGTGCCATGGAATCGACTCCTGCTTTACTGGCCGATGCTCTCGATCTGGAGCTCGGTGTAGTTCTGACGGTGGCCCTGGTGCTTCTGGTAATGCTTGCGGCGACGCATTTTGAAGATGGTCACCTTCTTGCCGCGCCCATGCGACAGCACCTTGGCCCTCACCTGCGCACCAGCCACGAGGGGGTTGCCGACGGTCACGTCATCGCCATCGGCGACCATCAGGACCTGATCCAGAACCACTTCGCTGCCGATGTCTGCCGGTATCTGTTCTACTCTCAGTTTTTCGCCGGGGGCGACGCGATACTGCTTGCCACCGGTTTTTACGACCGCATACATAGTCAGCACTCCGATGAGGACAACGTCTTGTAAATTGGAAAACCGTGCATTTTAAGGGAAATGCCCCCGCACGTCAAAAGAAATCCCCGCCCCCCGGCCCATCGCCGTTCCACCTTGACCGTCAGCGCCCGCGCTTTCTACCATAGCCGTTTTGCCGCGCGCGCTTTCCCGTGAAATTAGAGCAAATTCATCAGGTTATCGCGTCGGACATGGCAGAGGTGGATGCCGTGATCCGCGCCCGCCTGCAGTCCGACGTGGTGCTGGTGCGTCAGGTGGCGGAGTACATCGTGCACAGCGGCGGCAAGCGCATGCGCCCGGCGCTGGTGCTGCTTTCCGCTGGCGCCTTCGGTTACGAAGGCACCCACCATCACACCCTCGCAGCGGTGGTGGAATTCATCCATACCGCGACCCTGCTGCACGACGATGTGGTGGACGAATCGCGACTGCGCCGCGGGCGTGAAACCGCCAATGCGCTGTTCGGCAACGCCGCCAGCGTGCTGGTGGGCGATTTCCTCTATTCCCGCGCATTCCAGATGATGGTCGAGGTCGACAGCATGCGGGTGATGCAGGTGCTGGCCGACGCCACCAACACCATCGCCGAGGGCGAGGTGCTGCAACTGATGAACTGCCACGACCCGGACATCGACGAGGCGCGCTACCTGCAAGTGATCCGCTACAAGACCGCCAAGCTGTTCGAGGCCGCCACACGCCTGGGGGCCATCCTCGGCCACGCGGCGCCGGTGGACGAGGCGGCGATGGCCCGCTACGGCATGCATCTGGGCACTGCCTTCCAGCTGATCGATGACGTGCTCGATTATTCCGGCCATGCCGAGGAAACCGGCAAGAACGTGGGCGACGATCTCGCCGAAGGCAAGCCCACCTTGCCGCTGATTTACGCCATGCGCCACGGCAGTGCCGAGCAGGCCGCGCTCATCCGGCACGCCATCCAAGAGGGCGGGCTCGACGATTTCGCGCCGGTGGTGGAAACCATCCGCGTCACCGGGGCGCTGGATTACGCCGCAGCGCAGGCGCGCCGCGAAATCGACATGGCCACTGCCGCGATCGCGCATCTGCCGGATAGCCAATATAAACGCGGTTTGCTAGAATTGGCGGCTTTCGCGGTGGCGCGCACCAGTTAGCCGCCACTCAGACGGGGTGTAGCTCAGCCTGGTAGAGTACTGCGTTCGGGACGCAGGAGTCGGAGGTTCGAATCCTCTCACCCCGACCAGATTTCGCCACCCATCCGCGCGGGCGCCGCATGCTAACATGGCGGCGCGGCATAAGATCACGACGAAAGTTCGCTATCGGCATGCTCCGCTTCCTTACCATCATCGTCGGCCTCATCGTCATCGTCCTGCTGCTCAAGGGGTATTTCCGCAGCCTGCAGCGGCGCAACGCCCCTGCGGCCAAGCCGGCGGAGGTAGAGAACATGGTGCGCTGCAGCCACTGCGGCGTGAATGTCCCGCAAACCGAGGCCATCTTTAGCGGTGGAGACTATTTCTGCTGCGACGAGCATCGGCGGCTCCGCCAACGCTGACGCGACCTTGAGCGAAGGCGGTCATCCGGCCGAGTGGCCGCCCCTGGGCAACACCCACTGGCGCTCCCTGTACTATTTCAACATTTACCGACTGCTTATCGCAGGGATCCTGCTCGCGGCCTACTGGGGGTTTGGCGAGCGCATCGCCTTCGGTCAGCTCGCGCCCAGGCTGTTCGTGCTCGCCGGGGTGCTGCTGCTGGTGGCGGCCGCTGCCGCCCTGATGGCGGCGAAAACACGCTGGCCCCGCTACGAATTGCAGGTCACCGGCAACGTGGCGGTGGACATCGTTTTCATCAACGTCCTGATGTATGCGAGCGGCGGCATCGGCAGCGGCCTGGGGCTGCTGATCCTGGTGTCGCTCGCGGCCTCCAGCCTGGTGGCACGCGGCCGGCTGGCGATGTTCCATGCCGCGCTCGCCACCATCGCGGTGCTGTTCCAGCAGATCTATCTGTCCTACGCCGAGGCGGGGCCGGCGGAATATCTGCAAGCGGCGCTGTTGTCGATCGCCTACTTCGCCACCGCCGGGCTGGCCTACTTCCTGGCCAAGCGGCTGACCGCGAGTGAGGAATTCGCGCGCAGGCAGAGCATCGACCTCGCCAACCTGGATGCCGTCAACCGCCTGGTCATCCAGGACCTCCAGGACGGCGTGGTGGTGGTGGACGGCCACAACCGCGTGCGCCAGGTGAACGCCCAAGCGGAGCGGATCCTGGGCCTGCCGCCGGGCCTCCATCACGACCTCACCATCGAACGCCTGTCACCGGATTTGGCGGCACGCTTCGCCCAATGGCGCGCCAGCGGCGAGATCAACGTGCTGCCCCTGCGCATCCCGGGGAGCAGCCGCAGCACCCGCGCCCGCTTCATGGCAATCGGCACCGGTCGCAACGGGGCCGCCGTGATCTTTCTCGAGGATCTGACCCGGCTGCAGGCGCAGGCGCAACAGCTCAAGCTGGCCGCGCTGGGGCGGCTCACCGCCAACATCGCGCACGAGATCCGCAACCCGCTCTCCGCCATCGGCCACGCCACCCAGCTGCTGCAGGAGGAAGAAGCGCAGGACGCCACCCATGCGCGCCTGCTGGAGATCATCCGCGACAACACCTTCCGCCTCGACCGCATGGTGCAGGACATCCTGCAGCTCAACCGCAAGGATCGCGGCGAGCCGGAACCGATCCGGCTGGCCGAGTACCTGGAAAATTTCCGGCTCGAGTTCTGCCAGGTGGAACGGCTGCCACCGGAGGCGCTGACGGTCGAGGCGGTTCCCGGTCTGGAGATCCTGTTCGACCGTCACCACCTGCACCAGGTGTTGTGGAATTTGTGCCGAAATGCCTGGCGCCACAGTCGGCAGCAGGCCGGCAGCGTCCGTCTGCTGGCGGAAAAGGCCCACGCGGAGAACGTCGTACAATTGGACGTGCTCGACGATGGCCCCGGCGTGGCACCGGAGGCGCAAGCCCAGCTGTTCGAGCCCTTCTTCACCACGGAGAGCACCGGCACCGGCCTGGGGCTGTACATCGCCCGGCAGCTGACCGAAGCCAACGGTGCCACGCTGGATTACATCGAGTTGGCCCCGGGCGGCCTGTTCCGCATCTGCGCCAAGGGAGTCGGGAGTTGAAAGCACGGAACCCACGCGCCACCCCCACTGTTCTGATCGTCGATGACGAAGCAGACATCCTTGAACTGCTCGAGCTCACCCTGTTGCGCATGGGGCTCGAATGCAAGCGCGCGATGAAGGTGGCGGACGCCATCGCGCTGCTCGAGGACTGTTCTTTCGACCTGTGCCTCACGGACATGCGCCTGCCGGACGGCAACGGCCTGGAAGTGGTGCGCCACATCGGACAGCATTGCCCCAGCCTGCCGGTGGCGGTGATCACCGCCTATGGCAACACGGAAAATGCCGTCGCCGCGCTCAAGGCGGGGGCGTTCGACTACATTTCCAAGCCGGTCTCCCTGGAACAACTGCGCGCCCTGGTCAAATCGGCGCTGAATGTGCCGCAGACGCCGATGGGCGAGACCCAGGCCCCGCGCGCGCTGCTCGGTCGCTCGCCGGCGATCGAGCATGTGCGCGCGATGATCGACAAGCTGGCGCGCAGCCAGGCGCCGGTGTACATCAGCGGTGAATCGGGCAGCGGCAAGGAGCTTGCCGCCCGGCTGATCCATGAACAGAGCGCGCGCAAGGCGGCGCCCTTCGTCGCGGTCAACTGTGGCGCGATCCCGGAAAATTTGATGGAAAGCGAGTTTTTCGGCTACAAGAAGGGCGCGTTCACCGGCGCCGAGATGGACCGGGACGGGTTCTTCCAGGCCGCCAACGGCGGCACCCTGTTCCTCGACGAGGTGGCCGATCTGCCCCTGGCCATGCAGGTGAAACTGTTGCGGGCGATCCAGGAGAAGCGCGTACGCAAGGTCGGGGCGACGCAGGAGGAGCCGGTGGACGTGCGCATCATCAGCGCAACCCATCAGAACCTCGCCAGCCTGGTGGAAGCCGGCCGCTTCCGCCAGGACCTGTACTACCGCCTCAACGTCATCGAATTGCGCATGCCGCCCTTGCGGGAGATGCGTGAGGACGTGGTGGAGATCGCGCAAGCGATCCTCGCGCGGCTCGCCGTCCAGAACGGTGTCGGCGCACCCACCCTGACGCCGGCGGCAGCCGCCGCGCTCACCGACTACGCCTTTCCGGGCAACGTACGCGAACTGGAAAACATCCTCGAACGCGCGCTGGCTCTGTGTAGCGGGTCATGCATCGATGTCGACGATCTGTATCTCGCGCCGCCCGCGGCGGCCCTGGAGGCGGGCACGCCCCAGCCCGGCGACAAGTGGCCGCTGCAGGACTACCTGGACCGGCTCGAGCGCGAGGCAATCACCGAGGCACTGGAAAGAACCCGCTACAACAAGACCGCCGCCGCCAAGCTGCTGGGCATCACCTTCCGGGCGCTACGCTACCGGCTCGAACGCCTCGGCATCGAATAGGGCCGGTGTGCCGGCCTAGCGCCGTGCTTTCCGCGGCGCGACCGGCCGCACGTTCCAGATGGTCTGGGCATATTCGCGGATGGTTCGGTCCGACGAGAACTTGCCCATGTGCGCCACGTTCAGGATCGCCTTGCGCGTCCAAACCTCGGGCTGGCGGTAAAGCGCGTCCACCCGCTGCTGGCACTCGATGTAGGATGCGTAATCCGCCAGCAGCAGATAAGGGTCGCCGCCGTGGGTGAGGGCGTCGAACACCGGCTTGTGGCGGTCGGCATCATCGGGCGAGAAATAACCATCGCGCAGCATGTCCAGCACGGCGCGCAGTTCCGCATTGCCGTGATAGTGGTCCCATGGGGAGTAGCCCTCGGCGCGCAGCCGCGCCACCTCGTCCGTGGTGAGGCCGAAGATGAAGATGTTTTCCGCCCCCACCTCGTTGCGAATCTCCACATTGGCGCCATCCAGCGTGCCGATGGTCAGCGCCCCGTTGAGCGCCAGCTTCATGTTGCCGGTGCCAGAGGCCTCGGTGCCGGCGGTGGAGATCTGCTGTGAGAGCTCAGCGGCGGGAATGATGTCCTCGGCGGTCGAGACGTCGTAGTTGGGAATGAAGACGACCTTGAGCCGGTCGCCCACGGCGGGATCGCGGTTGACGATGTCGGCAACGTCGTTGATGAGCTTGATGATGCGTTTGGCCATGGCATAGCCGGGGGCCGCCTTGCCGCCGAAGATCACCGTGCGCGGCACCACGTCGGCGCCGGCGCGGATACGGTTGTAGAGGGTGATCACGTGCAACACGTTGAGCAGCTGGCGCTTGTATTCGTGGATGCGCTTGATCTGCACGTCGAACAGGGACGCCGGATCGACGCGAATCTTCAGCCGGTCCTCGATCATGCGCGCAAGCCGGATCTTGTTCGCACGCTTGACCGCGGCGAAGTCCTGGCGGAAGCCGGCGTCCTCGGCAAGCGGTGCCAGGCGTTCGAGCTCGGTGAGCGCTGTGATCCAGCTCTTGCCGATGCGCGCGCTGATCAGTTTCGACAGCCCCGGATTGGCCTGGTTGAGCCAGCGTCGCGGCGTGATGCCGTTGGTCATGTTGACGATGCGGTCCGGCCAGAGGCGGTGAAAATCGGCGAAGATGGTCTGCCTCATGAGCTCGGTATGGATCGCCGCGACGCCATTGACCTTGTGGCTGCCGACGATGGCAAGATGCGCCATGCGCACGCGGCGCCCCTGGGTCTCGTCGATCAGGGACACCCGGCGCAACAAGTCGATGTCGCCGGGGTAGCGATGCATGACCTCGTCGAGGAAGCGCCGGTTGATTTCGTAGATGATCTGCAGGTGGCGTGGTAGCACCCGCTCGAACAGTGCCACCGGCCAGGTCTCGAGCGCTTCGGGCATCAGCGTGTGGTTGGTGTAGGCGAAGGTGCGGCGGGTAATGTCCCAAGCGTGTTCCCAGGGCAGGTCGTGGAGGTCCACGAGCACCCGCATCAATTCAGCGATCGCGATCGAGGGGTGGGTATCGTTGAGCTGGATCGCCACCTTCTCCGGCAGCGCATCGAAGCCCTCGTGCTGCTTGCGGTAGCGGTAGAGGATGTCCTGCAGCGAAGCGCAGACGAAGAAGTATTGCTGCTTGAGCCTGAGCTCACGGCCCATTTCGGTGGTGTCGTCGGGATAGAGGACCTTGGAGAGGTTCTCCGACGCGTTCTTGTCCTCCACCGCCTTGATGTAGTTGCCCTCGTTGAAGTAGCGCAGGTCGAAGTCCCGGGTCGCCTTTGCCGCCCACAGACGCATGTTGTTGACGGTACCGCTGCCGTAGCCGGGAATCGGATAGTCATAGGCCATCGCCATGACGTCATCGGTGTCGACCCAGTGGTGGCGCAGGCGCCCCTTGTCGTCCGCATAGCTCACCACGCGGCCGTGGAATTTCACCTGGTAGAGTACTTCGGGGCGGGGGAATTCCCACGGGTTGCCGTAGCGCAGCCAGTTGTCCGGGTGCTCCACCTGCCAGCCATTCTCGATGCGCTGGTTGAACATGCCGTATTCGTAGCGGATGCCGTAACCATAGCCCGGGATGCCCAGGGTCGCCATCGAGTCGAGAAAGCACGCCGCGAGGCGGCCCAGGCCGCCGTTGCCCAGTGCGGCGTCGTACTCCAGTTCGCGCACTTTCTCGAGCTCGATACCCAACTCCAGCATCGCTTTGCGGAAGGTGTCGTCGCAGCCGATGTTGAGGATGCTGTTGACGAGGGTGCGTCCCATGAGGAATTCCATCGACAGGTAATACACGCGCTTGGTGTCCTCGCGGTAATAGCTGCGCATGGTTTCCATCCAGCGCTCGATCAGGCGCTCGCGCACCACCGCGGCGGCGGCATAGAACCAGTCTCGGTCGGTCGCGGTGAGGGGGTCCTTGCCGATGCTGTAGACCAGCCGGTTCGACAGGGAACGGCGGATGCCGGCCACGTCCAGCGTCGGCCGGTCCAGCTCCAGCTCGGCCATCCTGGGGTTCCGGGTTGGGGGGCTTGTGGTCATGGCGTACTCCTGTTCGTTCTTTTGCAGTCCATTCCTAGTAGCGGCCCGGCCGAGGCTGGACTTGAGTCCGGCCACGTTGCCGCACGCCTCGCCAAAGGGGTGCCGGTCTGGGACAATAAGCCCATGGGAATATTCGATTTTCTGCGCTTTGACCGAACCCCGGCGGGGGCTCGCCACAGCACTCTGGTGGTCATGGAGGGCAAGCAGCTCACGGCGGCGGCGCGCCTGATCGGTGCGCTGCAGGACAAGTTCGGAAACGTCGCCGTCGGTTGCATAGGCAACCCGGCGCAAGGGCCAGTAGCATGGCCGCTCATGACCCTCCCGAGCGCAGCGGACAAGGCGGCCGCACAGATTGCCAGGCTTAAGCCGGCGCGTCTCGTTTTGCTGGGCCTCGACGCGGAATACACCCCGCTCACCCACACGGGCTGCCCCAGCTATTGGGTCAACGCCCACGAAGTGGATGCCGCCGCGAGCGCCGCACGGTTACTGATCGCCAACCCGATGCTGCAGCCGGCCCTGCCGCAGGCGATGCTGACCGGTGATCCGCTGCTTGACCTGGACGCCTTGCCGGCACTGCCCCGCACGGAAGAGATCTGCGAGCGGTTCAGGGAGCAACGGGCTGGTGGCCGCTGGATCGGCTATTTCGCCGGCACCGGCGAGGACGAGGAAGAAGTCGCCTACCCGCTGTTCAATCGCCTGATCCGCACGCGCATGGGCCTGATGGTGCTGGCGCCACGTGATCCGGCGCGCTGCGAGCCGGTTTACCGTGAAGCCCTCAAATACCATCTGCAGACCATCCGCCACCGGCGCCTGTCCACGTCCTTCGTGCCCATCAAGACCCGCGTGTACTTCGTGGAGGACCCCGACGCGCTGGAAGCACTGTACCCCTGCGCCGATTTCGTGGTGGCGGGGGGCACCCTCCACCCCAATGCCAGCAACGCCCCGGATCTGGTGAGTCCCATGCTGCACGGCCGGCCGGTGATCGTCGGGCCCGCGCAGCGCGAGCTGCCGCTCATCCGGGCCGCCGTCGCGGCCGACGTCGTGCGCGCGGCGCGTAACGAAGAGGGTTTGTTCGAACATGCGAAGACCCTGATCGAAGCCCCGGATCTCGGGCAGCGGCAGGCGGAGGCGGCACGGCGCTGGCTTGGGGTTCAAGCAGGCGCGCTCGCAAGGGTGGTGGAAGCGATCGCATGAGCCAGCTCATTGCCCTCACCGAATTCGATTATCACCAGCGTCTCGCGCGCGTGCCGGGAGCGGTACTGGTGTTGTTCTCGAGCCCGGAATGCGGCACCTGCCGTGCCGTGGAGCAGCGCCTGCCGGCCGCGGCCGGTGACCGCGTGGCAGCCGTGTTCAAGGTCGACGTGCAGCAATGCATGGCGCTCGCCCGCAGCTTCGACATTTTTCACCTGCCCACGCTGTTCCTCTACCGTGACGGGCATTTTCACGCGGTGCTGGAAGCCGAAATCACGCCCGACGCCCTGCAGCGCGCGATCGCGGACGCACTCGCGAGACCGGCCCAGGAGGAGCCATGAACCGCCCGGCCGGTCCGCTGGTGGTGGACGCGTCCGGTCGCGTGGCGGGGGCGCGTTTCATTGCCTCCCCCAACTGCGATGCGCGACCCGAAGGCGAGGACATTTCGCTACTGGTCATCCACAACATCAGTCTGCCGCCCGGAGAGTACGGCGGCGACGGCATCATCGAACTCTTCACCAACCGCCTGGATCCCACGGCGCATCCTTACTACGCAGGCATTGCGCATCTGCGCGTGTCTAGCCACTTTCTCATCCGCCGCGACGGCGAGCTGATCCAGTTCGTGCCCTGTGGCCAGCGCGCCTGGCATGCCGGGGTTTCCCGCTGGTGCGGCCGCGAACGCTGCAACGACTTTTCCATTGGCATCGAGCTCGAGGGCTCCGACTTCGAGCCCTTCACCGATGCCCAGTACGACACCCTGGCGCAGCTCACCCGGGCACTGAAGGCCGCCTACCCCATCGCCGACATCGTCGGCCATTCCGACATCGCACCGGGCCGCAAGACCGATCCCGGCCCCTGTTTCGACTGGGCCCGCTACCGCGGCGCCATCGGCGCGGCCGGGCGTGCCGACGCTTGAGACAGGGCAGGTCCATGGAACCTGGCACCCTCAGGCACGCCGCCGCCTAGGCGGTGGCAACACGGTGTACCGTGGCGATAACCTCGTCACCGACGGCGGACGTCTGGCCGGCGGCGGACGTGCGTCGGTGATTCCCCCGTCCATCGGCCCACCGATGCCGCCCATGGCGCCGGCCGGCGTCCGCACGCAGCGTCAATCGAACACCACGGTCTTGTTCCCATACACCAGCACGCGGTTTTCGATGTGCCAGCGCACCGCGCGCGACAGCACGATCTTCTCCAAATCCGCACCCTTCTGGATGAGGTCCTCGAGTTGGTCCCGGTGGGAAATCCGCACCACGTCCTGCTCGATGATGGGACCGTCATCCAGCACTTCGGTCACGTAGTGGCTGGTCGCGCCGATGAGCTTCACGCCCCGCTCGTAGGCGCGGTGGTAGGGCCGCGCGCCGTGGAAGGCGGGCAGGAAAGAGTGGTGGATGTTGATGATGCGGTTTGGATAGTGATGGATGAAGTCCGGGCTCAACACCTGCATGTAGCGCGCAAGCACGATGAAATCCACGTGGTGGTGGCGCAGCAGCGCCAGCTGATCCTTCTCCGCCTCGGCCTTGTTGTCGCGGGTCACGCGCATGTGCTGGAAGGGGATGCGGTAGGCATCGGCCAGCCAGTGGGTGTCCGGGTGATTGCTCACGATGAGGGGGATCTCGCAGTGCAGTTCACCCGCCTGGTGGCGATAAAGCAGGTCGGCGAGACAATGATCGTACTTCGAGACGAAGATCGCCATGCGGGGCTTCACGCTGGAGAGCGCCAGCCGCCAGTCCATGTGGAATTTCTCCGCCACCGGCCTGAACGCCGGCTCGAATTCCGACAGCCCGAGGCTGAAATCCGCCAGATCCCACTCCACCCGCATCAGAAAACGCTTTTGTTCCCCGTCCTGGTGCTGGTCGGCATGCAGGATGTTTGCGTCGTGACGCAGCAGGAAATCGGCGATCGCCGCCACCAGCCCCTTTTGGTCCGGGCAGTCGACGAGCAGCACAGCGGTATTTTTCATGCCAGTAAACAGGTGTGAAATGACGTGATACGCGGATCATAACATCCGGCCGCAACGGCGCACATGCGAGGCCCGATCGGGCTCGAACGGGACACAGCATGCCGCCGCATCACGCATCGGCAGGCAGTCTGAACTTTGTTATTGACACCCCCAAGGAGATAACTAGAATTAGGGTCCTGCTAGGGTCACAACCACAATATATTGTGGTTGTGGACGCAGACCCTAAGCGCGTCATTTTTAAGAATTTTTACAAGAACGGGAGACACCATCGATGCAGCCCACCGCCACCGCCGCCGAATCCACTGCCCCCGCCCTCGATCCGCTCGCCCGTCCCGCCATGCCCTCCGCAAACCCTGCCGCCTATTCGGACTACAAAGTCATCCGCCGCAATGGCAGCGTGGTCGGGTTCGAGCCGGGCAAGATCACCATCGCGATGACCAAAGCCTTCATCGCAGTCAAGGGCGGGCAGGCTGCGGCTTCCGCGCGCATCCGGGAACTGGTGGACGGGCTCACCCAGCAGGTGGTGGGCGCGCTGATCCGGCGCCAGCCCAACGGCGGCACCTTCCACATCGAGGACATCCAGGATCAGGTGGAACTGGCGCTGATGCGTTCCGGCGAGCACGACGTGGCACGCGCCTACGTGCTGTATCGCGAGAAGCGCGCGCAGGCACGTGCCGCCCAGCGGCAGCAGACGGTGCAGCCCCAGACCAGCATCCATGTGCTCGACAATGGCATCTCCCAACCGCTCGACATGGCCAAGCTCGAGGCGCTGATCGAGGCCTCCTGCGCGGGGCTTGGCGATCAGGTCGCCAGCAAGCCGATCCTGGACGCGATCCTGCGTGATCTCTATGACGGCGTGCGCATGGAGGAAGTGCGCAAGAGCACCATCCTGGCAGCGCGCTCGCTGATCGAAAAAGATCCGGCCTACTCCCTGGTCACCGCGCGTCTGCTGCTCAACACCATCCGCCTCGAAGTGCTGGGCGAGGAGGTCTCCCAGGCCGACATGGCAAGCCGCTACGCGGACTATTTTCCGCGCTTCATCAAGCAGGGCATCGACGCGGAACTGCTGGACGAGAAACTGGCCCAGTACGACCTGGAACGTCTCGGCCGCGCCCTGGTCGCCGAGCGGGATCTGCAATTCGGCTATCTCGGCCTGCAGACCCTCTATGACCGCTACTTCCTGCACATCGACGACAGACGCATCGAGCTGCCGCAAGCCTTCTTCATGCGCGTGGCCATGGGTCTGGCGCTCAACGAGATCGACCGGGAAGCCCGTGCCATCGAGTTCTACGACGTGCTGTCGTCCTTCGATTTCATGAGCTCGACGCCGACCCTGTTCAATGCCGGCACCCGACACAGCCAGCTTTCCAGCTGCTACCTGACCACCGTGTCCGACGACCTGGACGGCATCTACCAGGCGATCAAGGAAAACGCCCTGCTGCAGAAGTTCGCCGGCGGCCTGGGCAACGACTGGACCCCCGTGCGCGCGCTGGGCTCCCACATCAAGGGCACCAACGGCAAGTCCCAGGGGGTGATCCCGTTCTTGAAAGTGGTGAACGACACCGCCGTGGCGGTGAACCAGGGCGGCAAGCGCAAGGGCGCGGTGTGCTCCTACCTGGAGACCTGGCACTTGGACATCGAGGAGTTCCTGGAGCTGCGCAAGAACACCGGCGACGACCGCCGCCGCACCCACGACATGAACACCGCGAACTGGATACCCGACCTGTTCATGAAGCGGGTGATGGAAAGCGGTGAGTGGACCCTGTTCTCCCCCAACGAGGTCCCGGACCTGCACGACAAGTACGGTCGCGACTTCGAGCGTGCCTACGTGGCCTACGAAGAAAAGGCCGCGCGCGGCGAGATCAAGGTGTTCCGCAAAGTGTCCGCCGTACAGTTGTGGCGCAAGATGCTCACCATGTTGTTCGAGACGGGGCACCCCTGGATCACCTTCAAGGACCCGTGTAACATCCGCAGCCCGCAGCGGCACGTGGGCGTGGTGCACAGCTCCAATCTCTGCACGGAGATCACGCTCAACACCAACGACCAGGAAATCGCCGTGTGCAACCTGGGCTCGGTGAATCTGGTGAACCATCTGAAAAACGGTCAACTGGATCACGACAAGCTGAAAAAGACCATCCGCACCGCCATGCGTATGCTCGACAACGTGATCGACATCAACTACTACGCGGTCAACAAGGCGCGCAATTCGAATGTCAGGCATCGCCCGGTGGGGCTGGGCATCATGGGTTTCCAGGACTGCCTGTACGAGCTGCGCCTGCCCTACGCCTCGCGGGAGGCAGTGGAATTCGCCGACCGCTCCATGGAGGCGGTGGCCTACTATGCCTACTGGGCGTCCACCGAGCTGGCGGAAGAGCGCGGCCGCTATTCCAGCTTCAAGGGTTCTTTGTGGGATCAGGGCATCCTGCCCAAGGACACGCTCAAGCTTCTGCAGGAAGAACGCGGTGGCTATCTGGAGTACGACGACTCCGCCACCCTGGACTGGGAGGCGTTGCGCAACCGCATCCAGCAAGTCGGCATGCGCAACTCCAACTGCCTGGCGATCGCGCCCACCGCGACCATTGCCAACATCGTGGGCGTCTCTGCCTCCATCGAGCCGACTTACCAGAACATCTACGTGAAATCCAACCTGTCCGGCGAATTCACCGTGGCCAACAAGTACCTGGTGGCCGACCTGAAGAAACTGGGCCTGTGGGATGAAGTGATGGTGGGCGATCTCAAGTACTTCGATGGCTCGCTCGCGCGCATCGACCGCGTGCCCGCCGAGCTGCGCGCCCTGTACGCCACCGCCTTCGAGATCGAACCGCAGTGGCTGGTTGAAGCCGCCGCCCGCCGCCAGAAATGGATCGACCAGGCGCAATCCCTCAACATTTACATGGCCGGCGCCTCCGGCAGGAAGCTTGACGAAATCTACAAGCTCGCCTGGATTCGGGGCCTCAAGACCACCTACTACCTGCGCACCCTGGCCGCCACCTCCGCGGAGAAGTCCACCGGCAAGGGCGGCGAGCTCAATGCCGTGCCGGCCCATGGTGGCCTGGGGGGGCTCGGTGCCAGCAGCGTCTCCGCCAACCCGGCGGCGGGCGGCCTGGGTGCCGTGGCCGCCGGTGCGCCGATGATTGCCGGCACCATGCCCAACCTGCCCGAGCCGGAAGTGGCAGGCAAGGTCTGCACCCTCAAGCCGGGCGACCCAGGCTTCGAGGAGTGCGAAGCCTGTCAGTAAGCGCCCCCCAGCCACGAGGACAGGATGGTGGAAGACAAAGGTGACGGTCGTGTGCGACCGGCACCACCTACAAAGCGTTTGCTCGCAGAGGCCGGGTCGCCGGCGAGACAAACGCAGGCAATGCCACAAGCGGCCCCAGGCCGCACCAACAAACGTTTTCCCGCTTGAGGAGATCCGACCATGCTCAATTTCGACGAAGACCCCATCCCGGCACGTTCCGCCGCTCCGCATCTGGGACTGCAAGCGGCGGCCCTGACCGAAGACTATCTGCGCCAGGCGGTGGACGCCCAGCTGACCCTGCGCCCCACACCGGAGGAACAGAAATACCGCCGCGTTCGGGTGGAAGACAAGCGTGTCATCAACGGCAGCGCCGACGTCAACCAGCTCGTGCCCTTCAAATACAAGTGGGCCTGGGAAAAATACCTCGCCGGCTGCGCCAACCACTGGATGCCGCAAGAGATCAACATGAGCCGCGACATCGCCATCTGGAAGGACCCCAACGGCCTGACCGCGGACGAGCGCCTCATCATCAAGCGCAACCTGGGCTTCTTCGTCACCGCCGACAGCCTTGCCGCCAACAACATCGTGCTCGGCACCTACCGCCACATCACCGCGCCCGAGTGCCGCCAATACCTGCTGCGCCAGGCCTTCGAGGAAGCCATCCACACCCACGCCTACCAGTACATCGTGGAAAGCCTGGGGCTAGACGAAGGCGAAATCTTCAATGCCTACCATGAAGTCCCCTGCATCCGCGCCAAGGACGAATTCCTCATCCCCTTCATCGACGTGCTGACCGATCCGTCCTTCAAGACCGGCACGCCGGAGAATGACCAGAAACTGCTCAGGAGCCTGATCGTCTTCGCCTGCATCATGGAGGGCTTGTTCTTCTATGTCGGCTTCGTGCAGATCCTTGCCCTCGGCCGCCAGAACAAGATGACCGGGGCTGCCGAGCAGTACCAGTACATCCTGCGCGACGAATCCATGCACTGCAATTTCGGCATCGACCTCATCAACCAAATCAAGATGGAAAACCCGCACCTGTGGACCCCGGAATTCCGCGAGGAAATCCGCGGCCTGATCAAGAAGGGTGTGGAACTGGAATACGCCTACGCCGAAGACACCATGCCGCGCGGCGTGCTCGGCCTCAACGCCAGCCAGTTCAAGGAATACCTACGCTTCATCGCCAACCGCCGCTGCCAGCAGATCGGCCTGGACGAGCTCTTTCCCGGGGCGACCAACCCCTTCCCCTGGATGGCGGAAATGATCGACCTGAAGAAGGAAAAGAATTTCTTCGAAACAAGGGTGATCGAGTATCAGACCGGTGGCGCCTTGAGCTGGGATTGAGCGCCATCGCAGAAAAGGCGCAGGCGAACGCGCCTTTTTCCGGGCACCCCATGGGCGACCCGACCCCGGCCACGATCTTTCCGCAACCAGACAGGGCGCGGGAAGATGGAAGTCGTTGGGCTTAAAGCGCGCTCGGGCGCCCGAGGCGGGTACGCCCTCGACCTGGTTCATTGAGTCGTGCGGGCGGCGTCGCAGGCATGCGGGCGATCGCCGCGGCAAAGTCAGACTGGAAAGGGAAACGGCGAATGTCCGCGCCCATCACACCAGGAACGCAGGCAAAAAGGGGAAGGATGCGCACGCTGGGTGTACTGGCCATGGGGCTGCTGTTGAGCACCCACATTGCCGCAGCCGGTCTCAAGCCAGGCGATGCGGCGCCGGAATTCAAACTGCTCGATTTGGGGGGCAAGACCCACACCCTGGCCAGCCTGCGTGCCAAGGGGCCCGTGCTGTTGTTCTTCTGGTCGACCGAATGCGGCTTCTGCCGCGTGATGTCACCGAGGCTTTCGAAACTGCACGCGCAACACGCCGCTGCCGGCCTCACCATCGCCGCCATCGACATCGACTTCAACATGCGCGCACAGGTGGAGCAATACGTGCGCGAACGCAAGCTGGAGTATCTGATCCTGCACGGCAGCCTGGACAACGCGAATGCGGTGGAGGCCTATGGTGTGCCAGGCACCCCCACACTCGTCCTGGTCGACCGCGACGGCCGCATCGTGTATTACGGTCACAGCCTGGACGAAGCCGCGCGCCTCCTACAGCAGGCCATCGAGGCGAGATAGCGCTTCGCATCCCGCCATGTCCCGGCTGATCTTTGTACTCGGCGCTCTACTGACGGCCGGTGCCAGCCTTGCGGAAACCTACGACGATGTGGCGCCCCTACTCTCCGCGCGCTGCGTGATGTGCCATCAAGGGCCGGCGGCGGCGGCCGGGCTTGCCCTCGACACCCTCGAAGCAATCCGGCAGGGCAGCCGCAACGGACCCGTGGTCATCCCGGGTGAGCCTGCCAGGAGCGAACTCATGCGTCGGCTCACGGGTGAGAAGCAGCCGCGCATGCCCATGACGGGGCCGCCGTTTCTGTCCGATGCGGAAATCGCGCGCTTCGAACGCTGGATCGCGGGGGGCCTGAAGGCCGGCAGCGGCGCCGCCAAGGCCGCTGCACCGGCGCCGCGCCCCGCCCCGGGCGAGCCAGTCACCTATGCCCACGTGGCCCCGATTTTTGCCACCCGCTGCGCCAAATGCCACACCGCCCAGGGCCTCATGGGCCCGGCCCCAGAAGCCTATCACCTCACGTCTCACGCAGCCACGGTCGCGGCGGACGATCGGGCGCGGGTCGTGCCCGGCAAGCCCGAGGCGAGCGAGCTCCTGCGGCGCCTGCGTGGCCAGGCGCTGCCGCGCATGCCCCTGGATGGCCCGCCCTTTCTGATCGAAGAGGAGGTGACGCTGATCGAGCGCTGGATCGCCGACGGCGCCCGCGATGGCTCAGGTCAGCCCGCTGCGCTGCCGGTCGGTGCGCGCGTGCGCCTCCATGGGCGCTTGACGGCTGAAGGCAGGCTCGATGGGCTCGCCTTCGATGCCGCCGCCGCGCGCCTGCGTAACTCGCCGCGTCCCGGCGACTACGTGGAACTGCGCGGCACGGTAGGTGCGGACGGACGCATCCACGCCGAGCGCCTGCGCGCGCTGAGGTCGCCTGGCATCCGCCCGCGGCAGCACCTATAAAATAAAACCAGCCTCCGGCTGCGAAGCGGGGCCATCCCGCAGATTGAGAGAGGAGGAAGCCATGTCCGCCACACCCGTTTCCGAAACCCCTCCGGCACCGGAAAACCTGCCCTTCGCAGCACCGTGCCGTACATTGGACACCTGGGCCGCGTTGCGCTGGCTCGCCCTCGGTTGGGCAGATCTGCGACGCGCGCCAACACTCAGCCTCGCCTACGGTGCCGTGCTGATGCTTCTGAGCCTCGCCATCGCCGGCCTCACCTGGCGTTACGGTACCATCGCCCTTTACCTCGGACTTGCGAGCGGCTTCGTATTCATCGGCCCGGTCCTGGCAGTGGGACTGTATTCCATCAGCCGCCAACTGGCCAAGGGACAGGCACCGGTATTGGGCTATTGCCTGCGCGAGGGCCGTTCCCACCTCCGCGAACTGGCGGTGCTGGGCCTCGTGCTGCTGGTGCTGATGCTGCTGTGGGCGCGCGCGGCGGCGACGGTGCATGTGTTCTTCCCCGACGAGGGCCAGCCGACGCTGGAAAACCTGCTGCCTTTCCTCGGCATCGGCAGCGCGGTCGGCGCGGTATTCGCTTTCATCGTGTTCTCCGCCAGCGCCTTTTCGCTGCCCATGATCATGGACCGTAAAACCGACGCCATCACCGCCGTGGTGACCAGCGTGAATGCCGTGCTGCGCAACAAGCTGGCCCTGTTCGTGTGGGCCTGCCTGATCGGTGCCGCGGTGGTGTTGGGCTTTGCCACGGCCTGCATCGGCTTCGCCGTATTGCTGCCGCTGATCGGTCACGCCACCTGGCACGCCTACCGGGAAACCATCGACGCCTCAGCCTGGCCGGAGAATGCACCCGAGCCCTAGCATTTTGCGCTGAAAGGCGTAAAAGCTGTTCGCCACCGCCAGCGCTTCGGCCAGGCTGAGCGTCTGTCTGAGGCCCGCAGCGGACTCGGGTCGCACGAATCGGATCCCCGGCGCGAGATCGAACACGTAGCGGATGACCTGCGAGGCCACCTTGGCAAACACCACCCGCGCGCAATCCAAATCCGTGCTGGGCAATTCACCGGCTTCGTTGAGCGTGACCTGGATGGGCGCCCCGCTCATGGCGCAACGCGCCTCGATCGTCGCCGCAGCCCCCACGACACGCGGCAGCGCCAAGGCATCCAGTGCCGACAGGGCATGCAGGGTCTCGTGTGGGCAGTGCACCTGAATGTCGGTAGGCACAGCACTGAACGGTGGGCAGCCAATGTGGCCATCGCTGAGGAAAATTGCATCGAGGGCGGTGAGTTCCTCGAGCGCATCGTGGTCGAAACCGTGGGTGACAGGGGACGAGCCGGTCTGCTGCCAGCGCAACAGCACCGCCGTATAGGTCTCGCGCGTGGCCTCACAGGCTTCCCTGCGCAGGCGTCGCTCCAGTGGCCAGGCGCGGTTTAGCCCCATCAGCGCGGCAAGGACGCGCCGAGGGTCAACATGCTGCTGCCGCTGCGCGCTCACGTCGAACGCGGCTCGATGGGTCCGGTTTAGCGTCGCACCGGCGCGACGCCGGCCAGGGGCCGCTCGTCCTTGTGCCGAAAGCTGATGCGTGTCTTGGTGAGGTCGTAGGGGAACATTTCCACCGTGACCCGATCCCCCGCCAGGATGCGGATGCGAAACTTGCGCATCTTGCCCGAGGCGTAGGCGACCACGTCGACACCGTTTTCGAGGGTGACGCGAAAACGGGTATCCGGCAACACCTCGGTCACGGTGCCCGCCAGCTCGATCAATTCTTCCTTGGCCATGGGATCCTTTCTGGAGTGGGGGCCGCCGGCCCCCCCCGGAAAACAAAAAAGCCCGGCGAACCGGGCTTGATGAAGGTCGTTCGTCGCGCCGCGTCAGGCCGGACGGATGTTCGATGCCTGTTTGCCCTTCGGGCCCGTGGTGACGTCGAAGGTGACTTTCTGATTCTCGGTCAGGGTTTTGAAGCCCTGGCCCTGAATCGCGGAGAAGTGGGCGAACAGATCGTCGCCACCGCCGTCCGGCGTAATGAAGCCATACCCTTTAGCGTCGTTGAACCACTTCACGGTACCAGTTGCCATGTCTAGAGTTTCCTTAGCGAAATTAATGAGATGGGCGAAAGTGCCCGGCTAACGAGCATCAAGACGGAGAAGCTGACCAACTGGGGTACCACGTAGGGGACACAAAGTAGCGCGCTGAAACACTGCTTGAACATCTCGCTGGCGTGAGTATGGGGCAGTCGCGGGTAATATGCAAACAAAATTATCGCGCGGCGGGCCCGTCGGGCTGACCAGGTTAAAGAACCGGGCCGTCCGAGCCGCTAGAGCGAGAACGAGCGCCCGGCCCTCAAATAACCCCCACCCTAACCCTCCCCCGTCGAGGGGGAGGGGATAGGGAAAGGCCAACTTGGTTCGTTTCGGTTCAATAACTGCTCAGGCATGACCAACTTCACGCCACCTACCTGCAAGCAATGCGCGGAAGGCGCCGGGCTCGGCTTCGGCTTCAGCCTGGCCTTTCAACCCATCGTCGACCTCGATTCGCGCCGGGTGCTGTCCTATGAGGCGCTGGTCCGGGGCGAAAACGGCGAGCCGGCGGGACACGTCCTGGGGCAGATCACGGACCAGAACCGCTATCGCTTCGACCAGGCGGTGCGCGTACGCATCGTGGAAATGGCTGCACGGCTTGGAATCGAAACCAGTGTCAACATCAATTTCTTCCCTGGCGCGGTCTACCGCCCGGAGGTGTGCATCCGCACCACCCTGGACGCGGCGAGGCAATTCGGCTTCCCGGTCGAGCGCATCGTGTTCGAAGTCACCGAAGGCGAGAAGATCGACGATCACGCGCATTTGAACCGCATCATCAAGGAATACCAGCGCCTGGGCTTTCGCACTGCCATCGACGACTTCGGCAGCGGCTATTCCGGTCTCAATCTGCTCGCGGAATTCCAGCCCGACTACATCAAGCTCGATATGGCGCTCACCCGCAACATCCACGCCGACCCGGTGCGCCAGGCCATCGTGCGCGGCATCTTCGATGTCTGCCGTACGCTCAACATCGAGGTCATCGCGGAGGGGATCGAGACCGCCGCCGAGCTCAAGAGCCTGCGGGGTGCAGGGGTCCACCTGTTCCAGGGCTATTATTTCGCCAAACCGGCTTTTGAGGCGTTGCCGGTGGTCGACCCGGCACTGCTTTGCGGCTGATTCGTCCAGCTGCCACACCACCGTCACGCAAACGTCACCTGGTGGGGCTATGGTGATGCTATGCTCTCTACATCATCGCCCGAAGGACGTCCGCCGGTTCGCCTGCTCCTCATCAATCCCAAATTCCCTGAGAGCTTCTGGAGCTTCCAGTGGGCGCTCGACCGGGTGGTAGGCAAGCGCGCCATCAACCCTCCGCTCGGGCTCGCCACCCTCGCCGCCTTGTGCCCGCCCCACTGGCAAGTCGAGATCGTCGACGAAAACGTCGAGCCGGTGCCGCTCGAGCCCCAGGCCGACCTCGTCGGCGTATGTGGCATGGGGGTGCAGTTCCCGCGCCAGAAAGCGCTGCTGGAATACTACCGGGCACGCGGCTATCGTACCGTGGCTGGCGGCAGCTATGCCTCGCTATGCCCGGAGCAATACGCCGCCCTGGCGGACACAGTGGTCGCCGGCGAAGCGGAATATATCTGGCCGCAGTTCTGCTTCGATTTCGCCGCAGGCCATCCGCGCGCGCTGTACCGGGAGACCGGGGAGGTGAGCCTCGCCGATTCGCCCGTGCCCCGCTTCGACCTGCTGAAGCTCGAACACTACACTTCGGCGACGCTGCAATTCTCGCGCGGCTGCCCGTTCCGCTGCGAATTCTGCGACATCATCGTCATGTTCGGGCGCAAGCCGCGCACCAAGACGCCCGAGCAGATCGGGCGCGAACTCGACCTGCTGCGTGCCGCCGGCATGAAAAGTGTGTTCTTCGTCGACGACAACCTGATCGGCCACAAGCGCGAGGCGAAGGCGCTGCTGCGCTACCTCATCGACTACCAGGCGCGGCACCGCTACACCTTCAGCTTCGGCACCGAGGCATCCCTCAACCTGGCGGAGGACCAGGAACTCATGGACCTGTTCCGCGCCGCCAACTTCACCTGGGTCTTCATCGGCATCGAGACCCCGGATCCGGCAAGCCTTAGGGAAACCCGCAAGACGCAGAACGTGCAGGAGGACATGATCGGCGCGATCCGCCGCCTCTACGCGAACGGCCTCGACGTGCTCGCCGGCTTCATTGTCGGCTTCGACAACGACACGCTCGCGTCCTTCGAGGTGCAGCGCCGCTTCATCATGGACTCTGGCATCCAGGCGGCCATGGTGGGTCTGCTCACCGCGCTGCCGCGCACCCCTCTCTACGAGCGGCTGCAAAAGGAGGGCCGCCTGCGTCCTGACAGCGACCACGCCGACAATACCAAGCTCGGCACCAACGTGATCCCGAAGCGGATGGATTACGATGCCATGGTGGAGGCTTACCGCGTGCTGTATCGCACGCTGCAGAGCGATGCCGCCATCGCCGCGCGCATCCGCAACAAGTTGCGGTATCTCGCGGTGCCACGCTACCAGAGCGCCTATACGCGGCGTGAGGTGCTTGCCATCGTCGCGCGGCTCATCACCCGGGGGATTCTCCCCGGCGGACCGCGCCGGCTCTGGCACTTTCTGCGCACCTTTCCCCTGCTCAGCCCGCGGAAAATCCCGCTGGTGGTGGTGGAGTGGCTCACCGGCCTCACCATGCAGGACTACGTGCGGCGCCATTTTGGCGCGCCCGTGCGTCCCGACCCCGCCCCTGTCCCGCGCACACCGTCTACCCTGGTCCACGCCCGCACCGCCGCCGCCCGCGCCGACTGAACCCGCTTGCGTTTGGCGCGGCGGCGCGCCATGCTTCGCGCCATGCAAGCGAACCCCTATCTCCTCAGCGCCGGGCTCTTGGTCTGCAGCAATGTGTTCATGACCTTCGCCTGGTATGCCCACCTCAAGAACCTCAACGACAAGCCCTGGATGATCGCCGCGTTGGCGAGCTGGAGCATTGCTCTGTTCGAATACCTGTTCCAGGTGCCGGCCAACCGCATCGGGCATCAGGTGATGAGCGTGGGCCAGCTCAAGATCATGCAGGAGGTGATCACGCTGCTCGTGTTCGTGCCGTTTTCGTTGTTCTACCTGCGCGAGCGGCTCACCATGGACTATTTCTGGGCCGGCCTGTGCCTGCTCGGCGCGGTGTTCTTCCTGTTCCGCTCCAAACTCATGGCCTGATTCGCGCGCACCCGCGGGTCTACGACCGTCCCTGCCGGCACATCCTCCGTTGGTCGGCATGAACGCACGGCATAGCCCTTTGTCCCCCATGCCGGTCTAATCTCACAGTCGCCAGATCGAGGCCTTTCCGCACTGCGACAACCTGGGCCTGGGGGACGCCTCTGGCCCCATCGCATGCAGCGCGCGCCCCGTTCCGGACGGTCCCCACGTGCCGGAACCAGCCGCCGGCAGCAGCTATCCCCTGGTGTTCGACGCCGGCGGCAACCCCCCGGAGTGGCCATGCCGCCTGCGGACGGGGCCTTCGTCGCGCCGATCGGTCCGCACGGCGCAGCGCTGGCAAGCGCGCCCAGGCGCTCTCCCGCCGCCGCGCTGCGTGCCATGGGCACGGTGACCGTGTCGATCGGGGTCGTTGCCTGACCCAGGCCATCCGCTCGCCGCCGCGCCGCTGCGCGCCTAAAATGGCGGGTAAACACCGATCCGAGGACTGTCCATGCGCAAGTACTTGCTGCTTCTTGCCGGTCTGGCCGTGTCCGGCGCTGCCTTCGCCAGCCATCCGCTGGTGGAGATGCGCACCAACATGGGGACCGTCACCTTGGAATTGTTTCCCAGGGAGGCGCCCAAGACAGTGGAAAACTTTCTCCGGTACGTGACGGCAGGCCACTACAACAACACGGTCTTTCACCGCGTCATCGACAACTTCATGATTCAGGGCGGCGGCTACGATCCCGATTTCAACGAGAAGCCGACCGGGGCACCGATCGCCAACGAGGCGATCAATGGCCTGAAGAACAAGGCGTTCACGCTGGCCATGGCACGCACCATGGACCCCCATTCGGCGCGTGCGCAGTTCTACATCAACGTAAAGGACAATGCCTTCCTCGACCACACCGCGCCCACGCCCGAACGCTGGGGCTATGCGGTATTCGGCCGCGTGGTGAGGGGCCAAGACGTGGTGCTGAAGATCGCCCGCCTGCCCACCGGCCCCGCTGGGCCGTTCCGCGCCGACGTGCCACGCACGCCCGTGGTGATCGAAGCCATGCGCCTTTTGCCTTGATTCCCCGGACGACGTCCTGACTGTGTATTCCTGGCCGAACATCTTCGCGATGGCACGTGGCCACCGCCGAACGCTCATCGTCGCCCATGGTGTTGCGCTGCTGGCCGCGCTCGCCACCGTCCCGATTCCCTTGCTGCTGCCGCTGATGGTGGACGAAGTGCTGCTCCATCGCCCGGGAGCGATGGTGGCCGCGATCGATGCCTGGTTCCCAAACGCCTGGCATGGCCCGGTGTTGTACATCGGCGTCGCCCTCGCTGCCACCATCGTGTTGCGTTTGCTCGGCCTGGTGCTGGGGGTGTGGCAGATGCGCGAGTTCACCCTGATCGCCAAGGACATCATCTACCGCATGCGCGAGCACATGCTGCGGCGGCTGACGCGCATCGCGATGTCCGAATACGAGACCCTAGGCAGCGGCACGGTGGCCTCGCATTTCGTCAAGGACCTGGACGCGATCGACAATTTCATCGGCGCGTCCATCGCCAAGTTCGTCGTGGCGGCCCTCTCCATCGCTGGGACGGCCGCCGTGCTGCTATGGATGCACTGGCAGCTGGCGCTTTTCATCCTGTTTCTCAACCCGGTCGTGATCTACTTCACCATGGTGCTGGGCAAGAAGGTGAAGGCGCTGAAAAAACACGAGAACAGCGCCTACGAAACCTTCCAGCAGGCGCTCACCGAGACCCTGGACGCGATCCAGCAGATTCGCGCCGTCAACCGCGAGCGGCATTACATCGGCAGGGTGATCGACCTGGCGCGGGGCGTGCGCACCCACGCAGCGGCTTTCTCGTGGAAGAGCGATGCCGCCAACCGCCTGTCGTTCATGGTGTTCCTGTTCGGCTTCGACGTGTTCCGCGCGCTGGCCATGCTGATGGTGCTGTTTTCCGGGCTTTCCATCGGGCAGATGATGGCGGTGTTCGGCTATCTGTGGTTCATGATGGCACCGGTGCAGGAACTGCTCGGGATGCAGTACGCCTACTATGCCGCCAACGCCGCCCTATCGCGCATCAACCGCCTGCTGGCTCTGCGGGAGGAGCCACACTATCCGCACCTGAAAAATCCCTTCGCCGGCAAGCGGACCGTCGGTATCGAGGTGGACAACGTGCACTTCAGCTACGGCGATACGCCGGTACTCAATGGCGTCAGCCTCGCCATCGCGCCGGGGGAAAAAGTCGCGCTGGTGGGGGCCTCGGGTGGCGGGAAATCCACCCTGGTGCAGGTGATCCTGGGGCTGTATCCCGCGGCATCGGGCACCGTGAAGTTCGACGGCGTGCCGGTGGAGGAGATCGGTCTGGACGTGGTACGCAGCCACGTGGCCACGGTGCTACAGCACCCGGCGCTGTTCAACGACACCGTGCGCGCCAACCTCACCCTGGGACGGGATCTCGGCGAAGACGCACTGTGGCGTGCGCTGGAGGTGGCGCAGCTTGCCGACACGGTGCGTGCCCTGCCCGCGGGGCTCGACACCGTGGTCGGCCGCCAGGGGGTGCGGCTCTCCGGCGGGCAGCGTCAGCGTCTGGCGATCGCGCGCATGGTGCTCTCGGACCCGCATGTGGTGATCCTGGACGAGGCCACCTCGGCCCTGGACGCGGAGACCGAAGCGAAGCTGCACGGGGCGCTGCGCGCATTTCTGCGGGACCGCACCACCCTGATCATCGCCCACCGGCTGTCGGCGGTGAAGCAGGCCGATCGCGTGTACGTGTTCGACAACGGCCAGATCATCGAGGAAGGCCCCCATGCGGAGCTGATTCGCGGCGACGGGCTCTACGCGCGCCTGTACGGCAGCCTCCAGCACTGAGCGCAACGCCTGGCTTTCAGCTGGGGGCATGGCGCGCCACACTGACGCGGTTGGCCTGCAGGCCTTCGGCGGCCGCTTCCTCGAGGAACACGACCTCATCGCCCACCCGAATCTGCTCGAATTCCGGATGGGTGACGTTGTAGCGATGAAAGTACAGCTCCTGCCCCGTGGGCGTCTCGATGAAACCGTAACCTTCCGCCGGGAACAGGCGTGCCACGCGCCCGCGCGACTCCGGCTCGTGGGTCTTCACGTCACCCCGCTGGCGCCGGGCGTAATCCTCCAGCCTGCGCCGGGCGTGATCGAAGGCATCGCGCATGGCGACATACACGTCCTCATGCCGGTCGCGGTTGATGACGATCTCGCCGCCGGGCACCGTGATGTCGAGGCGAATGTTGTAGAGTTTGCCCTGGTGACGGTGGCGCTGCACCATGCCGACCACCACGCGGCACGCCATGATGTGGGGGTAAAACTGCTCGAGCTTTGCGGCCTTCTCGCGAACCGCCGCCTCGATCGCATCCGAATGCGGAACTTCCCTGAATGTGATTTGCAATGGAATCTGCATGATCTGACCTTTCGCATCTGCCGAGTTGGGACACTGCAAATATAGCAATCGCCGGCGCCGGTGCTTATCCTTGCTTGCAACATCATGACATTCCGCACCTTTCGCATTTCGCTCCTGCTGCTGGTCCTGGCCGCCGTGGGCGGTGTCACGGTCGGGGAAGGCTGGCTGGTGCCCGCGTGGCTTCGGCCGCTCCAGGTGGTGATCTACCCCATTGATAGAGACGGCGACCCGGCCACCCGGGCCTACCTCGAGGGCCTGGACGCCGCGCGCTTTGCCGAGATCGCTAAAAATTTCTCCAACGGGAGGCGGGGCGCCATCGCGCCCAACCGCTGCCGGGCCTGCGTCTCACGCTGGGTCCCACGCTCGCGCACACCCCGCCTGCGGCGCCGGCGGGGCCGCGTGGCGCGCTCGAGTCGATCCGCCACAGTCTCGCCCTGCGCTATTACGCGTTTCGCCGCACGCCATTTTTGGATAGCCTGGGGCGGGTGCGGCTGTTCGTGGTCTATCAGCAAGGTAACGAAGACACCCCTCCCCCCTTCCCTCGGGCTGCAGAAAGGTCTGTTGGGCGTGGTGTACGTCTATGCGCGGCCACGGCAGGACGCCCAGAACACCGTGGTGATCGCCCACGAGCTGCTGCACACCCTGGGCGCCAGCGACAAATACGATGCCCGCGGACTGCCGCGTTTTCCCGACGGCTATGCCGATCCCGATGCGGTGCCCCGCCATCCCCAGCACAAGGCGGAAAGCATGGCCGGACGCATGGCAACCACATCCGATCATGCCGTCATCCCCGCCAGTCTTGCCGAGTGCGTGGTGGGACCCAAGACCGCATACGAGATCAACTGGTGACGAAGACCCTGTATTTCGTCCGCCACGGAGAGGCGGACTACAACCTGCTGCGGCGTGTGAACGCCCATCCGCACGTCCCCAACAACCTGACGGTGACGGGGCGCGAGCAGGCGGCCTGCGCCCGGCGCGAGCTGGTGCACGCAGACATCGAGGTGATCGACTGTTCGGAATTCCCGCACGCCCGGCAGACTGCGGCGATTCTCAACATGGATTGGAATGCACCGGTGATCGTCGATGCGCGCATCAACGAAACCGGCGCCTTCGCCTTCGAGGGTCAACCGGTGGAACGCTGGCATGCCGCCCTCGTGCCCCACCGCACCACGGCGGCGGTGCCGGGCTGCGAGCCCTTCGCCGCGTTCAAGGCCCGGCTGATGGCGTTTCTCGAAAGCCTGCGCGGCACGCCCCAGACGCGCATTGCCATCGTCTCCCACGAGGAGCCGATCCAGCTGATGACCGACCTGCTGCAAGGCCTCGCCGATACGGAGGCCTTGGCACGCCCCGTGAGCCACTGCCATCCGATCGTGCTGCCGTTCGAGGCTTAGGCCGCCGACACGCCGCGCCCCTTCTTTCCCCGTGGTCATGCCAAACCGGTTACGGTTCATTCCGGGGCGCCGCTTGGGTAGAATCTCGGCTCTGCCGATTCCGGCCATCGTCCCCAGGAAGCCATCATGACCGAGCTCACCACCGCGCCCGAAGACCTGCGCAAGATGATGCACTCCATCATCCAACGCATCGCCACCGGCCCCGAACTGTCCAAGGACATCGCCCAGGAGGAAGCCTATCTGGGCATGAAGGGCATACTGGAAGGCCAGATCGATCCGGTGCAAGTGGGCATCTTCTTCATCGCGCTGCGCATGAAGCGCGAGACCGACGCGGAGAACAAGGGCGTGCTCGATGCGGTTCTGGAAGCGACCGAGCGCGTCACGGCGGACGTGGACGAGGTGGTGGACATCGCCGACCCTTATGACGGCTACAACCGCTGCCTGCCCGCGGCACCCTTCCTGCCCGCCCTGCTCGCCGAACTGGGGGTGCCGGCGGTGAACCACGGCCTCGAGGCCGTGGGCCCAAAATACGGCGTGACCGCACGCCATGTGCTCCGGGCGGCCGGCGTCGACGTGGACCTGCCCCCGGCCGCCGCTGCGGCGCGCCTCGCCGACCCCGGCCTGGGCTGGGCCTACGTGGACCAGGCGCAGTTCTGCCCCAAGCTCCATGCATTGGTGGGCCTGCGCAGCAAGATCATCAAGCGCCAGGTGGTGACCACCGTGGAGGTGTTGGCCAAGCCCATCGTGGGCAGACAGCGCACCCATTTCGTCACCGGCTACGTGCACAAGCCCTATCCGCCCATCTATGCCATGCTGGCGCGCCACGCGGGGTTTCAATCCGGCCTCATCGTGCGGGGTGTGGAAGGGGGCGTGATTCCCTCTTTGCGCCAGCCGGGCAAGGTGTTCGCCTACCACGACTTCGGCGAAGAGGTGGGCATGGACGTCAACCCCGCCGCCCTGGGCATCCACCAGGAAGTGCGCGCGGTACCCCTGCCGGGCGATCTACCCCAGTCCCAGCGTGAGGGCGACGAAGTGGCCATCGCGGTGGACGTACCGGCCACCGCCCAGGCGGCGGCGCAGGTCGGCCTCGCCGCCCTGCGGGGCGCGAAGGGCCCCACTTATGATTCGCTGGTGTTGGGCGCGGCCCTGATCCTGCATCACATCGGGCGCGCAAGCTCCTGGCAGGAAGGGGCGGACATGGCACGTGCCGCGCTGGATTCCGGCCGCGCGGCGGCGCGGGTCAAGTAGTGGCGGGGAATTTCCTCGCCGTGGCCGGCACGGACGAGCTCAAGCCCGGCCAGATGAAGCGCGTGTCGGTCGCCGGCAAGCGTCTCCTTTTGTGCAACGCTGAGGGCGAATACTACTGCGTGGACGAAATGTGCAGTCACGAGGACTACTCGCTCTACTTCGGCTGCATCAAGGGCCGCTCGATCAAGTGCTCGCTGCACGGCAGCCACTTCGACCTGGCCACCGGCCAACCCGAGAACGAACCCGCCGACTGCCCGATCCGCACCTATCCGGTGAAGGTCGAAGCCAGCCAGATCTGGGTGAACGTGGAAAAATGACGGTCAGCCCACGGCAGGTGCCCTTACGGTCCTCCGTCTTCCCGCGCGGCCGCCGACAGCAGGCGAGTGCATGACGGTCGCCGTAGGGTTTGCCAATCGGCCCGCAACGGCGGCACCCTCGGGCACTCGGGCGATGGATTCGAGCTGAGACAACTCATGGCCCATGGTCGGCTGCGGCCCGCCTATCTGTTTGGCATGCTGGTCGTGCTGGGGGCGGGGTTTTTCCTGTTTGGCATCGTCTTTGGCAAGCCGGTGACGGTGGTCAGGCCCGTGGAAGGGCCGCTCGTCGAGACCGTCGTCGCCACCGGCCGGGTGATCACGCCCGCGCGCATCGCCGTCGGATCGGTATTCACCGGCACCGTGGTTCGCGTCCTGGCGGAGGAGGGCGACCGGCTGCGCGCTGGCCAGCCGCTCGCCATGCTGGATGACGCCGAGCGCCGCGCCGCGGTGGATCAGGCGGTCAAGACCCTGCAGGAGGCCGATGCCCGCCTCGAGCAGCTGGAGCGGGTGGGCAGGCCGGTAGCGGAACAGACCCTGGCCCAGGCCGAGGCGGCGCTGGACTTGGCCGTGAAGGAGTTCGAGCGAACCCGGCGGCTGGTGGAGGCGGGTTTCTACAATCAGGCCCAACTCGACCTCGCCCGGCGGAATCTCGACAACGCCCGGGCCGGGCGCGAGGCGGCGGCCGCCCAGGCCCGTTCCAACCAGCCGGACGGGGCGGATACCCGGCTTGCCCTGGCGCGCCAGGCCCAGGCCCGTGCGGCGCTCGATCTGGCCCGCGCCAGGCTCGCCGACACCGTGCTGCGCGCCCCGGTGGATGCGATCCTGCTGCGCAAGGCGGTGGAGCCGGGCGACGTGGTCACCCAAGGCAAGGTGTTGTTCGAGCTGGCAGCGGCGGGCGAGACCCAGGTCGAATTGCAGATCGACGAGAAAAACCTCGCTCGCCTGCGCCTGGGCCAGACCGCTCAGGTCGCCGCCGATGCCTATCCGGATCGGCCCTTTCCGGCCGAGCTCTTTTTCATCGCGCCGGGCGTGGACGCACAGAAGGGCTCGGTGGCGGTAAAGCTGCGGGTTGCCCAAGTGCCCGATTTCGTCAAACCGGACATGACCGTCTCGGCCGAGATCCAGGTGGGCCGACGCGAGCGGACATTGATCCTGCCCACCCAGGTGGTGCGCGACGCCGCCGGGGCGCAGCCCTGGGTGTTGGTGGTCGAAGGCGGCCGCGCCGAGCGCCGCCCGGTCAAACTGGGGCTGCGTGGAACCGAACGGGTGGAGGTGATCGAGGGCATCGACCCCAAGGCGGCGGTGATCCCGCCAGGCACGGGCATCCGCCCGGGTCAGCGGGTGCGCATCGCCGACTAAGCCATGAGCCGCCTGCCTTTCGAATGGGTGTTGGCCTTGCGCTTTCTGCGCGAGGGTCGCATGCAGACCGTGCTGATCATGGCCGGCACCACCGTGGGCGTGGCGGTGATCATCTTCATCACTGCCCTGGTCAACGGCCTGCAGGCCAGCCTCGCCGCCCGCACCCTATCCACCCAGGCCCATGTCACCGTGCGACCGCCGGACGATGCGCCCAACCCGGTGCTCGACCGCAGCCGGGAGCCGGTGACGGCTCGAATCGAGCCCCGGGCCCAGCGCCTGCGTTCCATCGACCAATGGCAGCAGATCGAGCGCGAGCTGCCGGGCTTCAAGCACGTCGTCGCCGTCTCGCCCATGGCCACCGGCGCCGGCTTCGCCGCCCGCGGCGAAGCGACCAAGTCCATCGCCATCGTCGGCATCGAGCCCGAGCGCTACGTCCGCATCGTGCGCGTGCCCGAGCGGCTCACCGCGGGCAGTTTCCGGGTCGGGCCGGGCGAGGCGGTGATGGGCACCGAGCTGGCGAAGGACTTGGGCGCCGCGGTAGGCGACCGCATCCGGGTGACCAGCACCGAGGGGCGCAGCGACCTGTTCCAGATCACGGGCATCTTCGACCTGGGAGTGAAGGATCTCAACCGGCGCTGGGTGATCGTGCCCTTGCGCACGGCCCAGAGCCTGCTCGATTTGCCGGGTGGCGTGACCAACATCGATCTCACCGTGGACGACATCTTCGTCGCCGAAGAGGTGGCCCGGCGCATCCAAGCCCAGACCGGACTCCTGGCCGAGAGCTGGATGGCGATCAACACCCAGCTCCTCACAGCATTCAAGAACCAGACCATGACCACACGCACCGTGCGGGCCTTTCTGGTGCTGATCGTGGCCCTGGGCATCGCCAGCGTGCTGGTGGTGTCGGTGGTGCAAAAGAGCCGCGAGATCGGCATCCTGCGCGCCATCGGCGCCTCTCCGCGGCGGATCATGATCGTGTTCCTGATCCAGGGCGGCATCGTCGGCGCGGTGGGCGCCGTGCTCGGCTCGGCGCTGGCCTCGGCCCTTGTCTACGGCGCCTCGTTCGCGCTCAGGCAGGACGACGGCGCCCCGCTCATCAGCGGCGGCATCCAGCTCGGCTATTACCTTGGCGCCGCTGCGGTGGCGCTCATCACCGGACTCATCGCCGCGGTGATGCCGGCGCGGCGTGCGGCCAGGCTCGATCCGGTGGAGGCCATCCGCTATGGCTGAGATCCTTGGTCTGACAGGCGTGCGCAAATCCTACAACGTCGGCACCCCGGTGGAGACCGAGGTTCTGCACGGCATCGATCTGAGCCTGGCGGCGGGCGAATTCGCCGCCCTGATCGGCCCCTCGGGTTCAGGCAAGAGCACGCTCCTGCACTTGATGGGCCTTCTGGAGCGGCCCAGTGCGGGCGAGATTCGCATCCAGGGCCTCGCCATCGCCGCGCTCGATGATGAGGCCCTGACTGCGCTGCGTGGCCGCAGTATTGGCTTCGTCTTCCAGTTTCATCATCTTCTGCCGGGTTTTACCGCCCTGGAAAACGTGATGATGCCCGGGCTGATCGAACATGGCCGTTACAACGCCGACATGCGTCGCCGCGCCGAATGGCTGCTCGAGCGGGTAGGCCTCGCCGCGGCCAAGGACAAGCGGCCGAGCGAGCTGTCCGGCGGCATGCAGCAGCGTGTCGCCGTGGCCCGGGCGCTGGCCAACAACCCGCCACTGGTGTTGGCCGACGAGCCCACGGGCAACCTCGACAGCCACACCGCCGACGAGATCTTCGCCCTCATGCGCGACTTCAACCGCGAGGAGGGTACCGCCTTTCTCATCGTCACCCACGATCCGCGCCTGGCAGCCCGTTGCGACCGCAGCATCGAGCTGATCGACGGGCGCATCCGCGATCAAGGCGCTAGCCCATGAGCCAGGACAAGCATGCCCTCCGCTTCTTCCGCCGGCCATTTCGGTGCCAGGTCGCCCGCGTCATGCCCTAAGACCGTGGTGGCACGCTCCGGCCACGCGACGGAACGGCAGCAAACGGGCCCGCCGGGGCACGCGAACCCATCGCGCTTGCCGGTGTCCCAGCCCGCTACAATGCGTCCCATGTCCGATCCCTCTGCCGCGCCCAAGCCGCTGATGCGCTACCGCCCCTACTGGGCGAAGCGTTTCGGCATCGCCCCCTTCCTGCCCATGAGCCGCCAGGAAATGGAGGCGCTCGGCTGGGATTTCTGCGATGTGATCCTGGTCACGGGGGATGCCTATATCGACCATCCCAGCTTCGGCATGGCCTTGGTGGGTCGGCTGCTGGAGGCCCAGGGCTTTCGCGTCGGCATCATCGCGCAACCGGACTGGCATTCGGTCGAAGCGTTCAAACAACTGGGCAAGCCCAACCTTTATTTCGGTGTGACGGCGGGGAACATGGATTCCATGGTCAACCGCTACACCGCCGACCGCAAGATCCGCTCCGACGATGCCTACACGCCCAACGGGGAGCCCAACCGCCGCCCCGACCGGGCGGTGGTGGTGTATGCCCAGCGCTGCCGCGAGGCCTATCCCGAGGCGAACATCGTGATCGGTGGGATCGAGGCTTCCTTGCGGCGCATCGCCCATTACGACTACTGGTCGGACAAGGTGCGGCGCTCGGTGCTGCCGGATTCCAAGGCGGATATATTGCTCTACGGCAACGCCGAACGCGCGCTGGTGGAGCTGACCCATCGTCTGGCCCAAGGCGAGAAAATCGAGGACATCACCGACCTGCGCGGCACAGCCTTCATGCGTCCGCGCAACTGGCTGCCGGATGCCGACTGGGTGGTGGTGGACTCGACGGAGGTGGACACGCCCGGCGCCCTGATCAGGCATCCGGACCCGTATGGGATGGCGCCGGCCCCAAGCACGCCGTCACCACAGACCACGCAGATCGTCCACCTGCACACGCGGCGTCCCCGCCTCGACCGCAGCAAGACCGTGGTGCGCCTGCCCGCCTATGAACAGGTCGCGGCAGACCCGGTGCTCTACGCCCACGCCTCGCGCACCCTGCATCTGGAATCCAACCCGGGCAATGCACGCGCCCTGGTGCAGGCCCATGGAACGCGGGACGTGTGGCTCAACCCGCCGCCCATCCCGCTCACCACGGCAGAAATGGATTACGTCTACGGTCTGCCCTATGCGCGCAATCCCCATCCGAGCTACGGCGGGGCGAGGATTCCGGCCTGGGAGATGATCCGCTTCTCGGTGAACATCATGCGCGGCTGCTTCGGCGGCTGCACCTTCTGCTCCATCACCGAGCACGAGGGGCGCATCATCCAGAGCCGCTCGGAGGAATCGATCCTGCACGAGATCGAGGCGATCCGCGACAAGACCCCCGGCTTCACCGGCATCATCTCCGACCTGGGCGGGCCGACGGCCAACATGTACCGCATGGCCTGCAAGAGCCCCAAGATCGAGGCCGCCTGCCGCCGGCTGTCCTGCGTGTTCCCCGGCGTGTGCGAGAACCTCAACACCGATCATGCGCCGCTGATTGCGCTCTATCGCAAGGCGCGGACGGTTCCCGGCGTAAAGAAGGTTCTCATCGGTTCCGGCATCCGCTACGACCTGGCGGTGCGCTCGCCGGCATACATCAAGGAACTGGCGCAGCACCACGTGGGCGGCTATCTGAAGATCGCGCCGGAGCACACCGAGGAAGGCCCGCTCACCCACATGATGAAGCCGGGCATCGGCAGCTACGAAAAATTCAAGCAGCTGTTCGACCAGTTCTCGAAGGAGGCGGGCAAGGAGCAGTACCTGATTCCCTACTTCATCGCGGCGCACCCGGGCACCACCGACGAAGACATGCTCAAGCTCGCCCTGTGGCTGAAGAAGAAAGGCTTCCGCCTGGATCAGGTGCAGACCTTCCTGCCCACGCCCATGGCGCTCGCCACCACCATGTACCACACCGGGCTCAATCCGCTGCGCGGGCTGAAACATCCGCAGCCTGTGGACACGGTGCGCCAAGGGCGTCTGCGGCGCCTGCACAAGGCCTTCTTGCGCTACCACGACCCGGAGAACTGGCCGCTGTTGCGGGAGGCGCTCAAGCGCATGGGACGCGCCGACCTGATCGGCAACGGCAAGAAGCATCTGGTGCCGGCGTGGCAGCCGGCCGGGACGGGCACGAAGCCCGAAGGGTTACGGGGCGCGCGGCGCGCACGGGCCGCAGGCCGGCATTGACAGTGTGTTGAAAATGCCTCCCGCAGCTTTCCTCTCCCCTCGTGGGAGAAGGAGAAATTCAACCCAGATTGTCCATTAGGACGCGGGAAGGCGCGAAGCCGATGATCAAGACAGGTTGCGCGTGACGGTCGCAGGCGAGGTTAAACACCTCGCCGAGAAGTAACGCGCAAGCTGGCCGATCAGGGGCGAGCGAGGCCCGCGTAGGCCTGCCAGTCGCATCCGGAGGCACCTCCATCGTCGTCTTGCACATCGTTACCAAAGGCATGGGCCGGTCTAATGGACAATCTGGGTTCAACACACTGTCAACGCACCGCCAGCCAGTGTTCCAGCGCGTCCGCCGGGATGGGCTTGCTCAGGTAATAGCCCTGCACCTGGTCGCAGCCCATCTCCCGCAGACGCGCGAGGGTCGCGGCATCCTCCACGCCTTCGGCGATCACCTTGAGCTGCAGGTTGTGGGCCAGCCCGATGGTGGAACGCACGATGATGGCATCCTGCTCGTTTTTCAGCATGTCGCGCACGAACACACGGTCGATCTTCAGCACCTGGATCGGCAGGCGCCTCAGGTAGGCCAGCGAGGAATAGCCGCTGCCGAAGTCGTCAATGGACAGGCCCACGCCCAGACGCGCGATGCGATGGAGCAAGACCACGGCCCCCTCGGGATCGTGCATCAGCGCAGTCTCGGTGATTTCCAGTTCCAGGTCACCGGGCTCTGCCTGATATCGATCGAGGAGCTTTTCCAGCACGGCCACACAGCGGTCGTCGATGAGATTGCGCGCCGACAGGTTCACCGCCACCGTGTAGCGCCTGCCCTCACGCTTCCATGCACGGCTTTGCGCCAGCGCCAGATCCAGCACCGCTTCGAGCAGCGGGTGGATCGTCTCGCCCATTTCGGCCAGGGGCAGAAAGGTGTCCGGATACAGCAGGCCGTGGCGCGGATGCTGCCAGCGCACCAGGGCCTCGAAGCCGACGATCTGGCCCTTCACCAGATCGAGCTTGGGCTGGAAATGCAGACGCAGCTGACCGCCGCGGATCGCCTCGCCCAGATCCGCCATCATCGCCAGGCGTTCCGGCGTGTGTGGATCCTGTTCGCGCGCGTACACCGCCAGCCCGGTGCCCATCCGCTTTGCCGCGTACATGGCCACGTCAGCGGAGCGCAACAGGGCATGGCTGTCGATGCCGTCCTGCGGATAGCGCGCGATCCCGACGCTGGCACCGATTTCCAGCGGCACGTCTTCCACGCGGTAGGGTCGGCGCAGCGCGTCCAACAGCCGTTGCGCGGTGGCGCGCGATTCCAACTCGTCCGCCCCCGGCAGGAGCACTGCGAATTCGTCACCACCGAGCCGGCACAACAACGCCGGTCGCCCCTCCAGCTCCGCCTCGAGACGCCGCGCCACCTGCTTGAGCAGACTGTCGCCCACATGGTGGCCAAGGGTGTCGTTCACCTCCTTGAAGCGGTCCAGGTCCAGGAGCAGCAGCCCGGCCGGGCGGGGCGTCCCGCCGGGCCCGCGCACCAGCTGGTTGAACTCCCGGTGCAACACCAGGCGGTTTGCCAGGTCGGTGAGCACGTCGTGGTGGGCCATGTGGGCCAGGGCGGTGATGTGACGCGCGTTCACCAAGGCCAAGGAGATCGTGGTGGCGATGGTTCCCAGGCTCTCCAGCTCGAGCGCAGTGAAGCTGCGCGCGTGGTCGAACAGCAGCGTGATCGTGCCCAGGGATTGACTGCCGGAGGCCAGGGGAATCGCCGCCACCGCGCGCACGCCACAGGCCGCCATGGCAGCCGCCGCCACGGCGTCGACCCGCGCGTCCGTCCCCACGTCGGCGCTGACCAGGATGTGCCCCTCCATCAGGGCGCGACCGGTCAGACTGCCCGTCACCGGCAGGCGCTGCAGTCGCTGGGCGATGCGCTCGTTCAGGCCTCGTTGCTTCACCAGGAGCATCACCTCGCGGGTCGGGTCTCGCTCGAAAACGGCCACCCCCATGGCGCCGCTGAAGCGTGCCAGGACATCGATCGCTTCCTCGAAGATCACGCCGGCTTCGAGAGTGCCATGCAGACGGCGTGACAGGTCGTTGACGAGCTCGAGACTCGCATTGCGCTCGATCAACTCGGCCCGGGACTGCGCCAGCTGGGCCTGGGCGGCCTTGCGCTCGCTGATGTCGTGGATGCTGACATAAAGACAGGCGTGGCCGTCGATGTCGACCCGGTTGAGCCCTACCTCGGTTTCGACGCAGCGGCCATCCAGCCGGCGGTGCAGCCACTCGAAGCGCTGGGGCATCCCGCTCAAGGCCGCCGCGATCAAGGCATCGGCCCGCGGCGCGGAAGGCAGCCCATCCGACTGCACGGGGGGATAGAATTTGCGCGGCGCGGCCCCCACGATTTCCTCCCGCTCGCAGGAAAAGAGCTGCTGGGCGGCGACATTGCAGTCGATGAAGCGCCCGTTGCGCATGAGGAGGATCGCATGGCCCGCCGATTCGAACAGCAGCCGGTAGCGCGCCTCCTTCGCCGCCAGCTCTCGCGCCTGCAGCTGGCGCTCCAACTCCGCAGCGGCACGGACCCCGAAGATGCGCAACATGCGCTCTGCGAGCTCGGGCGCCTCGAGAGGGGCGCCGTGCAGCACCACCAGGATGCCCAGCACCTGCCCGCTGCTGCTCCTCAGGGGCGTGCCCACATAGGCATGGATCCCCATCTCCGTCAGCAGCGCATCCCTCGGATAGAGGCGCTGCACCTCCCTGGGAATGCAGCACAGGCCGCTCGACATCACGTCTGCGCAGGGCGTGTCCGCGAGCGCGTAACGGAACGGCGGCGCACTCGCGCCACGGGCCTGGAGCGCCAGGATCTGCACCGCAGGCGCGGGGCCTGGCATGTACTCCCCGACAAAGGCGAAGTCCACGTCCAGTGCCTGGGCCAGTGCCCGTGTCAGGGTATGGAAAAATGCCTCACCCGTGGCAGACGCGAGGCCGTCGGCGATGTGGCGCAGCAGATTTTCCTCGCGCTCGGCGCGCAGCTGGACCAGCTTGGATTCGGTGATGTCGGCGATGTAACCGTGCCACAGCACGCTCTCATCGGCGAGCCGTTCCGGCATCGCCTCACCACGCAGCCAGCGCAGGCCGCGCTGCGGCAATACCACACGGTACTCGCAACGCCAGGGGGTGAGGGTCTCGTAGGAGCGCACGATCGAGGCACTCACCGCGGCGCGATCCTCCGGATGCAGACGGCTGTAGATGATGCAGGCATCCTCGCGCACGTCCTCTGGCGACACTTCGTAGATTTCCCGGATCCGCTCGCTCGCATAAGGAAAACAGGAACGGCCATCCGGATAGTAGCGGTACTGGTAAATCACGCCGGGCACGCGTTCCGACAAGCGCCGCAGCAGGATGTCCTTTTCATACAACTCGAGCTCGACGCGCTTGCGCTCGGTGAGATCCTGGGCGATGCCCAGAAATCCGCTGATCTCGCCCTGGGCGTCATTGAGCGCGGTCACCGACAGCAGGACCGGAAAGCGGACGCCGTTCTTGCGCACATAGGTCCATTCGCGCTCTTCCACGCGCTTACTGCGACAGACCGCCACCAGCGCTTCGAAGCCGGGCTCGACGGCCCGCCCCAGTTCATAAGAGAGCCGCGCGGCCCGGCGCACCAATTCATCCGGGTCGTGGATCACCGCCAGTGTGGCCTTGCCGACGACTTCCTCGGCGCGGTAACCGAGCATGCGCTCGGCGGCGGCGTTGAAGCCGCGGATGGTGCCATTCGCGTCGGTGAAGATGATGGAATAGTCAGCACCATCGATCACCGCCCGCTGCAGCGTGACCACCTCGCGCAGGCGCGCCTCGCTGCGGCGTGTCTCCTCGTGGGCGATGAGCTGCGCCACCAGTTCCGCCAGGGAGACCGCAAAGCGCTTCTCTTGCTCGTTCTACAGACGCGGTCCGCCCACGTGCGCGAGGCAGACCATGCCCACGGTCTGGCCGGCGCGGCGCACGGTGGCATCCAGCACGGCACCGATGCCCTGGGGCCTCAGGTACTGTTCGGCGAATTCCCGTGTGCGGAAGTCCGTCAGCGCATCTGACGCGGCGATCGCCCGGTCCGCGCGCAGGGCTGCGAAATAGGTGGCGTTGTCAGACGCCTTCAGGGCCACACCGCTCGTGTAGCGCCCGGTCTCGGCATCGTACTGCCGCTGGAGCACGAAGGCCTGCTCGCTTTCTTCCCACAGCCACACGCCCGTGCGCCGCAGATGCAGGGCGTCCGCCGCAGCGCGGGTGAGGCGCTCCAGGGCAGCCGGCAGCGGCAATTCCCAAAGCTCAAGGTCGCTTGCCAGCGCAAGATAGCGCGCGGTCAGCGTGGCACTGGATCGGTGTTGATAGCCCTCTGTATTCACAGACAATTTTATGCGGTCGCGGTCAGGACAGGGCGCAGGTAGTCAGTAATTGCGGCGCCCCAGTGCATTTCTTGACCGGCACGCCGCCCGGAGGAAGCGCTGTTCATGCCATTTGCATGGCAGCGGTCGATCATGCGCTGAAATCGCGCCAACCGCAAGCGCCACGGGTGCTGCCGCCGGGGTTTGGTAACATCCGGCCATGGCCGCGCCCATCGATTACCGCACGCTCACGGATCTGCAAACCAGCCTGCAGGCCTTGCTGCGCGCCCATTTGTGGCTACAGGTGCTCATCGGACTCGTTCTCGGCGTCGCCGCGGGCCTCGCCCTAGGCCCCGCCGCCGGCTGGGTCAAGCCCGACACCAGCGCGCTGATCGGCAACTGGCTCGCGCTGCCGGGACGGCTGTTCCTCACCCTGATCCAGATGGTGGTGATTCCCCTCGTCATCGCCTCCATCATCCGTGGCATCGCGGCGAGCGGCAGCCTCGAGGAGCTACGCGCCACGGGCAGCCGGGTGTTCGTCTATTTCATCCTCACCACGGCTTTCGCAGTCGCGGTCGGCCTCGCCACGGCCGCGCTGATTCGGCCCGGGGCCTACATCGAAGCCGCAGGCCTCCCACGCCAGCCGGTGTCGGCGCCCCCAGCCTCGGGTCTTGCCTTGGAGCAGCTGCCCGACCGCCTCGTGGCGCTGCTGCCGGCCAACCCCCTGGATGCCATGCTCAGCGCGAACATGCTGCAGGTGGTGGTGTTCGCGGTGATTCTCGGGATCGCCCTGGTGATGCTGCCACCCCGCCAGGCGGAGCCGCTGCTCAACCTGCTGGGCTCGCTGCTCGCGGTGTGCATGTTGATCGTGCGCTGGGCCATGTGGCTGGCCCCGTTCGCGGTCTTCGGCCTGATTGCGCAACTGGTGGCCCGCATCGGCCTCGACGCCCTGCTTGGCATGGGGGTCTATGTGGCCACGGTGGTGATGGGCCTCGCACTCATGCTCGCGCTGTATCTGCTGCTCGTGCGCCTGGGCAGCGGCCGCTCCCCCACGTGGTTTCTGCGGGAAAGCCGCGAGGTGCTGCTGCTCGCGTTCTCCACCTCGAGTTCCGCGGCAGTGATGCCGCTGTCGATCAAGACGGCACAGGAGCGGCTGGGCGTGCGCGCCTCCGTGGCGCAGTTCGTCATTCCCCTCGCCACTACCATCAACATGAACGGCACCGCCCTGTACCAGGGCGTGGCGGCCCTGTTTCTCGCCCAGGTGTTCGGCATCGAGCTGGGGCTGGGCCAGATCCTCCTGATCATTCTGGTGGCAGTGGGCGCCGCGATCGGCTCGCCGGGCACCCCCGGGGTCGGCATCGTGATCCTGTCGGCGGTGCTCGCCAGCGTGGGCATTCCTGCGACGGGTATTGCGCTCATCCTGGGCGTGGACCGCATTCTCGACATGTGCCGCACGGCCATCAATGTCGCCGGCGATCTGGTGGCCTGCCTGTTGCTGGAGCACCAGCATCAGCGCCGGGATACCGCTGCACCGGAGGCGTCCCCGTGACGTCACGCCAGAGGCCGTACCGGTATTACGAATTCGTCATGGCCGCCTTCGTCGCGGTCTATCTGTGCGCCAACCTGATCGGGCCCGCCAAGGCAGCCCAGGTTCACCTGCCCCTGATCGGCGCGGTGACCTTCGGCGCCGGTGTCTTGTTCTTTCCCATCTCTTACATCTTTGGCGACATCCTGACCGAGGTCTATGGCTATGCGCGGGCGCGCCGGGTGATCTGGGCAGGCTTCGGTGCCATGCTGTTCGCTTCACTGATGGCCTACGTGGTAGTGGCGCTGCCGCCGGCACCGGGCTGGGAGAACCAGGCCGCCTACGAAATCGCCTTCGGTTCCACCTGGCGCATCGTGGCTGCCTCGCTTATGGCCTTCTTCTGTGGCGAGTTCGTGAATTCCTATGTGCTCGCCAAGATGAAGCTCTGGACGCGCGGCAAATACCTGTGGACCCGCACCATCGGCTCGACCATTTTCGGCGAGGGGGTCGATTCCTTGCTGTTCTATCCGCTGGCGTTCTATGGTTCGGGACTGATCCCCGACGAGATGCTGCCCAGGATCATGCTGGTGCAGTTTCTCGCCAAGGTGGGCGTGGAGGTGGTCTTCACCCCGGTGACCTACCAGGTGGTCGCTTGGCTCAAACGGGTGGAGCACGAAGATTATTACGACCGCAACACCAACTTCACCCCCTTCACCCTGAAGACTTGAAGCGCAGCGGACGGCGCGGCTGGCGGAGGTTGCCTTCCCAGTGACAGTCCACACTGTCGCAGCGGTAACGGTAAACCGGATACACCATCGACAACAGCCGGTCGCCGAAACGGCGGCGCACGCGGCGGACCGCGTGGCCGCACTGCGGACAACGCATTTCCTTCTCTGGCGCGGTGTAGTTCACGGGGTCATCCTGGTTGCGCAAGTAATTAAAAATTAGTAGACGCACTGACCAGTGGCAAGTTCCCACCTGCTTGCCTGGACAACTCACGACCTGTTAGTTCGCGGGAGGAGGGTAAGGGGACCCGCGCAAGCCGATCGCCGCCTCGCGCGCCAATCCGACCGTTAGGCCACGGGCGCGGGCCGCCCATCACAAATGCCAGCGTGCACACCATGCCCCAGCCCGGCACGCGGCTTCGGGCAGTGGCCCGGCCCAGCAGGTCATCCGCAGTGCATGGATCGGGCACCGCCCCCCGCAACTTCGTGCAAACTCCCGGTCACCGAACCGGTCTACAATGGTTTTATGTCAGGCAACGCTTTCAACCTCGCCCGCCTTGGCCTGTTCTTCCTGCTGCTGGCAGCGTGGCCGGCGCGCGCGGACACGGTGGAAGTACTCACGGTGCAGGGGCCGATCAGCCCCGCCAGCGCCGATTACCTGGTCCGGGGCCTCGCCCACGCGGCGCAGCAGAAGGCCACGCTCGTGGTAATCGAACTCGACACCCCCGGGGGCCTCGACAACGCCATGCGCGACATCATCAAGGCGATCCTCGCCTCGCCGGTGCCGGTCGCCACCTTCGTGCACCCTCAAGGGGCGCGCGCGGCGAGCGCGGGCACCTACATCCTCTACGCCAGCCACATCGCCGCGATGGCCCCGGCCACCAATTTGGGTGCGGCCACGCCGGTGGCGATCGGCGGCGCCCCGGCGCCGGCCCCGGGACGGCGCCCCGACCCGAAGGAGGCGGAAGAAAAAGCACCGCCCCCCCCAGCCGATGCCATGGCCAAGAAACAGATGCACGACGCCGCAGCCTATATCCGCGGGCTGGCGGAGCTGCGGGGGCGCAACGCCGAGTGGGCAGAGCAGGCGGTGCGCGAGGCGGTGAGCCTGTCCGCACAGGAAGCCCTGGACAAAAAGGTGATCGACCTGGTCGCCGACGACGTGGCGGATCTGTTGCGCCAGCTGGACGGGCGGACGATCAAGACCGCGCAGGGGGAGGTGACGGTGAAGACCCGGGACGCGCGCGTGGTGCAGGTCACCCCGGATTGGCGCACCAAGCTCCTCGCCGTGATCGCCGATCCCTCGGTGGCCTACATGCTGCTGATGTTGGGCATCTACGGTCTGTTCTTCGAGTTCTCCAATCCCGGCTTCGGCGTGCCCGGCGTGCTGGGGGGCATCTGCCTGCTCTTGGCGCTGTTCGCGCTCCAACTGTTGCCGATCAGCTATGCGGGACTGGCACTCATCGTACTAGGCTTGGCCTTCATGGTGGCGGAGGCGTTCGCGCCCAGCTTCGGGATACTGGGCATCGGCGGGCTGATCGCTTTCATCGCCGGCTCGGTGATGCTGATCGACACCGGGCTGCCGGGCTATGGCGTGCCGTGGGCGTTGATCCTGCCCGTGGCACTGGGCACGGCGCTGTTCGTCTTCTTCGTCGTCGGCATGGCACTGCGGGCGCGCCGGCAGCGCATCGCCACCGGGCGCGAGGAGATGATCGGCGCCACCGGCGAGGTGCTGGAAGACATGCAGCACGAGGGCTGGGCCCACATCCACGGCGAAACCTGGCGCGTGGTGAGCAAACAACCGCTTGCACGCGGCACCCAGGTGCGCGTAACGGCGATGGACGGATTGACCCTGCAGGTGGAACCCTTGAAAGGAGCGTAACATGGAACTTCTTGGCGGCGGCTTCGGTTTGCTTTTCTTGCTGGTCCTGGCGCTCATCGCCTCGTTTCGCATCCTGCGCGAGTACGAGCGTGGCGTGGTGTTCATGCTCGGCCGCTTCTGGAAGGTGAAGGGCCCGGGGCTGATCATCGTCGTGCCCGGCATCCAGCAGATGGTGCGCGTCGATCTGCGCACGGTGGTGCTCGACGTGCCGAGTCAGGACGTGATTTCGCGCGACAACGTCTCGGTGAAGGTGAACGCGGTGGTATATTTCCGCGTCGTCGACCCGGCCAAGAGCATCCTGCAGGTGGAAAACTACATGGTTGCCACCAGCCAGCTGGCGCAGACCACGCTGCGTGCGGTGCTGGGCAAGCACGAGCTGGATGAAATGCTGGCGGAGCGCGAACGTCTGAACCTGGACATCCAGCAGAGTCTGGACAGCCAGACCGATGCCTGGGGCATCAAGGTGTCCAACGTGGAGATCAAGCACGTGGACATCGACGAATCGATGGTACGCGCGATCGCCAAACAGGCCGAGGCCGAGCGGGAGCGCCGCGCCAAGGTGATCCACGCCGAGGGCGAGCAGCAGGCGGCGGAGAAGCTCCTGGAAGCGGCGGAGATGCTGGCGAAGCAGCCGGCGGCGATGCAGCTGCGCTATCTGCAGACCCTGACCGCGATCGCCGGCGACAAGGCTTCCACCATCGTGTTCCCGGTGCCAGGCAAGCTGATGGACGCCCTCTTCGATTCCAGCCGCGGCAACACATGACCCCGGGGCGCGATCGAGGGGCCCGGCCGCCGCATGGGCAATGGGGCGCGGTGCATGGCATGATCCGGGCATGGACCTGATTCCTTTCTTCGAGCGGGAGCTGGCACGCTTCATCGCCCTGCGCCACGACCTCCACGCCCATCCGGAACTCGGTTTCGAGGAGCACCGCACGGCCGAAGTGGTGGCGCACCACCTCGAGCGGGCCGGCATCGAAACCCATCGTGGCATCGCTCGCACCGGTGTGGTGGGCGTGCTACGCGCCGGGACCCGCCCGCGCGCCATCGGCCTGCGGGCCGACCTGGATGCGCTGCCGGTCATGGAGGAAAACAACTTTCCGCACCGCTCGCGCCATGCGGGCAGAATGCACGCCTGCGGCCACGACGGGCATACCGCGATGCTGCTCGCGGCGGCCGAATACCTTGCGAGCGCGCCCCAATTCGATGGCACGGTCTATTTCATCTTCCAGCCGGCGGAGGAAACCGTCGGTGGCGCGCGCGTGATGATCGAGGAGGGGCTGTTCGAGCGCTTTCCAATGGACGCGGTATTCGGCATGCACAACTGGCCGGGCCTACCCGTGGGCCAGTTCGCGGTGCATGCGGGGCCGGTGATGGCCTGCTCCGACCAGTTCGACATCACGGTGCGCGGCCACGGGGCCCACGCCGGGATGCCGCAGCAGGGGGCGGACCCCATTGTCGCAGCAGCGGCGCTGGTGCAGGCACTGCAATCCGTGGTGAGCCGCAACCGCGACCCGCTCGAACCGGCAGTGCTGAGCGTGACGCGCTTTCACGCCGGTGAGGCCTACAACGTGATCCCGGGGGAAGCAGTGATCGGCGGTACGGTGCGCGCCTTACACCCCGAGGTGGAGGATGCCATCGAGGCAGCCATCGCACGCGTGTGCAACGGTATCGGCGCGGCCTTCGGTGTCCAGGTGACGCTGGATTACCAGCGCGGCTACCCGCCGACCGTCAACAGCCCGCGCGAGGCGGCGCTGTGCCGCGAAGTGGCAGCCGCGGTGGTGGGCGCCGAGAACGTGCGCACCGATCTGCGACCGACCATGGGCGCGGAGGATTTTGCCTACATGCTGCGCGAAAGACCCGGCTGCTACGTGTGGATCGGCAACGGCCCGGGCGAAGGGGGCTGCACCCTGCACAATCCCCGTTACGACTTCAACGATGCCGCCCTGCCGGTGGGCGCGAGCTACTGGGTGCGGCTGGTCGAAACCCTGCTGGCCCCATAGCACCGCGGGGACGCGCGCTCGCGCATCCCCGTGCGTCATTACCTCTTGGTGCCGAACACGTCCTTCAGAAAGGCCTGGGTCTGCGTCCAGGAATCCTTGTCCGCCTCGGCATTATAGGCAAGCGGCAGGTTGAACTTCTGGCCCAGCTCGTTCGCCGCAGGATTGGTGAAGCTGTGCTTCACGCCCGGATAGCTGACGACCTTGTAGTTCACCTGGGCCTTGTCCATTTCCTGCTTGAAGGCTTCCACCTGTGCCGGCGGAATCATGGGATCCTCGGCGCCGGTGAACACCGCCACCCTGGCCTTGACCTTGCCGGGTTGCGCCGGCGTTTCCGTGGCCAGGGCACCGTGATAGCTCGCCACCCCCAGAAGGGGCACGCCGGCCCGCGCCATCTCCAGCACGATGGTGCCGCCAAAGCAATAGCCCAGCGCGGCGATCTTGGCCGGATCCACGGTCGGATCCGCCTTCAACGCCTTCATGGCCGCCTCGAAGCGTGCCTTTGCGAGGGGCAGGTTCTTGCGCACCTCGCCGGCGAACTTGCCCGCATCGTCCGGGTGGCTGGCCGTCTTGCCCTCCCCATACATGTCGACGGCCAGGGCCGTGTAGCCGATCTCGGCGAGCATCTTCGCGCGGCTGCGCACATAGTCGTTGTGACCCCACCACTCGTGCACCACCAGCACGCCCGGCCGCTTGCCTTTGACCTTGTCGTCCCAGGCAATGTAGCCCTTCATGGTCACACCGCCTTCGCTGTAGGTGACTTCCTTGCCCTTGATCTCGGCCCAGGCCGCGGGCGCGCCCAAGGTGAGGGCGGCAGCAAGCAACATCCATTTACCCATGCGATTCTCCTCGTTGATTGGCGGAAATCGGATCCAGCCGCCACCTGCGGGCGGCAGCGGTCGGGCGCCCGCCTGCGCCCGGCCTCCTGCACAGACCATCCCGCAGGCACCGCGGTTCAATGCACGCCGGGGTGGGTGCAAATCGGCGCTGGCGCCGCCCGCCAGGGCTTGCTATCCTTGAGCAACTCAGGCCAACGGTGACTCGATGCGCCGACCGTGGTTGCCCGCATTGTTTCTCGCCTGGTCTGCCAGCGCGCAGGCCCTGGCTGCGTCACCCCCTGCCGACCCCTTCGCCCCACCGCCCCCACCCATCGGCATCCACGTTCGCAAGGACATCCGCGTCGTGTACGACGTGCAGGAGGATCGTCTCGCAGCCGGTATCGGGCGTGGTCTGTACTTCGCCCGTGGTCTGATGGAATCCTACCAGTCCCTCGGCGTGCCGCCCAGGCACATTCGCCTGCACGTGGTGCTGAATGGTGCCACCGCCGCGTGGGCGCTGAACGAGGAGGCTTGGCGCCAGCACGTGAATGATCCCTTCGCCTACAATCCCAACGAGCACGCGATCCAGCGGCTGCTTGCCCTCGGCGCCCGCATCGAGGTGTGCAACGTCACCCTGCGCGGACGCGGCTGGACCAGCGCGGACCTGCTGCCCGGTGTCCATGTGGTGCACGATGCCTACAGCCGCATCGTGGACCTGCAGAAACAAGGCTATGCCTACTTGAGATTTTGAGGAGGAATTGGAATGGAACTGCAAGGCACGGTACACCTGACGGCGGGCGGCATCACGCTCGACCATTACATGCTGCTGCTGCTCGCGATCATGCTGGCAAGCGGCGTGCTCGGCGGGCTGGCCAACTATTTTCTCGCCGCGCGAGACGGCACCGGCAGTGCGCAGGCGCTCGCCAAGTACGTGGTGCTGGGCATCGTGGCAGCCCTCACCGTGCCGGTCTTCCTGAACATGATTTCCAGCGACCTTTTGGCGCTCGCCAAGGCACGGCCGGTGGACCTGTTCGTGTTCGCAGGCTTCTGCCTGCTGTTCGTGCTGTTCTCGCGCCGCTTCGTCGACACGCTCGCGGACAAGTTGATGCAGCAGCTCAGGCAGGCCCGCCGCTGACCGGAAAGGAGACGCGATGGAACCCACCCCCGCACCCCTGCTGGACCCCTACCTCCTGACCCTGCTGGCGATCATGCTGGCCATGGGCACCCTGGCCGGCATCGCCAACTATTTCCTCGCCGAAGGACAGGACCGGGCCGGGGCCCGTGCCTTCCTCAAGTACCTGGTGCTGGGCATCGTCGCGGCGCTCACGGTGCCCCTGTTCCTCAACATGGCCTCGAGCAATCTCATCGAGATGGGGCGCAACCGGGTCCATGCCCTGTTCGTATTCGCCGGCTTCTGCCTGGTGTACGTGCTGCTGTCGCGGCGGCTGTTCGAAGGCATGGCGCATACCCTGATGCAATGGGGCCAGGCGCAACGCAGCAGCGACACCCAACCGGTACCGCAGACCCCCGAAGAATTCTTTCGCGCCGGCCTTTCCGGCAGCGACATTGGCATCATGCGCGCCGTCGCGGAGGGTGGCTCGGTGTACGAAAACCTGAGCGACCTGATGGAAAACCCGCCGTCCAAGGAATTCGTCAACGAGCGGCTGACCTTTCTGCGTCGGATGGGACTCCTGGAACTGCGCACCAACGAGCAGAACGTGCTGCACATGGGGCTGTCCGCCCGCGGTGCGCAACTGCTGGCGGAGGTGAGTGACGGCGGCCACGCCTGAGACCCTGCGCGGCGCGGCCCCCAACGCTGGTGGGCGCAGCGATTTTGTTGCATCATGGCGCCACCGCGACCAGGATCCGTGAACCGATGCAAGAAGAACTCCGCAACGAACTGGAAAAGCAGCTCTACGCCGCACAGACCGGACAGACCCCCAGCGAGGTCTTCATGCAGGAGCTGCTCGCATCCCAGGTGTTCATGCCGGTGAAAGACGACACCACCGTGGGGGGGATCCAGCGCTCCAACCGCGCCCAGCCCCTGGTGGTGCAGGATGATACGGGTCTCGCGGTGCTGGTGCTGTTTACGAGCCCGGAGCGGGCCAAGCCGTTTCTGGCCCATTACCCCGACTTCAAAGGGGGCATTCTCGCGGAATTCACCTGGGTGCTGGAGAAAATGGAGCCCGGCTTCGGCATCGTCATCAATCCGGGCGACGCCCTCGGCATCGACCTGGAAGCGGAGCTGGTGCAGCAGATGCGCCACGCCAGCACGCGCAAACATTAGCCCGGTTCCTGCATCAGGGGCGCGAGGCAGACGGGCGTCCGGCAGCACGACGCCGGCGCCACCGTGGCGGCGGCCCCTGGGCCGCCTCACCAGCCGGGCAACATGCCCTTCATGCCGCGCATCATCTTGGCGAGCCCGCCCTTCGACAGCGTCTTCATCATCTTCTGCATCTGCTCGAACTGATTGAGCAGGCGATTGACCTCCTGTACCTGCACCCCGGCCCCGGCGGCGATGCGGCGCTTGCGCGAGGCTTTGATCAATTCCGGTTTGCGCCGCTCTTCCGGAGTCATCGAGTTGATGATGCCCTGGATCCTGCGCAGTGCCTTGTCGTCGACCTGACCGCCCTGCGCCACTTGGGCGAGATTGCCCGGCAACTTGTCCAACAAGGCGGTCAGCCCGCCCATCTTCTGCATCTGCTCCAGCTGGCTCTTGAAATCCTCCAGGTCGAAGCCCTTGCCAGACTTGAGCTTCTTGGCGACCTTGACCGCCTCGGCCTGGTCGACCTGCTTCTGCGCCGCCTCGATTAGAGACAACACATCGCCCATGCCCAGGATGCGCGAGGCCATGCGCTCCGGGTGGAAGGGTTCGAGGCCGGTGGGTTTCTCCGACACGCCGACGAATTTGATCGGCTTGCCGGTAACGCTGCGCACCGACAGCGCCGCACCACCGCGCGCATCGCCGTCGAGCTTGGTCAGCACCACGCCGGTGAGGGGCAAGGCCTCGCTGAAGGCTTTCGCGGTGTTCACGGCATCCTGGCCCTGCATGGCATCCACCACGAACAGGGTCTCCACCGGCTTGAGCACCGCATGCAGCGCCCGGATCTCGGCCATCATCGTCTCGTCGATCGCGAGTCGACCGGCCGTGTCAACGATCAGCACGTCGTGGTAATGGGAGCGCGCGTACTGCACCGCTGCCTGCGCAATTTCCACCGGATCCCGCGCGGGGCCCGGCGGGAAAAAATCCACGCCCAGCTGCTGCGCGAGCTGCCGCAGCTGCTCGATCGCCGCCGGACGGTACACGTCCACGCTGACAAGCAGGACTTTCTTCTTCTGCTCCTTGAGCAGTCGCGCGAGTTTCCCGCTGGAGGTGGTCTTGCCCGCGCCCTGTAGCCCCGCCATCAGGAGGATCGCCGGCGGCTGGGTGGCCAGGTTCAGTGCGGCATTGGCGCTGCCCATCAGCCGCGTGAGCTCCTCGTGCACCACCTGGATCAGCGCCTGCCCCGGCGTGAGACTGCCGATGACTTCGCGTCCGAGGGCGCGCGCCTTGACATGGGCGATGAAATCGCGCACCACGGGCAGCGCGACATCGGCTTCCAGCAGCGCCATGCGCACATCACGCAGGGCGTCCTGGATGTTGTCTTCCGTCAGGCGCGCCTGGCCACGCAGTTGCTTGACGACGCCGGCGAGACGACTGCTGAGTGTATCGAGCATGGGGAAGGAAAGCGCTGGGTTATACTAGACCGCACCTGTTGCGCTATTCTAACCGATTCATGGTCGGCCTCCTGCCCCATTCCCTCACCGCCGCGTTGTACGCGCTGTTGGGCTACGTGTTCTGGCGCTTCCACTGGCGTGCCCCGGCCGGTCCGGCCCGGGCGCTGCCCGCGGCGCGTCTTGCCCTGCTGGTGCCGCTCGCGCTCCATGCCTGGCTGCTGTACGCACATGCCTGGCGCGACGGCCAGCTCGATCTGGGCGTGGGCATCGTCCTCTCGGCGATCGCGTGGCTCGCCCTCGTGGTGTATGGCCTCAACAGCCTGCGGCATCCCGTGGATGCGTTGAACGTCCTGGTGCTCCCGGCCGCGGCAGTCATCGTACTGCTGCCCCTCGCCCTGCCGGCGCGGCCGCTTCCGCTCAGCACCGACCCGGTGTTCCTCGCGCACCTTGCGCTGGCCTTCTTCGCCTATGCGCTGTTCACCATTGCGGCGGTACACGCGGGTGTCATGGCGCTGCTCGACAAACGCCTGCACCGCCACACCATGGCGGGGCCGCTCGCCCATCTGCCGCCCCTGCTGACCATGGAGCAGCTGTTGTTCCGCATCATCGGGAGCGGCTTCGTGCTGCTCACCCTGGCCCTGGTCAGCGGCATGCTTTTTTCCGAGCAGGTGTTCGGCAAGCCGTTTTCGTTCCAGCATTTCACCCAGCACAAGACCGTCTTCGCGCTGATCTCCTGGTGCACCTATGCGGCGCTGCTCGCCGGGCGTCGGCTGTATGGCTGGCGCGGCCGCACCGCCGTCGTGCTGTCCCTGGTGGGGTTCGGCATGCTGCTGCTGGCCTACGTGGGCAGCAAGATCGTGCTGGAACTTCTGCTGCACCGCTAGCGCGCCAGCCACGATGGACCAGATTCCCTTGAGCGCGCTCCTCATTGCGCTTTGCATCCTGCTGCTGCTGTCGGCATTCTTCTCCAGTTCCGAAACGGCGATGATGTCGCTCAACCGCTACCGGTTGCGCCATCTGATCAGCGAGGGCCACCGGGCGGCACAGCACGCGGCCGCGTTGCTGGCGCGTACCGACCGACTGCTCGGCGTGATTTTGCTGGGCAACAACCTGGTCAATGCCGCCGCCGCAGCGCTGGTGACCATCATTGCGGTGCGCCTGTTCGGCAACAACGAGATCGCGGTCACGGTGGCGACCTTGAGTGTCACGTTTCTCATCCTGGTTTTCAGCGAAGTCACGCCCAAGGTCGTGGCGGCGGCCTATCCCGAACGGATCGCCTTTCCCGTGAGCTATGTCCTCAGCCCCCTGCTCAAGGTCTTTTATCCGGCGGTATGGTTCATCAACCTGTTCGTCAAGGGTCTGCTCACGGTGCTGCGTATCCGCCCCCAGGAAGGCACGATGGAACAGAAAATCACCTTGCAGGAATTGCGCACCTTGGTGACCGAAGCGGGCCGTTTTATCTCACAAAAGCACCAGACGGTGCTGCTCAACCTGTTCGAGCTGGAAAAGATCACCGTGGATGACGTGATGACACCACGCAGCCAGATCGAAGCGATCGATCTCGACGCCGATCCCGAAACGATCTGGCAGCAGCTCACCACCAGCCACCACACCCGCCTGCCGGTCTACCAGGGCGAGCTCAACAACATCGTCGGCATCGTCCACACGCGAAAGGTCCTGCACCAGGCCCAGCTGGAGCCGATCTCCCACGAAGCCCTCAAGCAAATCATGCGCGAGCCGTATTTCATACCGGTGGGCACCCCGCTGCTGACCCAGCTGCAGAATTTCCAGGAAAATCAGCGGAAAACCGCCATGGTGGTAGACGAATACGGCGAGTTACAGGGGCTGGTGACGGTGGAGGACATCCTGGAAGAAATCGTGGGTGAGTTCACCAGCCGCTCGCCGCTGTTGGGCGCGGGATTCAGCGCACAACCCGATGGCAGCTGGCTGGTGGAGGGAACGACCTCCCTGCGGGAGCTCAACCGGAAACTCGGCACCCACTTTCCCTTGGACGGGCCCAAGACCCTCAACGGACTGATTGTTGAACATTTTCAGGATATTCCAGAGGCGGGAACGGCGTTCCGCATCGCCGAGCATACTCTGGAGGTGGTGCAAACCCAGGATCGCGTGGTCAAGGTCGTGCGCCTCTACCCGGCGACGCAACGCTTTGAAGTTACCCGAAATTAAGCCGATATCGCCTTTACAAACAGGGTTGTCAACGGCATTATTGACCTAAATTCTGAGGATCAGAGCAAATGGTCGCGGCAGCAACCGGCACGAGCCTTTCCGCACTCGCACGCACCCTGGTGCAACACGGCAAGCTGCTGGAACAGGAGGCGGAGGCCATCCAAAGCCAGGCCAACAGCGCCGGGGTGGGCTTCGTCTCCCAGCTCATCCTCACCCGCAAGATCTCCGCGGCCGACGTGGCGGAATTCGCCGCCGTCACCTTTGGGTTCCCCCTCCTCGACCTCGCGGCCATCGACGTGGAGCACCTGCCGCAGGACCTGCTGCCGGCCAAGCTGGTGCAGGAACGCCGGGTGCTGCCCCTGTTCAAGCGCGGCAACCGCATTTTCGTCGCCATGTCCGACCCGACCAATGTGCAAGTGCTGGATGAGATCAAGTTCCAGACCAGCATGGTGGTGGACCCGGTGGTGGTGGAGGACGACAAACTCGGACGCCTGATCGAACGTGCCGGCGAAACCGCGGCCAGCAAGCTCGACGAGCTGGTTGGTGAAGACGTGGACATGGACGTGCTCGAGGCCGAGGGCGAGCAGGCCCAGGGCGAGCAAGGGGGCGCCGCGGCGGAGGTCGACGATGCGCCAGTGGTGAAGTATCTGCAAAAGCTCATGCTCGACGCCATCAACTCCGGCGTGTCCGACATTCACCTGGAACCCTTCGAGAAGTTCTACCGCATCCGCTTCCGCATGGACGGGGTGTTGTACGAGGTCGCCCGGCCACCGCTCGCGATCAAGGACAAGATCGCCTCGCGCATCAAGGTCATCTCCAAGCTCGACATCGCCGAAAAGCGCGTGCCCCAGGACGGGCGCATGAAGCTGGTGCTGTCGAAGAACCGCGCCATCGATTTCCGCGTCAGCACCCTGCCGACCCTGTGGGGCGAAAAGATCGTGATGCGGATTCTCGACCCCACCAGCGCGCAGCTGGGGATCGACGCGCTCGGCTATGAGCCCGACCAGCGCGACCTGCTGCTCAATGCCGTGCAGCGTCCCTACGGCATGGTGCTGGTCACCGGCCCCACCGGCAGCGGCAAGACGGTGTCGCTGTACACCTGCCTCAACATCCTCAATCAACCGGGGGTCAACATCTCCACCGCCGAGGATCCGGCGGAGATCAACCTGCCGGGCATCAACCAGGTCAATGTCAACGAAAAGGCGGGGCTGACCTTTGCCGCCGCCTTGCGCGCCTTCCTGCGCCAGGATCCGGACGTGATCATGGTGGGCGAGATCCGCGATCTGGAGACCGCGGACATCGCCATCAAGGCGGCCCAAACCGGCCACATGGTGCTGTCGACCCTGCACACCAACGACGCGCCTACAACGCTCACGCGCCTGATGAACATGGGGGTGGCACCGTTCAACATCGCCTCGTCGGTGATCCTCATCACGGCACAACGCCTGGCGCGGCGCCTGTGTAACAACTGCAAGCGGCCCGTCGACATCCCCAAGGAAGCCCTGCTGCGTGCAGGCTTCAGCGAGGCGGATCTGGACGGCAGCTGGCAGCCCTACGGGCACGTCGGCTGCGAGGTCTGCAAGGGCACGGGCTACAAGGGCCGCATCGGTATCTATCAGGTCATGCCCATTTCCGAGGAGATCAGCCGTATCATCATGAAGAACGGCACCGCCCACGACATCGCCGATCAGGCCCAGCGCGAAGGCGTGCGTGATCTGCGCCAATCGGGGTTGCTGAAAGTGAAGGCGGGACTCACGTCCCTGGAAGAAATCGAAGCCGTGACCAACGAATAGAGGACTCGACCCATGGCAGTGGCAAAACGCGCAGCAGTCAAAGAATTCAACTTCGTCTGGGAAGGTGTCGACAAGAAGGGCAAGAAGCTCAAGGGCGATCTGCGCGCCTCCGGCGAGGCCGTGGTGAACGCCACCCTGCGCCGACAGGGGATCACGCCCACCAAGGTGAAGAAGCAATCCACCTTCGGCAAGGGCAGGAAAATCACCGACAAGGACATCGCGCTCTTCACCCGGCAGTTCGCCACCATGCTGAAATCCGGCGTGCCGCTGTTGCAGTCCTTCGACATCGTCGCCAAGGGGCACTCCAATCCCGCGGTCGCCAACCTGCTCACGGGCATCAAGAACGACGTGGCCGCCGGCAGCAGCCTGGCACAGGCCTTCAGCAAGCATCCGGCGCATTTCGATACGCTGTTCTGCAATCTGGTCAATGCGGGCGAGCAGGCCGGCATTCTCGATGCGGTGCTCGACCGTCTGGCCACGTACAAGGAAAAAATTCTCGCCATCAAGAGCAAGATCAAATCGGCGCTGTTCTATCCGACTGCGGTTCTCGTGGTAGCCTTCATCATCACGGCCATCATCATGATTTTCGTGGTCCCGACCTTCAAGGACCTGTTCCAGAGCTTTGGCGCGGATCTGCCCACACCCACCTTGATCGTGATTGCGATATCGGACTTCTTCGTCGCCTGGTGGTGGGCGATCTTCCTGGCGCTTGCCGGCGCGATCGGTGGCTTCATCTTCACCTACAAGCGATCCAAGCCCTTGCAGGAAGCCGTCGACCGCATCTCGCTCAAGCTGCCCGTCTTCGGGCCGCTCCTGGAGAAGGCCGCGATCGCGCGCTGGACCCGGACGCTGTCCACCATGTTCGCGGCCGGCGTGCCGCTGGTGGACGCGCTCGATTCGGTGGCCGGGGCCGCCGGCAACGCGGTGTTCTTCCACGCCACGAAGAAAATCCAGAACGAGGTCGCCACCGGTACCAGTCTGACGGTGTCGATGCAGCAGGCGAACCTGTTCCCGAACATGGTGATCCAGATGGTGCAGATCGGCGAAGAATCGGGCCAGCTGGATTCCATGCTCAGCAAGGTGGCGGATTACTACGACCGCGAGGTGGACGACGCGGTCGAGGCGCTCTCCAGCCTGCTCGAGCCCATCATCATGGTGGTGCTGGGCACACTGATCGGCGGCCTGGTGGTGGCCATGTATCTGCCGATCTTCAAGATGGGCCAGGCCATCTAGTCCCGCACCATGGCGGATCCCGTCGCGGCGATGGCCGCATGGCCGCTCGCGTACATCGGCGTCGCAGCCCTGTTAGGGCTCGTGGTGGGCAGCTTTCTCAACGTGGTCATCCATCGCCTGCCCGAAATGATGGAGCGGGAGTGGCAGGCCATGTGCGCGGAACTCGCGGGTCGGCCCGTGCCCGCACAGCAGCCCTTCAATCTCTGGGTGCCGCGCTCGCGCTGCCCCCACTGTGGCCACACCATCCGCGCGGTCGAGAACATTCCCCTGCTCAGCTACCTCATGCTGCGGGGCAAATGCCGCGCCTGCGGCGCCGCGATCGGCCTGCGCTATCCCCTGGTCGAGGTGACCAGTGGGGTGTTGGCCGCTTATGCGGCGTGGCACTTCGGTTTCGTTCCCGCGCTCGCGCCGGCGCTGATCTTCTGCTGGGTCCTGCTGGTTCTGACCTGCATCGACCTCGATACCCAGCTGCTGCCCGACCAGCTCACCCAACCCCTGTTGTGGCTGGGGCTCCTGGCCAATCTGGGCGGCATGTTCACGGATCTGTCCTCGGCGGTGATCGGTGCCGCCGCCGGCTACCTCTCGCTGTGGTCCGTGTATTGGCTGTTCAAGCTCGTCACCGGCAAGGAAGGCATGGGCTTCGGCGATTTCAAGTTGCTCGCCGCCATCGGTGCCTGGCTGGGCTGGCAACTGCTGCCGGTCGTCATCCTGCTCTCCTCCGTGGTCGGCGCGCTTATCGGCATCGGGCTGATCCTGTTCGCGCGCCGGGACCGTGCCCAGCCGATCCCCTTCGGCCCCTACCTGGCGGGCGGCGGCCTCATCGCGCTGTTCTGGGGTCAGGCGCTGACCCAGGCCTATCTCGCCTGGCTCTAGATGGTCTACTGCGTCGGATTGACCGGCGGCATCGGCAGCGGCAAGAGCACCGTCGCCCGCCTGTTCGCAGAGCGGGGCGCGGCGGTGATCGATACCGACGCCATTTCCCATGCGCTGACCCAGCCGAATGCCGCAGGGTATCGGGACATCGTGCGGCAATTCGGGGCCGAGTTCGTCGCCCCCGACGGCCGCCTCGATCGGGCGCGCCTGCGCCAGCGGATTTTCACCGACCCGGACGCGAAGACGCGGCTCGAAGCCATCCTGCATCCGATGATCCGCGAGCAGGTGGCCGCCGAGCTGGCGGCCTGCCGGCAGCCCTACGCAATCGTGGTGGTGCCCCTGCTGTTCGAGACCGGTGCCTATGCGGATCTGGTCGATCGCACCCTGACGGTCGATTGCAGCGAAGCGGCACAGATCCAGCGCACCATGCAACGCAGCGGCCTGAGCGAGGCGGACGTGCGTGCGATCATGGCCCATCAGCTCGGCCGCGCCGAGCGTCGCGCGCGCGCCGACGACACGATCCACAACGACGGCGACCTGGAGCATCTGCGTCGCCAGGTCGACGCCCTGCACGCCCGCTACCTCGCCGCCGCCCGCCGCTGACGGTTTGTATTTTGGTGAGGGCTGGGCCAAAATTGGCCATTTCCCGCAGGCGCAGGCCGTGACGCTGTTCGAATATCCGCTCAACGAGCGCATCCGCACCCTGATGCGGCTGGAGGATCTGTTCGCCAGATTCGCCCACTTCGCGGCGGAGGACCATCCCCTCGCTCACCACGCGGCGCTGCTGGCGCTGTTCGAACTGCTGGAGGTCGCGCGTGGCGATCTGAAGTCCGATCTGATCCAGGAACTGGAGCGTCAGAAACACGCGCTCGAGCCCTTGCGCAAGAGTCCGGAGGTGAAGCTCGATACCCTGGAGGACGTGCTGCGTGACATCGGCAACACCGTCAATGCGCTGCAGGGCATGCCCGGCAAGCTGGGCCAGCACCTGCGCGAGAACGAATGGGTGATGAGCATCAAGCAGCGCGCTGGCATTCCGGGCGGCACCTGCGAGTTCGACCTGCCCTCCTACCATTACTGGCTGAGCCTTTCGGCCGCCTTGCGCAAGAGCCATCTGGACGAGTGGATGAGCCCCTTCGAGCCCCTCAGGCAGGCGATCGCCATCATCCTCACCCTGCTGCGGGACAGCGGCGAGCCCTTAAAGCGCGTGGCGCACCACGGCAGCTATCAGCAGATGCTGTCTGGGCGTCCGGCGCAGATGCTGCGCGTGGGCCTGGACGAACGCTGGCCGTGTTTTCCCGAGATCAGCGCCAACAAGTATGCCCTCCATATCCGTTTCACCGAGCTTTCGGTCCCCGAGCGGCCGCGCGCCTTCGATGCCGATATCGACTTCGATCTGACCCTGTGCTGCCTATGAAAACGCGCCGTGTCCCCTGCCCCGTCTGCGGCCAGCCTGCGCCCTTCGATGCGAGCAACCCGTTTCGCCCGTTCTGCTGCGAGCGCTGCAAGCTCATCGATCTGGGCCAGTGGGCCACCGAAGCCTATCGCGTGCCGGGTGCAGCGATTTCACCGCACGACGCAACGCCCGTGCCACAGGATGCGAGCAAACCCTAAGCCGCCGTTGAGGAGTCCCTTCGATGCGCAAGACCCTGTTGCTGTTTAGCCTGCTGATGCTCTCCGCCGTCCATGCGGAGGAACGGGTGATCGTCCAGGATGCGTGGGTACGCGCACCCGGTGCCGGTTCTCAGATCACCGCCGCCTACATGACGCTGCGCAGCGGCAGGACGCTCACTCTGGCGGGCGCGTCCTCGCCGGTGGCCGAGTTCGTGGAGATCCACACCATGTCGATGCGCGACGGTGTGATGGAAATGCGGCAGATCGATGGGCTAAAGCTGCCCGCGGGCAAACCCGTCACCCTCAAACCTGGCGGGCTCCACCTCATGCTGATCAACCTCAAAAAGCCCCTCAAGGCCGGCGAAGAGATCGAGCTCGTGCTCGACTTCAAGGACGGCGAGCGGCTTGCGGGCACCCAGACCGTCAAGGCGGTGGTGAGAGCCGGAGGGGGCGGTCACGCTCACTAGCAATTATTGATCGGAAAAGCTTGAACTTGAACGTCACCCCCACCCTAACCCTCCCCCGTCGAGGGGGAGGGGATAGGGAAAGGCCAACTTGGTTCGTTTCGGTTCATTAGTTGAATGTCTCCTTCTCCCACGAGGGGAAAGGGAAGCTCTTGAATGCAGTTTTCAACAAACTGTTAAGGCGTGGTGAAAGGCAGCCTTTCGCGTACCCCATCGATTTCCACCACCATCAGCCAGTCTCGGCGGCCGGAAACGCACACCGGCAACAGCACCCGCGCGCGCCAGAGACCCTCCGGCTCCCGCACCAGACGATAGCGGTTCGGCCCCATCTCCATGCCTTCCATTTCGAAGCCGATGGCCACCTCCCGCGCGTGTGGTGCCTGTACGGTGACGACGAAGGGCGCAAGCGGCGCCGGCGCCACGTCGGTCTGCACCCGCGCGCCGCCGCCCAGGGTACAGCCGGCGCGAAGATCGGGACACGGTAGGACCGGTACGCGCGCTTCCTGGCTGCAGCCCGCCGCCAGCGCCAGCGCGGCCAGCAGCACACGAGACCGGCTCACCACGCCCCGCGCAGCATGGCCACGCCGTGGGCGCCATGGGTCCATGCCTCTTCCAAAAGCGCCTCGCTCATGCCGCCCAGGGCATAGACCGGCAGCGCACAGTCCCGGATCAGCGCGGCAAAGCCGTCCCAGCCCAAGGTCGCCGCACCGGGGTGGCTCGCGGTGGGCAGCACCGGTGACACCACCGCATAGTCGAGCCCCAGCAGCGCCGCGTGATCCAGCTCGGCCCGATCATGGCAGGACGCGCCGCACCAGGGCAGATCGGGCCGCTCTCGCAACGCCCTCAGGCGCTCACTGGACAGATGCACGCCATCCGCCCCGGCGGCATGCGCGAGTTCCGGCGTGGCATTGAGGATCACCCGCGCACCGAAGGGGCGGGCCAGAGCGACGAGGGTGCGGGTGAATTCCAGCAGTGCCTCCGCTCCCAGCCCCTTTTCCCGCACCTGGATCAGCCGAAGTCCGCGCTCGAGCGCCGCCCGGGCGCGGGCGAGGAAAACCTCATGGCCCAGGTCCGCCGCCTGGGTGATGCCCATCACCGGCGCGAGACTCAGGCCACGCAGGATCGGGCCGTTGGCCGGGAGCACCGGCGCCACCGACACCGCCGGCGCCCGCTCCCAGGCGAGGCGCTGCCCCTCCCGGGGCTGGGGTATCCCCTGCCAGCCCGCGACGCGGAAGAAGTGCAGTTTCACCGTGGCATGGGGGTAGTCGAACACCTGCGTCACCCAGGGATAGGCCCGGGTCACCGTCAGCCCGAGTTCCTCGCGCAGCTCCCGCGCCAAGGCCTGGGGAACGCTCTCCCCCGGCTCCACCTTGCCGCCTGGGAACTCCCAGTAGCCCGCATAGGGCTTGCCATCGGGGCGACGGGCGAGCAGAAAACGTCCGTCGGCACGCAGGATGATGGCGACCGCCACGTCGACCCGTTCGCCGCCGCCTTTCATCATGCGCCCCGGCGCCGGGTGGAACCCTGCCGGCCGACCCAGTCGCGCGCGAACTGCCAGGCCACCCGGCCGCTGCGCGAGCCGCGCGCGAGCGCCCAGTTGAGCGCAGCACGATCGAACGCCGCCCCGCCGGAAGCCCTGCCACCCAGGCGTGCAACCCAATGCCGCGCGATGTCGAGGTAGGCATCCTGATCGAAGGGATAAAACGACAGCCAGATGCCGAAGCGTTCCGACAGCGACACCTTCTCCTCCGTCGCCTCGGCTGGATGCACCTCGCCGCCCACGTGGCGGGCGGCGAGATTGTCTTCCATATATTCCGGCATCAGGTGACGCCGGTTGGAGGTGGCATAGACCAGGACGTTGTCGGCACTGGAAGCGATGGACCCATCCAGCACCGCCTTGAGCGCCTGGTAGCCCGGCTCTTCCTCGGCAAAAGACAGATCGTCGCAGAACAGGATGAAGCGCTCCGGCCGGCCATGAACCAGCTCGACGATGTCCGGCAGGTCGGAAAGATCGCGCTTGTCGAGCTCGATCAGGCGCAGCCCCCTGGCTGCGAATTCGTTCAGCACCGCCTTTACCAGGGAAGACTTGCCCGTGCCCCGCGCGCCGGTGAGCAGCACGTTGTTGGCCGGCCGCCCGGTCACGAACTGGCGCGTGTTGCGCACGATCACCTGCTTCTGTTCGTCGATGTCGCGCAGGTCGGCAAGCTCCACGCGCTGTGGATGCTTCACCGGCTGCAGGCATGCGCGGCCGCCCTGCCTGCGCCAGCGGTACGCAATCGCGCCCCAGTCCGGCACCGCCTCCCGCGGGGGCAGCAAAGCCTCCACGCGATCGATCAGCGCATCCAGGCGCTCGAACAACTGCCTTGCAGCGGGGTCATGCATTTCAGCTGCGGTATTCCGCGTTGATCTTGACGTAGTCGTAGGAAAAATCACAGGTCCACAGGGTGGCGGCGGCCTCGCCGCGGTCGAGGACCACCCGCACTAGGATCTCGGCCTGCTTCATCACCCGTGCGCCGTCCTCCTCCCGGTAAGTCGCGGCGCGGCCGCCCGCCTCCGCGACCAGGACATCGCCAAGGTAGAGTCGCAACCGGGCCACGTCGAGATCGGCCACGCCCGCGTATCCGATCGCGGCGAGGATGCGGCCGAGATTCGGGTCGGAGGCGAAGAAAGCCGTCTTCACCAAGGGCGAGTGGGCGATCGCATAGCCGATACGGCGGCACTCCGCCACGTCGCGCCCGCCTTCCACCCGTATGGTGATGAACTTGGTGGCACCCTCGCCGTCGCGCACGATCGCCTGGGCGAGTTCCACCGCCACCGAGGTGATCGCGTCACGCAGCGCACCCAATTCGGGGCCGTCGCGGGCGATTTCCACACCGCTGGCACCGGTGGCCATCAGCACGCAGGCGTCGTTGGTGGAAGTGTCGCCGTCCACCGTGATGCAGTTGAAGGACTGCCCAACGGCGTGCTCGAGCAGTGCCTGCAGACACCCCGGCGCCACCGCCGCATCGGTGGCGATGAAACCCAGCATGGTGGCCATGTCCGGGCGGATCATGCCGGAACCCTTGGCGATCCCGGTGACCGTCACGGTCTTGCCGCCCACACTGAACTGGCGCGAGGCCGCCTTGGGGACGGTGTCCGTGGTCATGATCGCCTGCGCCGCGTCGAGCCAGTCGGTCTGGCCCAGACCCGCCACGCAGGCCGGCACGGCGGCGCGGATTTTGTCCACTGGCAGCGGCTCCATGATCACCCCGGTGGAAAATGGCAGCACCTGTTCCGGCTTGCAACCCAGTGCCGCCGCCACGGTCTCACAAGTCCTGAGGGCGTCCGCCAGCCCGGCAGCGCCGGTGCCGGCATTGGCGTTGCCGGTATTGACCAGCAGCGCGCGGATGTCCGCGCCGCGCGCGAGGTGGGTCCGCGCCAGGGTCACCGGTGCCGCACAGAAGCGGTTTTGGGTGAACACCGCCGCAACCTGGGTGGCGGGATCGAGCGCGATGAGCAAAAGATCCTTGCGCTTCGCCTTCTTGATGCCGGCCTCGGCGGCGCCGAGGCGGACCCCCGCGACGGCATGCAGCCGGTCGCGCTCGGGCGGGACGTAATGAACGGGCATGGCTTGACGGGGAAAGTGGAAACAGGGCGCATTCTACCCGATCGGCTGGGCGCCTCGCCTTCCGCGCCCGTGGGAAGTGTGAAACAATGATGGCAAACTGGATTGAGGATTGAAGCAGTGATCGACCGCGATGGGTATCGTCCCAATGTCGGCATCATCCTGTGCAACGCGAAGAACGAGGTCTTTTGGGGTAAACGGATCGGCGAACATGCCTGGCAATTCCCCCAGGGCGGCATCAAGCGCGGCGAATCGCCGCAGGAGGCCATGTATCGGGAATTGTACGAGGAAGTGGGGCTCAAGCCCCACCACGTGCGCATCCTCGGCCGGACCAGGGACTGGCTGCGTTACGAAGTGCCGCCGCAATGGATACGCCGCGACTGGCGCGGCCATTACAAGGGGCAGAAGCAGATCTGGTTCCTGCTGCGCCTGATCGGCCGCGACAGCGACGTGTCGCTGCGCGCAAGCGGCCACCCCGAGTTCGATGCCTGGCGCTGGTGTGATTATTGGGTGGAACTCGATACCGTCATCGAGTTCAAGCGCGAAGTGTATCGGCTGGCGCTCAACGAACTGGCTGGCTACCTCGACCGCGACCGCCCGCGGGGGCCGCGCCGCGCGGTCCAGCCGTGACTGCGCGCCTGACCAAGCTGCTCGAGTCCTTCGACCGCAGCGTCTACCACCTGGCGGACACTTCCCCTGCAGTGTTCTATCTGGCCGACCGTGAAGGCGGGGGGGTGCTGATCAACACGCCACCCTTCGACCCCGCCCTGCTGGCGGAGCTTTCGGGTGTGGCGCCGTTGAAATTTCTCTTTTTCCCCAGCCACTTCGGCGCCGTCCACGTGGACGCCTGGCGCGCGGCGAGCGGTGCCCGAAGCCTGGCGTACGGCCGGGAGGGCCGCGCCATCGCGGGCACCGTCGACCTGGTACTGGATCGGGAGCACCGCTTCTCCCGCACCATCGACTTCCTGCCCATGTCTGGCCGTACCGAAAGCACCTGCGCCCTGCGCTGCAGAAACAAGCCCGGCATCGTGTTCTTCGGCCCGATCCTGTCCTGTGGCGAATCGGGCTGGCCGACCCTGGTGGCGCAGAAAGACGACCACTCCTATGAGAACCGCGTATTCGGCGCGCTGGGACTGAAGGATCTGAAATTCGAATATGCCTTCACCGACGATTTCACCCCCGGACGCTCGCGCTTTGGGCCAGGTGCCGATGTGGCGATCAAGGCCGAGATCGACAAATGCCTGGCGGACTGAAGCCCATGGTCTAGTATTCAAAGCAGCTCAACCCGCCACCCATATTGGTAGAAAGGAGCTGCCATGCTGAGCAACTACACCCCCCTGCAACTGCGGCCCCTGTCCAGGGAGGCGCAGCTGATCCGACCCCATCCCCAGTTCGCCGGCCACGTCAAGCTCAACCACCCGGCCGTCGAGGTCATGACCGACCTGCAAAACACCCTCCCCGTCACCATTACCCCCGAAGCGGACATCGAAGCCGCCGAGGCACACATGCGCAACCGGGGTGTGCGCCTGTTGTTCGTGGTGGACGAGGAGGGCGCGCTGCTGGGCCTGATCACCGCCACCGATCTATTGGGAGAAAAACCACTACAGTTCCTTGAACGGCACGGCGGCGTGCATCGCGACATCCGGGTGCGCGACCTGATGACGTCGCGGGACGACCTGGAAGTGCTGCTGATGTCCGAGGTCCTCACCGCCCGTGTCGGCCATGTGGTGGCCACGCTCAAGGCCTGTGGACGTCAGCACGCCCTGGTGGTGGACACCGTGGACGGCTGTGAACGGGTACGGGGATTGTTCTCGGCCTCCCAGATCGCGCGCCAACTCTCCATGGAACTGGAAATCGCCCCGGTCGCGCGCAGCTTCGCCGAAATCAGGAACGAACTAACTCATTGACGCGATTCGGTTAAGGATTCGCCGCGGGCCGGCGGGGGGCGTTTTTTTGTAGCAGTACTTGACAGAGAGGATGCTCCAGACCTACACTACGTTTACAGTTTAGATCAAGTCTAACTGTTGTAAGATGTTTATCATCGATTAAAAAGGAGATAGCAATGGCTGACCTGAAAGGCTCGAAAACCTTTGAAAACCTGAAATACGCTTTCGCCGGGGAATCCCAGGCGAACCGCCGCTACCTCTACTTCGCGGCGAAGGCCGATGTGGAAGGGTACAACGACGTGGCTGCAGTGTTCCGCTCCACTGCCGAAGGCGAAACGGGCCATGCCCACGGGCATCTGGAGTACATGGAAGCCGTGGGTGACCCCGCCACCGGCCTGCCCATCGGCGGCACCGCCGACAACCTGAAGGCGGCCATCGCCGGTGAAACCCACGAGTACACCGACATGTATCCCGGCATGGCGAAGACCGCGCGTGAAGAGGGCTTCGACGAGATCGCCGACTGGTTCGAAACCCTGGCGAAAGCCGAGCGCTCCCACGCCAACCGCTTCCAGAAGGCCCTGGATTCGCTGGGCGCGTAATCGCCTCATCCCTCACCCCGCCGCGCTGCGGGGTGAGCTTACCGATTTCTTGCACGAGGACCCATCATGCGCGAAGGCAGTCTCGAAGCGCCGACCCGCCACCCCATCGACTGGCAGAACCCAGACTTCTACGACGAGGAAAAACTGTTCCATGAACTGGAACGCGTCTACGATATCTGTCACGGCTGCCGCCGCTGCATCAGCCTGTGCACGGCCTTTCCCACGTTGTTCGACCTGGTGGACGAGTCGCCCACCATGGAAGTGGACGGCGTGAAGAAGGAAGACTATTGGAAGGTCGTCGATCAATGTTATCTGTGCGACCTCTGCTTCATGACCAAGTGCCCCTACGTGCCGCCGCACGAGTGGAACCTGGATTTTCCCCATCTGATGCTGCGCGCCAAGGCGATCAAGTTCAAAAAAGGCGAGACCCGGTTCCGCGACAAGCTGCTTTCGAGCACCGATGCCCTTGGCAAGCTCGCCACCATCCCGGTGGTGGTGCAAACCGTCAACGCGCTGAACAAGAACGGCACCGCCCGCGCGGTGATGGACCGCGTGCTCGGCATCCACGCGGAGCGCGAGCTGCCGGAGTACGCGAGCCGGACCTTCCGCACCAGCGCGCAGCCGCGCGAGGACTTCGCGGTGAAAGACGGCGAGCGCACCCCCGGGAAGGTGGCGCTCTACGCCACCTGCTACATCAACTACAACGAACCGGGCATCGGCCATGATCTGCTCGCCGTCCTGGCCCACAACGAGATTCCCGTCCGCCTGGTGGAAAAGGAAGCCTGTTGTGGCATGCCCAAGCTGGAACTCGGCGACCTCGACGCGGTGAAGCGGCTCAAGGAGACCAACATTCCCCAGCTCGCCCGGCTCGCGCGTGATGGTTACGCGATCCTGACCGCGATCCCCTCCTGCACGCTGATGTACAAGCAGGAGCTGCCGCTCATGTTCCCCGACGATGCGGATGTCAAGGCGGTGCAGGACGCCATGTGGGATCCGTTCGAATACCTGGTGGCGCGCAATGCCGACGGGCTGCTGAAGACCGACTTCAAGCAGCCGCTCGGCAAGGTGGCCTATCACATCGCCTGCCATCTGCGCGTACAGAACATGGGGCAGAAAACCCGCGAGGCGCTGCAAATGGTGCCCGGAACCACGGTGAACACCGTGGAGCGCTGCTCGGGGCATGACGGCACCTGGGGGGTGAAGAGCGAGTATTTCGCCAATTCCATGAAGATCGGCAAACCGGTCTTCAAGGCCATGGCCAGCAACGGCCCCGACTATGTGTCATCCGACTGCGCCATCGCCGGCCGCCACATCATGCAGGGGATGGGCGAGCACAACGCCGCCACCAAGGCGCACCCGCTCACCCTGCTTCGCATCGCTTACGGACTTTGACAAGGAGCAAGCCAAGGATGGCCCACATCACCCGTGACAGCCTGTTGACGCTGGAAGCCTACGCCAAGGTGCGTGCCGACATGCGCGCCAAGGTCATGGCACACAAGCGTGAGCGTACCGTCCACCTGGGCGATCACATCACCCTGATCTTCGAGGACGAGCTCACCATGCGCTACCAGATCCAGGAAATGCTGCGTGCCGAACGCATCTTCGAGGAGGACGGCATCCAGGACGAGCTCGACGCCTACAACCCCCTGATCCCGGACGGCAGCAACTGGAAAGCGACGATGATGATCGAATACCCGGACCTCAACGAACGCCGCGTCATGCTGGCACGCCTGAAGGGCGTGGAGGACCGGGTCTGGGTGCAGGTCGCGGGGCATGACAAGGTGTATGCGATCGCGGACGAGGATCTGGAGCGCGAAAACGCGGAAAAAACCTCCTCGGTGCATTTCCTGCGCTTCGAGCTGTCGCCCGCCGTCGTCGCCGCGGTCAAGCAGGGCGCGGCGCTCAGCGTCGGCGTGGACCATCCGGAATACACCAGCAGCGTCACGCTGCCCGACAACGTGCGCGAGTCGCTGGCACGCGATCTCGCTTAGCGGCGGCCGCCTCCCTGTATAATCCATCGCGGTGCCGCGCGCGAACCGCGGTGCGCGATACGGAGGAGCGATGCTGCAAGAACAAGTCCTCAAGCTGGCGGAGAACCGCCTGCGCCGACAGGGCATCCCGGTGGCGCTGGAACTGTGGAACGGCAAGCGCATCCAGTTGGCGGAGATGCCCCAGGTCACCGTGCGGATCAACCGTTCGCAGGCGCTGATGCACCTGGCCAAGCCCAGCCTGGGCAAGCTGGCGCAAAGCTATGTCCACGGGGATATCGACCTGGAGGGGGCAACCCGCGACATCCTCGTCCTCGGGCAGACGCTTTGCGACGAGGACGTGCGCGCCGGCACCCGGCGTCGCATCGGCCTGCCGTGGTGGAAGCGCGCACGCCAGTCTAAGCGCCGCGCACGCGAGAATGTCAGCTACCACTACGACGTCTCCAACGAATTTTACGCGCTGTGGCTCGATTCGCGACGCGTTTATTCCTGCGCCTATTTCCGCCAGCCGGACGACACCCTGGAGCGCGCGCAGGAACAGAAGCTCGAGCACATCTGCCGCAAGCTCGACCTCAAGCCCGGCGAACGCCTGCTGGACATCGGCTGCGGCTGGGGCGGTCTGGTGATGTGGGCGGCGGAGCACTATCGCGTCCGGGCCACCGGCATCACGCTGAGCCAGAACCAGTTCGACTTCGCGCGGGAGCAGATCAAGGCGCGCGGTCTGGAAAGCCTGATCGACATCCATCTGATGGACTACCGTGACGTGCCGGAAACGGAGCCCTTCGACAAGATCGCCTCGGTGGGCATGTTCGAGCACGTGGGACGCGAACACCTGGGCACCTATTTCCGCAAGATCTACCGCCTGCTCAAGCCAGGCGGGCTGGTGATGAACCATGGCATCACCGCAAGCGGCTTCGATACCCAGGGACTGGGCAGCGGCATCAGCGACTTCGTCGATCGCTACGTGTTCCCCGGCGGTGAGCTGGTGCACGTGTCGGAAGTGATCGAAGCCATGTCGCGCCAAGGGCTCGAGTGCTGGGACGCCGAATGCCTGCGCCCGCACTACGCCCGCACCCTGTGGCACTGGGTGGACCGGCTCGAGGCGCACAGCGAGGCTGCGAAGCGCCTCGTCGGCGAAGAGCGCTACCGCATCTGGCGCATCTACATGGCCGGCTCGGCGCACGCCTTCGACCACGGCTGGCTCTCCATCTTCCAGCTGTTGGGCGGCCGTCCGCTGCCGGACGGGCGTCTGCCCTATCCGCTCACCCGCGACCACGTCTACCGCTGATGCCTGGTCACTCGTTGCTCGCCGCCGCGCTCATCGCGCTTTGCGCGCCATTCGCGGCGCTGGCCCAAAGCTGGGGCGGCTTCGATTCGGCCTTCGACGAGGAAGACAAACCCTGGCGCGAAATCGAGGCCCGCCTCCCGGCCTATCCCGACCCCGCGCAGGCCATCGAGTTTGACGTCTCCGCCGCCACCGACAACCGCTTCTTCATCGATCCCAAGTCCATCAGCATCGGCGAGGACGGCGTGGTGCGTTACACCCTCATCGTGCGCTCCAGCGCAGGCGCACTGACCGTCTCCTTCGAGGGCCTGCGCTGCGAAACGCGGGAAACCAAGCTGTACGCCTTCGGCCGCCCCGACGGCACCTGGTCACGCAACAAGCATGCGCGCTGGACGCGGGTCGAACCCAAGGTGGCCAACCGCCAGCATTCCGCCCTGTACATGGACTACTTCTGTCCGTTCGGCGACATGGTGGCAACGCCCAACGAGGCGATCAACGCCCTGAAGCGCGGCGGGCACCCCAGGCGCGACACGTATTGACCCCGGACATGCCCGGCCTGCCACCGCAGCTTCGCGTCAGCGAAATCTTCCACTCCCTGCAGGGCGAATCAAGCCGCGTGGGCCTGCCCACGGTCTTCGTGCGCCTGACCGGCTGCCCCCTGCGCTGTGGCTACTGCGACACGGACTACGCCTTCAGCGGGGGGGAGACCCTGGCGCTGGATGCGATCCTCGAGCGTGTCGACGAATACCAGACCCGTTTCGTCTGCGTGACCGGCGGCGAGCCCCTTGCCCAACGCGCCTGTCTGGATCTGCTCACCGCCCTGTGCGACCGGGACTATTCGGTCTCCCTGGAAACCAGCGGAGCGCTGGACATCGGGGCCGTCGATCCGCGCGTGGCCCGCATCGTCGACATCAAGACGCCGGGCTCGGGAGAGGTGGACAAGAATCGCTGGGAGAATGTCGCGCACTTGAAACCCCACGACGAGCTCAAGTTCGTGCTCACGGACGAGGCCGACTACCGCTGGGCCCGGCACGCGCTCGAACTCTATGGCCTGTCCGAGCGCTGCCCGGTGCTGTTCTCGCCCGCCCATGGTCGGCTCGCGCCCGGGCAGCTCGCGGACTGGATCCTGCGCGACCGGCTGCCGGTGCGCATGCAGATCCAGCTGCACAAATACCTCTGGGACGATGTCCGCGGACGCTAGACACGCCGTCGTGCTGCTCTCGGGCGGGCTGGATTCCGCCACCGTGCTCGCCATCGCCCGCAGCCAAGGCTTCGGCTGTCATTGCCTGAGCATCGACTACGGCCAGCGCCACCGTGCCGAACTCAGCGCTGCCCGGCGCATCGCCGCCGCGCTGGGGGCCGTCCAGCACCGGGTCGTGCAGCTCGACCTCACCGTGTTCGGCGGCTCTGCGCTCACCGACCCGAACATTGCGGTGCCCACCGAACCGGCGCCCGGCATTCCCGTAACCTACGTGCCGGCGCGCAACACGATCCTCCTCGCGCTCGCACTGGCCTTCAGCGAGGTGCTGGGTGCACAGGACATCTTCATTGGCGCCAATGCGGTGGACTATTCCGGCTATCCGGACTGCCGACCCGCCTTCATCGAAGCCTTCGAACGCCTCGCCAACCTGGCCACGAAGGCGAGCGTGGAAGGACGGCCCATGCGCGTGCACGCACCCCTGATCAACCTCCCAAAGCCCGAGATCATCCGCCGCGGCACTGCGCTGGGAGTCGATTACGCCCTCACCGTGTCGTGCTATCAGGCCGACTCCGAGGGGCGTGCCTGTGGCGTGTGTGATTCCTGCCGCCTGCGCCGTCAAGGCTTCAAGGATGCCGGGCTGCCCGACCCCACGCCCTACCAAAACTAACCATGCGCTGAAAGCCCATCCGGCGGCTGCACCCCCGTAGGGGGTGAGGCGGAGGGCTCAACCATCGGGCAAAAGGGCGGCGTCGCGGCTTGCCGTCGGAAAGGCTCGCCACTCGGGACGAGGGAATCGAGGCCACGAATGCTTGGCCAGACCCAGTATGATTGGACTAAGTGGCGGATTTGATTAATTAAACATCCGAAACAGGGTTGTCATTCGGGAACACTCCGGTAAAATCGCGGAATTTCGTTCCGGCGGCGCATGCGGTGCCGCCTCCACACACCGAGGGGTAGGATCATGGTCTACGAAAACTTCGCAAGCGCACAATCGTTCTTCCTCTGGTCGACCTTCGTGGTCGCCCTGATCATGGGCGCCGTGGTCAACAAGACCAACTTCTGCACCATGGGCGCGGTTTCCGACTGGGTCAACATGGGTGATACCGGTCGCATGCGCGCCTGGGTCCTGGCGATTGCCGTGGCCGTGCTCGGGGTCATGGGGTTGGAAGCGGCCGGCATGGTCAATGTCACCAGCACCTTCCCGCCCTATCGTCAGTCCAACTTCCCCTGGCTCGAAAACGTCCTCGGCGGCCTGATGTTCGGTATCGGCATGGTGCTGGGCTCCGGCTGCGGCAACAAGACGCTGATCCGCATCGGCGGCGGCAACATCAAGTCGATCCTGGTACTGCTCGTCATCGCCGTGATCGCCTACTTCATGGTCAACCCCTTCCCAGGCAGCGACAAGACGCTCTACTCCACCCTGTTCTATCCCTGGACCAATCCGACCGCGGTGACACTTTCCACCAACCAGGATCTGGGCGCGATGATCTTCGGCGCCGACAATGCCGCCACCGGACGCCTGGTGATGGGCGCCCTCGTGGGCGGCGTGCTGCTGATCTGGGCATTCAAGTCGGTCGAATTCAGGGGCAGCTTCGACAACATTCTGGGCGGTCTCGTGGTCGGCGTGGCGGTGCTCGCCGCCTGGTATATCACCAGCAACGTGATGGTGAGCGCCGACGGCGAAACCCTAACGCTGCAGAAATACGCCCAGGAGTGGGACCTCTATGCCCCCGCGGATGTGGTGAAACCGGCCTCCACCATGGCGCTGGCCCCGCAATCCTTCACTTTCATCAACCCCATGGGCCAGACCCTCGGCTACGCCGCCAGCGGCTTCGACCCGTCGCTGCTCACCTTCGGCATCATGGCGCTCGCAGGTGTCATCGCCGGCTCGCTTTTGTGGTCCCTAATCTCGAAGAGCTTCCGAATCGAGTGGTTTGCCTCCGGCCGCGACTTCGTCAACCACCTCATCGGTGCGATCCTGATGGGCTTTGGTGGCGTGCTGTCCATGGGCTGCACCATCGGCCAGGCCGTCACCGGCTTCTCCACGCTGGCTTTGGGCTCCATCCTCACCTTCATCTTCATCGTGCTGGGCGCCGCCATCACCATGAAGGTGCAGTACTACAAGATGGTGTACGAAGCCGATGCCACCTTCGCCAAGGCCTTCATCACCGCCCTGGTGGACCTCAAGCTCCTGCCCGCCGGCATGCGCAGGCTCGAAGCCGTCTGAACCGGAACGCCGCCGGCTGCCACGCCCCGCCCCATGCGGGGCGTTCGATTGACAGGGTTTTTCGCATCCTCGATAATTTCGCTTTTTTCGCGGGTCGTTAGCTCAGCCGGTAGAGCAGCGGACTTTTAATCCGTTGGTCGTTGGTTCGAATCCAACACGACCCACCAAAGTTCAAAGGGTTGGCGATGCGCTAACCTTTTTTCGTTGTTCGGCTGCGGCAGACTAGTGCTGTAAAGCCGACTCGCGGTGCGGCCGCCCCAGGTCGACCGCCCCTGGACTCCTCCCGCATACACCAGAGAGCTGATGCTTGGGGACGTGCAATGAGACGAACCGAAAAAAAAGCCGACCCCGCGGGGCCGGCTTTCCATTCGTGGATGTCGTGCCTTACGCAGTCGCTTCCTTCTGACCGCTGATGACGAGATAGCGCTCGTAGAGCTGCTCCCGGGTTTCCTCGATGCCGAGGGGAATGCAGTCCACCGGGCACACCTGCTGGCACTGGGGTTCGTCATAGTGGCCGACGCATTCCGTGCAGAGATTCGGGTCGATGACATAAATCTCCGGTCCCTGCGAAATGGCGCCGTTCGGGCACTCCGGCTCGCAGACGTCGCAGTTGATGCATTCGTCGGTGATCTTCAGTGACATATCGCCATGTTCCCTATATGGTGATTTGCTAATATTCAGCCCATTCTGGCACCGAGCCGGGCTTTGATCAAGGGATGGACGAATTCGGTGACATCCCCGCCAAGCCGCGCGATCTCGCGCACCAGCGATGCCGAGACGAACATGTATTGTTCCGACGGCGTCAAAAACACGGTTTCGACCCGGGGATTGAGCCGGCGGTTCATGCCGGCGAGCTGCAATTCGTATTCGAAATCCGACACGGCGCGCAGACCGCGCAGGACCACGTTGGTCTGCTGTTCCTCCAAAAATGTCATCAACAGTCCGGAGAAGCCCAGTACGGTGACGCCCGGCACGTCGGCGAGCACCTCGCGCGCCATGTCCACACGCTCTTGCAGGCTGAAGAACGGGCGCTTGGCGGGGCTTTCGGCAACGCCCACGACCACTTCGCCGAACAGGCGGGCGGCCCGCCGCACGAGATCCTCGTGGCCGCGCGTGATGGGGTCGAAACTGCCCGGATAAACGATGCGCCTAAGCATGGTCCGTGTCTGTCTTTTCGAACAAGCCGAAGTGCACCTGGCCGGCGCGACCGCCGCGCATAAGCCGCAGCCCCGGCGGCGCGACGAGGGCGGTGCCGCTTTCGGCGTACACCCTGCCGCCTTCGGCGAGATGCGCCGGACTCATCTCCAGAAGTGGTCTCAGCAGATCGGTGCCAAATGGCGGGTCGAGAAAGATCACATCATACACGCTGCCGCTGGCCACAAGCCAGGCAAGGGCCTCTGCCCGCACCACGCTGACCCGGGTTGCGCCCAGTGCCGTGGCATTGCGGCGCAGCGCGGCGCAGGCCCGGGCATCGCGCTCGATCAGTGTCACTTGCTTCGCGCCACGGGAGGCGGCCTCGAGCCCCAAAGCGCCGCTGCCGGCGAACAGATCCAGGCAGGTGAGACCGTCGAGGGTTTGTCCCAGCCAGTTGAACAGGGTTTCGCGCACCCGGTCCGGGGTCGGCCGCAGGCCGGGCAGCGCGGGAAATTCGATCAGCCGGCTGCGCCACGCACCGCCGATGATACGGACCCGGTTGGCGCGCCTAGCGGCCAGTCGGCGGGGCGGCATCCGGGGCACCCACCATCACCACCGCGAGGCGGGCGGGATCCACATGGCGGCGGAAGGCATCACGGATCTGCGCTGCGCTCACCGCGGCGACGTTGCGGGTGTATTGGTCCAGGTAATCGGCAGGCAGATCGTAGAAGCCAATCACGCCCAACTGCTGCAGGATCTTGCGGTTGCTGTCGATGCGCAGGGGAAAACCGAGGATCAGGTTGTTCTTCGCCTGGGTGAGCTCCGCCGCGCTGGGGCCTTGGTCGAGAAAGCGCGCGAGCGTCTCCTGCGCCACCCTGAGCGCGGTCTCGGCGTCCTCCTTTTTGGTCTGCAAGCCGATCAGGAAGGGGCCTTCCTGGCGCATGGGCGCGAAATAGCTGTAGGCGCTGTAGGCCAGGCCACGCTTCTGCCGGATCTCGATCAGCATACGGGAGTCGAACCCGCCGCCGCCGAGGATGTAATTGCCCACGTGCAGCGCAAAGAAATCCGGATCGGCGCGCCGCATTGCCGGCGCGCCGATCATGATGTGGGCCTGGGTGGCCGGGTGGGCGATGCGCTTGACCACCCCATCCGCAAGGGGCGCCACCGCGGGCGGCGCCGGGGGTGCGCTCTCACGGGGCAGTTGCCCGGTGAGCTGTTCCGCGATCGCCTCCGCCTCGGCGCGGGAGACGTCGCCGATCATGGTCACCACCGCGCCGGTGGCGGCATAGTGGGTGCGATAAAACGCCATCAGATCGTCACGGGTGAGTTTTTGCACCGTCTCCACCTCACCGCTTACCGGCAGCCCGTAGGGGTGGTTGCCATATATGGTGCGGTAAAAGAGCTTGTCGGCGATGGTGCCCGGCAGGGTCTCGCCTTCCTTGATGCCAGCGATCACGCGCGCCTTCTCCCGCTCCAGCACTTTGTCGTCGAAGTCCGGCGACTGCAGCACCGCCGCCAGCACCGCCAGCGCCTGATCCCGTTCGCGCGCACTGGACAGGGTGCGCAGGCTTAAGCCGGCACGGTCGCGATCGAAACTCGGCCCCAGCTGTGCCCCCACGTCGGCCAGCCTGCGCGCGATCGCATCGTCGGAGAGACCGCCGGCGCCCATCTGCAGCATGTGCAGGGTGAGGCTGGCGCGTCCGGCCTTGTCCGGCACATCGCGCCGGCTGCCGGCATCGAAATGCACCGCGACGTCGAGCATGGGCAGATCACGGTTTTCCACGAACAGCACCTTTGCGCCGCTCTTTGCCTGCCATTGCTGGATGGCAAGTCCCGCTTGGGCCGGCAGGGCCAGCAGCGCGGCGAGCAGCACGAGGAGCGCGTGCGGGGCATGGGTGAAGAATGCAGCGTTCATGATGAAGGGCGCTCTAGCTGCCGTGCCGCATCACCGGCGGCGGCGCACTGGGTTGGTTGGGATCGATGGGTTGCGGATCGAGCGTGGCGACGGTCAGCGTATCGTCCACCAGATACTTGCGCGCCGCCGCCTGCACTTCTTCCGCCGTCACGCTCTTGAGCATCCGGATGCGGGTGTCCAGATGGCGGTGCGACAGGCCGGCGGATTCCATGTCGCCGATCTGCATGGCCTGAAAGAACATGGAGTCGAGCTGATAGACCTGGGCGGCGATCACCTGGGCGCGCACCCGCGCCAGCTCGTCCTCGGTGATGCCATCACGCACCAGACGTTCGATCTCGGCACGAATCGCCTGTTCGAGCGCCTCGACGGTCTTGCCCTCGCTCGGCGTGCCACTCACCAGGAACAGGGCGGGGCCGCGCTGGATGGGGTCGTAGCCGGCGTCGATGTCGGCCGCGATGCGCGCATCGCGGACCAGCGCCTTGGGCAGGCGCGCCGCCGCGTTGGCATCGAGCACGCCCGCCAGCATCTCCAGGGCATAGGGTTCGCGCTCGTTCTCCGGATCGGTGAGGCGGGGCGCCTTCCAGCCCATGATGAGGGCGGGCAGCTTGGCCGGCGCCTTCAGGGTGACACGCTTGATGCCGCGCTGCGCCGGCTCGGCAACGGGTCTGCGCTGCGGCAGTGGCCGCGCCGGGATCAGACCGAAGTACTTGCGCGCAAGCCGGAACACCTCGTCCGCGCGCACGTCGCCCACCACCACGAGAATGGCGTTGTTCGGAGCGTACCAGCGCTCATACCAGGCGCGCGCATCGTCCACCGTCATGTGCATGAGGTCGTCCATCCAGCCGATCACCGGCCACCGGTAGGGATGCGCCTGGAACGCCGTGGCCATGAACTTCTCGTACAGCAGCGCCTGGGGCTGGTCATCGGTGCGGTAGCGGCGCTCGTTGCGCACCACCTCGATCTCCTTCTCGAACTCCTTCGCCGACAGCACCAGGTTCTTCATGCGGTCCGCCTCGAGCTCGAGTGCGAGCGGGAGCTTGGATTTTTCCAGGGTCTGGAAGTAGGCGGTGTGATCGCGGCTGGTGAAGGCGTTCTCGCGTCCGCCGGCGGCGGCGATGCGCTTGGAGAATTCGCCAGCCGGCACCGTCTTGGTGCCCTTGAACATCATGTGCTCGAGCACGTGGGCCACGCCGGTGGCGCCCACCGGCTCATCCATGCTGCCGGCACGGTACCACAATTGGGAGACCACCACCGGGGCGCGCCGGTCTTCCTTGACGATCACCTTAAGTCCGTTGGCCAGGGTGGTTTCCTTGGTCGGATTCGCCGCCAGGGCCGCCAAGGGCAGCGCGAGCAGCATCCAGCCGATGCGCCACGATCGTTTCATCAAATGATTCCCGGAGAAAGCCGACGCGATTTGGTCGGCGTTACGGTTGCGGATAGAATTATACGCGATCCACCATACCCGGCCCTGCCTCTGACACGCGCATCCATGTTTGGTTTCTTCAACGCCAGGCCCGGCGCCGAGGGTGACACCCAACCCGGCTGGGCAGAACGCCTGAAACGCGGGCTCGCCAAGACGCGTGAGGTGCTCAACACGCCGGTCACGGCGCTTTTTGCTGGCCATCCGCGCATCGACGAGGCGCTGTACGAAGAGCTGGAGACGATCCTCCTCGGCGCGGACATGGGGGTGGATGCCACCACGAACCTGCTCGACACCCTGCGCGCACGGGTGAAGCGCGACAAGCTTGCCGACGCCGCCGCGCTCAAGGAGGCGCTGAAGGACGCGCTGTACGATCTGCTCAAACCCCTCGAACAGCCGCTGGTACTGGGACAGGAGAAGCCATTCGTGATCATGATGGTGGGCGTGAACGGCGCCGGCAAGACCACCACCATCGGCAAGCTCGCGCAACATTTCCAGGCGCAGGGCCGCTCGGTGCTGCTCGCGGCAGGCGACACCTTCCGTGCCGCGGCGCGGGAGCAGCTCATGATCTGGGGCGAGCGCAACAACGTCACGGTGATCGCTCAGGAGCGCGGCGATGCCGCAGCCGTGATCTTCGATGCCATCAACGCTGCACGCGCGCGCGGCATCGACGTGGTGCTGGCCGACACCGCCGGCCGGTTGCCCACGCAGCTGCACCTGATGGAGGAGATCAAAAAGGTCAAGCGCGTCATCGCCAAGGCCGCGCCCGGCGCGCCGCACGAGATCATGCTGGTGCTGGATGCCAACACTGGCCAGAACGCGGTGGCCCAGGTCAAGGCCTTCGACGAGGCGCTGGGCCTGACCGGGCTCGTCGTGACCAAGCTCGATGGCACCGCGAAGGGGGGCGTGCTCGCCGCCATCGCCAGGGCGCGGCCGGTGCCGGTGCGTTTCATCGGGGTGGGAGAGACCCAGCACGACCTGCGCCCCTTCGTCGCACGCGATTTCGTCGACGCGCTGTTCGCATGATCAGCTTCAGCCATGTCTCCAAGCGCTACCCGAGCGGGCGTGAGGCGCTCAAGGATGTGAGTTTTCAGATCGAAAGCGGCGAGTTCGCCCTGGTCACGGGACCCTCCGGCGCTGGCAAAACCACCCTGCTCAAGCTGATCGCCGCCATCGAGACGCCCTCCACGGGCAGCGTGCTGGTGCACGGGCAGAACGTGGGCAAGCTCTCACGGGCGGCCGTGCCGTTCCTGCGTCGCAACATTGGCATGGTGTTCCAGGACGGGCGGCTTCTGTTCGACCGCAACGCCTTCGAGAACGTGATCCTGCCCCTGCGCATCGTGGGCATGCCCGAGCGGGAGGCGGCCCGGCGCGTGCGCGCGGCGCTGGACAAGGTGGGTCTGCTGGAGCGGGAGAAGGCCATGCCGATCACCCTGTCCAGCGGCGAGCAGCAGCGGCTGGCGATCGCCCGCGCCATCGTCAACCGGCCCGCGATCCTGATCGCCGACGAACCCACCGGTAACCTGGACGACGATTACGCACAGCAGCTGTGGGACATGTTCCTCGCCTTCAATCAGGTGGGGGTGACCGTCGTGATCGCCACCCATGCCGGGCCGCGGGCGCTGCGCGCCGGCACGCGGGTGTTGAGCCTGCGGGAGGGCTGTTTGCAATGATCCTCGGCTGGCTCGCGCAGCATCGCGCCGCGTTCGCGCTCAACTTGCAGCGCATGTTCGCCAGCCCTTTCGCCACCCTGCTTTCGGTGCTGGTGATCGGGGTGGCGATCAGCCTGCCGCTGGGACTGTACGTGATGCTCGACAATCTTGGCCGCATCGCCGGCAGCGCCCAGGGCGCGCCCGAGATCAGCCTGTTCCTGAAAGACGACGCCGAAGCCAGGGTGCGCGCCGACATCGAGGGGCGGCTTACCAAGCACCCCCGTGTGGAGCGCTTTCGCTTCGTGCCGCGCGACGAAGCACTCCAGCAGTTGTCGGCACGGCTCGGCATGCAGGATGCGCCAGCGCTGCTCGGCAGGAACCCCCTGCCCGATGCGTTCGTGGTCAGCGTCGCCAGCAGTGCCCCGGAGGTACTCGACGCGGCCCGCGCCGAGATGCAGGCCTGGCCGGGGGTCGCGCTCGCACAGCACGATTCGGACTGGGCACGCAAGCTGAATGCGCTCGTACGCCTGGGGCGCGACGCGGTGTGGCTGCTCGCGGCGCTGCTCGGCCTTGCCGTGTCCGGGGTGGGTTTCAATACCATCCGTCTGCAGGTGCTCGCGCGCCGCGACGAGATCGAGGTGTCGCAACTGCTCGGCGCCACCCCCGCCTTCATCCGTCGGCCTTATCTCTACCTCGGCGCCCTGCAGGGCGTATTGGGCGCGTTGGCGGGCTGGGTCATCGTCATGGCGGCGCTCGCCTTCATCAATCGGCGTGTCGCCGAAATCGCCGCGCTCTATCAGGCGGATTTCGCGTTCGCGCCCCTGCCCTGGTCGAGCGGTCTCACGGTGCTGGCACTCGGCGGCGTGCTTGGCTGGCTGGGCGCGTGGCTCGCCGCGGCGCAGCACCTCGCCCATCCCGCGGCCGGATGACGGCCCACGCGCGGTGCCTGCATCACCCTGCCCACGGCAGGGCCTTGCCCCGCCCGACTTGGGTTATCCTTCGGCCAGGCGCGGACCTTCCATCCCGGCTGCGATAACACAGAACGATATGGAGGAGAGGATGGATTTACCCCAAGAACAGCCGAAGAACGGCATCCGGGGTCTCAAGCACTGGCGTTACGATCTGATGGCAGGCGTACAGGTGGCCCTGGTGTCCCTGCCCCTCTCGCTGGGCATCGCCGTGGCTTCGGGCGCGCCGCCGGTCACCGGGGTGGTGTCGGCCATCATCGCAGGCCTGGTGTTCCCCTTCCTCGGCGGGGCCTACGTGACCATCAGCGGCCCGGCAGCAGGGCTGGCGCCGGCGCTCCTGGCGGGCATGCTCGCCCTGGGCAATGGCGATCTGGCGGCAGGTTATCCACTGCTGCTGGTGGCCATCTGCCTGACCGGGCTGGTGCAGGTGGTGATGAGCCTGTTCAACATGGGACGCTTCGCCATCTTTCTGCCGGTCACCGTGGTGGAGGCCATGCTCGCGGCGATCGGCCTCATCATCATCATCAAGCAGATCCCGCCGCTCTTGGGCGAAGTGGCGCCGCCAGCCGAGACCATGCTGCATGCGCTGACCCATCTGCCCGAAACCCTGCTGGAACTCGATCCGACCATCGGCGCGATCGGTGTCGTGTGCCTGTTCCTGATGTTCTATCTCAACACCACGCGCGTGTACTGGCTCAGGCGCCTGCCGGCACCGCTCGTAGTCGCGGGCGTAGGCATCGCGCTCGGTTACCTGTTCGACCTCGCACCGGATCAGCTCATCAAAATGCCCGAAGACCTCATCGAGGGGGGCATCACCCTGCCTGCTTTCGATCAGGTCCTGAGCCGGCCGGAACTGTGGGGCACCGTCGCCGTGGTGGTCATCACCCTGACCCTCATCGATGGGGTGGAATCGCTGGCCACTATCAAGGCGGTGGATAAGATCGACCCGTTTCAGCGCAAGTCCGATCCCAACGTGACCCTGCGCGCAATGGGCATTTCCAATACCCTGTCCAGCATCGCCGGCGGACTCACCATCATCCCCGGCGGCATCAAGAGCCGCGTCAACATCGACGCCGGCGGCCGGACCTTGTGGGCCAATTTCTACAACGCGCTGTTCCTGCTGCTTTTCTTGTTCTTCGCCAAGGCGCTCATCGGCCGCATCCCGCTCGCGGCCATCGCCGCGATCCTGATCTACGTGGGCTGGCGTCTGTGCGAAGTCAAGGTCTTGACGCGCACGCTGGCGATCGGCCGGGATCAGATGCTGGTGTTTCTGGTCACCGTCTTCGCCGTGCTCGCCACCGACCTGCTTTCGGGTATTCTCATCGGCGTCGCCGCCGAGATCGCCCTCCTGGTCTATCTGCTCTCGCCGTCCTTCCGCGCCTTGCTCACGGGGCGCATCGACGGGCCACAATCGGTGCAGCTGGTATGGCGCAACCTCCGCGCCTTGTTTCGCAGCCCGGTGATCCGCGTCAAACCCCTCGTGGAAGACGGGCGCGAGGTATACGAGGTCACGCTCGCCTCCGTGGTCTGCTTCAACCTCCTCGCCCTCGACAAGGCGCTCGCGGCGATTCCGCGCGAGGCGGCGATCCGCTTCATCGCCACCGAGTCCGCGCGCATCATCGACCATACCGGCATCGAGTATCTGCACCAGTTCCAGGAGGAAAGCCTGCGCGAAGGCCGTGCGTGCAGCATCATCGGGCTCGAACAGTTCTATCAGTTCACGCCGCACTCCCTCTCTGCCCGCATGCGGGACGAGCAATGGCGACGGGAGCAGGCCCGGCTCGGCGCGCGCGCAAAGGAGATGGCCCACTTCGCGGCACGCCAGGGTTTCGAGTTTTCGTCTGCGCCGCGCGCCCTGCTCAATCGGCATGATTTCATCTATCTGCGCCGGGGCGATAACCGGCAGCAGAAAAACGTGCTCACCGGCTCGGTGGGCAGCGCCAGGATCGAGATCTTCGATTACAGCCACACGGCCCCACCCCACCATCAGGCGAGCCACGCCCACACCCTGCTGATCGTGCGGCAGGAGCCGGCGCCGGTACCGTCCAGGCCGGTGGTCGTGATCACACCGGGGCGTTACCTGGAGCGCTACCTCGTACAACTCGAGGAACAAAGCGGGGAGCCATTCGATGCGCTCGCACCGGCCTGGCGCGTGTACGCCAGGGCTCCCCAGGCGGCAGCGGCCCTGCTGCAGGCAAGTCTGGCCGGCCTCGTGGCGCGGCATCCAGGCTGTTACGTGGAAGTGCATGAACGGGTCATGCTGGTGTTCCGTCCGAGCGAGGAACTGGAAAGCATGGAAGGAATCACTGCGCTGCTCGACTTTGCCAAATGGTTCGCCGACCACGGCGCCGATGCCCGGTCATGAACGGACAGACGCTCGACGAAGCGCGCAGCCACTTTTTCGAGGGCATCGCCCACTACGAAGCCGGGCGGCTGGAATCCGCACGAAAAAGCTTCGAGGCCGCCCTCGCGCTGGCGCCGGGACGCCCCTCGGTGCTCGCCAACCTGGGCATCACCCTGTGGCGCCTTGGGCGGTTTGCCGAAGCCGTGCCCCTGCTGCGGGAGGCCGCGGACGCGGACCCCAACCCTGCAGAGGTCTGGTTCGCCCTAGGGCTCAGTCTCGAGGCGCTGGCTCGATGGCAGGAAGGGGCGGCAGCCCTGGAGCGCGGCCTTGCGGCTCTACCCAAGCAGCCCCGGCTTTGGCTGGCATGCGGCCGCTGCCATGAGCGCGCAGGCGCGCCGGCAGCCGCGCTGGCGGCCTTCGAGCGTGCGACGGCGCTCGCCCCCAGGACCCGGATGCCTGGAGCGCGCGGGGCGGCGTGCTGCGGGACATGGGCCGGCTCGACGAAGCCGCGACTTGTTTCGATCGCGCCCTCGAGCTCGGCGCGGACCCGGAGCTCACCCGCTACTACCTGGCTGCGGTCCGAGGTGTTGCGATGCCCGCCCCGCCGCGCGCCTACGTGGAGAGGCTGTTCGACCAATACGCCGCGGATTTCGAGACGCACCTGGTGGATCAGTTGCACTACCGGGGCCATGAGTGGCTCATCGCGCCCCTCATCGCGGGCGGTCGGCGCTACCGGCGCGTGCTCGACCTGGGCTGCGGCACCGGCCTGTGCGGTCGTCTGCTTGCGCCCCACGCGGAACATCTCGTCGGCATCGACCTGTCCGCCGCCATGCTGAACGAGGCGCGCGCGTCCGGCCTCTACCAGGAACTCGTGCAGGCCGACATCGGGGACTTCCTCGCGCAGCAGCCGCCCTTAGCCGATCTGGCGGTCGCGGCCGACGTGTTCATCTATGTGGGCGCCCTCGAGGGCATCTTCCCTGCGCTGAGCCGCGTGCTAGCACCCGGCGGTATCTTCGCCTTCACCGTGGAGCGGGCCCCCGACAGCGTCGACTTTGAACTGCGCCCCAGCCTGCGTTACGCCCACTCCGAGGGCTACATCCGCCGCCTGGCGGCCAGCCACGGCTTCACCGTCCGTGAGCTGCGACAAGGGGCACTGCGGCAGAACCGTCAAGAACCCATGGAGGCACTCTACGTCTACCTGGAATGAACCGGGTGTCTTTGGCTGCCCGGCGAATGCCGGGCCACGGGTCTTCACGGACATCAATAAGTAAACGACCACTCACACCCAGTAAAAACGTAACACATTGATTACAAGACACGTTTTCAAAATGTGTGGACCCCCATGGGCCATAAGACCATCCTGCACTTGAACTTTCCTAATCTATTGGCACTCTATCGCCGTGAGTGCTAATATGACGATTGTCTGATACAGGGAGATTACGAATGAGCTTACCCGTTGCCTTGCCCAACCCAGCAGTCGGCAGCCTGGAGAGCTACATTCAGGCGGTCAAGGCGCTGCCGGTACTCTCACTGGAAGAGGAACAAACCTATGCGCGCCGGCTGCGCGATCACAACGACATCGAGGCCGCGCGCATGCTGGTGCTCTCGCACCTGCGGGTGGTGGTGCACATCGCGCGCAGTTACCTGGGGTATGGCCTGCCCCACGCGGACCTGATCCAGGAGGGCAACATCGGCCTGATGAAGGCGGTGAAGCGCTTCGACCCGGATCGCGGCGTGCGCCTTGTGTCTTTCGCGGTGCACTGGATCCGGGCCGAGATCCACGAATTCATCCTGCGCAACTGGCGCCTCGTGAAGATCGCCACCACCAAGGCACAGCGCAAGCTGTTCTTCAACCTGCGCAGCATGAAGCAGTCCCTCGGCACCCTGGGCCAGCGAGAGGTGGACCAGATCGCCCATGAGCTGGGGGTGAAGCCCGAGGAAGTGCGGGAGATGGAAACCCGCCTGGAAGGCGGCGACATCGCCCTGGAAAGCAGCGGCGATGACGAGGAAACGAGTTACGGCCCCATCGCCTATCTCGCCGACCCCCATGCCGAGCCGGCGGAGCAGCTGGCCCAGAACGAAGCGGAAACGCTGAAGGAGCGTGGCCTGGCAAAAGCCCTGGCGGGCCTGGACGACCGCAGCCGCCGCATCATCGAATCGCGCTGGCTCAGCGAGGGCGACAGCCGCACCCTGCATGAGCTCGCCGCGGAATACGGCGTCTCAGCGGAGCGCATCCGCCAGATCGAGGCGAAAGCGCTGCAGAAGATGAAGACCACCATCGTGGCGGAAGCGGGCGCGGCGCTTTAAGCCTCGCCCTCCCCAACAAAAAAGCGCCGGCGTGCCGGCGCTTTTTTCATGCCCGTATCAGCCGCGCGCTCAGAAGTTGGCGATCAACACCGACAGGAGCGACAGCCAGCCCAGCACGATGAGGGCGACCACCAGGGTCATGGGAAAATTCTCTTTCGAGAACAGGGTCTTGATCATGGCGTGTCCGCAATTCGCTGAAAATATTAGGTTTTGATTATATTAGGCTAGGGCTTGTCGTTCAAGTCCGATTCCGTGCCAGGGCGGCGCGGCAGGCGCGGATCGTCATCATCCATCAGGATGCGCTGCGCCGGCCCTTCCATGTCCTCGAACTGCCCGCTTTTGATCGCCCAGAAAATCCCTAGGGCAATGAGGACAAGAAACACCACCGTGAGCCCCAGTAAAAACGCGAGATTCAATTCTTCCATGGTGCCTATCGCAGCCTGAGCGCATTGACGACGACGATGAGGGAGCTCGCCGACATGCCCAGGGCGGCAAGCCACGGCGAAACGTGCCCCAGGGCAGCGAGGGGCAGCGCTGCCAGATTATAGGCGATCGCCCACGCCACGTTCTGCCGCATCACCGCCACGGCGGCGCGGGCCACCCGCACGGCTTGCGCCACTTCCGTCAGGCGCTCGGAGAGCAGCACGATGTCGCTGGTGGCTCGGGCCACGTCGGTCCCCCCACCCATGGCCATGGAGACCTGTGCCTGGGCCAGGACGGGAGCATCGTTGATGCCATCGCCCACCATCGCCACCACCGCGCCGCCGGCCTGCAAGGCCCGGATCGCGGCCAGCTTGTCCGCCGGGGACAGACGGCTGCGCGCATCGGTGATCGACAGCGCCTGGGCAACCGCCCGCACCGCCGGTTCGTCATCGCCGCTCAGGATCGCGAGTTCCAGTCCCTCGGCGCGCAAGGCCTCCATCGACGCCGGGGCATCCGCGCGCAAGGTGTCGGTCAGGACGAAGCGTGCGAGCGGCCCGCTTTCATCGGAAAGCCATACCTGGGTCGCGCCCGGAGGCACCTGGGCCCCGTCCCCCTCCCAGCGTTCCGCGCCGTCCGCCCGGCCGAGGCGGTAGCGTCGCCCTGCGATGCTGCCGGAAACACCCCGGCCCGGCTCGTTGCGCGGGTCGGTCACCGCAGGGAGCTCGGTCTGTCCCGCGGCAGCGCGAAAACTCGCCGCCAGCGGATGCTCTGAAGCCTGCTCCAGGCTTGCCGCGAGCTCAAGACAGGCCTGCGCGGAAAGGTCTGCGAGCGGCACCACCGCTTGCAATGCCGGCTTGCCTTGGGTGAGCGTGCCGGTCTTGTCGAACACCACGTGGGTGACCTGCGCCAGCGTCTCCAGCGCATGGCCGCGGGTGATGAGCACGCCGCGTTTCAGCAGACGCGAAGCCGCCGCCGCCATCGCCGCCGGCGCCGCCAGCGACAGCGCGCAGGGACAGGTGACCACCAGCACCGCCAGGACGATCTCGAAGGCGCGCGCCGGTGCCAGGACGTACCACGCGATGCCCACGGCGAGGGTGAAGGCCAAAAGGAGCCAGGTGAACGGCGCGGCCACGCGGTCCGCCCATTGGGCGAGCCGGGGTTTCTCGGCGAGCGCCTGGTCCAGCAGCCGCACGATGCCTGCCAGCACGGTGTGCTCCCCCACGCCGGTGACGCGCACGGTGAGTGGGCTGTCCACGTTGATGCTGCCGGCAATCACCCGGCTGTCCACGCGCTTGGTCACGGGACGGCTCTCGCCGGTGAGGAGTGCCTCGTCCACGCCACTCTCACCCGTCTCCACCACGCCATCGGCGGCGATCGCCTCGCCCGGCTTGACGAGGATGCGATCTCCGGCCGCGAGTTCGATGACTGGCACGATGCGCGGCCCGCCCGCCTCCAGGCGCGTCGCGGTGGCGGGCGCCAGCTTGAGCAGGTTCTCCGCCGCCTCCGCCGCCCGCTCCCGCGCCCCACGTTCGAGAAAACGGGTGCCGAGCAGAAACAGCGCGAACATGGTCACCGCGTCGTAGTACACATGGCCCGCCCCCTCGAAGGTGTGGATCACGCTGCCGGCAAAAGCACCGGTCAGCGCCAATGCCACCGGCACGTCCATGTTGAGGCGGCGCGCGCGCAGCGCCGTGCGCGCGGAGGCGAAGAAGGGCACCGCCGCATAGAACATCACCGGCAGCGTGAGCAGCAGGCTCGCCCAGCGCAGCACCTCGCGGGTGGCGGTATCCATGCCATACCACTCGCCGGCGTAGAGGGCCACCGCGAGCATCATCACCTGGGCGGCGGCGATGCCGGCCACCGCGATGCGGCGCAGCTCGCGCCTGCGCTCGCGCTCGCGGCGCGCAGCCGCGCCATGGGCGTCGAAGGGATGGGCGTTGTAGCCCAAGGCCTGGATGGCGGCGAGGATCTGGGACAGGGTGATTTCGCGCTCGTCCCAGGTCACGCGCGCGCGGTGGCTGCTGTAGTTGACGTTGACCGCCTTCACCCCCGGCAGCTGCATCAGGTGGCGCTCGTTGAGCCACACGCAGGCCGCACAGGTGATGCCCTCCAGGATCAGCAGCGCCTGCCGCAGATGCGGCCCCGCCTCCAGCACGAAGCTTTGCTGCACCTGCGGATGGTCGTAGAGCTTGAGGCTTTCGAGCGCCGCCGGCAGCACCTCGTGGCCCCGTGCCGGCAGGGCCGTACGGTTCTTGTAGTAGTCTCCGAGGCCATGATCGACGATGGCTTGGGCCACCGCCTGACAGCCGCGGCAGCACATGGGCCGTGCAGCGCCACCGATCCGAACGCGGAAGTCACTCTCGGGGGGGACCGGCTCGCCGCAATGGAAGCAAACCCCAGCGGCCTCGCTCATGGGCGCCCGGAAAGATGGAGCGGCCGCTGCAATTCGTAGAGGTCCTGACCGCGTTGGATGCGCAACACCGCCAACCACTCGCCCCCCTGCTCGATGCGCACGACCCCGCGATAGGTGCCGCTGGCGTGGGGCGCGAAGCGAAACACCTGGGCCGGTTGGGTGTGGGCCGGCCGGAACAGCGCGAGTTCGACGCGCGCATCCGCGAGCGGTGCACCCGTGCCGTCACGCGCTCGCACCGTGAGTTCGGCAGATGCCCCCGGCGTGAGGGCGTCGAAACCTTCGGCCGCCACGTCCCAGTTGAGTCTGGCCTGGCGGTCCTGCTGACGCAGATGGGCGCGCACCCCGCGCGCCGCGTCCCCGGCATGGGGCACCACACCGGGAAAGGCACTATGAACGCCTCCCTCGCTCGCGCGCGGCAACACCCATCGGGCCACCGCAGGGGGCAGGCCATGACTCGCGATGTAGAGAAACAGGGCGTTGAGGGCCAGCACCCCGACGAAGAAGCCAATGAAGAGCTTGGGGATCCAGTGCAGCTTGCCCGGGTGGGCGGCGTAGCGGCTCGCAAGCAGGCTCAGGATGATGGCGGTCGAGACATACACCGCCACGTGCATCGTCACCGCGTCCAGCCCGGGCCAGGCCCGCACCGCACTCACCCCATAGGCGACGAGCAGCGCGCCCGCGCTCACCACACCGCGCCAATAGACCGGCAGACGCGCAAGGCCGAGCAGGAAAAACAGCAGCACGACAGCCAGTGCGCCACCGAACAGGCTGGTCAGCATGGCGTGCTCACGACGCGTCCATGCGCGCGTAGAAGCGCACGGGGCTCACGTGCATGGGTTCCTTGGATCCGAGCGCGGTAACGGTGAACTCGAATGTCCGTACCCGCGCCGCCTCGGCCGGCGGCAGTCTGACGCTGGCCTGCACCATGAGGCTCTTGCCGCTCTTGAGGGTGATTTCCTCGAAGCCGCCAAAATCCACGGCCTCCGGCGGCACACCCCGCACGCCCAGGCGGTAGGTCTCGGTATGGCTGGAACGATTGTTCAGGCGGATCTCGTAGCGGTTGCGGATCGAGCCATCGGAAAGCACCACGAACAGCGGCTGGCGAACCTGGTTCACCACCTGGTCGAACTCACTGCGGGTGGCAACGGTGATGCCGAGAAAGCCCGTCATGGCCACCAGCGCAGCACCATAGCCAATCACTTTCAGCCGCTTCCAGTGCAGGCGAGGCGGCCCAGGCTGCGGGCGCTTGAGGTTGACCTCCGAATCGTAGCGGATGAGCCCGGTCGGAAAGCCGATCGAACGCATCACGGTGTTGCAAGCGTCGATACACAGTCCGCAGGAGATGCACTGGTACTGCAGGCCGTTGCGGATATCGATGCCCGTGGGACACACCTGCACGCACAGGGTGCAATCGATGCAGTCGCCATAGCCCTTGGCCTGGCGCTCCTCGCGCGTCTTGGCGCCGGGCCGCAGCGGCGCGCGCCCCAGCTGGCCATCCCCACGCCGTTCGTCGTAGCTCACCACCAGGGTCTCAGGGTCGTACATGACGCTCTGGAAGCGCGCATACGGGCACACATAGGTGCAAATCTGCTCCCGCGCGAGGCCCGCCGCGACGTAGGTGGTCAGGGTGAGAAGGCCCACGCTCATGTAGGCCGGATAGGCCGCGGCACCGCTGAAGAAGTCCCTGAGCAGCTGCGGCGCGTAGGTGAAGTAGCCGGTGAAGGTGAAGGCGGTCCAGAACGCGATGAGAAGCCACACCAGGTGCGTCACACCCAGCTTGAGCACCTTTTCCCCGTTCCAGGGCTGCTTGTAGAGGCGGATGCGCGCCGGCCGCTCCCCCTGAATCAGCCGCTCCACCAGCATGAACAGGTCCGTCCACACGGTCTGGAAGCAGAAATAGCCGCAGAATGCGCGGCCCACCAGCGCAGTGACGAAGAACAACAGGACGGCCGCGATAAAGAGCAGGATCGACAGCCACATCACGTCCTGCGGATAGGCGACGAGACCGAACAGATAGTACTTGCGCGCGGCGATGTCGATGAGCACCGCTTGGTCGGGCTCGCCGCCCCGCGGCCACGGCAGCCACAAGAGCCCAAAGAAAACGCCGTAGGCGAGCACCATGACGGCCCACTTGAAATTGCGGAACGGCCCACGCACGGAGCGGGGAAAGATGGGGATGCGCCGCTGATACAGCGCACTCTGTTCTTCGATGCCAACACCAGATGCCACGAACGACTCCTCAGACGAAAAGACCCCGCCCGTGCCCGGGCGAGGTCCCCCATCCGGCCTGCGGGTGCGGGGGCTGGGCCCCGTGCCTCGTTGTTACTGGCCGCCCCCGAGCTGGTGCACGTAGACGGTCAGCACTTTGATCTGTTCCGGCGTCAGACGGTCCTTCCACGCCGGCATCACGCCACGGTTGAGACCGTTGCGGATCACGTTCTGCACCTGGGCGAGTTTCTGCTCGGCACCGCTGGCATGGGTCACGTCGGCCCACAGCCAGATCCGGTCGGTCAGGTTCGGCGCCCCCATGTCCTGGCGCCCTTGGGCGTTCTCACCATGACAGTAATAGCAGCCGGTGATATGGCTGTGGAACAGCTTTTCCCCCGCGCTCGCGCGCGCGGCATCCAACCCTTCACCGGACAGGGACAGGACATAGTGCGCCAGGTCCTCGATCTGCTGCGTGGAGAGCGCCTCGCCGAAAGGCGGCATGTAGCCGCGGCGGCCGTAGAGCAGGGTCTCGTGGATCTTCTCGTAGCTGCCGCCGTAGAGCCAGTCATCGTCGGTCAGATTGGGGAAGAAGCCGACCTTACCGGCCCCGCCGGCCTGATGGCAGGTGGCGCAGTTGTCCGAGAACAGTTGCCGACCCGCGGACGCAATGAAATTGTTGAGCTCCGGGTCCTTGGCGATCTCGGCGAAAGACAAGGCCGCGACCCGGTCGAAGTATGGTTTCTGCAGAGCGGCACGCTCGTTCAGCTCGCGCATCAGATCGGCGCGGGTGTTCCAGTGGGTACGCTTCTCGACGCCGTGCTCATCCACGTAGGTAATGGAACCGAAGCCCTTGGTGTACTGGGTCGCCACCGGCCAGGCCGGGTAGTACAGCCAGTAGGCGATGGACCAGAAGATGGTGATGATGAACACCCACACCCACCAGCGCGGCAGCGGGTTGTTATACTCCTGCAGGTCGCCATCCCAAGCATGGCCGGTGGTTTGCACCGCCTGCGACTGCATCGTGTCTTTCATGACTTGCCTCTCTTGTCTTGCGCCTCGTCATCCAGAAACGGGATGTTCTTGTAGGACTCGAGCCTCTGGCTGCGCTTCTTGCTGCCGTACACCCACACCACGATGCCGACGAAGGTGAGGAAAAAGATCACCAGGCCAAGCCCCTTGGCGTTGCCTGCATCCGACAGCCATTCCAGCATGATCAACGGTACTGGATGAAGTGGTCGCGGTCGTATTTGCTGAAGTCGACCATGGTGCCGAGCACCTGCAGATAGGCCACCAGCGCATCCATCTCGGTGATGTCGGAGCGGTTGCCGTCATAGTTGCCGTCATTGGCCTGCTGCACAAGGTTCTTCTGCGCATCGGGAATGTGTAGCCACTTGGCGACCTCGGCCCCGAAGGTCTGCACGTTGCGTTCATACTCGGCCTGCGTCAGCGAATACGGCACCCCCACGGCACGCTGCGCTTTCATACGCTGTACGATGTCGGAATAGTCGAGCCGATTGGCGAGCAGCCAGGGGTAGTTGGGCATCACCGACTCCGGCACCATGGAGCGCGGCGCGATCAGGTGCTGCACATGCCATTCGTTGGAATACTTGCCGCCCACGCGCGCCAAATCCGGCCCCGTGCGCTTGGACCCCCACTGGAACGGATGGTCGTACTGGGATTCCGCCGCCAGCGAGTAGTGGCCGTAACGCACCGCCTCGTCCGCGAGCGGGCGAATCATTTGCGAATGGCAGGTGTAGCAGCCTTCACGAATATAGATGTCACGGCCCCGTGATTCCAGCGGCGTATAAGGGCGCACGCCTTCAACCTTTTCGACGGTGTTCTTGATCAGAAACAGCGGCGCGATCTCGACCAGCCCGCCGATGCTGATGGCGATCATGGTCAGGACCAGCAGCAGGCCGACGTTGGTCTCGATCCATTCGTGCTTGAAATTGAAGTTCATGCTGCGATCCTCTCACCCGGCCTTCACGCGCCAGCCCGGGCCAGCTTGGCAGCCAGCTTGGCTTCGAGTTCGGCCGCTTCGCGCTTCGCCTGGCGAATGGTCATCCAGATGTTGTACACCATCAGGAACACACCGGAAACGAAGAAAATCCCCCCAATGGTGCGCATGGCATAGAAGGGCATCACCATCGCCACGGTCTCGGCGAAGGAATACTTGAGGTTGCCGAAATCGTCGAAGGTGCGCCACATCACGCCCTGACCGATGCCAGAAATCCACATCGCCACGATGTACAGCAGGATGCCGATGGTGGCGAGCCAGAAATGCCAGTATACGAGCCGTTCGCTGTAGAGCTTGGTGTCCCAGAGTTTGGGAATCATGTGGTACATGGAGCCGAAGGTGATCATCGCCACCCAGCCCAGCGCGCCCGAATGCACGTGGCCAATGGTCCAGTCGGTGTAGTGGGACAACGCGTTCACACTCTTCAGGGACATCATCGGCCCTTCGAAAGTGGACATGCCGTAAAACGACAGAGCCACCGCCAGGAAGCGCATCACCGGGTCGGTGCGCAGTTTGTCCCAGGCGCCCGAGAGGGTCATGATGCCGTTGATCATGCCACCCCAGGAGGGCATCAGCAGCATGATGGAGAAGGTCGCCGCCAGCGTCGAGGTCCAGTCGGGAATGGCGGTGTAATGCAGATGGTGCGTGCCCACCCACATGTACATGAAGGACAGGGCCCAGAAGTGGATGATGGACAGGCGATAGGAATAGATCGGACGGCCCGCCTGCTTGGGCACGAAGTAATACATCATGCCGAGGAAGGCCGCGGTGAGGAAGAAGCCCACGGCGTTGTGGCCATACCACCACTGCGTCATCGCATCCTGCGCGCCCGCGAACAGGCTGTAGGACTTCAGCGTGAACAGGCCCACCGGCATGGCGAGATTGTTGAAGGTATGCAGCAGTGCCGTGGCGAGGATGAAGGCGATGTAGAACCAGTTGGCCACATAGATGTGCGGTTGCTTGCGCCGCATGATGGTGCCGATGAACACGTACATGTAGGCGACCCACACGAACAGGATCAAAAGGTCGATCGGCCATTCCATCTCGGCATACTCGCGGCCCTGGGAATGGCCGAGAACATAGGACAGCGCCGCCAGCACGATCACGGCCTGCCAGCCCCAGAAGGTGAAATTGGCGAGCGCATCCGAGATGAGTCGGGTCTGGCAGGTGCGCTGCACCACATAGTAGGAGGTCGCGAACAGGGCCGATCCGCCGAACCCGAAGATCACCCCGCTGGTATGCACCGGGCGCAGGCGTCCGAAGCTGATATAGGGGCTATCGAAATTCAGGAACGGCCAAGCCAGTTCCGCGGCGATGTAGACCCCCGCCAACATGCCCACCACACCCCAGAAAAGCGACATGAGCGCGAATTTGCGCACCACGTCGAAGTTGTACTGCTCCCTGCTCGAAATGCTCGCCGCCGCCATGTTGGACTCCTGAAAATCCCGGATTGCCGCCGTCTGCCGTGCCTTGCTTTTCTGGACTAAATTGTTAATGTATAAGGATATACTAAATTACCCATTGCCGACAAGCGTGTCCGTATTGGGCAACCGCCTTGCAAGCTATTTGCCCGCGAGCAACTGCTTGATATCGTGGACAATCGGCGCAGCCCCGCTGCCGAAGCCATAGATCAGGCGTAATCGCCCCTGGGGGTCGAACACGAAGGTGCTGGCGGAATGGTCGAGGGTGTAGCCTGCCTTCGAACCGGTATTTTTCCTTTCATAGAACACCTTGAACTCCTTGGCGGTGGCAGCGATCTCCTCTGCGGTCCCAGTCAGCCCGAGGAAGGCCGGATGAAAGGAGGGCACGAACCTGGCCAGCACCTCCGGCGTGTCCCGGGCGGGGTCGAGGCTGACGAACAACACCTGCACCCGGTCGGCATCCTTGCCCAGCTGCTGCATCGCCTGCGCCAGTTCACCCAGAGTGGTCGGACAGACGTCTGGACAATGGGTAAAGCCAAAGAACAGGGCCACCACCTTGCCATGGAAATCGCTGAGGCTGCGGCGCGCCCCGGTGTGGTCGGTGAGAGTGAGCGTCTTGCCCCAGGGCACACCGGTGATGTCGGTGCCCTGGAAGGGGCTGTTGCGGGGCGTGGTGCCCCCACCCTCGCACCCCAGCAGCGCGAAGCCCAGGATCAGGGCAAGTAAACCCTTGCGAGCACTCGGGAATGATTTCATGCGGACCCCTGAAAACAGGATGGAATTATCCTCAATTTGCACCCCGCTGTCACGCCCGCGGGCACCGCAGTCAGCCCGCGATCAGCCACAAGGTCGTGCCCAGCCACGTCAGCACCACAATCAACAGATGCGGATCGCGCATCGCTTCGGTGGCCGGGTCCTCGCCCTGACTGCGCTGGTGCAGCAAAAAGATGTAGCGAAACACGCCATAGAGCACGAAGGGCACGGTCACGATCAGATGCTCGGTACCATGGCGCGCGATGGTCTCCGGACTCATGGTGTAGAGGCTGTAGCTCATGATGATGCCGGCGGCGGCCACCGTGATCATGTGATCCAGCAGCGCCGGCCCGTAGTCGGACAACACCCTGCGGGCCGGCGCGCCCGCCCGCGCCTCGGACTGCGCGAGCTCGGCGCGCCGCTTCACGAAGCCCATGAACAGCGTCAGCATGAGTCCGCACAGCAGCAGCCACTGGGACGGGACGATACCCACGCCGAGCGTGCCGGCGAGCAGCCGCAGCATGAAACCGGCGGCGATGATGAACACGTCGAGGATCACCACCCGCTTCAAGCCCAGCGAATAGGCCACGTTCAACAATGCGTAGATCGCCAGCATGCCCGCGACCTGCGGGGATGCATGGTAGCCCAGCAGCGCACCGGCGACCCCGGACAGCAGCGCCAGCGCGAGCGCCGCGGGCAGGCTCACCGCGCCCCGCGCCAGGGGGCGCTGCCGCTTCTTCGGATGACGCCGGTCCGCTTCGCGATCGGCGATGTCGTTCAACACATAGACGGCGCTCGACACCAAGGCGAAGCCTGCTGCCGCCGCCAGCACCCGCCACACCAGGTCCAGCTCGCTCCAGGCGTGGCTGTAGAGCAGGCCGGCGAAAACGAAGGCGCTCTTGACCCATTGTGCCGGGCGCAGCAGGCAGATCAGGTCGGACAGCCGATTCACCGCCTCTCCTCGGGTCGGCAGGCCTCTTGGGGGAAATAGCGCGCGCAAAAATAACAGCCCCCCATGGGCAGATAAGGCGGGACGCTGTAGTAGCGCGTCTTCGCAGCCCGCAGCACCCGCTCGCGGTAGGCGGCGAAATCGAAGCCCTGTCCGCGCACGAGGTGGAAGGTCGTACCGTCAAGCTTGACCTCGCCGAACTCGATCGACTTGAAGTAGGGCCCGAAGGCTTCGAACGCCGGCGGACGTTTCAACACCACCAGGATGTTCCTGCCGTCGAGCGCGCGGAAGTCGGTCACGATGTCGTCGTGGCGCGCATGGGAGGACGCGTCACCAAACACCACCACGTTCTGGCGGGCATGGTAGGACAGGATCGCGGCCATGGAATAGCCATCGCTTGCCAGCAGGTAGTCCCGGCGATCAGGGCTGAGTTGCTCCAGCAGCGCTGGCGCGCGGAACATCAGCACCAGGCCGCCGTACTTGTCGCTGCCCTGCCACAGGGACAGGGGCGCGAGCAGCACGACAGCCAGCGCCAGCACGTGTGCGCCACCATAGTAGATCATGAAGCGCCACAGCCGTGCGAGGTCGGCACGGCCCAGCCACACCGCCAGCAGCAGAAAGAACGCCGGGTAGAACGACAGCAGCCAATGCAGGCCGATCACCTTGACGAAGGACAGCACACCGAACACCGCCACCGGGACCGCGAAAATCACCGCCGCCAACCCGAATCGCCCGTCCGCCGCGGCAAGCGCGCCGGGCTGGCGCCGGGTGATCAAAAGCAGCGCGGCAAAGGGCGACATGAGGTAAAGGTGCTCGACGGCATACAGCAGCGGCTTGTGCCAGCCGAAAGCGGCATCGGTGTTGCGGTTGAAGACGTTGAACATGACGTTGGCCCAGCAATGGCCGTAGTTCCAGTACAGGTTGACCGCGATGAAAGGCAGGGCGGCGAGGAACAGCAGCAGGAAGCCACGGTGGTGCGCGCGGCCGCGGGCAGTGCCGAGCCAGTAGACGATGAGCGCGAGCCCCAGCAGGGCAGCGAAATACTTCGACAAACAGGCGAGCCCGAAGGCCGCTCCGGCTAGGAGGAAGTCCCGGTCCGCGCCGCGCTCGAGCCCACGCACCAGCGCCCACAGGGTGAGGAAGCTGAACAGCAGCAGGGGCGCATCGGTGGTGATCAGCACGCCCAGCAGGTTGAGTGGCGAAGCCAGATAGACGACTGCGACGAGGCGCGCCTTTTCCTCGTCCCAGTCGGCGAGCAGCCGATACAGGCCATACCCCACGAAGCTCGTGATCATCACCACGGGCAGGCGCAGCACCCATTCCGCATCCCCGAAGCGCAACATCAGCCACAGGATCCAGCCCACCATGGGCGGGTGATCGTAGAAGCCGTAGTCGGGGTATTTCGCCCAGATGAGGAAATAGGCCTCGTCGCCGGAGAAGGGAATGGTCGCGGCGAGCAGCAGCTTGACGAGCAGGGTGCCCGCCAGCACCCCCCAGAGCACGCGCGGGGAGGGGACGCGTGCACTCATGGCGCCTCGACCCGCGGGCGGAACAGCAAGAAGGCTTCATTGCGGTCGCCGGGGCGACTGCCGCGCCAGAATTCTTCCCAACCCGCGCCGGGACGCGCATCCGGCTTGCGCGGATTGGTCTGCAGCAGGAACACATCGCAGCCGTAGGCATCGAACTCCGCCACCTCTGCACGGGTGGTGAGCACGCCGCCGTAATAATGCAACAGCCCGCGCTGCGGCTCGCCCAGCCCCGCGCTGCCGATGCAGCGGTAATTGGGCGGCAGGGCTTTACGCAATTCGGCCACGACACCGGCGTAGCTCTTGCCATGGTCGATCCACGGCAGCCACAGGGTCGAAGCCAGGCCCCAGATCAGGGTGATGCCGGCGGCCCAATGGAAAACGGCCCGCCGCCCCGAGCGGAACGATTGCCGCAGCGGCAGCAGCCAGAGCACCGTCAACACGAGCGCCACCAGGAAGGGAAGCCACTCGAAGCTCGGCACATAGCCGGGCTGCAGCTTGAGGATGTGGCGATAGAAGCGCTCGGGCAGGCCGAGCTGGGTGGTCAGGTAAGCGAACCACATGAACACTGCCGCGAGCCCGAAGGTCATGATGCCGAACCAGCCCAAGGCATTCGCCGCACCGCGCCGCAGGTGGTCGGCACCCGGGACGGCGAGCAGGGTTAGCGGCAGCAGGACCGGCAGAGCGTGGATGTCGCGCATGCGTGCCGCAAGCCCGATCAGGGTCATCGTCACGACGAAAAACACGATCGGCAGCTGGAAGCCCGGCTCGCGCAGCAGCTTGTGCCGGTACCCCCAGAGACTCCACAGGGCGATCGGCAGCACCGGAAAGGCGAACCAGGGCAGCGCGTTGAAAAAGTAGGCGAATTCGTTGCGGGCGAAGTTCGCTGCGAGTGCCGTCACGCGCGGCAGGCTTTCCAACGCCCACCAACGCTGGAACAGCTCCGGCGCATGAAAATACAACCAGGCCGGCCAGAGCCACACGAAGGGGGCGCTCGCCAGCACCGCCAGGCCCCATGCCCGCGCGTGCGCCCGCGTGCGCCACGCGGGAAACGCAAGCAGCAGCACGGCGCAGGCGATCACCCCCAGCGCCGGGACGATGCCGCGGGCGAGGAAAGCCACACCCAGGCCGACCCCCAACATCACGCCCGCCAGCCGCACCTTGCGCCTCACCAGGGCAAAGCCCACCAGCGCGAGCGCGTATCCCCCCAGCAGTGCCGTGTCGGTGATCATCTCGTGGGCATGCACAAGCAGACCCACACAGCCGATCAGCAGCGCGATCGCCAGCCGCGACGTGGTGGGACCATACAGTTCCCGCGCGGCGAGGCCGACCGCCGCGAGGGTCAGCGCCATGTAAAAACCGCTCGCAAGGCGGGCCCCGTCGTGCAAGGGCAGGCCCCACTGGAACAGGTGTGCGAACGCCGCCGCGGTCCAGTAATACAGCGGCCCATGGGTGAGCTCCGGCTCGCCCGCCAGCATCGGCACCAACCACTGCCGGGTCTCGAGCATTGAATAGACGATGCCGAACACCGCTGCTTCGTCCGGCTTCCATGGGCCGTGCCCGAAGAGTCCAGGCAAAAGCCAGGCCAGGCTGAGGATCAGCAGTAGAACGAGCTTGCCGGATTCGGCGTAGGCAACCGTACCGGCAAAGGGCACCGTGCGCATCAATTCGCGGCGGCCGCGATCGCCGGCGGCAGGCGTTCGATCAGGCGCGGATCGAAGGGCTTGGGCAGAATGTAGTCCTTGCCGAAGCACAGCGCATTCACCCCATAGGCATCGAGCACCGCTTGCGGCACCGGCTCACGGGCGAGGTCCGCGAGTGCTCGCACCGCCGCCAACAGCATCGGCTGCGTGATGCGCTTCGCGCGCGCATCCAGTGCACCGCGGAAGATGTAGGGAAAGCCCAAAACGTTGTTCACCTGGTTGGGATAGTCGCTGCGTCCGGTGGCGACGATGACGTCCTCGCGCGCGGCATGGACGCGCTCGGGGCGGATCTCCGGATCGGGATTGGCGAGCGCGAACACCACCGGGCGCGGGGCCATGCTCTGCACCATCTCCGGCGTGACCAGGTCGGGACCGGACACGCCGACGAACACGTCGGCACCTCGCAGCGCATCGCCGAGGGTGCGACAAGGGGTTTCACGGGCGAAGGCCTGCTTGTAGGGATTGAGATCGGTGCGCCCGCGGTGCACCACGCCCTGGCTGTCCACCATCAACAGCTTGTCGGGGTTCGCGCCGAGCGCACACAGCAGGCGCATTGAAGCCAGGCCGGCGGCGCCGGCACCGAGGCAGACGATGCGCGCCTCGCCCAGCGCCTTGCCCTGCAGTTCCAGGGCATTGAGGAGGCCGGCACAGATGATCACCGCAGTGCCGTGCTGGTCATCGTGAAACACCGGAATGTCGAGGCGCTCGCTCAGGGCCCGCTCGATCTCGAAGCAGTGCGGCGCGGCGATGTCTTCCAGGTTGATGCCACCGAAGGTGGGCGCGATCGCCACCACGGTGTCGATGAACTGCTGGGGGGAACTCGCCGCCACCTCGATGTCGAACACGTCGATGCCGGCGAAACGCTTGAACAGTACCGCCTTGCCCTCCATCACCGGCTTCGATGCCAGCGGACCGAGCTTGCCCAAGCCGAGAATCGCCGAGCCGTCGGAGATCACCGCCACCAGGTTGCCCTTGTTGGTATAGCGCCAGACGTTCTCCGGATCGCGCGCGATCTCGCGCACCGGCTCCGCCACGCCGGGGCTGTAGGCGAGCGTGAGGTCGGCCGCCGTCGCGCAGGGCTTGGTGGGCTCCACCGTGAGCTTGCCCGGCCGGGGAAACTGGTGATAGGCCAGTGCGGCCTGACGGGAATCGAGGGGAAAGGATGGACTGGAATCGCTCATGGCACCCATGCGCCACGCGGCGCGCGATGGAAGGTGCAGTATTTTAGCCGCTGCCGCATTAGGCGGGAATGTCCGGCACCAGCTGCATCTGCAATCGCGTGATCTCGTCCTTGAGCCAGAGCTTGCGCTTCTTCAGGCGGCGGATCTGCAGCTCGTCCGGATAGGGCTCCGCACTCAGGCGTGCAATCACGTCGTCGAGATCGCGGTGCTCGATGGAAAGCTCAATGATGCGGCGCTTGATCGCCTCGATCTCATGTTCGAGCATCAGTGCCGCTCCCCTGCCGTCTGCGCGCACCACGCGGCGATGCGCGGCAGCACGTCCGCGAGCGCGCGGTTCGCGGCAGCGGCCCCGCCAGCCGCATCCTCGCTCGGCGATGCAACGCGGCTCTCGAAAGTGCGCGTGGCCAGCACTGCCTGGCTCGCCACCTCCACCACCTGGGCACGCATGACGAGGTGCACACGGCTCGGCGTGACCGAAAAATCCTGGAGCAGCTGCACGAGCTGGGTGTCGAGCCGCAGCCCGGTGCGTGCAACCGTCGGCGCAGCCACCACCGCCGCGAACGCCTGCTCCGCCTCCAGCGCCTGCACCAGCAGGGGCGTCAGCATGCGCGCCGGCGCGTCCACCCAGCGGCTGTTGGCGTAGTAATCGATGCGGTGGGGCGCACGCGCGTAGGCCATGCGCGGACTGTCGTAACCGGGCTGCGCCCGCATGGCCGTCACTAGCAGCGTCGGACCGCGTGCCCTCGAGACTGCCGGCGGCGGCGCCCCGGACCATTGCAGCACGTAGCTCACCGCCTCCGGCTGTTTGACCGGCCCCATGCAAGCGGCCGCGGCCAGCGCGCACAGGGCAGCCAGCCAGCGGCAGCCGACAAGGATCGCGGGTCGTACACCGTGCATCTATTCCCCCGGCCCCGGTCGTCCCGGCCGGCGTCCGAACAGCAGCATTTCTGGATGCTGCTCGAGCTCGGCGCTGACGCGCTTCAGGCTCGCCGCCAGCTCGCGCATCTCCGCAGTGAGCGCATTGACCTCCGGCAGGGTCTGGCCCGCCACATCGCGCAACCGTATCCGCGTTTCTTCCAGCGCAGCGGCGGTGCTGTAACCAGCCTGCGTCAGGGCCTGCGCCCCCTGTTCCACCGCCTGAGCGGTGGCATTGAGCCGCTGCACCAAGACCCGGAACTCCTGCGCCGCCGCGGCGCTGTGTTCGAACGTGCGGCTCGCGTTGGCGAGCGCCGCTTCGAGGGCGCCGCGCTGGCTCGACAGCGCCGCCGTCACGGCTTCCACATGGGCGAGGGTTGCCTTGAGCGAGGCACGCATCTCGGCATCTGTGAGCGCATTGACATTGGCGCTGGTCTGATTGAGATTGCCGATCAGCGTCGAGACCTCGGTGTCGAGCCGGCTCAGCAACGAGGCACGGGTGGCGATCTGCGGATATGCCTCGCCGGGCGCCGCGCGCAGCGGCTTCGCACCAGGACTGCCGCCGGAGAGCTCGATCGAGGCGAGCCCCGTGAGCCCCTGCATGCGCAGCGAGGCCACCGTGTCCTCCTTCAGCGGAGTGGCACGATCGATGCGCATCAGCACGCGCACGCGGCCACTGCCGTCCGGCGCCAGCGCAATGTCGGTCACCCGCCCCACCTCCACGCCGCGGAAGCGCACCGGGGCATTGTGATTGAGGCCAGCCACCGATTCGTCGAAGTGGGCCTGGTATGTGTCATAGTGTCGTTTGATCTGACCGCCGCCGACGAGCCAGAACACGATGCCCACGAGCACGCTCGTCAGCACGAGGACGAACAGGCCGACCGCGGTGTAGCTTACGCGCGATTCCACCCTTGCCCTCCGGCCGCGCGACCACGCGGTCCGTGGAAATATTCCCGCACCAGCGGATGCGTCGACGCTGACAAGGCAGTCATCGTTCCCTCCCCCAGCACCCGCCCCTCACCCAGGATGGCCACCCGGTCCGTCACCCGCCACAGCAGGTCGAGATCGTGGGTGACGATTATGATGGTGAGTTTGAGCAATTCCTTCAAGCTCAGCACCAGTTCGTCGAGGCTGCTCGCCGCCAGCGGGTCCAGTCCGGCGGAGGGTTCGTCCAGCAGGAGCAGCTCCGGGTCCAGCGCAATGGCGCGCGCTAGCGCCGCGCGCTTGCGCAGCCCACCGGACAGCTCGCGCGGATATTTGTGGGCGGCATCGGCAGGCAGGCCGGCAAGCCCGATCTTGATGTAGGCCAGCTCGCGAATCTCCAGGTCCGTGAGGTCGGTATGTTCGCGCAGGGGCAGCGCCACGTTCTCGGCGACGGTCAGGCCGGAAAACAGCGCGCCCCCCTGGAACATCATCGCCCAGCGCCGGCGCAGCCGTGCCGCCTGCACCGGCGTGACCTGGGCCAAATCCTGGCCCAGCACACGGATGCGCCCCGACTGGTAGGGTGTAAGCATCACCAGCTGCCGCAGCAGGGTGGATTTGCCGCAACCGCTCGCCCCGGCAATCGCGTAGGCTTCGCCCCGCCGCACCGAAAGACTGACGTCCTCGTGGATCACCGCGTCCCCGAAGCGCGTGTGCAGGTGCTCGACTTCCACCACTGCGTCGGCCATCACTTCCAGCCCAGCCGGGTGACGCTCGCCAGCACCGAAAAGATGGCATCGGCGATGATGATGAGGAAGATCGCCTGCACCACCGAGACCGTCGTCTGACGGCCGACGCTGTCGGCGCTGCCGCTGGCGCGGAAGCCCTGGTAACAGCCGACGAAGGCGATGATGGCGGCGAACACGGGCGCCTTGCCGACGCCGAAGAGGAAAGTCGCCGGTTTGATCGCGGTATCGAACCGGTCGATGAAGGCGTAGGGATCCACACCGAGCTGCACGCTCGCCACCAGCATGCCGCCCAGCACCCCGAGAATGTCGGCGTACACCGTCAACAGCGGCAGGGCGATCAGCAAGGCAATCAATTTCGGCAGCACCAGCAGCTCCAGGGGCGAGACCCCGAGGGTGCGCAGGGCGTCGATTTCCTCGGTGACTTTCATGGTGCCGATCTGGGCTGCATAGGCTGAACCCGACCGCCCTGCCACGATGATGGCCACGAGCATGGGTGCCATTTCGCGCAAGGTGGCATGCGCCACCAGATCGACGACGAAAATATTGGCGCCGTAGCGTGCCAGCTGCACGGAACCCTGGTATGCGATCACGGTGCCGATCAGAAACGACAGCAGCCCGACGATGGGCAGGGCGTCGAAGCCGGCCCGCTGCAGATTGGACAGGATCAGGCGATGGCGCAGGCGGCGGGGCTCGCGCAGGACGCGCACGAGCTCCAGGGTACACTCGCCCACGAAGGCGAGCATGCCCCGCACCTGATCCATGACGTCGCACACCTGGCGCCCGAGATCGGCCAGCCAGCCGCCCGGCGCGGCCGCCGCTGGCGGCAGGCGCTGCGGTGCACGCGATTCGACCAGGCGCAGGATCGCCGCGTGGTCCGGCCGCAGGCCCTCGATGCGCATATCCGCCCCGGGGGCGCCGCGATCCTGCCGGATGTGGTGCAGCACCCAGGCACCGGCGGTGTCCATGGCGCCAATGCCCGAACAGTCCACCACGAGCTCGCCGTGGGTCAGCCAGGGCAGACGGTCGAGCCGTGCATGCAGGCCGGTGATGCCGTCCACGGTCCAGTCGCCGCGACAGACGAGCCGCCCTCCGGCCTCGAGGGTCACGGTCGCCGGCTGCGCGGAAGATGCAAACGCCATGGCCGTGGACTATAGCATGGGGTGGGCGTGGCCCGCGGGCGGGCGCAGGCGTCAGGCGCTGCGGCGGGCGGCGCCGAGCGCGGCGCTGGGCAGATCGGCGAGACGATAGCGCCCGGTTTGCACCGCGCGCGCGAGCTTTTCCAGGGTCTGCTCATTAAGCAGCCCGATGACCTTTTTCTTGATCGGCACCCATTTGGCGTGCATCGGGCAGGCGGTGGCGTCGGAACAGACCTTGAGCCCGAGGATGCAATCCTGGGCAAAACTCGGACCCTCCGTGAGCAGGAGGACCTGCATCAGGTCGGTCTTCTCGGCCCCTTCCCGCAGGCAAAAGCCCCCCAGGCGGCCGCGAAAGGAATACAGCAGGTTGCCTTTGCACAGGTTCTGCATGATCTTGGCCAGATAGGCCGGCGGCACGTTGAGGCGCGTGGCGATCTCGCGGTTGAGCACGGGCTCGCCTGGGGGATGGGTGGCGATGAACACCAGCGCCTGGATCGCATACTGACTGGTGCGGGAAAGAATCATGCGAGAAAGGCTCCTTTCGGAGCATTTTATCCGGATTGATGCCGCCGGCCAACGCTCGCGCCGCGCGGCCCGGCGCATCAAAACACCAGCACCGAGAGCGGCAGACGGACGTAATGGTCGATGAGGAGTGCGGCGAACAGGAGGCTCAAGTACAAGATGGAGTAGGCGAAGGTTCCCTTCGCCAGCGCATCGCTGTAAGCGCGCCAGATCCTGAAAGCGTAGTAGAGGAACACGCCATCGAGGACCACCGCAGCCAGCAAGTACACCACGCCGCTCATGCCGGTGGCCACCGGCAGGAGGGTGCAGGCAGTGAGGATGATGGTATAGAGGAAAACGTGGAGGCGGGTGAAGGCCTCGCCATGGGTCACCGGGAGCATGGGCATGCCGGCCTGGGCATACTCGTTCTTGCGATACAGGGCCAGCGCCCAAAAATGAGGCGGGGTCCAGGCGAAAATGATCAGGAACAGCAGCAGCGCGTCGGCGCTGACCTCACCGGTGACGGCGGCCCAACCCAGCACCGGCGGCATCGCCCCCGAAGCGCCACCGATCACAATGTTCTGCGGCGTGAGCGGCTTCAGGATCACGGTGTAGATGATGGCGTAACCGACAAAGGTGCCCAGCGTCAGCCACATGGTGAGGGGATTGACGTAGTTGTTGAGGATGAAGAGCCCGATGCCCCCCACCACCCCGGCGAACAGCAAGGTTTGCAGCGACGTGACCTCGCCGCGGGGCAGGGGACGCGCACGGGTGCGCGCCATCACCGCGTCGATCTTCTGTTCGATCAGGCAGTTGACGGCGGCGGCGGCGCCCGCCACCAGGGCGATGCCGACGGTGCCTGCAAGCAGGATGGTCAGCGGCACCATCCCGGGGGTGGACAGGAACATGCCGATCACGGCGGTAAACACGATGAGCGACACCACGCGCGGCTTGCACAGCTGGACGAACTGCTGGCAGCGGCAGGCAAAACTGGTCTGAGCGAGCGTCTGCATTCCCATGCAACCTTTTTCAGGCCCGGGCGCGGGCCTGGTGCGCCCGGAAGTTTATCATCACCAGCACCATCACGAGCAGCGCCGCACCACCGTTGTGGGCCACCGCCAGAGGCAGCGGCCAGCGCAGCAGCACGTTGGACAGCCCGGTGACGATCTGCAGCACCAACAGCAGCGCCAGCACCCGTGCCAGACGCTCCAGCCCCGGCAGCGACCATGCGCGCCAGGCGAGAGCGCCGAGCACGACCAACACCGCCAGGGCGAACACACGATGCACCCAGTGAATCGCCACCAGCGCAGGGAACTGCAGCAGTTCCCCATCCCCGGTCATGCCCAGCGCCCGCCACAGGGTGAAGCCGTTGGCGAAATCCATGGGCGGCATCCACTGTCCGTGACACAAGGGAAAATCCGGACAGGCCATGACCGCGTAATTGGTACTCACCCAGCCGCCCAAGGCGATCTGCACCCCCAGCACCGCCAGCGCAAACCAACCGTGCCGGCACAGCCGAGCCCCGCCCAGGGGCGCGAAGCGCACCGGACCTTCCCGCTGCGCCAGCCAGGTCAGCAAGGCCAGCAGGATCATGCCGCCCAGGAGATGGGCGGTGACGATGGCCGGCTGCAGCTTCATGGTCACGGTGAGCGCCCCGAACGCCCCCTGCAGGCAGACCCAGAAAAACACCACCGTCGCTAGCCAGGGTGAGCGGATGCGCTCGGCGGCCCAGCGACGCCAGGCCTGCACCATCAGCACGATGATGAGCACGCCGACACCCATGGCGAAATAACGGTGCAGCATCTCGATCCACGCCTTCACCCGGGTGACGGGGCCCGTCGGCATGGCAGTTTCCGCGGCGCGGATCTGTTCCCCCGCCGACAGGGGGTTGGAATGGCCGTAGCAGCCGGGCCAGTCCGGACAGCCCAGGCCGGAGTCGGTCAAACGTGTGAAGGCACCGAACATGATGAGGTCGATGACCAGGAACACGGTGACCCACGCGAGCTTCTGATGTTTGTTGGGCGCCCGGGAATAGCGCACGTAAACGAGTGGCGGCAGCGCCACCAGCAGGCCTTTGAGGGCGAGCAGAGCCAGGGCACCCGGGGTCATGGCTGAACCGGGAGACGTGAGCCCAGGGCGGAGGCCTTGAGCAGCCGACCCAGGTCCTTGGCAAGGCGCTTGATGTCGAGCTCGCCGCTGTAGCGCATCATGACCTCGCCCAGCGGGTCGATGAGGTACAGATGGTCGGGCAGGGTAGTCCGGACGGGCAGCCGGGCACGCAGGGCCCCCGCGGGATCACGGGCCGCGAGGGTGCCGGCATAGGTGCGCTGCAACTCGGGATCGACTTCGGTGGCGTCGGTCAGCAGCCACACACGCAGCACCCGGTCCTGCTCCCGTCCCTGCATGGTGTGCGCCTGACGCATGGCATAGAGCCTGGTCTGACACACGGTGTCGCACGCGCCTCCACCGGCATACAGCAGGATCCATTTGCCGCGCAATGCCTTGAGGGGCAGGGGCGAGCCATCGGCCCGGGCAAGCATGAGATCCTCCGGCAGCGCCACCGGCCCGATCAGCTCCCCGTAATTGGCGGTTCCCACCTTGGGCGGCCCCACGTAGTAGGCCACATAGGACGCCACGATGGGCACGGCAAACACCGCCAGGAGCAGCAGGAATTTATTGCGGCCCGCTTTGCGCGCGGCGTCTTGCATACATCACCCCGTAAATCACCACGACGGCTGCCGCCATCGAAAACCATTGAAAGGCATAGCCCAGATGCTTCTCCACTCCGGTGTCGGGCGGCTGCCATTCGCGACGCAAGCCATCGCCGGTGTCGTTGATCTGCACCACGACGACCGGCTGCAAGGGGTATGGCACGGTCGCGGCAATCCGCGCGACGTCGAGGTTTTGCCAGACCTTCCCTTCGACGGTGTCGGCGGACAGCTCGAGATAGCGGCCCGGGATCATCGCGATCCCCTCGATGGTCACCCGTCCCAGAGGCATCGGCGCGTCGGGGAGGACGCTGCGATCCCAGCCGCGTTCCACCCAGCCGCGCTCCACCAGCACATGGCGCTCCGAATTGTCGATCTTGAGCGGCGTCACGACCCGGTAGCCCGGCTTGCCGGCGATGACGCGGTTGTCGACGAAAATCTCGTGGGCCGGATCGAAACGCCCGGTCACCACGACGCGGCGGAAGCGGAACTGCTCGGCATCCACCAGGCGTCCCGTGAGCAGGGTCGGCGGCTCCTGTGCCTGGCGCGCGTACAGGGCCTTGAGGGCGCGCTTGTGCTCCGCGCGCTCCAGCTGCCAGAAGCCCGCCGCCAGCGTCAGCATGAGCAGCACGGTCGCAGCGGCCGTCGGCAGCCAGCCGGGGCGTCGCCTCACGGGCGCCTCCCTGGCAGGGCGGCGCCGCTTGGGCTAAACTGCACAGCCAAATCCCGAGGACTGGCCATGACCCCGTTCGTATACCGACTCATCATCGTGACCTTTCTGGTCATCATCGTTGCCAGCCTTGCAAGCGCTCTCTTCTACCTCATCCGCGACAAGGGCGGATCGGACCGCACCGTCAAGGCGCTCACCGTGCGCATTTCCCTGTCGGTAAGCCTGTTCCTGCTCCTGCTTGCCGGCTTTCATTTCGGCCTGATCCCGCCCCACCGTTAGGGCAAAGCGGTCCGCGCTGCCCGCGCAAACAATAAAAATGGCGCCGCGATGCTGCTGCGGCGCCGGATTCCCCTTTTATGTTGTTCTTGGGTTAGGCGGAAACGCCCTTGTTATCGTTGTCCGTCACAGCCAGTACACGAAGACGAACAGACCCAACCACACCACGTCCACGAAATGCCAATACCAGGACACCGCTTCGAAGGCGAAGTGGCGCTCGGGCGTGAAATGGCCTTTGAGGCAGCGCAACCAGATGACGATCAGCATCACGGTGCCGATGGTCACGTGCAAGCCGTGGAAGCCGGTCAGCATGAAGAAGGTCGCACCATAGACGCCCGTCCCCAAGGTCAGGCCCAAATCGCGGTAGGCGTGCGCATACTCATAGGCTTGCAGCCCCAGGAACAGCAGGCCGAGGCAGATGGTCAGGAAGAGCCACAGGTTGAGCTGACCGCGATTGCCCTTCTTCAACCCCCAGTGGGCAATCGTCACGGTCACGCCGGAGGTGAGCAGGATCAGCGTGTTGAGCGCTGGGATGCCCCAGGCGGCCATGGGCGAGAACTGGTTCGGACCCACGTCGGGGCCGGTCGCCGCCTCTGGTCCCAGGGGGCCCGCGGTAGGCCAGGTGGCGGTGTAGCCGGGCCAGAGCATCTGGTTCAGGCTGTGGATGCTGTTGGGATCGGTGTCACCCAGCCAGGGCACCGACAATACCCGCACGTAGTAGAGGGCGCCGAAGAAGGCGGCGAAGAACATCACTTCCGAGAAGATGAACCAGCTCATCCCCCAGCGGAAGGAGCGGTCCACCTGGGCGTTATATTTTCCGCCCTCGGATTCGCCAATCACGCGACCGAACCAGCCGAACATCATGTAGAACATCACCAGCAAGCCGGCGAGCACGATCCACCCGCCGGGTGCGATGCTGTTCACCCACATCACCATGCCGGTGACGAACAGCAGCAGCGCGAGCGAGCCGACGATGGGCCAGCCCGACGGCTCCGGCAGGTAATACCCTCCTCCTTGTTGACCACTCATAGTGCCTCCTCGTTATCAGGTTTCGTTTACTGCAGTTTCCAAAAATCCGTGCGCGGCCGTCACGGCAGCACCCAGGAGACCACCGCCAGCAGCGTCGCGATGAACAGCGCGGCGCCGATCAGGCCCGCCACGATCACCTGGGCCGGCGTCAGGCGCACCGCATCATGCTCGTAGTCGGTGCGCCGACGCACGCCGAAAAAACTCCAGAACACCGCCTTGGCCGCCTGCCAAGGGGTCGCCTGGCGCGCTCCATCCGTCGGCGTCACGATGCGCTGCCGTCCACCCCCGCGCCCTTTTTCGCGGTGGACTCGTAGAAGGTGTATGAAAGGGTGATGGTGTGCACGTCGCGCGGCAGATCATTCTGGACCACGAATTGCACCGGCATCAGCCGCTCCTCGCCAGGCCCCAGGATTTGTTCACTGAAGCAGAAGCACTCGATCTTCTTGAAGTAGCTCCCGGCCCGTGCCGGCCCGTAACTGGGCACGGCGTGACCGACGATCGGCCGATCCGAGAGATTCTTGACCCGATACATCACCTGCTTCATTTCCCCCGGGTGCACTTTCATCTGCACCACTTCCGCCTTGAATTCCCAGGGCAGGGCCTGGTTCACGTTGGCGTCGAATTCCAGGTTGACGGTTCGCGTGAGATCCACCTGGGTATTCGTCACCGCGGTGCGCTGCTGGGTGATACCGGTCACCTCGCAGATCTTTTCATACAGCGGCACCAGCGCGAAGCCGAAACCGAACATCAGTACGGTGATGAACACCAGCTTCTTCAGGAGCAGACGGTTTTCCGCCTGTCGATCCGTCATTTCCCTACCACTCCCGCATCAGCGTCCACAGGTAGATGGCAAGCACCATCGCGACCAGGATGGCCGCAGTGAGGTACTTGCCCTTACCGCCGGATGGCGCCTTGTCCATGTTTCACCCTTCTTGGGTGGGCGGCTCGCGCCGCCCGGCTACCCGTTTACTTGACCACCGGCGGCGTCTCGAACGAGTGGTACGGGGGCGGGGACGGCAGATGCGTCCACTCCAGGGAATCCGCGCCCTCCCATGCCTTGTCCGGCGCCTTCTCACCGCCGCGGATGCACTTCAGCACCACCCACAGGAAGATCAGCTGTGACAGGCCGAAGCCGAACGCACCGATGGTGGCCCACTGGTTGAAGTCCGTAAACTGCAGCGCATAGTCCGGCACCCGGCGCTGCATCCCGGCCAACCCCAGGAAGTGCATCGGGAAGAACAGGATATTGAAGAAGATCGTGGACAGCCAGAAATGCAGCTTGCCCAGCTTCTCGTCGTACATGCGACCGGTCCACTTGGGCAGCCAGAAGTACACGCCGGCGAAGATGGCGAACAGCGCACCCGACACCAGCACGTAGTGGAAATGCGCCACCACATAATAGGTATCGTGCACCTGGATGTCGACCGGCGTGATCGCGCACACCAGGCCGGTGAAGCCGCCGATGGTGAACAGCGCCACGAAGCCGACCGCGAACAGCATCGGCGTCTCGAAGGTCAACGAGCCCCGCCACATGGTGGCAACCCAGTTGAACACCTTCACGCCGGTCGGCACCGCGATCAGCATGGTGGCGTACATGAAGAACAGCTGGGCCGAGGTCGGCATGCCCACCGTGAACATGTGATGTGCCCACACGATGAAGGACAGGATGGCGATGGACGCGGTCGCATACACCATGGAGGCATAGCCGAACAGCGGCTTACGCGCGAAGGCCGGGATGACCTGGGAAATGATGCCGAAGGCCGGCAGGATCATGATGTAGACCTCGGGGTGGCCGAAGAACCAGAAGATGTGCTGGAACAGCACCGGGTCACCCCCGCCGGCGGCATTGAAGAAGTGGGTGCCAAAGTGGCGGTCGGTCAGCAGCATGGTCACGGCGCCTGCCAGCACCGGCATCACCGCGATCAGCAGGTAGGCGGTGATCAGCCAGGTCCAGACAAAGAGCGGCATCTTCATCAGGGTCATGCCCGGGGCCCGCATGTTGAGGATCGTGGTCACGATGTTGATCGCGCCCATGATCGAGGAAATCCCCAGGATGTGCACCGCGAAGATGGTCATGTCATAGGAAATCCCGCCCTGCAGGAACAGCGGCGCGTACATGGTCCACCCGCCGGCAAAGGCGCCGCCCGGCACGAACCACTGGCCGATGAGCAGCAGCGCCGCGACCGGCAACAGCCAGAACGACCAGTTGTTCATGCGTGGGAAAGCCATGTCGGGGGCGCCGATCATCATCGGCACCTGCCAGTTGGCGAAGCCCACGAAGGCCGGCATGATCGCGCCGAACACCATGATGAGACCGTGCAGGCTGGTGAGCGCATTGAACACCTCGGGCTCCACCACCTGCAAACCCGGCTGGAACAGTTCCGCGCGGATCACCAGCGCCATCACGCCGCCAACCAGCAGCATGATGAAGGAGAACCACAGGTAAAGCGTGCCGATGTCCTTGTGGTTGGTGGTGGTAATCCAGCGCATCAGGCCGGTCGGATGATCGTGGCCGTGTGCGTGCCCGTGAGCGTGCGTGGCTTCCATGGTTTGCGCCTCCTTAGATTATTTCCGTAAAGCCGTGATTTCGGCCGGCTGCACCATGTCGCCGGTGCTGTTGCCGAGTCCGTTGCGGGCGTAGGTGATCACCGCCGCCAGCTCGATGTCGTTCAGTTGCTTGCCGAATGCCGCCATCGCGGTGCCGGGCTTGCCGTTCATGACGATGTCGATCAAGCCGGCCATCGCACCCGTGGCCACCTGGGAACCGGTCAGCGCCGGGAACGCGCCCGGAATCCCCGCACCGGTGGGCTGATGGCATGCGGCGCAGTTGGCCTGGTAAACCTTCTCACCCTGGGCGGAAAGCTCCGCCAGCGTAAAGGTCTTGGTGGCGTCCAGCGCGACCGCGGCGGTCTTCGCCTTCTTTTCCGCCACCCACTTGTCGTAGTCTTCCTGGGTCTTCACTTCGACCACGATGGGCATGAAACCGTGATCCTTGCCGCAAAGCTCGGCGCAGACGCCACGGTAAACGCCGGGCTTCTTGGCGTGGAACCAGGCGTCCTTCACGTAACCCGGGATGGCGTCCTGCTTGATGCCCAAGGCCGGCACCCACCAGGCGTGGATGACGTCCTGGGCGGTGAGCAGGATGCGGACCTTCTTGTCCACCGGCACCACCATCGCATTGTCGACCTCGAGCAGATAGTGCTCCCCTTTCGCCGCCCGGTTCTCGATCTGCTCCCGGGGGGTGGAGAGAGTGGACAGGAAGCGGATGCCCTCGGTCGGATATTCGTACTCCCACTTCCATTGGTAGCCGGTGACCTTCACTGTCATGTCGGGATTGCTGGCGTCCCGCATGTTGAGAATGGTCTTGGTGGCGGGAATCGCCATGCCGATCAGGATCACGAAGGGGATGATGGTCCAGACGATCTCCACGGTGGTGTTCTCGTGGAAGTGGGCCGGGGCATGGCCCACGGACTTGCGGTGCTTCCAGATCGAATAGAACATGGTGCCGAACACCACCACGAAGATGGCGGCGCACACCCACATGATCAGGATATGGAGATCGTAGATCTCCTGCGCCACCTGGCTTTGCGGCGTCGGAAAATTGTATTTCGACTCCGCCGCCCAGGCCGACGCGGACAGCAGGGCGCCCAACGCGCCGGCTCCAACACTCCTCCAGTTTCTTGTCATGGATTGACCCCTTTAGCTGGTTGATGCGATTGATTCAATGTCTTAACTGTGTTCGCAATTCCTTCGCGAGCGCACGGCGCCGTTCGCTGCTCATGTGCCGCCCGACCTCCACCTGGCGCCCATGGGAGCGCAGGGCCACGTGACATTGTCCACTGCGGTCGGTCTCGATCACCACCTGGACCCAATGCCGATTCAGTTCGTGTTCCTCGATCCGCGCCGCGCTGCGCTGTTCGATCAGCAGGCGGTCACCGCTGATGACGATCTTTTCATAATCGTCCGCGTGCCGATCCAACTCGCGAAACGCCCACACCAGCACCCCGACTTCGAGACCGGCGAAGGGCAACACCAGCCAGGCGCCGAACCACGCGAACGCCAGCGCGATGGCGAAGGTGACCGCAATGAGACAGGCCAGGACTCCTAGCCTCTGAGGGTGGGACAAGGAGCAATTCGGGCGGGCTATTACGAAGTAATCGGCCGACGGCTCTGCTTTGCTGCCTTCCATCCTGCTGCCTTCTACTACGGGCGTTACACGCGCGGTCGTTCTTTTTTGGCGGCAAGTTTACCGACTGCGACATTTTGCCGCAAGCCGAAAAATTCAAATAAATCCTTCAATTCCGCGCAGTTAATTTAATTATGTGACAAAATTATGAAGTGCTTATGATCTCGTTTGGTGCGCGCAGCACCGGGACCACCCGCTCCAGCAGCGCCGCCCCGTCGCACCAAGGCACCACGCCGAGCAGCGGCGCCGCGATGTTCTGCGTAAGGCTGGCAAGATTTTCCTCGAACGCCGTCATGGCGGGATCGATGCGGTTTGCCACCCAGCCCGCGAGGGCGAGCCCGCGTCGCTCGATGGCCTCCACCGTCAGCAGCGCGTGGTTGAGACAGCCGAGCCGCATCCCCACCACCAGCACCAGCGGCAGGCCCAAACGCGCGGCGAGATCCGCCATGTTCGCATGGTCGTTGAGTGGCACCAGCAAGCCCCCTGCGCCTTCCACGATCACCCACTCGGCCTGCGCCGCGATGTGGCGAAAGCCCTCCTCGATGCGTGCAAGGTCGATGACCACGCCCGCCTGTGCGGCGGCGATGTGCGGTGCGATCGGCGACACAAACGCATACGGATTGATTTGGGCAACCGGCAGCGCCACGTTCGCCGCCGCCTGCAAGGCCAGTGCATCCTCGTTGCACCAACCCTCCGGGCACGGCTCGCAGCCCGCGGCCACCGGCTTCATGCCCGCGACGCGCAGGCCTTGGCCCGCGAGCCGGCGTAGCAGCGCGCACGCCACCACGGTCTTGCCCACGCCGGTGTCGGTGCCGACCACGAAGTAGCCGCGCGCGCTCATCGCAACCCCGCCTTGCGCGAGTGGATTTTCATTTCGATGATCTGGCGCCCGTCGGCCAGCCGCGCCTGCTTGCGCTCCCCCACCCAGGCGTGACCGTAGACCACCTCGAAGGTAGCAGGCAGGCGGCCTTCGCGGCGAAATTTCTCGTAGTTGGCCGCCATCGTCTGCCAGCGGGCACGGCCCATCAGGCCACGGCCCCGCGCGACCGTGACGTTGTGGGCGCCGATCGCCTTCAGTTCGGCAAGCAGGGCGCGCAGGTCCGGATAGGTCAGGGTGATGAACTCCATGTCCATCACCGGCGTGGCGAATCCGGCGTAGGTCAGCATGTCGCCGAGGTCATGCATGTCGACGAAGCGGTTGACGTGGGTATGGCCGTCGATGCCCGAAAAGGCCTGGCGCAGCTCCTTCAGGGTATCGGGACCGAAGGTGCTGAACATCAGGAGCCCGCCTGGCGCCAGCACGCGGTAGAACTCGGCGAAGGTTCGCTCCAGGTCGTTGCACCATTGCAACGTGAGGTTGGACCAGAGCAGGTTCACGCACGAAGGTTTCAGCGGCAGGCCTTCCACGTCGGCGCAGACGAGACGCGGCGGCACAACGCCGGGCAGCGGCAGCATGCGCCGCCACCAGGGCAGGCGCGCGCGGGCACGCTCGAGCATCGCCAGGGCCAGATCCAACTCGATGATTTCGGCGCGGCTGTATCGCCGCCGTAGCAGCGCCCCGCCCGTGCCGGTACCGCAGCCGGCATCGAGAATGCGCGCCGGGTCGAGCTTCATGTAATCCAGGCGTTCGAACATGCGGTGGGCCACCTCGCGCTGCAGCACCGCCGCCTGGTCGTAGCTCGCCGCCGCGCGCTCGAAGGCCTGGCGCACCTGGCGCTTGTCCACCTGCACCTTGAGTTCGGGCGGGCGTTGCTCAGGCATGCAGGAAGCGCTCCATGGCTGCGACGGTTTCCGCACGGTGCGACAGGAAGGGCGCGTGGGCACTGCCGCGCACCCGCGCCAGCGCGGCGCCGGGAATCGCCCGGGCCAGCCATTCACCGGCGGACGGCGGCGTCAGGGCATCGCGCTCGCCATGGATCACCAGGGTCGGCTGCGTGATGCCGCTCACCTCGTCCCGCAGATCGAGATCGTGGAGGATGGCGAGGCCGTCGCGCAAGGCCGCCAGCGAAGGCTCGCCGCGCTCGAACAGCTTCGCCCGCAGCGCGGCGATCACCTCCCGCGCGTCGTCGCCGCTTCTCGCCTGCAGGGAGAGGAAGCGCTTCAGCGTGCCCCCGTAGTCCTGCTCCAGGCTGCGCGCGAATTCCCGCAGGGTCGCGTCGTCCACGCCATGGGGCCAGTCCGGCCGCTGGCGAAAGCAGGGCGTGGTGCCGAGCAGAATCAACTTGTCCACCCGCTGCGGAAAATCCAGCGCCAGGCGCAGCGCGACCTGCCCGCCCAGGGACCAGCCGCAAACGTGGGCGCGCGGGGGCATCACCTCGGCCACCGCAGCCGCGAGTCCGGCCAAGGTATAAGGTTCGCGATGCGTGCTGGCACCGTAGCCCGGCAGATCGAGCACGTGCAGGCGAAACTTCTGCGCCAGCGGCTCGCGCACCCCGTCCCAGATGCCGCCGTGCATGCCCCAGCCGTGCAGCAGCACGAGATCGGGGCCGTGGCCTGTTGTTTCAATAAAAAGCATAAAAGCATTCAACGCTGAGGTCGCGGAGGACGCAGAGGGTTCCCGAGGGTTTACTCAGCGCCCTCCGCGCCCTCCGCGTTTCAAGCTTTTCATTCAACGTCACTCAACACCTCGCACAGCCGCCGCACATCATCCTTGCTGTGCGCCGCCGACAGGGAGATGCGCAGGCGCGCTTGGCCCTTGGGCACGGTGGGCGGGCGGATCGCCGGTACCAGGATGCCCTGCTCGCGCAGGGCTTCCGCCAGGTCCACCGCTTCCTGGTTGCCGCCGACGATCAGCGGCTGGATCGGCGTGTCGGAGGGCAGCAGCCGCCAGCGGCCACTCTTGAGGTGCGACTTGAGCTGCGCGACCCGTTCGCGCAGATGCGCGCGGCGCCAGCCTTCCTCGCGGAACAGATGCAGGCTGGCCAGCAGCGCCGTGGCCAGCATGGGCGGAAACGCCGTGGTGTAGATGTAGGTGCGCGCGCGCTGGATGAGCGTCTGGATCAGGTCGTCGCTGCCGGCGACGAAGGCGCCGAACACGCCGGCCGCCTTGCCCAGGGTGGCCATGTAGATGATGCGCGGCGAGGCGACATTGAAGTGTTCGAGGATGCCGCGCCCGTGGTCCCCCAGTACGCCGAAGCCGTGGGCGTCATCCAGCATCAGGTAGGCGTCGTAGCGCTCGCACAGGGCCAGCAGTTGCGGCACCGGTGCGATGTCGCCGTCCATGCTGAACACCGCGTCGGTCACCACCAGCTTGCGCCGGCCTTTGGAACTGGCCAGGGTCTGTTCCAGATGCGCCAGATCCAGATGCGTGTAGCGCAGGAACTGCGCGCGCGAGATCAGCGCGGCATCGTTGAGCGAGGCATGGTTGAGCTTGTCCGCCAGCACCACATCGTTGCGGCCGAGCAGGGCGGAGACGATGCCGAGGTTGGCCATGTAGCCGGTGGAGAACAAGAGCGCCTGCGGCAGACCGAGGAACTCCGCGAGGGCCAGTTCAAGTTTGTGGTGCGCCTCGGAGTGGCCGACGATGAGATGCGACGCGCCCGCCCCCACGCCGTACTGCGTGGCGCCGCGGCAGGCGGCATCGACCAGCGCGGGGTGGCTTGCGAGGCCAAGATAATCGTTGCTGCAGAAGGCGAGATAGTCGCGGCCGTCGACCTGGACGTGGGCGCCCTGGGCGCTTTCCAGGATGCGGCGGTGGCGCAGCAGGCCCTGGGCTTCCAGTTCGTGCAGATCGTCGTGGAGATCGGGAAAGGGCATGAATGGGTTCACCACAAAAATGCATCGCACGCAGAGGTCGCGGAGGTTCGCAGAGGAAACCCTCCGCGTCCTCAGCGCCCTCCGCGTTTCAAGCTTTTGACTCTAACCAGCCAGATACGGCCCATCCGCGCCCATGGGCCGCATGCCCAGCTTTTCCAGCAGCGCCATGTCGCGCGCCGCTTCCGGATTGCCGGTGGTCAGCAGCTTGTCGCCGTAGAAGATCGAATTGGCGCCGGCGAGGAAACACAGGGCCTGGGTCGATTCCGACATCTGCTGGCGGCCGGCGGAAAGCCGCACGAAACTCCTGGGCAAGGCAATCCGCGCCACCGCGATGGTGCGCACGAACTCCAGCGGATCCAGCGCCTCGGTGCCATACAGCGGCGTGCCTTCGACCTGCACCAGCATATTGATTGGCACCGACTCCGGCTGCGGATCGAGGTTGGCGATCTGGGCGATCAGGCCCGCGCGCTGGGCGCGCGACTCGCCCATGCCGACGATGCCGCCGCAGCACACGTGCAGGCCGGCCTGGCGCACGCGCTCGAGGGTGTCGAGCCGGTCCTGGTAGTCGCGGGTGGTGATGATCTCGCCGTAGAACTCGGGCGCGGTGTCCAGGTTGTGGTTGTAGTAGTCGAGACCGACGGCCTTGAGTTTTTCCGCCTGGCCTTCGCGCAACATGCCGGCGGTGAGGCAGGTCTCCAGGCCCAGGGCCTTCACCGCCTTGATCATCTCGAACACCGGCTCCAGGTCCCGGTCCTTGGGGCTACGCCAGGCCGCCCCCATGCAGAAGCGCGTGGCGCCATTTCGCCTGGCAGCCTCAGCCGCGGCAATGACCTCCTCCAGTTTCAGCATGGGCTGGTTCTCGACGCCCGCGTGGTGCCGCGCCGACTGGGGGCAATAACCACAGTCCTCGGGGCAGCCCCCGGTCTTGATCGACAGCAAGGTTGAGAGCTGCACCACATTGGGATCGAAGTGCGCGCGGTGCACGCACTGGGCACGATGCAACAGGTCGTTGAACGGCAGCGCGAACAGCGCCTCGATGTCGGCCGCACTCCAGCGGGCGGGCGCGGCCGCGACGACCCCTGGGATGGCTTCACTCATTGACCGGCACCTCCAGCACCATGTCCTTCCATTCCTCGCGCCGGGCCCGCAGAATCTCCCAGATCGCGCTGGGGATGAGCGTCACGGCCAGGAGCGCCCAAATGACGAGCACCCCCCTCAGGCCGCCGAGCCAGCTCACGATGGGCTGACCGAAAATCACCATCGCGCCCGCCATGCCGTAGAAGCGGTAGCCGGCTCGGCGGGTGTATTGCGCCACCCGCGCATCCGGATGGTGGGCATTGGCGGCGTAGACGAACATGGAGGCCCCGGTCCAGATCAAGAGCAGGGGGATCGGGATCAGCACCGCGACGATGGTGCCAATGTTGAAAATCTGCGCGGAAAAACGACAGCGCTCCGCGGAAAGAACCCGGCGTACTTTCACGGTGCAAACGGCTGTGAATGACTAAAATATGGAATCATAAAGGCTTTGCCCCATCATGCCAAATCTGCTCCGCCATCGCTTGAACGATTGCATCAATTTTGTGCGGACCTGGATGCGGCCCGACTGCGTCCTGTGCGGGGGCCTTGCCGACGGCACCATGCTGTGTGCACCCTGCCTCGCAAGCCTGCCCCGCGCGTCCGTCGCGGCCTGTCCGCGCTGCGGCGTGCCGAGCGGTGGCGCCCTTTGTGGTGCCTGTCTCAGGGACCCGCCGGCCTTTGACCGCACGGTCGCGGCCCTTGTGTATGAGTTTCCCGTGGACAAACTGGTGCAGGCGCTCAAATACGGGCAGCGGCTCGCCCTCGCGCGTCTGCTCGGGCTCCTGCTGGCGGAGAGGGTGGCGGGCGCGCCACGCCCGGACGTGCTGATCCCCATGCCCTTGCACCCCGCCCGGCTGGCCGAACGGGGCTTCAACCAGGCGCTCGAAATCGGCCGCGTCCTGAGTCGGCGCCTCGGTCTGCCGCTCAAACCCACGCTCGCCGCTCGCCAGCGCGACACCGCCGTGCAGGCCGCCTTGCCGCTCAATGCGCGCCGGCGCAACGTCAAGGGGGCATTTGTCTGCACGACCGGAGTGCGCGAGCGCCACGTGGCGCTGGTGGACGACGTCATGACCAGCGGCGCCACGGTGAACGAACTCGCCCAGGCCGCGCGCGCCGCGGGCGCGCGCGAAGTAAGCGTGTGGGTGGTGGCGCGCGCCTTGCCTCAGCGGTGAGCGCCATGGACGCCGAAGCCATGGAAGCCCGGGTCACCGCCTTGTGCGAGCTCGGCTGCGTGCGGGTGCGCGAGGTGATCGCGGCCCTGGAAACCGGCGAGATTCCGGCGGAACTAAAGGATCTGGATCAGGCCGACCGCGCCGTCCTGCTGGCGGCACTGAAAGACATCATGGCCGTGTACGACGCCCGGTGATCACCAGTGCAGCGCGCGCATGCGCGCGGTCTTTTTCTGCTGGTGATCCTGCATGCGGCTCACCACGTCGTCCAGCACCGCGATGGCGTCGAGCACGAAGGGACCCTTGTTGAGCATCACGCATTCGGCACGCTCCGACATGGCCGCGTCGGTGATCTCCGCGCGCGAGGGGAGGTGCTGTTTCACCAGACCCTCCAGCACCTGGGTCGCCCACACCACCGGCACATGGGCCGCTTCCGCCAGCCACAGGATCTCCTCCTGGATTTCCGCCAGGCGTTCGTAGCCGATCTCCACCGCGAGATCGCCCCGCGCGATCATGATGCCGAAGGGATGGCAGCCGGCCCCGCGAATGATGATGTCCGGCAGATTGCGCAACGCGCTCTGGGTCTCGATCTTGGCGATGATGCCGATGCGGCCCGCCTCGCGCGCGGCCAGCTCGCCGAGCAGCCGGTCCATGTCCTCGGGGGTGTTGACGAAGGAATAGCCGATGATGTCGGCGTGTCTGACCGCGAAATCCAGATCCATCAGGTCGTCGTCGGTCAAGGCCGGCAGCGCAAGCTTGCTATCGGGAAAGTTGAGCCCCTTCTCCGGCTTGAGCTTCTCCCCTTCCGGCCGCGCATGGGTGATGCGCACCAGGGCGCCATGCTCGTCCACGCTTTCGATGCGGCCGCCGATGCGGCCATCGTCGATCCACACCCGCTCGCCCGCCTCCAGGAAGTCGAATACCGTCGCCGGCAGGCAGCCGATGTGGGCCGGCGCCGTGGCTTCGGCGCCGGCGAGCGCCGGGCCGCCCGGCACGGGCTCGCGCGTGAGCTGCAGATAGTCGCCCTGGTGCAAGCGGATGTCCATGGGGGCCGCCGCGATCGGCCCGCAGGCCACCGTGACCGCCTGGCCCCCGGCGTGCGGGTGCCAGGTGAGCTCCGTGCCCGGCACCAAATAGGCCCCAGCTTCGCCCAGCGCCAGCACCTCGTTCTCGGACAGGCGTGCCTTCACCTGCAGTTCCCGGTGGCGGCCGCGCAAATCCGTGAAGGCGATGCGATCGCCGGGCGAAAGATGGGCGAGCCAGGCCCGGTCCACCGCGATGCGGGCCGGCGCCTGGCGTCCCAGACCGTCGCGCTCCGCGTTGCGGCCCGGCGCGCCGCTCCCGTCGAGCACCACGCTCACCGCCTGGGTCAGCCGCCCCTGGGCGTCCCGCTTGGGCTTGAGGTGGACGACTGCGGGCCCTGGGGTGACCGGTCCGGTGCGGAACTTCGGCCCCGCCAGATCCATCAGGATCTTGCACGGCCGGCCCGTTTCCTTGGCGGCCTCACGGATGTTGTGCACCATGCTCGCCCAGGCCCGCTGGTCGTCGTGAGCGCAGTTGATGCGCGCACAGTTCATGCCGCGCAACACGAGCTCGCGCACGAACACATAGTCCACCGCCGCTTCGCTTGGCAAGGTCACCATGATGCGCGCCCAGCGCCGTGGCGGCGGCGGACCGAACAGGGCATTGGCATGGCGCACCAGGGGCTCGTTGGCTGCGTCCTCGCTGGCCTGGGCGCGCACCAGCCGACCGCGCTCCAGCGGTTGGCCCAGCATCAGCTTCAATGCCTGGATCACGGCATCCAGGGTGGGCAGCACGTGGGCCTCACTGCGCCCCAGCGAGGACAGCCCGAAAGCCGCGAGGCGCGCCTGAAGCTCCCGCACGTCGCGGCGGCGCATGGCGATGTAAGCAGCGAGATTGTTGGCGCTGGGGAGGTAGCTGCGCTCGCAGATGTACGGGCGCCATGCCTTCATGATTTCGCGCTGCTCGCGCGCGACCGCACTGCGCAGGCCTTGCAGTTCCTGCAACAGGGGAGCCAATTCGGCAGTCGGCGCCGCGATGGTTTCGGCCTCCACTGGCGTTCCTGCGGCTTGACGGTTGGGCCTGTCAGGCTAGCGTGGATGTGTGACAGTTAAATGACAGTCACGCGCTACTCCACGTCCTCGAGATGCGAACGCAGCGGAAGCTGGACCAGAACCAGCCCCAGGACGGTGAGCATGATCACCGCCGCCATCTCCAGCGTGAAGCCGCCGTGCTGCAACTGCGCCGTCGGCACCGTGAGCGCGGTGCCGGCTGCCGGTGGGTGCGTACTGCGGGAAAGCTGCATCAGCAGGATGGACAATCCTACCGACACCGCATAGGGCACCGCCTCCGGCACCACCCCCGGGACGATGAGGGGAACCGCCAGCAGGCCCGCCGCAAGGCCCATCAGATGGCCCATGAACGTGTTCCAGACGCGCGAGGCGCGACTGCCGGGAGAGGCGAACAGAAGAAAGGCGGTACTCGCCACCGAGGTGGAGGCAACGATGGCCGACGCGCCCAGGCTCATGAGCTGCATCACTACCAGGGACGCCAGCGTCGCCATGACACTGGGCAGAAGCCAGCGCTTCACCGGGGCACCGCCACCTGAGCCATGCGCGCCTCGATGATCGCGGCGCGGCGCGCGAGGTAGGGAGAGCCGGGACGCTTCTCATAGAAGCGCGGGCGCGGCACCATGGCCGCGAGCCGCGCCGCCTGGGACGGCGTCAGGGCGGCCGCGCTGGTGCGGTAGTAATGGCGCGCCGCGGCCTCGGCGCCATACACGCCCTCGCCCCATTCGATCACGTTGAGATAGATTTCAAGGATACGGCGCTTCGTCATCAGCTTTTCGAGCATCAGGGTAATGACGGCTTCCTGGGCCTTGCGCAGATAGGAGCGTTCTCCCGAGAGGAACAGATTCTTCGCCAGCTGCTGGGTGATGGTGGAACCGCCCGCCACCACCTTGCCTTTGCGGGTGTTCTTTTGCAGCGCCTTTTCGATGCCTTCCAGATCGAATCCCTCGTGCTCGAGGAATTTCGCGTCCTCGGCGGCGACGATGGCGCGCTTGAGGTGGATGGAGATGTTCTCGTAAGGCACCCACTTGTACTTGAGCTCGGCATCCGCGCCCATCTTCTCCTGCAGCGTCGCCAGGCGCCGCTCCATGAAGGCGGTCGTCGCCGGGTTGTGCTCCACATACCACCACACCTGCAGGAAAAACCACAGTTGCACCATCAACACGAGCCCGAGGGCGACGAGGAGGCCACGCCAAAGCCAGCGCCACATGGTCTTCAGCATGGCCGATTCACGTCGCCCGGGTTCGATCCGTACCGCCTGGTGAGACCGGCCCGATCGAGCATGGGCGCTTGTCGGATTGTTTTACACATGTTGCGTTGCAGGGTTTTCCAGCAAGCCGCGTCTTGGAATTTTGTCGTTTTCAAACCGAGCATCACCGTATCCATGAGGCGCGTGGCGCAGCTCGTGCTCATCTCCAGCATGCCGGACAGCCCGAGATCCGATCCGGCCGAAGCGGCGATGGCCTACGCTTTGCGCAGCGTCTCGATCACCGGCGCGGTTTGGGGCCGCACCCCGCGCCAAAGGAAAAACGCCTCGGCCGCCTGCTCGACCAGCATGCCCAGCCCGTCCGCGAGACGCGCCGCGCCCTGGGCCTCGGCGAACGCCAGAAAGGGCGTGAGGCCCTTGCCGTACATCATGTCGTAGGCGAGCGCGCCGGGGGCGAAGATGTCGGGCGGCAACGGCGGCAGCGCATTGTCGAGGCTGGCGGACGTGGCATTGATCACCAGGTCGAAGCGCGCATAGCCGATCTCCTCGTAGCCGCCGCCCCGCACCGGCCCATGGCTGGAAAAAACCCGCGCCAGCTGCGCGGCCCGGGCGGCGGTGCGGTTGGCGATCACCACTTCGGCGGGCCGTGCCGCGATAAGCGGCCCCAGCACTCCACGCGCCGCGCCCCCAGCGCCGAGCAGCAGGATGCGCCTGCGCTCGAGGGGGAAGGCGAGATTGTGGACGATGTCGCGGGTGAGGCCGACCCCGTCGGTGTTGTCCCCCAGCACGCGGTCGCCGTCGAATTTGATGGTATTCACCGCCTGCGCGACCCGCGCGCGCTCCGTGAGATCGTTGACGTAGCGAAACGCCTGCTCCTTGAAGGGCACCGTGACGTTCACGCCGCGCCCGCCGTTCAGATGGAAACTGGTGACGACGGCGTCGAAACCGTCGAGCGGCGCGAGCAGCGCTTCGTAAATGATGTCCTGTTGCGTCTGGCGCGCAAACGCGGCATGGATGGCGGGCGACTTGCTGTGGGCAATGGGATTGCCGATGACGGCGTAACGGTCGGGCATCGGAAAAAAGTCTCAGGTTGCGCGTCACGATGGCGGTCGAGACTGCTGCATTCTATCGCCGCGCCCAGGCCTTGTAACGAGCCAGCCGGGCGAATCAACTCTGCGTCCACGGCAGGCCGGCTTTTTTCCAGCCGTTGACCGTACGCTGCTGGGTCAGCTTGTCGCGGTCGCCCTCGAAGCCCTCCAGAACATTGAAACATTCGGCAAAACCTGCCTGCGACGCCGCTTCCGCGGCCTTGTGGGAGCGCCCGCCGCTGCGGCAGATGAACATCAAAAGCGCCTCCGGATCCGCGACCTGGCGCAGCTGCTGCAGGAAATACGGATTCGGGTGCCAGCCGGGATAGGTCTGCCATTCCACCAGGAGCGCGCCGGGAATGGTGCCCACCAGATCCCATTCTGCACGGGAACGCACGTCCACGAGCCGAGCCTGGGGCGCAAGGCGCAGCACCTCGTACGCCTCCACAGGCGTCAACGCGCCCTGATAGGGCAGATTCGCCTGGCGCGCGCGCAGTTGGGCGCGCGCCAGGATCTCGCTCAACATGGCCATTGCCTCCGGCACAATTCCACTAGAATCGCAGTATAGCAACCCCCGCTTTACGCCCGATGCACGTGCACGCGCACAGTCACACCCGCTTCCACGCAGCGCAGAAGTCGACCTGGATCAGCGTCGGCGTCAACGTGCTGCTCACCGTGCTGCAGATCGTCATCGGCATCTTCGGCAAGTCCCAGGCCCTGATCGCGGACGGCCTGCATTCCCTCTCCGATCTACTCTCCGACTTCCTGGTGCTGTGGGCCAATCGCGCCAGCAGCCGCGCCGCCGACGCCACCCATCCTTACGGCCATGCGCGCATCGAAACCGCTGCCACGCTGGCGCTCGGCATCGCCCTCACCCTGCTCGGTTTGGCGCTGCTCTGGGGTGCCGGCATAAAGCTGCAGGATCCGGCAGCCATGGGCGCCGTGCATGTGGCGACCCTGTACATCGCCCTCTTCACCCTGGTCGCGAAGGAGCTGCTCTACCGCTATCTGATGGCGGTGGCCAAGCGCGTCAAGTCGAAGCTGCTCGCCGCCAACGCCTGGCACTCGCGCTCCGATGCCGCCTCCTCCCTGGTGGTGGTAGTCGGCATCGGCGGCAACCTCCTCGGCTTTCATTTCCTTGATCTGGTGGCGGCACTGATCGTGGCCTTTCTGATCGCGCGCATGGGCGTGAAGATGGCCTGGGAGGCCATGTCGGAGCTGATCGACACCGGGCTGGACGAGGCGGCGCTCGCAACGATCCGGGAGGCGATCCTGAACACGCCTGGGGTGCTCGGCCTGCACGAGCTGCGCACGCGCAGGATGGGCAATCAGGCCCTGGTGGACGCGCACATTCTGGTGGACCCGCGCATCAGTGTCTCCGAGGGGCATTACATCGCCGAGGCGGCGCGCAGGCGCGTGCTGGACAACGCCGAGGTGCTGGACGTGATGGTGCACATCGATCCCGAAGACGACGCGGTGACCACTCCCTCCGCCCACCTGCCCGGGCGGGACGCGCTGCTCGCCGAATTGAAGGCGCGCCTGGGCGATCAGATGCCGGAGCCGGAGCGCGTGGTGCTGCACTATCTCGACGGCAAGGTGGAGGCGGAAATGTATCTGCCGGCCGCCTTCTGTGCCGACCCAGGCAGGTTTGACGCCCTGAAGGCCGCCATGAACGCCCTGGTTGCGCAGGATGGAGTGTTCCGTTCGGTGCATCTGCACCGGGGTTCGCACTGATCCGGTGCATATGGATGCCCGCATGCACCAAAATGGTTCAGTGCGCGGTGCTGTCGCCGCTTAGCGGCTTGTGGCACAATCGATTTTTTCCGTTGCGCGGATGGCACGAAAGCTGCTTTTCGGCCTTCGAGTCTGGATTTTCCAAACTTCCAATCAATTACTTATCTTCAAGGAGAGTTGAGTCATGGCGGTCGCCGACGTAATGAAGATGTTGAAGGACAACGAGGTCAAGTTCGTTGATCTGCGCTTCACCGATACCCGGGGCAAGGAACAGCACGTGTCGGTGCCGGCCCATCACTTCACCGAGGACAAGTTCGAGCACGGTCACCCCTTCGACGGCTCCTCCATCGCGGGCTGGAAGGGCATCCAGGCCTCCGACATGATCCTGATGCCGGACCCGGACACCGCCAACATGGACCCCTTCTTCGAGGAACCCACGCTGATCCTCACCTGCGACGTGATCGAGCCCTCCGACATGAAAGGTTACGACCGTGACCCGCGTTCGATCGCCAAGCGGGCCGAGGCTTACCTCAAGTCCACCGGCATCGCCGACACTGCCTATTTCGGTCCAGAGCCCGAGTTTTTCATCCTCGATTCCGTGACCTGGCACGCGGACATGTCGGGCTGCCACGTGAACATCGAATCCGAAGAGGCCGCCTGGTCCTCCAAGAAGCAGACCGAGGTGGGCAACATGGGTCATCGGCCCGCCGTCAAGGGCGGCTATTTCCCCGTCCCCCCCGTGGACTCTCTCCAGGACATCCGCTCCGCCATGTGCCTTGCGCTGATGGAAATGGGCGTGGACGTGGAGGTCCACCACCATGAAGTGGCCACCGCCGGCCAGTGCGAAATCGGCACCCGCTTCAACACCCTGGTCAAGCGCGCCGACTGGAACCAAAGGCTCAAGTATGTGGTGCACAACGTGGCGCACCAGTATGGCAAGACCGCAACCTTCATGCCCAAGCCCATCGTGGGCGACAACGGCTCCGGCATGCACTGCCACCAGTCCCTGTGGAAGGGTGGCGAAAACCTCTTCGCGGGCAACGGCTACGGCGGCCTGTCGGAACTCGCCCTGTACTACATCGGCGGCATCATCAAGCACGCCAAGGCGCTCAACGCCATCACCAACCCGGGCACCAACTCCTACAAGCGCCTGGTGCCCGGCTTCGAAGCACCGGTGATGCTGGCCTACTCGGCGCGCAACCGCTCCGCCTCCATCCGCATCCCGCACGTGGCGAACCCCAAGGCGCGCCGCATCGAGGTGCGCTTCCCCGACCCGCTGGCCAACCCCTACCTGGCATTTTCCGCAATGATGTTGGCGGGCCTGGACGGCATCCAGAACAAGATCCACCCGGGCGATGCCATGGACAAGAACCTGTACGACCTGCCGCCGGAAGAGGAAAAGAACATTCCCAAGGTGTGCCATTCCCTGGAGATGGCCCTGGAGCACCTGGACCGGGATCGGGAGTTCCTCACCCGCGGCGGTGTGTTCTCCAACGACATGCTCGACGCCTACATCGAACTGAAGCTGGAGGAAGTCACCCGCTTCCGCATGACCACCCATCCGGTGGAGTTCGACATGTACTACAGCCTGTAGGCGCGGCTACGTCCAACATCTTCCGAGGGCGGGTTTCACCCCGCCCTTTTTCGTTCCGGCGGCGGTGAACTTTTGGTTAAACGCCCCCCTCGAACTGCTTGAATTCTCAAGCCTTGCATTGCGCCGCCGATGTAGCTGGCATAAACTCGGTCAAGTCCATGTGCGCCTCTCGAATTCATCTGCCCTGCATGCTTGCCGCTGCGCTGGCCCTGGCGTCGGCATCCGCCCTCGCCCAGCACATCTACAAGCACGTGGACGAGCAGGGCCGCGTCACCTATTCGAACGAGCCCATCAAGGGCGGCAAGAAGGTGGACCTGCCTGAAATCTCCACCGTGCCCATGCCCAGGCCGAGCACGGAGAAGTCGGGGCCACCCGCCCCGAGCGAGCGCGACAAGCGCCTGCAGGCGGTACGCGAGGAAATCAGCAGGGAAGAAAAGGCCCTGGCCGACTCCCGCCAGGCGCTCAAAGAGGGCGAGGAAAAGCCCGAGGTATGGCGGCGACAGGTCGGCACCGACAAGGACGGCAAGCCGATTTTTCAGACCGGCCGCAACGTGGCCGCGTACGAGGAAAAAATGCGCGCCCTGAAGGAAGAAGTGGCCTTGCACGAGAAACGGCTGGAAGCCCTCAAGAGCGAGCTCGCAGAGCTGGAAAAACCGCAGGCCGCGCCGCCGGCCCCAGGTAAGCGATGAAGCGGTTGGTGCTGGGCGGTCTCGTGACCCTGGCGCTGGCCGCGGGCCCGGCAGGCGCCGAGATCTACAAGTACGTGGACGACGAGGGTCGCGTCACCTATACCAACGTGCCAAGAAAGGGCGCGAAAAAGCTCGACATCGAGGTCGGCAGCGCGCCGAAATCCCGCAGCAACCCGGGCCCGGCGAATTTCCCCAGGGTGGACAGCCAGACCCAGCGCGCCCGTGACGACATGCGCCGCAAGATCCTGCAAGACGAGCTGGCGAGTGAGGAAAAATCCCTGGCAGACGCCCGGCTCGCGCTGAAGGAGGGCGAAGCGACCCGCCTGCCGGATGAGGCGCGTAACCCGCAGAAATACCAGGACCGCATCCAGCGCCTCCGGGAGACCGTGGCCCGCCACGAACGCAACATCGCCGCCCTGAAAAAAGAGCTCGCGGGCCTCCGTTAGCGCCCGCCCTGCGGCCTTGGCTGGCGCGTTTATTGCTAAATTCCTGCCGTAGCTTTCGGATCGACCCGTGAGACATCCCAACCACCCCGGGCTCGAGCAGCTCGCCACTCCCGTGCTCCTGCTCGATCGTGAGTTTCGCGTGCGTTACGCCAATCCGGCGGCGGAAAATTTGTTCGAATTCAGTGCCAAGACCACCCTCGGAACGCCCGTGAAGGCGATCTTCGTCGAAACCGGCGGACTCATCGCCACCACCGAAGCTGCCCTGGCCAGCGGCACCAGCTTCACCGAGCACGAGCTGAAACTGGCGACGGCCAGTCACAGCTATCAGGTGAGCGTGACGGCCACACCTCTGTTGGATCCCGAAGTGCGCCTGCTGCTGGAATTCCACGTGATCGACAAGCACCTCAAGGCGGCGCGCGAAGAGCGCATGCAACTGCAGCAGGAATTCAACCGCGAGCTGCTGCGCAATCTGGCACACGAGATCAAGAATCCCCTGGGCGGTATCCGCGGTGCGGCGCAGTTGCTCGATCACGAGCTGCCCAAACCCCATCTGCGGGAATATACGCAGGTGATCATGAAAGAGGCGGACCGGCTGCAATCACTCATGGACCGTCTGCTGGCGCCGAACCGCCCGACCAAGTTTTCCCCCGTCAACGTGCACGAGGTGCTAGAGCGCGTGCGCAGCCTGATCCTCGCCGAGTATCCCGAGGGGCTGGTCATCCGCCGCGACTACGACGTCAGCCTGCCGGAACTCATGGCCGGTCACGAGCAGTTGATCCAGATCCTGCTCAACGTCGCACGCAACGCCGCCCAGGCCATGCAGGGGCGCGGCGAGATCGTGTTCCGCACCCGTGCCGCGCGCCGCATCACCATCGGCAAGAAGACCCATCGGCTTGCTGTCGAAATCAAGATCATCGACAACGGGCCGGGCATCCCGCCGGCGCTGCGCGAGAAGATTTTCTATCCGCTCTTCACGAGCAAGGACGAAGGCACGGGGCTCGGCCTCACCATTGCGCAGACCTACGTGAGCCAGCACGGCGGCAGCATCGATTGCGAGAGCCAACCCGGCCAGACGGTGTTCACCATCCTGCTCCCCTACTCCAACGGCGACGGACATTAGACCCATGACCGAGATGCAACCGATCTGGATCGTCGATGACGACCGCTCCATCCGCTGGGTGCTGGAAAAGGCCCTGACGCGGGAGAACCTGCCGTTCAAATCGTTCGGTTCCGCGAAGGAAGCCATCGCCGAGCTCGAACGTGGCACCCCGCAGGTGGTGGTGAGCGACATTCGCATGCCGGGCGGCTCCGGGCTCGACCTGCTGCAGACAATCAAGGAGCGCGCCCCCAACGTCCCGGTGATCATCATGACCGCCTACTCGGATCTGGACAGTGCCGTACAGGCCTTCCAGGGTGGCGCTTTCGAGTACCTGCCCAAACCTTTCGACGTCGACCACGCCGTGGACCTGATCCGCCGCGCACTCGACGAAAGCCTGCGCGGCCAGCAGGTGACGGAGACCGCGGAAGCGGTGCCGGAAATCCTCGGTCAGGCACCGGCCATGCAGGAAGTGTTCCGCGCCATCGGGCGACTCGCCGCTTCCAACGCCACGGTGCTCATCACGGGCGAATCCGGCACCGGCAAGGAGCTGGTGGCACGCGCCCTGCACCGGCACAGCCCGCGCCGCGACAAACCGTTCATCGCGCTCAACACCGCGGCGATCCCCAAGGATCTGCTGGAATCCGAACTGTTCGGGCACGAACGCGGTGCGTTCACCGGCGCACAGACCATGCGTCGGGGGCGCTTCGAGCAGGCCGACGGCGGCACCCTGTTCCTGGACGAGATCGGCGACATGCCGCCGGATCTGCAAACGCGCTTGCTGCGTGTACTCGCCGACGGCCAGTTCTACCGCGTCGGTGGACACCAGCCGATCAAGGTGAACGTGCGCGTGATCGCGGCCACGCATCAGAACCTGGAAGAACGGGTGAAGCAAGGCTTGTTTCGCGAGGATCTGTTCCACCGTCTGAACGTCATCCGCCTGCGCCTGCCACCTCTGCGCGAACGGCGCGAGGACATTCCGCTTCTGACCCGCCATTTCCTCGCCAGGAGCGCTGCCCAACTCGGCGTCGAGCCCAAGCGCCTGACCGATGCGGCGTTGAAATACCTGCAGTCGCTGGACTGGACCGGTAACGTGCGGCAACTCGAGAATCTCTGCCACTGGGTCACGGTGATGGCACCTGGGCAGACCGTGGAAGTGGCGGATCTGCCGCCCGAAGTGAAACAGGAGCCGGCGGCCGGTGCCGCGCGCGACTGGGTCACCGCGCTGGAACGCGAAGTGGAGAGCAAGCTCGGGCGTGGCGAAACCGGCATCATCGACGGCCTGACGCGCGAGTTCGAGAAGGCCTGCATCATCAAGGCACTGCAGCACACCGGCGGACGCCGCATCGAGGCCGCACAGCTTTTGGGCCTGGGACGCAATACGCTCACGCGCAAGATCCAGGAGCTCTGCATCGACGACCACCGGCATGAAGATCGGGATACCTAGCCCCGCGCCGCCTCCGCGCGCAGGCGCCGCAGCTCCGCCAGACACAGGTGGGTGAACGCCAGGCCAATGTAGACCGGCATAAACAGGTTCAGCACCGGCACGTAGTGCACCAGACCCAGCAAACCGCCGAGCACGAACAGCCGCCCCCGGCTACGCTCGATGACTTGCACATACTCATCTGCGCTCGCATGTTCCGCCAGCGCATCGTAGCGAAACAATCGCTGGTTCAGCCAAGCCGCCAGCAGGGCCGGCGCCAAGAACACACCCAAGGGCAGCAGCCACAGCGGCAAGGTGAGGATCCAGCCGGCGACGAAGGCGCTCACCGCCACCACGCCGTTCCACACGCTGCCGGCGAACGTGCCGCCGCGCTTTTTCTCCAGCTCCGGGTAGTCACGCGTGGCGACGAAGCCGACGATCAGCGGCATGGCGAAGAGCGCCGTGATCAGCAAGGCGGTGACATAGATCGCCGGCAGCAAAAGCGCGACCAGCAGGGCGGTGACGAACCAGCCTGCCAACCAATTCAGGCCCCATGCAGCCAGGCGCTCCTGCGCACCCATGTCCTGCGCCCAGCCCTGGATGCCCGCCGCCCAGGACTCCCAGAAAATCCACGCCACCATGCCCCAGCACACCAGCGCCAGCAGCATGGGCCACAGGAGGAGCATGAGCATTTTCGGATGCAGCAGACTTTTGAAGGCGCGGGTGAGGGCGTCGAGGATGTCTTGCATGTCGGACTTTTTTTAACCCAGATTGTCCGTTAGGACGCGGGAAGGCGCGAAGCCGATGATCGAGACAGGTTGCGCGTGACGGTCGCAGGCAAGGTTAAACACCTCGCCGAGAAGTAACGCGCAAGCTGGCCGATCAGGGGCGAGCGAGGCCCGC